>Ga0247727_10000442_pt1 | contig 100845 bp, 83 predicted proteins | sample WisWelCaveWW1625_FD_202498 | JGI IMG/M metagenome (GOLD analysis project Ga0247727, IMG submission 202498) | Biofilm microbial communities from Wishing Well Cave, Virginia, United States - WW16-25 | ecosystem: Environmental > Aquatic > Deep subsurface > Groundwater > Cave microbial mat...
TTTGCCTTCGGCCGTCCCATCGTGCTCATGAGAGCACGTACGACTCGGCGCCGGAATCGTTGAAACTATTTGTGCGAACTTACGGCTCGACCCACTAGCGCCCCTTCGGCTTCTGCTCCACCCAGTACACCGCGCCCCAGGGATGATCCGCGACGGCGCCGACGTGGCGGAAGCCGTGCTTCTCGCACTGGAAGCTCGACCAGTCGCTCCCGATCAGGCCGAAGGAGGAGTTCGCGTCGTCGAGCACGAGCGCCCGCACGGGCCCGAAGGTGGGTCCGACGCCGAGGTCGACGATATCGATCCTCACGACCTCGAAAACGCGCTGGAACGAGGGGTTCATGCCGTGCGTCACCTCGAGCTCGGCCGGCACCGCGGGCGCGAGCGCGCCGAGATCCACGGTCTCGATCGTCTGCGCCCCCATCGCGCGCGCCACGCTGGCGGGCACGAAGGAGTAGGCGAACGTGCTCGACCACTTCATGTCGAGCGTGACCGGCCGCGCAGCGCCGAGCTCGACTCCAGGTAGCAGGCGCTGATCGAGGCCCGTGCGCGGATCGCGCTCCTGCATCTCGTAGCGGACCTCCTCGGCGTCGATCGCGGGCGAGAGCGGCAGTGTCTCCTCCGGGAGGCGGATGCAGGCGAGGGTGGGGACGAGCCAGGGAAGCGCGCCCCAGGCCGGAGGAGGGAAGGCCGCCACGGGGCTCAGAACTCCCGGCGCTTGCCGATCCAGCCCAGGCGGCGGAAATAGAGCAGCATGCCCAGTCCCGTCCCGAACATGAGGCCGACCAAGACCGGATAGGCCCAGGGCCACGCGAGCTCGGGCATGTACCGGAAGTTCATCCCGTACAGGCCGACGATGAAGGTCAGCGGGATGAAGATGGTCGACATGATCGTGAGCACCCGCATGATCTCGTTCGTGCGGTTGGCGATCACGGAGAGGTAGGTGTTGAGCAGCCCGCCGGCGATCTCGCGATAGGTCTCGATCACGTCCGCCGCCTGCACGCAGTGGTCGTAGCAGTTGCGCAGGTAGATTCGCACCGTGTCGCTCACCCACGGGCTCTCTTCGCGCAGGAGGACGTTCACCGCGTCGCGCTCGGGCCACACGGCGCGCCGCAGGGTGAGCAGCGCGTTCTTCGTCCCCTGGATGCGCAGGAGGAGCTCGCTCGAAGGGCGCTTGATCACGGCCTCCTCGAGCTCCTCGAGGTCGCTCCCGAGCCTCTCGAGCACGGGGTAGTAGCCGTCGATGATGGCGTCGATGATGGCATAGGCCAGGTAGTCGGGCCCCATCCCGCGCATGCGCCCCCGGCCCTGGCGCAGCCGGATGCGCACCGGATCGAGGACGTCGCCTCCCGGGCGCTCCTGGAAGGTGAGCACGAAGCGCTCGCCCCAGAAGATGCTGATCTGCTCCACGTCCAATTCGCCGCCCGGAGCGAAGCGGATCATGCGGCTGACGTGGAACTCGTGCTTCTCGAAGGTCTCGGTCTTCGGCCGCTGGGGGATATGGAGCACGTCCTCGAGGGAGATCGCGTGGAGCGAGAAGAGCTGCCCGATGCCCATGAGCAGCCAGGCATCGCCCAGGCCCTGGATGTCGACCCACACGTTGCCGGGCTTGGCCAAGACGCGCCGCACGTCCTCGAGGTCGTGGGCCACCTCCTCGCGGCATTCCGTGGGCGTGTAGCGAATGACCTGGATCTCGGGTTTGGGCGAGCCCTCCGGAATGATGAGCGTCCCGGGGCTCGCGCCGACCGGCGGCACGTTCTTGCGCGTCCGCGGGCGGCGCTTCTTCTTCTCCGGGGACGGCGCTTGCGGCGCGGGCGCGCTCGGCTCGGGCGTGCCGTCCCCCGTTCCTGCCTGTTCCATGCCCGGCTCCATGTCGACGCTACGGCAACCCATCCTCGCCGCTCGAGCGGCCCGTTTCCAGGGCCGGCCGGGTCCCCGAACGACCCACGCGGGGCTGGGAGCGCGTCCGAGCACCGGACGCGCTCCTGCGAGAAGCACCCACTTCCTTCCGTCCGCGCAGAGCCGAACGACCGGCGGTTCTCGCAGCGGCCCTGCTGGCCGCTAGCGATTCACGAGGAAGTGGCACACGTCGCTCTCGCGCATCACGTAGTCGCGCCCCTCGACCCGCAGCTTCCCCGCGGCCCGGATGGCGGCCTCGCTCCCGTGCTCGACGAGATCGTCGACCGCGTAGATCTCGGCCCGTACGAAGCCTTTCTCGAAGTCCGAGTGGATCTTGCCGGCCGCGATCGGCCCGGTGTCGCCCTTCTGGATCGTCCAGGCCTTGATCTCCTTCTCCCCGGCGGTGAAGAAGGTCTGCAGCCCGAGCAGCCGGTACACGGCCTGGATCAGGCGCGGCCGCGCCGCCTCGGTCAGGCCGAACTCGGCCTGGAACGCGGCGCGGTCCTCGGGTCCCATGCCGGCGAGCTCGCACTCGAGGTCGCCGCAGATCGCGATCCAGGGCGCGCGCAGCGCCTGGGCGTGGGCCTCGACCGCGCGCGCGTGCTTCCCCGTCCCGGCGAGGTCGCCGTCGCCGACGTTGGCGACGTAGAGCACGGGCTTCAGCGTGAGCAGGAAGAGCGGCCGGAGGCACGCGAGCTCGGCGGGCTTCCACTCGGCGAGCCGCAGGGCCACCCCGTCCTCGAGCAGGCGCTGGGCGCGTTCGAAGACCTCCTTCTGCTGCAGGGCCTCCTTCTCGCCCGCGCGCACCTTCTTGCCCACCCGCTCGAGGTTGCGACCGAGGGTCTCGAGGTCGGTCATCGCGATCTCGAGCTCGAGGAGCGCCAGGTCGCCCTTGGGATCGACCGGTTTCTCGCGGGCCACGTCCGCGCGTTCGAAGCAGCGCACGACGTGCATCAGGGCGTCCGTCTCCTTGATGTGCCCGAGGAACTTGTTCCCCAGGCCCTCGCCGCGCGACGCTCCCGAGGCGAGGCCCGCGACGTCGACCACCTTCACCCGGGCGGGGACGATCTTCTTCGTTTCGATGTGGCGGTGCAGGATCTCGAGTCGCTCGTCGGGGACGTCGATCTCCGCCAGGTTCGGTTCGACCGAGCTCGCCACGTAGCTGTGACGCTCGGCCTGCTGCCCGGTCAGGGCATTGAAGACCGAGGTCTTGCCGACGGTCGGGAGCCCGACGGTGCCGCAGGAGAGGCTCATGGATCCGCTACTTCCCCGGGCGCAGGGCCGCGATGCAGTCGATCTCGACCCGAGCGCCCTTGGGAAGGCGAGCGACCCCCACCGTGGCACGCGCAGGCGGGCCCTCCTTCGGGAAGAAGGTCCCGTAGACCGCGTTCATCTTGGGGAACTCCTCCATGTCCTGGAGATACACGGTCAGGCGCAGGGCGCGATCGAGGCTCGAACCGGCGGCGAGCAGGACGTGGGTCAGGTTCTGGAGGACTTGACGGGTCTCCGCCTCGACCCCGCCGGACACGATCTCGCCGGTCTTGGGGTCGAGCCCGATCTGCCCGGAGCAGAACACGAGGTTCCCGTGGACGAGCGCCTGGCTGTAGGGGCCGATCGCCGCCGGGGCGTCTTGGGTCGAAACGGTTCGGATGTCTTGCATGGGACGGAATCGCCTTCGCCGAAGAAAGGGCAGACATTATGGTTCCCTGGCGCTCGAGCGGCCAGATTCCTCCATGCGTGCCTTCTTCCTCACTCTCGTCGTCGGTTCGGGATCGCTCGGCGCTTGCCGGAGCAGAGCCCCCGCCCCGGAACCGGCCTTCGTCGACGAGATCCGCCTGCTGAACTCCGAGCTCGAGCGACGCTTCCGCACCGGGGACCTGCTCGGGGTGGCGGATCTCTACGCCGACGACGCGGTCCTCATGGGACCCGGCGGATTCCGGATCGAAGGCCGCGAAGCGATCGACGCCTACTGGTCGCGCATCTCCGATCCCCTGGATTGGCGGCTCGAGATCTTCGAGATCGGCGGGTCGAATGAAACCGCCTACGAACTCGGGCGGTCCCACCTCACCGTCAACCCCGACGGCGCCCCCGAGACGTCCGTCGTGGACTTCCTCGTCCTGTGGAAGCGCGAGGAAGGTGCTCTCAGGGTCGGACTCGACTTGTACTGGGAGGCGCAAGCCCCTCAGCGCTGAGGCCCGCGCCGCGGGAAGCGCTCGAGGAGCGCCCGGGCCACGGGGCCCGGCACGAAGCCGCTCACGTCCCCGCCCATGCCGGCGATCTGTCGCACGAGCGTCGCGGAAACGTGCGAGACGAGGGGCGAGGTCGCGAGGAACAGCGTCTCGATGCGTCCGAAGAGCGCCTGGTTCGTGACCGCCATCTGGGATTCGTAGTCGAAATCCGATCCCGAGCGGATCCCGCGCACGATCGCATCGCAGCCGAGCTTTCGGCACGCGTCGACCACCAGTCCGTCCAGCCCGGACACGGAAACCGAGGTCCGATCGGACAGGCATTGCTTCAGGAGCTCCACGCGCTCCGCGAACGAGAAGAGGCACTGCTTGGTCGGGTGCTCGGCCACGCCCACGGTCACGCGCGGAAAGAGGCGCGCGGCGCGCTCGACGAGGTCGAGGTGACCGAGCGTCGGCGGATCGAACGTGCCCGGGACGAGGACGTGCTGGACCATACCCGCATTGTAGGCGGCCCCCCCTCGAAGTCAGGTCGCTCGCCCTCGAGACGCAACCAACCGCCCATTCTCGGGTCGAAGGCTCGCGAACAAGATGCGCTCCCCGCTCTCGACGAGGCCTCTCCCGTGGCTCGCCGCGGTGTTCGCCCTCGGAACGTACGGCGGCATCCTGGCGGCCGAGGGAGAGCGCGTGATCGTGATTCCTGCGGTCCTCCTCCCGGCCGGCTTCCTCCTCCTCCACCGGCGGGACGGCCTCGCGCTCGCGATCCTCGGGCTCCTGGCCTTCGCGCGGGGCTGGATGGCCTCCCCGCCCGTTCCCGAGGTCGAGCTCGGTCCGGGATCGATCGCGGGTGCACGGGACGTCCCCGTCGTCGGACGCTGGCACTGCGAGGGGAGACCTGGCACCGGCTTCGTCGAGCCGGTGGGGGTTCCGGCCGCGGAGGGACACCGGATCCTCTACGAAACGGCGGCCCTCGTGCCGCGCGAAGGCGATTGGGTGGCGATCCTCCCGGGACGCGCACCGACCCCCTGGCCGAGGGGGCCGATCGCAGGGCCGCGGGCGAGGGAGCGACGCTTCCTCGGTTCCTCGTTCGTACACCCCGACGAGTGGGTCCATCTGCCCGCGGCCCGCTTGGGTGTCCGACTCCGCGAGCGGGCCGAGCGCTGGATCGAGGATCTGCGCGCGAGGATCCGCGCGCGCACGGAGGCGCTCGAGAGTCCGCTGCGTGCGAGGGGACTCGTGCGCTCGCTCGTCCTGGGAGAGCGCGACGAGCTCACCGGCGAGGTCCGCGACCTGTTCACGCGCACGGGGACCGCACACCTGCTCGCCGTCAGCGGATTCAACGTCAGCTTGCTCTTCGGCGCGTTCGGGTTCCTCGCCCTCCTCCCGGCGCCCGGCCGGCGCACGGGACGAGGGCGCCTTGTTGGAGCCTGGATCACGGCCTCTCTCCTCTTCGCCTACGCCTGGATCGTGGGATGGAGCGCTCCGGTGTTGCGCGCGAGCACGTCGCTCGCCCTAGCCACCTTCGCGCCCGTGATTCCTTCCACTCGGGGTCCCTTCACCCCTCGCAGAGCCGATGCCCTTTCCTTGTGGTCGGCGGCCCTGATCGTCGAATGCCTGATCTCCCCGCGCGACCTCTCGCAGGTCTCGCTCCTGCTCTCCTACCTCGCGACGCTCGGCATCCTGCTCTGCACCCGACCCCTTCAGCAGCTCCTGGACCGAGGTCGGTTCCTCGCGGATTCGCCCCCGGGAAGCTCGCCCACCTCGCTCGCCCTGCGGATCATCGCCCGACGAGGGGTCCGCATCGCATCCCTCTCGCTCGCCGCTTCCATGGCGGCGACGCTCTTCACCTTGCCGGTCGTCTGGTCGCACTTCGGCGAGGCCGCACCCGCCGGGGTGATCGTGACCCCGGTCGTCGCGCCGTTCTTCGCGCTCCTCCTGCTCCTCTCCTGGTTCGGCGTCTTCCTCCCTTCCCTGGGCCTCGGTCCGCTCCTCGGGTTCCTCTCGGAGCGCTTCTGCGACGTCCTCGCGCTCGCCGATGAACTCCCCGGCACCCCGACGCCGCTCCCGCTCCGGCCGATCTTCCTCGTGACGCTCGCCGTGGTCCTCGCGACGATGGGGCTCGCCCGCCGGGAGCCGCACACCGGTCGCGCCGCAGCCCTCGTCGGCGGCCTCCTGCTCGTCCCGTGGTCCCTGGCGCCTCAGGGTCTCGAGCTCCACGGTCTGGAGGTCGGACATGGCAGTGCTTTCCTGGTGCGCGCCCCGGGGCTGCCCGCGCTCGTATTCGATGCGGGTTCTCGGAACCGTCGGGGGATCTACGAGGAGGCGGTCGCGCCCCTCCTGGCGCAATGGGAGACTTCTCGCCCGTGGATCGTGCTCTCTCACGAGGATTCGGACCACCTGTCCGCCCTGCCGCGGATGGTCGAGCGCTACCCGCCGTCGGTCTGGGTCGGTGCTCTCCCCGCACACCTCGCCGCGCGGCTCCCGCACGATGTTCGGCTCGTCGACACCGGCGGCGGTACGGTCACGATCGCAAGCCCCGGGAGCCCGGCGCCCATCGGCCTGCGGGTCCTCCGAGCCAATGGGGAGCCCGGGAACGAGGGTTCGCGGAATCTCGAGATCGCCTGGGGCGCGGACCGTCTGGTCCTCTTCGGTGACTGCGAGGCCGAAGGCATGGAGCGTCTGCTGCGAGAGGGCTGGATCTCCGGCCCTCTCCGCCTCCTGGCGCTGGCCCACCATGGTTCACAAACGCCGCTCCTCGGCGACCTGCTCGATGCCACTCGGCCAAAGGAGACCTGGATCTCGAACAGCGAGCTCCCGCCGACGACCAGGGAGCTCGATCGCCGCGGGCTCTCCTGGGCCTGCACCGGAGAACGTGGCCCCTTGGCACTCCTCTTGCCGTGGCCGGCGCCCCGCCAGGAGCCAGCGAGGCCGGCTCTCGGCCCTGTCCGTTAAGGATGGGTCGGGAGGCTCCCTTTTCCAGCAACCGAGCTCCCGCCCTTCGGTAGCGTGCGAGGGAACTCCTTCCCCCTCGAAGGAACTCAGAAGATGAGCCCGAGCACACCCCTCGTTCTCCTGGCGCTTCTCGCTTCTCCGGTTCGGTCCCAGGAGCCCGCGCAGGCTCCGAAGGAAGCCAACTACGTGCTCCAGCTCGCGAACGGCCAGTCGCTGCGGACTCGGGCGCGCGAGCTCGAGGGTCGGTGGGAGATCCGTCGCGACGGCGACTGGATCGCACTCCCCGCGGAACTCGTGGAGCGGGCGACGCCGGAAGCGGACCTTCTGCGGGAGTCCCGGCGCCTGGAGCGCGCCGCGGGGAACGACCTCGCGCTACGCGTCGCCCACGCCGATTGGTGCATGCGCGAAGGGCTCGTCACCGAGGGACTCGAGGAGCTCGATCGCGTCCTCGCTCGCGACCCCGATCAGAAGGACGCGCGCTCGCTCCTCGAACGGACGGATCCACCGATCGCCTTGCCCGAGGTCGGTTCCGACTCCGGTGCGGATCGCCTGCGCGACTTCATCGCCCAGGCATCGAACGCCGGACCTGCGGCACGCGAGGTCGCTCTGCAGAGACTCGCGCGCGCCTCGGATGCGACCGAGATCCGCTCCGAACTGACCCGTTCCCTGATCCATCGGAGCCCCAGGATCCGGTCCTTCGGCGCCTCGGCAATGCGCCGGCTGCTCCCGGGGCAGGAAGTCGAAGCGCTCCTCGGACTTGCGGTCCTCGACGCCTCGGAAGACGTGCGCACCGAGGCGGCGCGGGCGCTGCGCGATGTCGGTGACCCGGCCGTCATCGCTCCCGTCGTGCGCGCCCTCGGATCGAAGACGCCCGAAGTGCGACGGAACGCGATCGCGGCCCTCGCGCAGATGAACTACCCGGCGGCGGTCGAACCGCTCTATGCACGCCTCGTCGCCCTGCAGGGCGGCGGAGCCTCCGGTGGAGCGCCGCGCTCGAACGTCTTCATCGGGCGGCAGTTCGCATACGTGCAGGACTACGACGTGGAGGTGGCCCAGGGCCAGTCGATCGCAGATCCCATCATCAACGTGGGGATCGAAGGGGCGTCGCTCGAGGCCGCGGTCACCGGAGTCCACGAATACGTCGTGCAGACCGAGCGTGCGGCGCTGCGGTCCGCGCTCGGACGACTCACCGGCGCCGAACCGGGGAAGACGACCCAGGCTTGGATGCGCTGGTGGAACGATCACGGAGACGAGTGGCTCGCTCTCGCCAACCCGCAGAGCGGCGCCTCGTATCCGTCGAGCCGGGAACACTGAGGCAGGACCTCCCCCGGCCAGGAGGTGGGTTCGCGCAGGGGTGATGCGGACCCACCTCCAACCTTTCGTGGAGTGCGCCTGGGCCGGGAAGGTCGGAGCGCGAAACGCGCGATCATGAGGAGACGGGAGTCGGGGCGCCGAAGGCGCTGGCGACGAGCCCCTGGAATCCCTGGATTGCCGTGCGCTGGAGATAGGGCTCGAGGCCGCGCAGGCCCCCGAGCTCCGCGCTGCCGCCCGCGCGGCCGGGGCCCCCGTGGATGGACGCCGGAAGCACCGTTCCGGGCGGAATGGCCTGATCGGCGACCTTGTCGCTCCCGATCCAGACCCGTCCGTGCCAGGGGCTGATCGCGAGGACGACCGCCTCGGTCCACTCGCGATCGTTCGAATACACGCTGGCCACGAGGCCCCCGCCACCCCGATTCGCGAGCCGCGCAGCCGCACCGGCCGCTCCGGAGTACGGGATCACCGTCCCCACCGGCCCGAAGACCTCGAAGGCGTGCGGCACATCCGCATCCGCGTCCCTCGCGAGCAGCAGCGTGGGCGCGACGAAGAACCCCTTCGGCCGAACGGGCGCGCTCCCCCCGCACAGGACCCTCGCGCTCGTCGCCAGCCGCTCGATTCCCGCGCGAACCTCCTGCAAGGCATCGGCGCTGGCGAGCGGACCCATGCGCGTCCCCTCCTCGCCCGGATCGCCGACGCGCACCCTCTGCAGGCGTTCCACGAGGTCGCGCGTCACGTCCTCGCGCAGAGCTTCGGGCACCAGGATGCGCCGCACCGCCGTGCACTTCTGGCCGGTCTTCTGCACGAGATCGAGTTCGACGTTCGCGAGGAAGATCCCGTAGGTCTCCGAGTCGGTCGAAATGTCCGGTCCGAGGATCGCCGCGTTGATCGAGTCGGCCTCCACGTTCACGTGTACGTTGTGGCGCACGACGTTCGGATGCCCGCGCAGGAGGGCTCCGGTCGCCGACGAGCCCGTGAAGGCGATCACGTCCTGGGGCCCGAGGTGATCGAGCAAGTCCCCCGTGCTCCCGCACAGGAGCTGAAAGGCTCCCTCGGGCAAGCACCCGCTCTGGACGAGGATCTGGGCGATCCTCCAGGCGAGCATCGCAGTCGGCGTGCCCGGCTTCTCGATCACCGGCATCCCCGCCAGGACCGCGCACGCCATCTTCTCGGCCATGTTCCAGGCCGGGAAATTGAAGGCATTGACGTGCAGCGCGACGCCAAGCTTGGGAACGAGGATGTGCTGGCCCCAGAAGCGCGCGGTACGTCCGAGCTGGATGCCCGTGCCGTCCGAGAGGAAGGCGCCCTTCAGCTCCTTGGCGAAGTGCGCGTAGGCGGCGAGCGTCCCGGTCGCCCCGTCGACGTCGAACTTCGCGTCGGAACGAGTCGTGCCGGCGCAGCGGATGGAGAGCTCGAGCAACTCGTCGCGGTGCTCGTGGATCGCCGCCGAGAGGCTCTTCAGGAGTGCCCCGCGTTTCTCGAAGCCCAGCGCCCGCAGGGCCGGCCCGCCCGCCCCGCGCGCGTGCTCGACCACGGCTCGGAAGTCGATGCCGCCCGTGCCGCAGACGGCCAGCGGCTCTTCGGTGGTCGGATCGACCAGGGTGCGCGTCGGGCCCTGGCCCACCTGCCAGCGTCCCAGGACGTAGCTCTCGAGGGTCTTCAAGGGGAGGCTCCTGCGGAGGGTCGGGCGTACGAGAAAGGCCGAACACTCTAGCGCCGGGACGGGGCCCGGCGAAGCGCCGACGAAATGCGTCCGCCCGGAACGCGTAAGGGGGCCGCCATGACCGTGCTCTTCGTCCTCTTGCTCGTCTTCGTGATCTTCCTCGGGACCCTCGGGGCGCTCTCGGTGGCCGTCGCCAAGGGTGCGAATGCGAGCGGGTCGAAGACGGGAGGGTGCCTCGGCGGCTGCGGCCTCGTGCTGGCCTTCGCCTTCCTGTGTGGGATGGGGTTCCTCGGGCTGGGAGCCTTCCTCGTGACGCTCCTCGTCGGCACGGCCGTGGAAGTGAATCCGATCCGCAAGATCGAGATCCGCCGCGGGGAGCCGCGGGTCGCCGCCGAAGCCGCCGCAAACGGAGCCGGGGCGGGGTGGGAGGAAGGGGACCCGAGCGCTCCCGTGCACCTGCTCTTCACCGTGGAGGGCTCGATCGGGTCCGAGCTCGCCGACCTCGTCGGTCGGGTCGGAGGCGTCGATCCCTCCGAGATGCAGGACTTCCTGACGATCTACCGCCGGACGAATGCGGACGGCTCGGAGCTCTGGATCTACGACTTCTGCCTGCCGCTCACGGAGCGCCGCCTCGCCGAGATCGAGGAGGACATCCGCCGCGAGCTCGACGGGCTGCAGGTGCACCTCCCCGCGAGCGTCACGATCCACTTCGAGGGCGCCGAACGGCTGTACTGATCTCGCGCTACACGCTTTTCGGTGAAGGGCGTTTCTGAGACGCTCTCTCGCATGGACGGCACCCTTCCCGCGAGCTGGCTCCCGGAAGGCACGTTCCGCGGCGAGGCCGCGGTCGTCACGGGCGGAGGCACCGGGCTCGGCCTCGAGATCTCGCGCGGGCTCGCGGCGCTCGGCGCGGAGGTGACGATCCTCTCGCGCGACCCGGCGCACCACGCCGGGCTCCTCGCAGAAGCGTCCCAGCAAGGCTGGCGCGTCTTCGCCGAGCGCGCCGACGTGCGCGAACCCAAGGACGTGGCGCGTGCCGCCGAGGCGGTGCTCGCGCGCTCCGGGAAGGTCGACCTCCTGGTGAACAACGCCGCCGGCAACTTCGTCTGCCCCACCGAGCGCCTGTCCGCGAACGCCTGGCGCGCGGTGCTCGGGATCGTGCTCGACGGCACGTTCTACTGCTCGCGCGACTTCGGGCGCGCCATGATCGAGCGCAAGCAGGGCCGGATCCTGAACGTCGTCGCGACCTACGCCTGGACCGGGATGCCCGGCGTCGCGCACTCGGCGAGCGCCAAGGCCGGCGTGCTCGCGCTGACGAAGACGCTGGCGGCCGAGTGGGCGCGCCACGGCATCCGGGTCAACGCGATCGCGCCCGGGCCGTTCCACTCCCAGGGCGCGAGATCGAACCTCTGGCCCGACGACGCCTGGAGGGAGCGGCTCGAGGCAGAGATCCCGCTCGGGCGCTTCGGCACGGCCTCCGAAGTGGCCGCCCATTGCCTGTACCTGCTCTCTCCGCTCGCCTCTTGGGTGACGGGCGAGTGTCTGGTCGTCGACGGCGGTAGCTCGCTCGCGCGCTCGATGTGGGAGCCGGGAGCGCGCGTCGACCGCGGCAAACAGGAGGCGGGTGGATGAACCGTCGCGATCTCCCCAGACGCGAGCACCTCGCGACCGAACAGCCGCTCGACTCGAGCGAGGATCTCGACCGGCTCTCGGTCGCCGACGCTTTCAACCTGTTCGACGCCGAGGATTTCCGCGTCGCCGACGCGGTCTCCCGGCACAAGCAGGAGATCGTGCGCGCGATCGAGCTGGTCGTCGAGCGCCTGGGCCGGGGCGGACGCCTGATCTACGTCGGCGCCGGCACGAGCGGGCGCCTGGGCGTCCTCGACGCCGTCGAGTGCCCGTCCACCTTCCAGAGCGACCCCCGGCAAGTCCAGGGACGGATCGCCGGGGGGCCGGAGGCGATGTGGCGTTCGGTCGAGGGCGCCGAGGACTCCTTCGCGGCCGGACAGGCCGCCGTGGAGGACGCGACGGACCTGGACGTGGTCTTTGCCATCGCGGCCGGCGGCACCACGCCCTTCGCTCACGGCGCCATCTCGCGCGCCAGGGAGCGCGGCGCCGCGACCGTCTTCCTGGCCTGCGTCCCGCACGAGCAGGTGCCCGATCGCGCGGACGTCTCGATCCGCCTCCTCACCGGACCCGAGGTGCTCGCCGGCAGCACGCGCCTCAAGGCCGGCACGGCCACGAAGATGGTGCTGAACCGCGTGACGACGATCGCCATGGCCCGGCTCGGCAAGGTCTACAGGAATCGAATGGTCGACGTCGACACGCGCGCGAACCGCAAACTGACCGCGCGCGGCGTGGCGCTCTTGCGGGAGATCACGGGGCTCGGCGCGCAGGACGCGCTCGCGCTCCTCGAGCAGGCGCAGGGAGAGGTCAAGGTCGCGGCGGTGATGCAGCGCTTCGGCGTCGACGCGAGCGAGGCCCGCGCGCGCCTCGAGCGAGCGCGCGGCTTCCTGCGGCAAGCGCTCGAAGGCTAGGCCGCGCGCTGCGAGCGCTCGTCGGCGCGGTGGATCGTCCGCTGCACCTTGCGCAGCGTGCGCAGCTCGCGGTTCATCGGCCAGGGGCCGAAGGCGAGCCACAGCGGCAGCACGAGCGCGAACGGCGGCACGAGCATCAGGAGCCCGAGGTAGGCGCTGTGCCCCGTGCGCGCGAAGATGCGGCAGAAGGCGAGCACGTACACCAGGGCCACGACGCCGACGACGACCATCCCTTGGGTGGTCTTCACGTAGGCGAAGGCCTGGTCGGCGTAGGTCTGGAGGGATTCGAAGAAGGAGGAGTTCTGCATGGCGGTTGGACTGGAAGACGGAGGAGGTCGACCCGATCTCCGTCGCCCCAGCCCCTCGCCCTTCGGTCCGCGCCCGGACGTTTCTTGAACGCGGAAAGGGATTCCAGGCGCGGAGGCGGCTTGCATGGGTCCGGCAGGGTTCCCTCGGATCGCGGCTGCGCCGGGCGACGTCTCGGCGGGCCAGGGCCTGTGCTATCGTCCCGCCGTGCTCCCGTCCCTCCGGTGCACTCGGCTCCCCATCCTGGCCTTCTCGCTCTTCGCCTGTGGTGGCCACGACGGCGACGGCCGTGCCGGGCTCCCGCGCCCGGAGCATCGCCTGCTCGTCGTCGGTTGGGACGGGGCGAGCTTCCGCAGGATGGAGCCCCTGCGCCGCGCCGGGAAGCTGCCGCACGTCGAGGAGCTCCTCGAGCGCGGCGTGGCCTCGGGGCTCCTCTCCACGGTCGTGCCGATCTCCTCGGCGGCCTGGACGTCGGCGGCCTGCGGCAAGGGGCCGGGCGAGACCGGAGTCTACGGGTTCTTCGAGCCCGTCCCGGGGAGCTACGACGTACGGCTGGTGAGCTCGCTCTCGAACAAAGCGGCCCCGATCTGGCGTCGGCTCACGCGCCAGGGCCTCTCGTCGATCGTCTTCGGCGTACCCCTCACCTACCCGCCCGAGCCGATCCTCGGGACGATGGTCTCCGGCATGCTCGCGCCGTCCGATGCGACCTACACCTGGCCCGCGGAGCTCGCCGACCGCCTGCGCGAGCGCGGCTACGAGCCCGATCTCGAGCCCTGGCTCGAAGCGCGCACGTTCGACTTGCCCGGCGTCCTGGAGCATCTCGCGCTCCAGCGCGAGCTCCTGCTCGAGCTCCTCGCGCGGGACGACTGGAGCCTCGCATGGGCCGTGTTCAAGAGCCTCGACGTCGTCTCGCACCTCGCCTACGAGCGCGACCTTGCCGAGCAGGTGACGCCGCTCTACCTGGAGCTCGACGCGATCCTCGGCGACATCGTGGACGCGGTTGGAAACGACACGAACGTGCTGCTCGTCTCCGACCACGGCTTCCGCGAGTACCGCGCGGGCTTCAACCTGCACGCCTGGCTCGCCCTGCGCGGCTGGTCCGTGCGTAGGGAGAAGGTCAAGCGCTTCACGATCGCCGAGGACGAGCCGCTCGCGCGCCGCGAGCGCGATCTCGTGCGCCAGCTGCGGAACGAGCTCGACTGGGAGAAGACGCGCGCCTTCTCCTTCGTCACGGAAGGGAACTGCGGCGGGATCCGCTTGAACCTCGCCGGCCGCGAGCCGCAGGGCTCGCTCGATCCCGCGCAAGCGGACGCAGGGCTCGCGGAGCTCGCCGCCGACCTCGAGGCGGCGCTCGACGCGCGCGGGCGCGCCTTCGTGCGGCGAGTGTGGAGGACGAGCGAGCTCTATCCGGGCCCCTACCGGGAAGCGCTCCCCGATCTCGTGTTCGCCGTCGACCCCGAGCTCCAGGTGTTCTCGGATCCGGAAGAGACGAGCGTGCTCGGCGAGTACGAGCAGCCCGTCCCCGATCACGATCTGTGGGGCATCTTCGTCGCCGCCGGCCCGTCGATCGCGAAGGGAGCCGCGGGGCTGCCGCGCCCGGACGAGGCCGAGGATCTCGCGGCGTTCTACGCCGCCCTCGCCGAGCGGACGTTCGCGCCGAGCGCACCGGGAGCGCCGCCGCTCGCGATGGTGCAGGACCTCGCGCCGACCGCGCTGCACCTCCTGGATCAGCCGATCCCCCGGTCGATGCAGGGCCGCGCGCTCACCGAGTTGCTGCGCGAAGTCGGCGCTCCACGCTTCGTCGAGGCAGGAACGGAGCCCGCGGCTGCGGCGGAGACCGACTCGCCGTTCACCCCCGAGCAACTGAAGGAGCTCGAGGAGAGACTGCGCGCGCTCGGGTATCGGTGACGCGGCGCCGCCGTCCTCAGCCCGCTGGCGTCGTGCCTCGCGCGGCGGCCCGGATCCCTGGCACGTCGACGATGCGCGTCTCACCCGAGGCTGGCGGCGCCTCCACGGCCCGCACGAGCGCGGCCACCATCTGCGGGAGGGTGACGAAGCCCAGGCGCCGCGCGCCCGCACGCGTCCACGGCAAGCGCTCGGCCACCCAGTAGAGCGGAAGGAGCGCGAGCGGCCAGCGATGAGCGGGCCCGATCACGTACCACGGCCGCAGCACGGTCGCCGCGAGGCCCGCCTCGGCGATCGCTCGTTCGCCCGCCGCCCGCGCCCGGAGGTAGGCCCGCATCACCGGCGCGGGCTGGGCCACGCTGACGTACACGAAGTGCGCGACGCCCGAACGGACGGTCGCCGCGACGCTCGAACGCACCGAGGCGAGATCGACGCGCTCGAACTCGGCGGCCTTCGCGGGACTCGGGTACGGGGTCCCGACGAGGTGCACGAGCGTGTCGCCGATTCGAAGGGCGCTCGCGAAGGTCTCCGCCACGAGCGCATCGCCGACGACGGGCTCCGCTCCGTGCGGCACCCGCTCGACGGACTCCGAGCGGGCGAGCACGCGAACGCGATGCCCGCGCTCGAGCAACGCCTGCACGAGCCGCCTTCCGATGTACCCGGTGCCCCCGGTGACGAAGACCTCGCGCGGAACCGGGTTCTCCTCCCGACCCATCGCCTTCGCCTAGGCGGCTTCCCGGCGGCCCTTCCTCAGGAACGCGATCCCCAGGATCAGGAACACCACACCGCTGCCGATGCCCCACGCACGCTCATCGAGAACGATTGCGTTCGCGATCCCGAGCACGACGAACAGGATCCCGAGGGTCCGTTCGCGCCGTCCGGGAGCCATCCGGCCGGTATCCTAGCGGAACCAGATCGGGCTCCGCGCTTTGAAGTCGACGTTCTCCATGCGCGGACGGAGACCAGGACTCGGACGCACTAGCCATCCGCCATGTCTCCGGCGGTTTCTACGCGCAGTTCTTCGGAGTGCCGGACGATTCCCTTCCTCGCGCGACGGTGCTGCCGGAGTCCCTGAGGAGCTACGTCTTCCTGCCCAAGCGGATCCGGCCCGTCCAGGGCCCGCCGAAGATGCGGTAGGCTCCCCGCCCACGGCAGCGCCCCGATTCGTGCGCTTTCCGGCGCCCATCCCGCCTCCGCCCCCTAGGATGATGCCCCGCGTTCCTTCCCGACGGACCTGACCTCGACAAGGTGTTCGATGCGGATGATTCCCTGCCTCGGAGCCAGCCTGGCCCTCTCTTCTCCGCTCCTTGCCGGCGGTCCCACGCTCCCGCCGGGGTTCGTCGCCGAGCCGATCGGGACCGGCTGGAAGAACCCCACGGGTCTCGCGTTCATCGATGCCACGAAGCTGCTCGTCGCGCAGAAGAACGGGCAGCTCTGGTTCGTCGAGGACGATCGCACGAAGAACCTGGTGCTCGATCTCGGGCAAGAGACGCTGAACAACGGCGATCGCGGGATCCTCGGCATCGCACTCGACCCCGCCTTCGCCTCGAACGGCTTCCTCTACCTCCTGCTCGTCGTCGATCCCGACCAGGACGGAATCGACAACGAGAAGGAGGCCTTCTCGCGCCTGGTGCGCTTCACCACGGCCTTCGACGGTTCGGGGAACCTCGTCGCCGATCCCCTCTCGCGCTTCGAGCTCCTGGGAGCCGCGTGGGCGACGGGAATCCCCTCCTGTCACGACTCGCACTCGGTGGGAACCATGCGCTTCCTGTCCGACGGCTCGCTCGTGGTCTCCCACGGCGACGGAGCCCACTACGACCTCACCGACACGGGCGGGAACGACCCGGGCTGCTTCGGTCCGAGCAAGTTCACCGCCGACCAGGACGTCGGGTCCTTCCGTTCGGCGTACGACGGCTCCCTCTCGGGCAAGATCCTGCGCATCGACCCGCTGACCGGGCTCGGAATGCCCGACAACCCCCTCTTCGACGGCGATCCCGCCTCGATCCCCTCGCGCATCTGGGCCATGGGGCTGCGCAATCCCTTCCGCTTCTGCCTGGTCCCCGGGACGGGCCCGACCGAGGGGCTCTTCATCAGCGACGTCGGCTGGAACAAGTGGGAGGAGATCGATCTCTCCTTCGGCGGCGAGAACTTCGGCTGGCCCTGCTACGAAGGCCCCAATCCGCAGTCGAACTACCAGTCGTCCGATCCCTTCGGGTTCTGCCCGGGCGTCGGTGCGAACCACACGGATCCCTGGCTCACCTGGCACCACTCGAACGCGAGCTACGCCGGGTTCACGGGGAGCTGCGCCACGGGGATCGCCGTCTACCAGGGGACGAGCTATCCGCCGCTCTACCAGGGCGCCCTGTTCTTCATGGACTACAGCAAGAGCTGGCTGCGCTACGCGCGGCTCGACGCGAACCTGAACGCCGTCACGATCGGGTCCTTCGGGACCTCGATGGACTCGCCGGTGGACCTCGAGCTCGAGCCGGGCACGGGGAACCTGGTCTTCATCTCGCTCGCCAGCCCCGAGCGCATCTACCGCATCCGCTACCTCGGCGGCAACTCGCCTCCGCTGGCCGTCGCCACGGCGACGCCGAGCTACGGGCCCGCCCCCCTCGACGTCGACCTCGTCGGCTCGGGCTCGACGGATCCCGACGGCGATCCGCTGGCCTACTCCTGGGATCTCGGCGACGGCACGAGCGCGGCGACGGCGGACGTGCAGCACACCTATCCCAGCCCGACGACGAGCTACCGCGCCACGCTGACGGTGACCGACGTGCTCGGATACACGAGCAACGCGCAGGTCCTGATCACCCCCGCCAACACGCCGCCCTCGATCACGAGCCTCTCGGCGCCCGTAAGCGGCGGGCTCTACCAGGTGGGTTCGCCGGTGAGCGTCCAGGCCTCCGTGGCCGACGTCGAGGACGACGCGGCGCTGACGCCGCTCGGCGTCTCCTGGCACGTGGACCTCGTGCACGACCACCACGAGCATCCCGACACCTTCGTGGTCGCCGGCGCCCAGGGCTCGTTCACGCCCGACACGCTCTACGACGGCACCTGGTACAGCGTGCGGCTCGAGGTCGAAGACAGCCGCGGGCTCCTCGCCACGCAGGCGCTCGAGATCTACGACGCGGCCACGGTGCCGAAGGCTCACATCGTGGGTTCGCCGGACTTCACGCCCCGCCTCGGCCACGCGTTCCAGGTCACGGGCCACATGGAGTTCCCGGGGAACCCCGTGCTCGGGGCCACGAGCCTCGAATTCGATTGGGGCGACGGGACCTCGGACCTCTTCCCCAATGCGCTGCACCAGGTCGACGTGAACGCCTCCCACGACTACGCCAAGACCGGGAGCTACACGCTGACGCTCCGGGCGCGCGCCGGAACGGTCCTGTCGGAGACGGAGGAAACGGTCGAGGTGCAGCCCAAGCGGCCGGCGGTCGCGATCTTCACGCCCTTGATCGACGAGAAGTGGATCTCCTGGAACATCCAGGAGGACATCGCGAACGCCCTGGTCGCGACCTCTCAGGCAGCCGGATCGGAGGTCCAGGTCTTCGGGTTCAACGAGCAACAGGAGCTCGTCCAGTGGATGACGCCCTTCCTCGCCGACGGCGTGAGGGACGTGCTCGTGCTGCTCGACTACGCGCCGGCGCTGGTCTACGCCGGCGAGGACGACGGCTCGCTCGCCGAGCAGTGGATGGAGAACGAGAACGGCATCGTCTGGACCGGCCAGAACGCCTTCAACGAGTACCTCTTCGAGGACGGGACGAGCTCGCTCGTCGGCGCCGGGTCCTACGGCGCGGACGAGGTGCTCGATGCGGCCGCACCCTCCATCGTCTACGGGAGCGGCAAGCAGGATCTCGGGCCGCGCGGCTACGCGCTGCCCTCGTTCCAGCCGTACTTCACCACCCGCGCCGTGCGCTACGACCAGCTCGGCCCCGAATGGAAGGTCGGCGCCCTCTTCGCCTCGGATACGGACATGGACTCCGACGCGATCGCGATCGAGCACCTGTCGAACGGCTTCTACGCGCAGTTCTACTGCAAGCAGGACGACAGCCTGCCGCGCCCGGCGGTGCTCTCCGAGTTCCTGAAGGGCTACGTGTTCGTGCAGAAGAAGCTGCGCACGACGACGGGGCCGCCAAACTGAGTCCGTACCGGAAGGATCGAACGGGGGGCCGCACGCGGTTCGAGCGGGCGCTACCCTCCTGGCCTCCGTGCCCACTCTCCTCCTGCTCTATCCCGGCCCGAGCTACCACCGGGCGCAGGCCGCTCGCCACCGGCCGCTCGCGCACGCCATGGGCCTGCGGCTCGTGCTCGCCGACCATCGCATCGAACGAACGGACCTGGACCTGTTCGACGAAGGGATCGTGCTCCCGCCGCCATCCGAGGTCGATCGTGCCCTGGCCGTCGTGCTCCGAGCCGCGCGCACGAGGCGCTTCGACGCGCTCCTGGCCCAGACCGAGGACGCACTCCTGCTCGGCTCGCTCGTCGCCCGCGAGCTCGGCCTCCCCGGCCCCTCGCCGGAGTCGGCCTGGCTCTCGGTCGACAAGCACGCGTCGCGCCGCACGCTCGCCGCCGCGGGCCTGTGCGTGCCGGCGTTCGCCCTGGCCCGGAACGGCTCCGACGTGCGCCGTTTCGCCCAGGAGCACGGCTATCCGGTGGTCCTCAAGGCGCCCGCCTCGGCGCTCTCGAGGCTCGTGCAGGTGGTCACGGCTCCCGAGGAGGCGGAGCCCGCGGTGGCGCGCATGCTCGCGGGCCTCCCCCGCTCGACCGACATCGCGCGCCTCGAGGCCTTCGAGCGCGCGGGCGGCCCGGCGCCCTCCTGCGACGCGCGACGCGAGTTCCTGGTGGAGTCCTTCGCCCGGGGCGTGCCGCTCGAGACCGACGGCGTGCTTCAACACGGGCGAGCGCTCACCTACGGCGTGACCGAGCAGGTGCTCTCGTCCGATCCGCGCTTCTACTTCGAGGGTTATCTCTTCCCGGCCGACCTCGACGAAACGGCGGAGCACAGGATCCTCGCCGCTTCGACGGCCGCGCTCGCCGCGCTCGGGCTCGACGCGACGGGTTTCTCGATCGAGTTCCGCTGGCACGAGGGCCGCGCGACGATCATCGAGGTCAACGGGCGTCTCGGCTGGGACGAGGGCTTCGGCAACCTGTTCGCGGTGCGCACGGGCTCCCAGCCCCTCCTGGACGCGCTCCAGATCGCGCTCGGGATGCCCGTCGGCCTTCCATCACGGACCCGGTCCCCGCGCGCGGCGCTGGCGTACCGGAGCTGCTACGAGGAGCGCGTGGCGACGCGGCTCCCGCGCCGCTCCGAGCTCGAGCGTCGCGCCGGCCCGAACCTCGAGTTCGGCCTGTGCTGCGCGGAGGGCTCCCGTTTCCACGCGCCGCCCGATCCGCGCGCCTTCCCGCACGTGGCCTTCGCGCTCGCCAAGGATCCATCGTCGAGCCGATCGGCCTACGCGCGCGCCCGGGCCGCCGTGGACGCCCTTCCCATCGAGCTCGCACCGGCCGCGGAAGCCCGCGCCGTGCTCTCGGCCGCCTCGGTCAGCCCCTCTTGACCGTGTCCGGACGCCCCGCGCCTACTCCTCGTCCACTCCCCCGCGCAACAAGGTCACGACCTCCGCGTGCCCTTCGTGCTCGGCCCAGGCGAGCGGGGTCGCGCCCGAGGCCTTCTCACGAGCACTCGGATCGGCCCCGTGCTCGAGCAGGAGCCGCACCACCTCGGGGTGACCACTCCCCGCGGCCAAGTGGAGCGGCGTCGGTCCCCCTTCCGCCTTGCCGAGATCGGGCTCGGCTCCACCCTCGAGCAGGGTCTCGGCGCACGCTACTTGGCCCCGCATCGCGGCGAGATGCAGCGGAGTGAGGAGCGCGGGGATCTCCCCGAGCAGCAGCTTCGCGCGCGCGGTCGGATCCGCGCCGTGGCCGAGCAGGAGCTCGACCGCCTCCTCCATGCCCTCGTGGACGGCGCCGAAGAGGAGCGCCGTGCGCGCAGCCCGCGTGCCCGCGCCCTCCGGCTCGGCGTCGAGCAGCGTTTCCATCGTGTCGAAGTCCTCGGCGATCATCGCCGTGGAGGGGTCGTTCCGCACGCCGTGCCGCTTGAAGAGCGCGACCAGCGCGCTGTCCTGGTGCCGCAGCGCGATCGCGAGCGGCGAGAATCCGTGGCTCGTCCGCGCGCCGAGATCCGCCCCGAGCTCGAGCAGGACGCGCGCCATCTCGGTCCCCCTGCGCGAGACCGCGAGGTGCAGCGGCGTCATCTCCTCCTCCACGAACCCCAGCCGCCGCGCGAGCACGCCCGGATCGGCCGCTGCGAGCGCACGCAGGGCGTCGGCGCGCCCGAGGACGATCGCCGTGAAGGGATCGAGCCGCGCGCCGGCCTCGAGCAAGTAGGCCGCCGTGCGCGGCTTGTCCGCGTGGAAGGGCGGAGCCCAGTCGACGACCGTGGCCCAGCCGAGCGGCGCGAGCCGGTACCAGCCGTCCAGCGCCTCGAGCTCCGCCCCGCGCTCGACGAGGGAACGCGCGATCTCCGGATGGCCGCCCTCGGCCGCCCAGTGGAGCGGCGTCGTCCCGCTCGCGCCCTCGAGCGCGTGGACGTTCGCGCCGGCCTCGAGCAGCGCCCGGACGATCTCGCCGAAGCCGCGGTGCGCGGCGAAGTGCAGCGGAGTGCTGCCGATGTGGTCGTCGCGCGCGAGAGCGAGCGCGGGCTCGGCCGCGAGCGCGCCGCGCACGGCGGCGACGTCGTTCCGCACGATCGCCTCGATGAATTCGCCGGGGTCCATGGGCCGGAAGCGTCGCTCTCAGCGTCGCTTCTTCTTCGGACGCTTCGCGGGACTCGGCTCGATCGGATCGAGGTCCGCAAGCTTCGACTCGCCGGGCATGACGACCCTGGGATCGAGCTTCCCGTCGCCCTGGCCGTCCTCGAGATCCGTGGCGAGCATCTGCTTGCGCAGTTCGTCGGTGGTGATCAGCCCCTTGGCGATGCACAGCTCGGCCAAGGACCGAGCGAGAAGGGCCACGCGGCCGAGCTCATCCTCGGTCTCCTCGATCTGTCGGTGCTGGGCATCTCGCCGCCTTCGTTCGAAGAAGCGCTCGCGCCGGAGGCGCTCCTCCAGGTCGTTGAACTCGCGAGCGGTGAAGAAATCGTGCAAGAAATAGCCTTCCAGGCCCATGGTAGTACTCCCCGATGCAGGTCATTCTATCGCCGCGACTCGACGCCGAGTTCGCCAGCCGAGCCATGGGTTGCGTCCTTCCCCCTCATTCTCACGGAACCGCAGCGAGTCGATGAGCATCACCTAGGAACCTCTCCCAGTCGAAGGCCGGGCCGGGGTCACGCTTGTCGTCCTGTAGATGGTAATGGCCGACGATGCCGTGGAAGGCGACTTCCTCCTCGTCCGCGAGCGCGTCCGTTCGCACCGAGCCGTCGGCCGCGCGCGGGACGTCGAGCGCGATCCTGGGGAAGATACGCGAGAGGGCCGCGGCGAGCTTGGCGAGCGAGGCGTACTGCTCCTCGGTGAAGTCGTACTGCAGGTAGTCGACGCCGTGGATCGGGCCGACCACCGGCTCGGGACGCGCGGGGCGGCCCGCGAAGCCCGGGGTGCGGATCGTCCGCGCCCAGCGCTCCGGGATCACGAGCCGCGTGCCCTCCTCGTCGCGCACGTACCACGGGTCCGCCGGGCTCGGCTCGCCCGGGGGAAATGCCCCGACGTGCGCGACCTCGACCCCGATCGACCGCGGGTTCGCCGCGCGCGCGTGCCAGGCCTCCTCGGCGAGGTCGAGCGTCTGGTAGAGCGTGCCGTCGACGTCGAGCAGGAAGTGCACCGAGAGCCCGCGCTCCTCCTGTAGCGTCTCGAAGCAGGCCGCGCTCGTCCCGCAGGCGTCGTAGTGGACCACGAAGAGGTCGACCTCCTCGCGCAGGAGGTCGAGCGTCCATCCTTCGCGCGCGACGCGCTCGGCGAGCGCTGGGTCCTGCGCCCGGCGCTGCGGCCGGTAGCGCAGCCCGACCGCGGATCCCTCGCGCGGCGAGCGCGTGTCGTAGGCGTCGTACCCGCCGGGCTCGAACCACAGCACCACCGGCGTGCCGATCGCGAAGCGCTCGCCCCGCACGACGAACTCGTCCCCCACCGCGCTCTCCGGCACCACGGGCGCAGGTACCCGGGGAACGACGCGGCAGGCCGACAGGAGCGCGAGCACGCAGAGCGAACGCGCCCGGCGTCCGCTCACTCCGCCAGGCTCCCGCCGCAGGACGAGCCCGCGCCGGCGGTGCAGCCGAAGCAGTGGCGCGCCGTCACGATGCGGCGCCGCTCGAGCTTCTCGAGATCGAACTCCGCGAGGTGGCGCGGCTGGCCGAAGCCCACCCGGAGCTCGAGCATCTGGTTGAAGTCGCAGTCGTAGAGATCGCCCTGCCAGCCGACCGAGAGCGTGTTGCGGCACATGACGCCGCGCGCGGCTCCGGCGTTGAAGCTCTGCACCAGCAGGCACAGGTAGCTCTGCAGGTTCTCCGACTCCTCGAGCCACTCGAGGTAGCGGCTGATCGGCATGTTCGTGATCGTGTAGAGCGCGTCGAAGTCCAGGCCGTGCTGGCGCTTCAGCTCGCGCTTCCACTCCGCCTCGAGCGCCTTCTCGCCCGAGGGCAGGAAGGCGCCGACGGGGTTGGTGACGAGCACCAGGCGCAGCCCTTCTTTCCGCCCGTAGCCGACGGCGTTCAAGCGCTTCAGGGCCTCGATCGAGCCCTCGAAGACGCCCTCGCCGCGCTGCTTGTCCGTGCTGGGCTTGCGGTAGTGCGGGAGCGAGCAGACGACCTCGACCTCGTGCGCGGCGAGGAACTCGGGCAGGTCCTCGAAGCGCGGCGCGAGCAGGATCGTCAGGTTGCAGCGGTCGATCACGTGACGCCCGAGCCTCCTGGACTCCTGCACCAGGTAGCGGAACGAGCGCGACATCTCCGGCGCGCCTCCGGTGATGTCGACGGTCGGGATGTCGGTGCGCGCCAGCACGCGCATGGCGAGCTCGGCCGTCTCGAGCGACATGTCCTCGGTGCGGTCGGGGCCCGCGTCGACGTGGCAGTGCGCGCAGGTCTGGTTGCACACGCGCCCGACGTTGATCTGGAAGACCTCGATCTTCGCGGAACGCAGCGGGAAGAGCCCGGCGCGCTCGAGATGGCGGTCGAAGTCGCCGCGCAGTTCACCGGGGAGCTCGAGGCGCTCCAGCCTCTCGATCTGCGTGTTGGGATCGGCGAGCGGCGAGCCGCGGCGCTTCAAGGTCGGGACCACCTTGAGGCGCGCGGAGGCTTCCTTCAGTACGTCGGTGGACACGCTCTCGGCTCACATCCCCAGCTTGTCGGCCACGTTGCGCATCTGGACCCCGTGCACGAGCGCCGCTCCGCCCTTGATGGCCGCGGCGACGTGGACCACTTCCGTGAGCTGCTCGGGATCGCAGCCCTTGGAGAGCCCGTCGCGCGTGTAGGCGTCGATGCAATAGGGACACTGGACCGCGTGGGCCACCCCCAGCGCGATCAGGGACTTCTCGCGCGCCGTCAGGGCCCCGTCGGCGAAGACCGCCCCGTACCAGTCGAAGAACTTCTGCGCCAGGGGAGCGGCGTGCTCGCCGATCTTCGAGAACTTGGCCAGGTCGGCGGGGTCGTAGTAGGTCTCCATGACGGGTCGGGTCCGGGGATGGGCGGAGGAAGGAAGGATCGGGGTTGTGCCGAGGGTTGGCAAGAACGCCCCGTGCGGATCCGGCCTACGCGGCGTGAACCTCGTTCGAGACGCGAAACCATCCCTTCGTCCGAGGGGTCTCCGGGCCGATGCAGACCGTGCGGGTCCGCGGCGTGTGCCTCCAGGGCCTCGAGGCGATCCTCGTCACCGTCGAGGCGCGCTTCGAGCCGATCGACCGCCAGCGGACCGAGGTCGTGATCTCCGGGCTTCCCGACCCCGTGATCCGCGAGAGCCGGGGGCGCCTGCTCGCCGCCCTGGACGAGAACCGGCTGCACGTTCCCCAGGGCCGGCTCTTCGTCAACCTGGCCCCGGCCGGCGAGAAGAAGAGCGGGGAGGCGCTCGACCTGCCACTCGCCCTGGGAGCGGCGGCGGCCTGCGGGCATATCGATCCACGAGCCCTGGAGGGCACGCTCTTCCTCGGAGAGCTCGGGATCGACGGGAGGCTCCTCGACGTTCCGGGGGGCCTGGCGGCGGCCGACGCCTGCCGCACCGCCGGCCTCGCGCGCATGGTCGCGCCCCCGGCGACCGCGCGCGAGGCTGCCTGCGTCCCCGGTCCGACCGTCTTCGAGGCGGAGAACCTCGCGCGGGTCGTCCACTGGGTGGCCACGGGGAACGGGCTCGCCTCTCCACGCGTGGACGCCGCTCCCGCGGACCCCGCACCTCACGCCACGAGCCTGGACGACGTCCGGGGTCAGGGGACGGCGAAGCGCGCCCTCGCCGCGGCCGCCGCCGGCGGCCACGGCGTTCTCTTCTCCGGCCCGCCCGGCGCCGGGAAGAGCCTGCTCGCTCGCGGCTTGCGGGGGCTCCTCGCGCCGCCCTCGTGGGAGGAGCGCCTCGCGATCACGCGCATCCAGGCCGCCGCCGGCCTCTGGAACGGCTCGCTCGCGTCCGAGCGGCCGTTTCGCTCGCCTCATCCGACGACCAGCGTCGCCGGGCTGGTCGGCGGCGGCCCCTCCGCCCTTCCCGGCGAGCTCACGCTCGCCCACGGCGGGCTGCTCTTCCTCGACGAGCTCGCCGAGTTCAAGCGCGACGCCCTGGAAGCCCTGCGCGTCCCGCTCGAGACGGGAACGATGCATCTCTCGCGGGCGAACCGGCGCGTCGCGCTGCCCGCGCGCTTCCACCTCGTCGCCGCGACCAATCCCTGCCCGTGCGGATTCCGCGGGACCCCGGGGCGGATCTGCCGCTGCTCGAGCGCCGAGGTCGCACGCTACCGGCGCCGCATCTCGGGGCCGCTCCTCGATCGCATCGAGCTGCGCGTCGAGATCGCGCCTCCGAGCGTCGAGGAGCTCGCGCGGCCCGTCGCACAGGAGCTCGCCGAGGCGAGCCTGCGCCGCGCGGTCGAGTCGGCGCGGGATCGGATGCGCGCTCGACAAGGCGACGTCGAGAACGCCCGCCTCTCGCCCGAGGCGCTCGATCGCTTCGCGCCGCTGACGCCCTCCTTGCGCGCCTTCCTCGAGCGCGCGAGCCAGCGTCGCGGCCTCTCGGCGCGCGCGCTGCAGTCGCTGCGGGCCTTGGCGCGCACGCTCGCCGACCTCGAGGGGTCGCCTGCCGTGCGCGAGGAGCACGCGGCCGAGGCGCTCGCCCTGCGGGCGCCGCTGTTCGATTGACCTCGCGGGGGTCGAGTCAGACCCTGTCGCTGCCTCCCCGCCCTACCTCCCCAGCACCCGGCGCGCGGTGACCTCGTCGGGATCGAGCGCCAGGGCCTGCTCGAATAGGCTCTGCATCGCGTCCTCGTGGTGCACGAGCCGCAGGGCGAGACCGATCTGCGACAGCGCGACCGCCGAGTTGGCGTCCTCGATCTGCCGGCGCTCGCCGGCCGAGAGGCCGTCGAGGTCGATCGCCGGCGGGTGGCGGCCGAAACGGGAGATCTCCAGCAGGTTGCGATCGACCGTGTCCTCGTCGGCCTGCCAGGGCAAGGAGAACTCGAGCACGGGACGATCGTCGCGCGAGGCGCGCGCCCCCTCGACGTAGGTCGCGACGTCGAGCGGACCCACGGCGTAGCCAGAGAGGAAGGTGCCGAGCGTCAGCAGGCCGACGCGCGCGAGGGAAGCGGCGATCTCCGGCCGCGCGAGCTCGGCGCGCAGCTCGGCGGCGGGACGCAGGGTCTCCCCCGCGCCGCCGACGAGGATGGCGTCCTGGCCGTTGAGCCAGATCTGCGTGTCGGTGAAGACCTCGAAGAAGGTGCGCACGATCGTGCGCGCGTCCTCCGCTCCCATCTGGTAGAGCGGCAGCCACTGCGCCGCGATCCCGCCCGGCGCCAGGCGGCGTCGGACGAGCCGGTAGTGCTCGAGCGAGTAGAGGGCCTCGGAGCCCGCGACCAGCGGGTGGATCGGATCGACGGTGATCACGTCGTAGGACGAGCGCCACTCGGCTCCCGTGGATCCACTCCCACAGGGAAAGGTAGGCGTAGGGGAGCGAGGTCGCGACATGCAGCAGGGCCATGGAGGCGGCGGAGATCCCCACCTGCAGGAGCCCCGCGAAGAGCGCGGGGGAGCGGACGCGCTCCGCGCAGCGCGCTCCGGCGGCGCTCCCGAGGGCGATGCCGCCGAGGAACGTGGCGAGCATGAGCGAGAAGGCCTGGCTGGTCGACCCGACGGTCAGGAGCAAGGTGCGGTTCCAGAGCACTTCGAGGCCGAGGGCGACCGCGCCCGACAGGGTCGCCGAGAGGAGCAGGAGCACGCGCGCGGAAACCGGCGGCGAGGAGAGCGGGAGATCACCGCGCGCCTCCGGTTCGAGCCGCTGGAGCGGCTCCGGCCCGACCGCACGCGAGACGCGCATCGCGATCAGCGCGGCGGCGGCGTTCATCGCGGCGGCGAAGAGGATCGCGCCGGACACCCCGAGCCCGGGCAAGAGGACCATCCCCGTGGCGAGCGCCCCCCCCCGACCGCTCCGGCCGTGTTCGCCGCGTAGAGGGTGGCGATCGAGCGACCGAGGGGCGATCCGAGGCCCGCGAAGATCCGGACCATCAGCGGGAACGTCGCGCCCATGAGAAGCGTCGGTGGCAGGAGCAGCGCACCAGCCGCGAGGCAGCGCGCGAGGCGACCGCCCTCCGCCGCACGCTCGAGGCCGGCATAGGCCTCGGGAAAGCGCGCCAGGAAGAACGCGCACAGGAGCGCGAGCGCGGCGATCGCGAGCTCGACCCAGGCGTAGAGCCGGAGCGCTCGCCGCGGGTCGAGGCGATCGGCGAGGAGGCCTCCGAGGGCGGAGCCGAGCGCCAGCCCCGCGAGGAAGGCCGCCAGGACCGTCGCGACGGACTCGGTGGTGGCGCCGAAGGCGAGACGCAGGAGCCGAGCCCAGGTGATCTCGCAGACGAGCCCCGCGAAACCGGAGAGCACGAAGGGTAGGAAGAGGCGGCGCCTCGGCTCGCTCCTCGACATGATGGGTCCACAGGTTGCTTCAAGCCCCGGGCGCCGTCCAGTGCCGCCGGGAACCCCGGGCGCGACCGCGCTAGACTCCCGGCCCGATGAAAGCCCTCTTCGCCCTCGCGCTGGCCGCATCCTCCTGGTCCTGCACCTCCCCGGCTCCGGAATCCCCGACGGGGCTCGCGGCCTCCGCGCTCGGGAGCGAGGTCCAGGCCCACCTCGAGCGCTACGACGCGGACTACCAGGCGCTCGCCAGGGCCTCGTCGGAGGCGCAGTGGCTCTCGAACACGCACATCGTCGAGGGTGACGACACGAACGCCAAGCGCACCGAGGCCGCCGAGGAAGCGCTCGCGGCCTTCACGGGCAGCGTCGAGAACATCGAGACGGCGCGCCGGTTTCTGGCGCGAGCCTCCGAGCTCGCGCCGCTCCAGGTGCGCGAGCTCGAGCGCATCCTGTTCCTCGCCGGCGACAACCCCGCCACGATCCCCGAGATCGTCAAGGCGCGCATCGCGACCGAGACGGCGCAGACGGAGAAGCTGTACGGGTTCGCGTTCACGCTCGACGGGAAGGAGGTCACGCCGAACCAGATCGACGAGGCGCTGGGCGAGGAGACGAACCTCGAGCAGCGCCGCGCGGTGTGGGAGGCCTCGAAGGAGGTCGGCAAGCCGCTCCGGAGCGGCTTGATCGAGCTGCGGCGGCTGCGCAACCAGTCCGTGCAGGCGCTCGGCTACCACGACTTCTTCGCCTACATGGCGAGCGAGTACGGCATGACCACCGCGGGGCTCGCGGCGAACATCGACGGCATCAACCGCGAACTGCGCCCGCTGTTCCGCGAACTGCACACTTGGGCGCGCCACGAGCTCGCGCGGCGCTACGGCCAGCCCGTGCCGGACCTGATCCCGGCCCACTGGCTCCCCAACCGCTGGGGACAGAGCTGGGAGGCGTTGGTCGAGGTGCCCGGCTTCGACTTCGACGCGCCGCTCTCGTCGAAGGGGCCCGAGTGGCTGATCCATCAGGCCGAGCGCTTCTATACCAGCCTCGGGTTCGAGCCCTTGCCGGCGAGCTTCTGGGAGAAGTCCGCGCTCTATCCGCTCCCCGCGGATGCCGGCTACAAGAAGAACACCCACGCCTCCGCCTGGCACATCGACCTCGATCGCGACGTGCGCTCGCTGATGAGCGTCGAACCGAACAGCGAGTGGTACGAGACGACGCACCACGAGCTCGGGCACATCTACTACTACCTCAGCTACTCGAACCCGCGCGTGCCCGTTCTGCTGCGCGAGGGAGCGAACCGCGCCTATCACGAGGCAGTCGGCTCGCTGATGGGTCTCGCCGCATCGCAGCCGCGCTTCGTGGCGGCGATCGGGCTCTCCGCAGGCTCGGCGGCGAGGCCCGACCCGATCCAGCTCCTGCTCCAGCAGGCGTTGCAGTACGTCGTCTTCATCCCCTGGTCCACCGGCACCATGTTCCACTTCGAGCAGGAGCTCTACGCCGACGAGCTCCCGAGCGGGACCGCTCGAGGCGGCGACTCGCGGATTCTATCTGCTGGTACTCAACCCACAACTCAGCGTCAGGACGATCCAATGTGCTTCGAACCCTTCTTGACTCGCGATCAAGAGGGAACGCGGAGACGTCGCGTTCCCCTGGCTCGTCCGGTTCACTCGTGCCGCAGGGCCTCGACCGGGTCCATCTCGGCAGCGCGCCAGGCGGGATAGAGCCCGAAGAGCACGCCCACGCCGGCCGAGATCGCGAAGGCGAGCAGCGGCGCGGCCGGGGTCACGATCGTCACCAGGTCGGCGAAGCGCTCCACCAGAAGCGGGATCAGGAGCCCGAGCGCCACGCCGAGCGTCCCCCCGCCGATCGAGAGGCACACGGTCTCGACCAGGAACTGGGTCACGATGTGGCGCTTCCGGGCGCCGAGCGCGCGGCGGATGCCGATCTCGCGCGTGCGCTCGGTCACGGTGGCGAGCATGACGTTCATGATCCCGATCCCGCCCACGAGCAGCGAGATCCCCGCGATCGAGCCCAGCACCACGTTGAAGATGCGCTTCGTCTCCTCGGCGCGCGCGAGCAGCTCGAGCGGCACGACGACCTCGTAGTCCTTCTTCTGGCCGTGGAAGCGCCGGAGCATCTCGCGCGAAGCGTCGGCAACGACCGGCACGTTCTCCGGACGGTCGACGGCCACCACGATCTCGTGCAGATCGACCTCCTCCATGTCGAAGCTTCCGGCGCGCATGCGCACCTGGAGCCTGCCGTACCATTTTCGCGCGGTCTCGAAGGGGATGAAGACCTCGCCCGTCACGTCCGAGCCCGCTGTCGGCCGGTCCTCGGAGAGGCGCAAGCGTGGCGCCAGCGTCCCGACGACGGTGTAGTAGTCCGAGCCGATCTTGATGCGCTTGCCGAGCAGGGACTCGAGCGGCGCGAGGAAGCGCGCCACCTCGGTGCCGAGCACGCACACGTTGTTCAGCGTGCGCTCGTCCTCGCTGGTCAGGAAGCGTCCCTCGACCACCAGCCTGCCCGTCAGGGTCTGGTGTTCGGGCCGCGTGGCCAGGACCCGCGCGTCGGTGGCCCGATCGAGGTAGCGCACCTCGCCGACGATCTCGCGCACCGGGACCACGCCCGATGTCCCCGGGAAGGTCTCCTCGATCCGCTCGAGATCCTCGTCGGTGAGCCCGTAGGTCACGACGCGCGAGCGCTGGTTCCCCTGGTTGGGGTCGTCGAGCGGCTTCACGCTGCGCAGGATCACGTTCTGGCTGCCGAGCAGCTTGATCTGCTCCTGGGCCTCGTAGCTCGCGCCCTCGCCGATCGCGAGCATCGAGATCACGCTGGAGGTCCCGAACAGGACGCCGAGCGTCGTCAGCAGGCTGCGCAGCTTGTGCAGCGCCAGGCTCTTCATGCCCGTGCGCACGGTGCGCCAGAGTCCGCCGGCGATCATCGCGCCCGCGCCTCGACCGCGCGCTGGACGACCACTTCCTCGGCCCGACCGTCCTTCATGTGCAAGATGTGGCTCGCGCGTTCGGCGACGTGCCGCTCGTGGGTGACGAACACGATGGTCTTGCCCTCGGCCGACAGCTCGTCGAAGAGGTCCAGGATCTCGCGCGAGGTCTCGCTGTCCAGGTTGCCCGTGGCTTCGTCGGCCAGGATCAGGTCGGGGTCGTTGACCAGCGAACGGGCGATCGCCACGCGCTGCTGCTGTCCCCCCGAGAGCTCGAGCGGCCGGTGCGAGAGGCGCGTCTCGAGGCCCATCCGGTCGGCCAGCGCGCGCGCGCGCGCTTCGCCGTCCTCGGGCGGGTTCTCCTGGTAGAAGAGCGGAACCAGGATGTTCTCCAGCACGTCGAGCTGCGGGATCAGGTTGTAGGACTGGAAGATGAAGCCCAGGTTCCTCGAGCGGACCTCGCTGAGCTCGTCGTCGGAGAGCGTCTGGACGTCGCGCCCGGCGAGGCGATAGACCCCGCCCGTGGGACGGTCGAGACACCCCATGACGTGCAGCAGGGTCGACTTGCCGCTGCCGGAAACGCCCATGATCGACCAGTACTCGCCGCGCCGGACGCGGAAGTCGAGCCCGGAGAGCGCCCGCACCTCGGTCTCGCCCATGCGATAGACCCGCTCGACGCCGATGAGCTCGGCCACGGTGTCCTCCGCTCCCTGAAGGACGCCCTCGCGCAGTCCCTCCGGCGACTTCACTGGCTCCCGCTCGGAGACGCAGGAGGTCGGCCGTGCCCCGCACCTTCCTCGCGCCAAGCCTGCATGCGCTTGTGCATTTCGTCGCGCTGCGCGGGGTCCTTCTCGGCCTCCTCCATCATCTTCTTCCAGCGCTCGGCGGCGGCGGGGTCCTTCGGATCCCCTTTCCCCTCGCCGTGCTCGCCGCCCGCCAGCGGGGAAGGATTCCCGCCCGGCGCACCGACGTGCGGTCCATCACCACCCTCGGCGCGCGTCGTGGTCGAGGGCGTCCTCTCCGGGCGAGGTTCGCCGAATCTGCCTTCCCCGGGTTGCAGGGGTTGATCGGGTTGATCGGGGGCCGAGTGCTCCGGCGCAGGGGCAAGGGTCGTCCCCGGGGGTTGGGCGAGGAGCACGATGTCGCCCTCCGAGAGCCCGGCGGCGACCACGACCCACTTGCCGTTGTTCTCCCCGATCTCGACCGGTCGCTTGACGGGAGTTCCCTGCTCCGAGAGGAACGCGACGTGGCCTGCGCCGTCGGGGAAGACGGACTGGACCGGGACGTAGAGCGCTTCGGGGATCTCCTTGACCAGGATCTCGACGTTGCACGACATCCCCGGCCGCATGCGCGGATCGACCTCGAGCAACTCGACCTCGGTCTTGTACAGGCGCAGATCGGGATTCGCGAACCAGGCGTTCTGGTCGTTCTGCCGCGACTTGTAACGGACGACGCCGGGCAGGCTGGCCTGCAGGGCGTCCACGGTGACGACGCAGGACATGCCCTCGTGCACCTTCTCGATCACGGATTCGTGCAGGCTCGCCTCGGCGATGAAGTCGTTCGAGGAGGGGATCGTCATGATCTCCTGGCCCTCGCGCACCGAGGCGCCTTCCTGGATCGGCGAGCCGCCGCCCCAGCGGCTCTGCTCGGCGATCGTGAACACGACCGTGCCGGCCACCGGAGCCCGGATCGTGGCCATCTCGATCTGGGAGGTGATCTTGGCGTACTCCTCCTGCTCGAGATTCAACTTCGCTTCCGACGTCTTCAGGTCGGACTCGAAGTCGACGATGCGTGCGCGCGCCCGCAGGTCGACGCGCTCGAGCTCGGCCTCTCTCTCCCGCACCTCGGCCTCGAGCTCCAGCACCTTGCGCGGGATCTCGTAGTCCTCGAGCAACACCTTGGCGCGCCTGGCCTGGTTCAGGGCGACCTCGGCGCGGGTCTTGGAGAGCCGGTCGGCGTCGAGCTGGGTCTGCTCCAGGAACCCGCGCTCGGCGAGCTTCTCCGACCAGGCCAGGTTCTGATCCGCGCGCCGTATCTCCTCGTCGCGCAGCAGGATGTCCTCGTCCCCTGCCTGGAGGATCTGGGGCTTGTCCCCCTCCAGGTACTTCGTGAGGTCGAGGCGCGCGAAGTCGAGCAAGCGCTTGGCCTTGTCGATGTCGCTCGCGTTCTGGCTCTGCTGGATCTCGTAGTTCTGCTTCGCCTTGACGTGGGACGCGTTCGCGTTCTGGACCTGGATCTCCTGCTGGACCTTGCGCAGCTCGAGCTCCGAGGTGTCGAGGACGCAGAGCACGTCCCCGGCCTGGACTTCCGCGCCGTTCTTGACGGGCAGCGTCTGGATGGTCGTCTGGCCTTCGACCTCGCACTTCAGGGACACGCTGTTCGAAGCCTTGAGGTTGCCGCGCTCCACCACGCTGATGCGCAGGAGCCCGCGCTGCACCGGGACCCCCGCGATCGCCGGGGCCTCCTTGCGGCCCCAACCGGCTCCGGCGGTGGCGAACAGTACGGCGCCCACGATCCCCAGCCCGGCGAGCGCGAAGAGCCAGCCGCGTCTGCTTGCTTTCTTGGTCATGGTTGCGAACCTCCGATCGCCTCCAGCAGGGGTGTGGGATCGATGTCGATCCCTTCCGGTGTCACGCACACGAGCTCCATGTCTCGGTACAGCGCCAGGCCCGAGAGCACGTACTCGGTGAGGGCGCTCGAGGCCGCGTTGCGCGCGCCGAGCAGGTCCTCCTGGGCCTCGAGCACGTCGCGCGTGCTCGCGCGCCCCGCCTCCAGGTTGAGCTGCGCGCTCTCCACGCGGCGCTCGGCCAGGACGACGGCGCCGGTCTGGATCTCGTAGCTCTCGCGGCCGGCAGCGAGACGCCGGATCGAATCGCGCAGGTCGGAGCGGATCCCATCGGCCGATGCCTCCGCAGCGCGCCGCGCGCCCTCGAACGCGATCAGGGCCGCGCGATAGGCGTTGCGCTCCGGCAACCGCTCCAGGGCCAGGTCCAGCTCGAGGGAAACGCTCCAGTCGCTGGCATCGCCCGAGTAGTCGAGCGGCTGCCCCGAATCGCTCGCGGCGCTCCCCGACACTGCGAGCCCCAGGCCCGGGCGCAGCGCATCCGCGGCCACGCGCACCCTGCGCTCGGCGTCGACCACGCGATCGGCCGTCGTCAGGTGATCGAGGCGGCGCGCGAGCGCAACTTCGACCACCTCCTCTTCGGGGAACTCGAGCTCGAGCTCCTTCCAGGCCTCCAGCTCGAGCAACCCCTCGGCGTCGACCGAGAACTCGGCCTCGATGGGCAGCCCGAGAAAGAACTTGAAGTCGTCCAGGGCCGACTCGAGGTTGCGCCGTGCGTCGATCACGCGGTTGCGGGCGCGGAGCTCGTCCTGGCGCGCCTGGTCGACCTGGATGTCGTTCAGGAGCCCGGCCTCGGCGAAGGCTTCGTTCCTCTGGCGCAGGGTCTGCAGCCCCTCGTAGTTGCTCTCCTCGTTCTCCAGCGTGGCGCGCTGCTCCAGGATGCGGAAGAAGCGCGAGGCGACGTCGAAGGCGAAGGTGCGCCGGAAGCGCTCGTAGGAGCGTGCCTCGTAGAGCACGTTACGCTCGGCCTGGGTCAGGGGCTCGCGCACGATCTCCTCCCCGAAGCCGCGCAGGAGCGGCTGGGTCACGGTGAGGGAGAGGTCCGAAAGGGCCTTCCAGCCGTCGCCCTGTCCGAGGTCCCGGGTGAGGTCGAGCCCGAGGTTGCCCGCGACCGACAGGCCCGACCCGAGGAGCTTGGTGATCCCCCAGTCGGACAGGATCCCGTGGCTCTGGCCCGTCCGCCCCTGTCCCTCGACGAAGCCCTCGATCGTGCCCGACCCCTTGGCCGAGAAGTTCCAGCGCTCGAGGGTGAGGTCGAGGGCCGAGAGGTAGAGCGACTCGCGGCGCGCCCGGTAGTCGCGGCTGTTCTCGGCGGCGGCGTTCAAGCAGTCCACCAGGGTCGGGGGATGGCCCACGGCCTCCCCGGCGAGCAGACGGTCGCGGAGCGAGTCCTCCGGGGGGTCGATCGAGAAGGGCCCTCCGGCGGCGAGGGCTTCCCGGCGCTCGCGGATGATCTCGTAGACCTCGCGGTCGGCGGACCGGCGGTGGGCGTCGGGGCTGCGGCAGGCGCCCGGGCCGAGGAGCGGGAGGAGGCTCAGGGCGAGGAGCCGCGCGGGGAAGGTGCGTGGGTTCGAGATCAAGGACGGCGGGCCGTGGGAAAGCGCTCTAGCTTAGCCCCAGCGCCCCGACCCGTCCCCCGAACCGGGTAAGGATCCTGCGAAGCGTCAGTCGCTCGCCCCGGCGCGGGTCCGGAGGCGGTCGTATTCGGCGCGGTCGACGGGCCTCGCGACGGTCCCACCCTCCTGCCACTGGAACTCCACCCAGTTCCCGTCCTGGAAGCGGTACCGGCCGGCGAGGTCCCCGTTCGTGCGCCGGAGCTCGACCTCGCGCTCACTCCCGTGATCGAGGACGCTCGCCTCGAGCTCCTCGAAGTCGTTCCCGAGCGGCTGGTAGACCGAGTAGCGTCCGCTCGCGCCGCTCGAGCGCAGGAACTCGACCAGGGCCAGCGGGAACAGAGGCTGCGTCCCCGGCGCGAGTTCCTTCCGGAGGACCGTGCCCCCGGTGCTCTCGAAGCTCACGGGCGGACCGTCGCCCGGCCATTCCAGGCGCACCGTCCTGCCCGAGTGCGGCCGCACTTCGCGCCACACGAGCCTGCGATTCGTCGGGGCGAGATGCTCCGAGTGGTAGAGCCGCGTCCCCCCGGCGAAGAACAGGATCTCGTTCTCGACGGTCCATCCTCCCTCGATCTCGGGAGCGGGTCCCGAGAGCCAACGCACGAGGCCGATGGGCTCGGCCTCCCGCGCCCCGCTTCGATCGAGCCGGAAGTACGTCTCGCGCGTGCCGGCGGGCTTCTCGAGGACCACGGCGCGCACCGCGCTCTCCTCCTTTTCCTGGCCGCGGGCGCCCTCCTGGCTGCCGGCGCCGGAGGAACCGAGTACAGAGAGAGCCAGGAGCCAGTTTCGCGTCCCTTTCGACATGGGGCCCACGCTCTTTCCTATCGGGGTTCTCGATCGATGCCTTGACTCGAGCGTCCCGGATCAGGGGCTCGCCCAGTCCGGAAGCCCCTCTCCGATGCCGATACGGCGCGATCTTCTCGGCGCTCAGGGCCCCCGTCAGCGGCAGGAGCGCGGCCGGGAGGAGCGAGGTGGCGCCGATCGGCAGTGCGGCCGTGATCCAGTAGACCGCCGTCAGCGCGGTGACGGCGGCGACTTTGCGCTGGGCGTCGTCCAGGACGGTGCCGGAAGAGCAGGATCGCGGCGCAGAGGAGCGGGCCGGCCAGGAGGCCGAAGCGTCGCAGACCCGGGCTCACCTGCTCGAGGGCGGATGCGTCGGCTCGCGTTCCTTCCATGCCCGCGACTCAATCCGCGTCCGTCTCGGCGAGCACCCAGCGCAGGTAGTCCGCGCCGACGTGCTCGGGAGCCAGCACCACGAACTCCGGGATGTCGTAGGGGTGTTCCGCGGCGACGAAACGCTCGAGTTCGAGCACGCGCGCGAGGCGGGTCTTGACGACGAGCATCCGCTCGCCGCCCGCTTCGACCGCCCCTTGCCAGCGATAGACGCTCTCCACCGGAACGAGGTTCACGCAGGCCGCGAGCCGGCGCTCGACCAGGTCCCGCGCGAACCCCTGCGCACCCTCCTCCGGGTGCGTGATCAGGACGATCCGCGCCCCGGCCGCATCGGCGGCTGACATGGCTCCATGGTAGGTGGCAAGAGCGCCGTCCCCAAGTTGCTTGATCGATCTCCGCCGTTCACAATCCCGCGCCGCCATGAACGTCCTGGACCGAGCCGCGCTGGCATCGTTGCCGCTCCTGCCGCGGCCCCTGATGCGCCTGCTCTCCAAGCGCTACGTCGCCGGCGAGCGTCTCGAGGACGCGCTCGAGCGCCTGGCGTTGCTGCGCGCCCAGGGTTTCCCGGGGATCCTGGACCTGCTCGGCGAGGAGATCGCGAGCGAGGCCCAGGCGCGAGCGGTGGCCGCGAGCTACGGCGAAGCGGCACAGGCGCTGCGGCGGGCGCGGATCGACGCCTACGTCTCGGTCAAGCCGACCCACATCGGGCTGCGCATCTCCGAGGACCTCGCCTTCGAGCTCTACGCGAAGCTCGCGCGACGCTGCACCGAGCTCGATTCGTTCGTGCGGGTCGAAATGGAGGACCACACGACGACCGACAGCACCTTGCGGGTGTTCGAGCGCTTGCGGAGGGTCGCGGACAACGTCGGCATCGTGCTCCAGTCGCGTCTCCTGCGCACGCCGCGCGACGTCGAGGCCCTGGCGGTGGGGCCGCTCTCCGTCCGCATGGTCAAGGGCATCTACCTAGAGCCCCCCGAGATCGCTCACGTGGAGCCCGAGGCGATCCGGCGCGCCTTCGTGGAGTGCGCGCAGAGGCTCTTCCAGCGTGGCGCGCGGGTCGCCTTCGCGACCCATGACGACCTCCTGGCCGAACGGCTCGTCGCGCTCGTGCGAACGGGAACGATCGCCCTGGAGCGCTACGAGTTCCAGGTCCTGCTCGGCGTGCGCGATTGGCTGTGGCACACCTGGCGAGACGCCGGGCATCCCGTACGCGTCTACGTGCCCTACGGGCCCGACTGGCGTGCCTACTGCACCCGCCGACTGCGCAAGAACCCGCAGCTCTTCCGCCAAGTGCTGCGCGACGTCCTCCTCGGCAGCCGACGCCGGCCGCGCACGACGTGAGGCCGCTTCACTTCCCGACGGCCAGCCGCCGCGCCAGGATCTCGGAGAGGACGCCCGTGCGCAGAATCTTGTCCATCGTGGTGCGGAAGTCGTAGTACACGCGGTACCAGGTCACCTGGTGCTCCTCGAGCACCGCGTAGCAGGCGCGCGAATCCCCGTCGCGCGGCTGGCCGGTCGATCCGACGTTGACGAAGTACTTCCGGCCGGCCTCCAGGGGGACCGTGAGTTCGTCTGCTCCGTTCAGACCCTGGAAGCGGAACTCCTCGTCGTGGATGCCGGGTTGATGGGTGTGCCCCGCCACGCCGACGCCGTCGAAGGCGGCGAAGATCGAACGGAGTTTCTCGGGATTCAGGATCCCATCCGTCGAGAGCACGTACTCGCGGATCGGATCGCGCGGAGAGCCGTGCACGAAGAGGAATCGCCCCTCGGTCATGCGCAACGGCAGGCCTCGCAGCCATCTCCACCGAGCGCGCGCCTCCGTCGAACTCCACCAGCGCGGCTCCATGCGCCGGCGGGTGTAGTCGATCGCCCCGCGCGCGTGAGGATTGAAGTCCGAGGCGTCCCGGAAGAGCGCTTCGTCGTGATTCCCCAGCAGGCACCAGAGGGCGTGCCCGCGCACGAGATCGACGCAGAACTCCGGGTCGGGGCCGTACCCGACGACGTCGCCCAGACAGACCAGGTCGGTCAGGCCGCGCCGTCTCAGGTCGGCGAAGACGGCCTCCAGCGCCTCGCGGTTGGAGTGGAGGTCGGAGATGATCGCGAGCTTCATCGGCGTCCGGCGCTCACGGTCCGCGGCTCCAGGGCCTCCAGGGCGGCGGCGATCAGACGCTCCTTCACGTCGCCCAGACGCCCGCGGATCGTCGCGCCTGCCGCTTTGACGTGTCCGCCTCCTCCGAAGCGGCGCGCCAGGGCGTTGACGTCGTAGTTCGTCTTGCTGCGGGCCGAGAGCTTGCAGACGTCGCGCTCGATCTCGCGCAGGTAGAGCACCACCTCGACCGCTGCGACCGAGCGCAGGATGTCGAGCACCGGATCGTTGTCGGCGAGCGCGTCCGCCGGAGGATCCCCGAAGGGATGCTCGACGACCGCGATGCGTCCCTCGCCGCGGTATTCCACACGTCCGAGCAACGTCGCGATCGCGCGCGGTTCGCTCGCGGGCCTCTGCTGGTAGATGGCCGAGTAGACGGCCGAGGGGTCGACGCCCGCTCGCAGGAGCTCGGCGGAAACCTCGAGCGTCTCCGCATTCGTGTTGCTGTAGCGGAACCAACCCGTGTCGGTGACGATCGAAGTGAAGACCCCGGCGGCCACGACGGAATCGACCGGCCCCCCGAGCGCGCGCAGGATGCGCCAGACGAGGAGTCCGGTGGCGGAAGCCGTGACGTCGACGAAGGCAGCGTCCCAGAAGGGGATCCCGTGATGAGGGTGGTGATCGATCACGAGCTTCTTCGCCGAGTGGGAGGAGAGCGGTCCGGCCATGGGTCCCGTCCGCGCGAGCTCGTTGAAGTCGAGGAACACCGCGACCTCGTGTTCCGGGAGGGGTCCGGCCGCGTAGGCGCCGAAGGGGCACTCGCGTGCCAGATAGGCGAGCTCCGCCGGCGGCGGATCGGGGTTCATGATCGCGACCTTCTTCCCCAGGAGCGTGAGCCCGCGGCCCAGGGCCGCTTGAGCGCCGAGGCAATCACCATCGGGTTTCGCGTGCCCCACGAGCAGGAAGGTCCCCGCGCTGCGGAAGAGATCCAGCGCCTGCTCCTGGTCGGGTGTGGGAGAACGTCGGGAATCCATGGACCGTCTTCGCCCTATGGGACATAGGACCTCGATTCAGCCCTCGGGCGGCAGTTTACGGCATCCGATCGGGCGGAATCCGCGGGAGTTCGCGGAAACCACTACCCGTCTCCGTGAGTCCCACCGGAGCGCCTCCGGCCACCTACGTGGAGGCAGACCACGCGTCCCCCCTCGCACGTCAGGCTCTCGAGAGCCTGCTCTCGGTCGCGAGGCAGGAAGGCGTGCAGGACGAAATCGGCCGCGCGCCCGGGCAGGAGCGTCCCGACCTCGCGCTCCATTCCCAGCGCACGAGCGGCGGCCGTCGTCGCCATCTCCCAGACTTCGCCGGGGCTTGCCGCGGGAACCGAGGCCCGGAAGAGACGCATCTCGCGATAGACGTCGAGGTCCTCGTTGCTGGCGAGGGAGTCCGTCCCCAGAGCGACCGGAATCCCGGCGCGCCGGAACCGCGTCCAGGGGAAGGGCTCGCGGGCGAAGAACCGATGCGTCCCAGGGCAGTGCACGAGAACCGAGCCGGCCCTCGCGATCGCCTCCAGTTCACGCCGCGTGGGGTGGTTCCCGTGTACGAGGGCGGTGCGCCGGTTCAAGAGGCCGGCCGCACCCAACATCTCGAGCCCCGAGGCGTGCGGGCTCTGCCTCAAGATGCGGGCGAACTCCCCGCTTCCGTCTTCGAGCCACTCGCGCTCGGCGCGGGATTCCTCCCAGTGGATCGCGACCGGGACATCGCGGCGACGGGCGAGCACGGCCGCTCGTGCGAGGAGCTCGCGACTCGTCGTGTAGGGCGCATGCGGGGAGAGTCCCTCCCGCAGGCCGCGCGCGGCCCGCAGCGGACGGCGTACGAAGGAGAGCGCGGCCTCGAGGCGCCGGGGATCTCCCACGTCGAGGACCTCGCGATAGAGGACGCCCCGCATCCCGCACCGGCTTCCACGCAGACTACCGCGGGTCGACACGATGTCGCCGACGGTGGTCGTGCCGGTCGCGACCAAACGCCGTGCGCCTTGCTCCACGGAGAGCGCGAAGTCTGCCTCCGTTCGTGCGCGTCGCGCGGGAACGATGGAGCGGATCCACGGGACAAATCCCCGGTCTCCGCGCAACGCGCCCCGCAAGCAGGAGAGCTCGAGGTGGGCATGGGCGTTCACGAGGCCGGGAACCAGCAATCCCTCGCCGAGGTCGACCAAGGTGCCCGCGCCCTTCGCCTGCGCGCGGCGGATCGCCGCGGAGGTGCGCAGCAGACCTTCGATTCGCCCGCGGCGCACGAGCAACGCTCCTCCTTCGAGGAAGCACTCGACGCTCGCGAGAATGCGGCTCGCCCGGAGGATCACGGGCGCCCGAGCTAATCGGGCGTGATACGGATGGTGATCTCCTCCACGTCCTGGATCATGGAGAAGTTCGGATTGCTCCGGTCCCAGATCACCGTGAACCGGAACATGTTCGCCGTCGCGCCCGAGGGGCTCGGGACCGTGGTGAGTTCGGCGGGCTTCTCGACCCAGGACGTGAGCGACCCTCCGAGGATCGGGCTGTTGATGCCGGCCAGGGCCACGCCACAGGGCTGGAGGATCGGGGCGATCGCCCGGGCTCCCTGGAAGCGTACGACGACGGGGGCGGACCCGAGATCGTTGCCCCAGAGCTCCTCCAGGGACTGCCCGCCCGGGCCGGTGAGATCGTTCTCGCCCCGGTAGGACTGGGGATTGGCGAATCCCTGGATCCTGAGCGGCATGTCCCAGCCGAGTTCGGCTCCGTCGTCCTCGAAGACGAGCTGGAAGAAGTTCCCGGGAATCAAGTACCAGCACGACTGAGCCCCGCTGAGGAGACTCGGACCACTGGGCTGATCCTGGGGTCTCCACTCGGCGATGGAGAGCACGTCGTCGATCGTGACCCCCAGACCGTACAGGGCCTGCAGTTCGGACTCGGTCGGGCTGATCTTGCTCTTCTCGGTGCTGCTGCTGAGGAGCGGCAGGAAGGTCTCCAACCGCAGGAAACCAGGCCCGCCGTTGCCTCCGAGGGATCCGAAGGGGCCGAGTCCACCGAGGCCTCCATCGACGAGGAGCCTCCCGGGAACCGATTGCACCTGGACCAGCGGTCCTTGGAGCAGGATCGCCCCTCCCGCTCCGCCCCCTCCGCTCATCGCTAGGTCGGGGAAGACACTGCTCCCGCCGTCACCGCCGACGGCGACGACGTTGCCGTTCACCACGACCCGGCGCCCGCCCTGCATTTGGATTCCCCCACCCGCTCCACCGCCTCCGGCCGAACTATGCGCCTGGAAGTCGGCGATCATGAGGGTCGGGCTGCCGATGGGGACGTTGCAGTCGTTTCCGATCTGCCCGTTCACCGACGAGACCGTGATGTGCGCCCCGCCACCGCCACCGCCCCCACCGCCGCGCAGGAAGCCGAGCTCGGGGTTCAGGGATCGAACGACGGGCGTGATCACGAGATCGTCGCTCTCCCCTCCCGAAGCGGGCGGAGGAAGGGGCGGCGGCACGGGTCCGAAGACGTTGATGAAGCCCGTGAACCCGGCTCTCCCGTCGAGCGCGTGGGCGCCGCCCGCGCCCGCGCTCCCGGGTACGGTGATCTGGCAGGCGGCAAACGGCTCGTAGGGGAACGAACCCGCCGCGTCATCGGGGTCGGCGGGGAAGTGGATCTGGTCATCGGGCGCCGGCAGGGCTCCCGGCTGGGGCCAGGCGAGGCCCCCCTCGCCGAAGCCCACGAACGTCGGGGGGTTGGCCAGCGCGTTCGGGAACGGAATCCCACCCCCTGCTCCGCCGTTCAAGAGGGCATAGTCCGCGGGGTCGAGAGGGTTGACCGGTCCGGGATCGTTCGGGTTGTCGACTCCCCCGACCGCCAGGAAGTTCTCGCCGTCGGGGCGGGCACCGCCCGGGCCCCCTTTGCCGCCCCCGGGACCGGATTCCTCGCCGACCCCGCCGGCGAAATCGGTGGCGCTGTGCACGGCCGCCGAAAGTCCCGCGACATCGAGGAAGCCCTGGATCACGATCTCGCCGCGTACGAGGAGCCGGGCGGGATTCGATCCGACCAGCCGCAGGGTGGCGCCGGAATCGACGAGGAGTCGGCTGAACTCGAACACTCCGCCGACGACTTGCAGGGGAGCGATCGGATCGACGATCAGCTGGGGATTGAACACGGCGGGATCGGCGAACGCGGAGGCCGAGAAGTCCTCGAAGTCCGTGTTCAGCGTCACCGTCGTTCCCCGCGGCACGACGAGATCCCCCAGACGCCCCGATCCTCCGCCGGGACCCGTCATGAGCACGCCCGAGCCCCAGGTGCTGCCCCCGTGCGGGGAATCCTCGAGAGTCTGGTCGTCGAAGCTCTCCGTGATCGTCTGCGTCGGGAAGGGAATCACCTCGTTGGTGAAGACTACGTTGCCGGGGTTGATCAGCGGGTTCCCACCGAGATCGGAGATCAACGGGGACAGGTTGACCACGATCTTGCGCTTCACCGGCACCTTGGCTCCGGCGGAAGGGAAGCCCGACGTGGCGTGGAAGACGAGCGTCGTCACGAGGTTCGTCTGGTCGAGGGTGAGCGTGAAGGCCCCATCGACCGCGATCTGATCTCCCGTGGTCGATGGATCCCCGTCGGAATCGACCTTCACCGTCACGAAAACCGATTGCCCCGTGACCGGATTGGCGAGCGTGGCCGGATTCATCACGTCGTCGAAGACCATGGTGACGTCGGAGAACCGATAGACGTTCACCTGACCCTGGGCGGGTTGGCCGGGGAGGATCTGGCCTGGGTTCTGCGGGTCCAGGATCGAAACCGTGGTGGTCACCCGAGGTGCCCCCGGACTCGGATCGGCGATCCCGCTCGCGATCAGCGTGCACTGGAGACGGGTGGTGTTCTCGTCGCCGGTCGCGCTGGCGATGAACGGACCGAGCGTGTCGAGAGCCGTACCCGGGATCTTGAAGTCGTAGGTCTCCCCGCTGGTGAGTCCGAAGATCGGGTTCCCGGAGGAATCGAAGGTGAGCAGCGGACGGTAGACCAGGATCGAGTTCGAGGACGAATCCAGCGTGAACGTGCCGGAGGGAGTCTTTCCGGACTGGCGCTCGACCACCTGGAAGGAGTTGTTGTTGACCGTGGCGAGATTGATCGGGCTGTTGAAGATCACCCGCAGCTCTTCGTTCACCGCGATCTGGGTGATGCTGCAGCTGAACTGCGTCCCCGCACTGTTGGAACGCAGGCAAGTCAACGAGCAACCCGTGATCGAGAGCCCCCCCGAGCCGTTGCTTCCGTTTCCGCTGCCGCCTCCGCCTCCTCCGCCGGAGCAGGCTCCGAGGAGCAGGGTCGTGAGGCACGCGAGGATCGGGCCGGGCCGGGATCGAACTAGCATCAGGCTTCTTCTCTGTTCAGGGATGGCCAGGGGGGGCGCCCGCCCGGGATGGGGTGACCGCAAGTGGGCCTTCTTGGGCTGATTCGAGCCGCTTGCAGGCACTATAGGGGGCCACGCGGACGAGGCGCCAGGCCTTGTACCTAGGCGGAATCGAACCGGGAGTATACAAGCACGGCCCATCTCCGAGCCCCCCCGCGATGGGCCCACGAACGGGCGGGGAACCGCTCCTCTTCCTCTCCGGGCGGGCGGACGGGAACCCGGAAGGAAACTCCGGGCGACGGAGACGGAGGCCTCGGGCGGCAGTCGCCCTCCGGGTCGGTCCAACCTATCCTCCCCACCCATATGGAATCCAACCGATGGCAAGCTGGCCGATTCTCGGCCGCCGCCTCGCTCTTCTGCTTTCTCTCGATCGGGTGTCACCCCGAGTCGGAGTCCTCTCCGGGCGCAACTCCTTCCGCGAAGGCCGGCTCGATCGAGCGAGACCTCCTCGATCTCGTCGCTGCGGTGACCCCGCTCCCGGCCTCGGCCCCGGCCGTGGACCAGAGCGATTGGCACATTCGCAGGCAGGAGACGCTCGAGCGTCTTCGTGCGGCGTCGCACGCTCATGGGCTCGCCGCTCTTGCCCTCCTGGAAGAGAAGCAGGGTTCGGAGCCCGAGGTCCGAGCCGACATCCTGGACGTGGCGGCCCATGCTGCGCCCGAAGAGACCCGGGACCTCCTGGTGAAGCTGGTGGGCGAATACGGCCCTGCCCCGCTGCTTCGTCGCCGAGCCGCCGAACTCCTGGGAGATACCCTGCCCGAAACCGCGCTCGAGGTCCTCGGGCCGATCCTCCGGGGAGAAGTCCACGGACGGACGCTTCCGCCCGAGGAGACCCTGCTCGAGGCGTGGAACCGGGCCGCGACCCAGTTGGGGCACGATCGGATTCCGCTCCTGTGTGCCATCGCGACGGATCTTCACCGAGAGCAGGCCGTCCGATACCTGGCCACGCGGCTCCTGGGAGAATTTCCCTCGCCCCAGGGGAGCGCGGCGCTCGAGCAGCTGATCGTCGAGTCCAACGGCGATCACCTGATTCGGCGCTACGCCGCCCAGTCACTCCAGAAAACCCTCGCCAAGGACGAGTTCTGCGCGCGGATCCGCGCGGTGCTGGAGAAGGAGACCGACATCAATTTCCAGATCTTCCTCCGGGACGTCCTGGATCGGAACTGTCGATGATCACCGACAGTCACGCCCACGTGTACTGGCGCAGCTTCGACGCCGACCGGGAGATCGTCCTGGCGCGGGCCCGAGCCGCCGGAGTGGAGCGCATGATCGTGGTGGGGACCGACGCCGGCACCTCCCGCGCGGCCCACGAGCTGTGCGCCACGGAGCCCGGTCTCCACCCGACGGCGGGGATCCACCCGCACGATAGCGAGAGCGCCGGCGACGCGGAACGCACGGCGATCGCCGAGCTCTGCCGGCTTCCCGAATGCGTGGGAGTGGGCGAAACGGGCCTCGACTTCTTCAAGGAGTTCTCGCCTCGCAAGGACCAGATCGAGAGCTTCTACTGGCACCTCGACCTGGCCCGCAAGGTCGAGAAACCGGTGATCGTGCACTGCCGCGACGCCCACGAGGAGACGGCGCGCATCGTGCGCGAGTTCCGCGGCGTTCGCGGGGTCATGCACTGCTACACCTACGGTCCTGCGGAACTCGAGCCCTTCCTGGAGTGCGGCTTCTGCATCTCGTTCTCGGGCGTCGTCACCTACCCGAAGAACGAGGTGAACCGCGCGGCAGCGCGCATCGTTCCCGGAGATCGTCTGCTGGTGGAGACCGATTGCCCCTACCTGGCTCCCCAGTCGAGACGTGGCTCGCGCAACGAACCCGCCTTCGTGGTCGACGTCCTCGCGGAACTGGCACGAGTGCGGGGAGAGTCGTTCGCGGAACTCGCCGACGCGACGAGCGCGAACGCGGCGCGCCTCTTCGGACTCGTTCCCGGGGAGTGACGCCGGGCCCAGGATCGCAGCGGGGCGCCGCTTTCGAAGCGACGCCCAGCCCGACGGACTCCTCGAGGGAAGAGTCCTAGTTGCCGACCACCGTCCAGACGTTGCCGTCGTTCGGGTTGTGGCCATGAGCGGTGACGCCGAGCGACGCACCCATGCCCGTGAGGGAATTCGGGTTCGGATCCTCGGTCATGTCGCAGTAGGCGGCGTCGTAGGTCGGGATGTCCGTGGTTCCCTTGTAGGGGACCGCGGTGTTCTGGGCGCTCTCGTTGTTCAGGGTCTGGAGCAGGTCCCCTTCCTGGTCGATGAAGAACACCCGGTTGCCCGTGGCTTCGGCTTCCACCGGCCACGCATAGCAGCACCAGAGGATCTCGCAGTTGTCGGGATCCGGCATGTTGCCCGCCGTCGCCCCGCCGACCCCGTTCGCGCCCGTCTCCGGAATGCCCGCGATGGTCCTGTTGTTCGTCGCATCGGGCAGGTACATCTTGAAGTAGTACCCGGCGCGCTCCACGATCGCCTCGTTGTTCACCTGGACCGTGACCGCGAAGGGCGTCGGGAGAATCGGGGGGTCGAGCGACAGGCCGTTGGGCTCGACGATCGGGGCGCCCGTTGCGGGATCGTAGACGCGCAGCGGAGCAAAGCCTGCCAGCTCGCCGAAGTACCCGAATTCCCCGCCGCCGTCGGCGTCCGTGTCGATCGCGCACGAGGACTCGAGCTGAGTCTGGGCGGACGCGATCGAACGCAGCGTGGCGATGGCGGCGTTCTCGTTGGAGGAGACCCGCGCACTCATCAGCTTCGGGATCGCTACCGAGGCGATGATCGCGATGATGGCCACGACGATCATGAGCTCGATCAGTGTGAAGCCAGCGTTCTTCCTGGTCATGTTCGTCTTCGTCCCTTGTCTCCGGAGGTCCGGAAGGTCGCTACCCGAGAAGGAAGTTCCCGTCGCTCGGAGCGATCCAGTCATCGACGGGCTGATTCAAGGATCTTGAGTCTCTTCTTTGCCTTGCAGATACACGGAGCCTCGCCGGGGTCCGAGCGCGGCGTGCCCGGAAATGCAGCGGGGCGCCGCTTTCGAAGCGACGCCCCGCCCGACGAACTCTTCGAGGAAGAGTCCTAGTTGCCGACCACCGTCCAGACGTTGCCGTCGTTCGGGTTGTGGCCCTGCGCGGTGATGCCGAGCGACGCACCCATGCCCGTGAGGGAGTTCGGGTTCGGGTCCTCGGTCATGTCGCAGTAGGCGGCGTCGTAGGTCGGGATGTCCGTGGTTCCCTTGTAGACCACCGCGGTGTTCTGGGCGCTCTCGTTGTTCAGGGTCTGAACCAGGTCTCCCTCCTGGTTGATGAAGAACACCCGGTTGCCCGTGGCTTCGGCTTCCACCGGCCACGCGTAGACGCACCACAGGATCTCGCAGTTGTCGGAAGCCGGCATGTTGCCCGCCGTCGCGCCGCCGACCTGGTCCGGACCCGTCTCCGCAATGCCCGCGATGTCGCCGGCGTTCGTCACGTCCGGCAGGTACATCTTGAAGTAGTACCCGGCGCGCTCGACGATCCACTCGTTGTTGACGAGGGCCCCGGCCGAGAAGGGCGTGGGAAGGATCGGAGGATCGAGTGTGAGGCCGTTCGGCTCGAGCACGGCCGCGCCCGTGGCGGGATCGTAGACGCGCAGCGGGGCGACGCCCGAGAGCTCGCCGAAGTATCCGAACTCCCCACCGCCGTCGGCGTCCGTGTCGACCGCGCACGAGGACTCGATCTGAGCCTGGGCGGAGGCGATCGAACGCAGCGTGGCGATGGCGGCGTTCTCGTTGGCGGAGATCCGGGCACTCATCAGTTTCGGGATCGCGATCGAAGCGATGATCGCGATGATGGCCACGACGATCATGAGCTCGATCAGCGTGAAGCCAGCATTCTTCCTGGTGTTCATCCTTGTCCTCTGTTCTGGGTCACTGGTCCCCCGACCGTCCGCGAAGTCAGCGGCCGGCGCGGGAAGGTCGCGTTCGGATCGGTCGAACCCGACCGCCCGGCGCCGCTCGCCCGATGAATCCCTCGTGCGATCGGAGCGCGTTGGTTATCGGCCCCTCCGCCCGGGGATCTTGAGGCGGGTTCTTTGCTCAGGCGAAACACGTGGATGCCCCTCCCGCCTCCCGGGACCGCCTCCAGACCACCCCGGACCCGGAAAGCTCGGCGCGAGCCGCCCCGGGGGGGACCCCCCCGGGCGACTCGCGTCGTGGACGATCTCCATGCGTCTCAGCCGGAGGAGAGCTTCCCGATCAGGTTCAGGATCGGCAGGAACACCGCCAGGATCACGACTCCCACGATCCCTCCCATGAAGCAGATCAGGAGCGGCTCGATCAGGCTCGTCAGCGACTTGATCGTCGCCTTGACCTGCGAATCGTAGAACTGGGCGATCTTCTCGAGCAGCGCCTCGAGGGCGCCGGACTTCTCGCCGATCGCGATCATGCGCACGACCATGGGCGGGAACACCTTGGCCTTCGAGAGCGGCTCGGACAGCATGTTGCCGCTGCGCACGCTCTCGCGCGAATTGCGCACGGCGTCGGCGACGACGCGATTGCCCGCGGTGTCGGCCACGATCTCGAGCGTTCCCATGATGGGTACGCCGGAGCGGACGAGGGTCGCGAAGGTGCGCGAGAAGCGGGCCAGCGCCACCCTGCGCGCCAGCGAGCCGAACACCGGGATGCGCAGCAGCACGTGGTCGAAGAAGAGCTTGCCGCGCTCGGTGCGGTGAGCCATCACGAAGGCCACGATGCCCACGAAGACGCCCGCGATCGCCACGTACCACCGCGCCCGCAGCCAGTCCGAGATCGCGAGCACGGTGAGAGTGATCCCGGGCAATTCGGCGTCCAGTCCGTCGAAGACCTCCTTGAAGCCCGGGACCACGCCGATCATCAGGAACATGGTGATCGACAGGACCAGCACGAGCGAGATCACGGGGTAGGTCATGGCCGAGCGGATCTCGCGCTTGAGCTCCTCGCTCGCCTCGACGTACTCGGCCAGACGCTCCAGGATGATGTCCATCTGGCCGGAGGCCTCGCCCGCGGTCACCATGCTGACGTAGAGCGGACTGAAGACCTTCGGGCAGGTCTCCATGGCCGCCGAGAGGTCCGAGCCTCCGCGCAACTCGCTGGCGAGCTTCTCGCAGGTAGCCTTCATGCCGGGCGTCTCGGCCTGCGCCGTGAGCACCTCGAGCCCCTCGAGCAACGAGATGCCCGCGCTGATCATGGTCGAGAGCTGACGCGTGAAGATCGTGAGCTCGGCCTTGGTAGCTCGCGGACGGGCCTTGCCGAAGGAGAAGCGGGACGACAGGGATTGCTTCTCGCCCTTGGACTTCTCCCTGCGCAGGAAGCCCTTTCCGCCCTCGTCCATGCGCAGGACGATCAGGTCCTGGCCGCGCAGGTGAGTCACGGCCTCCGACCGGTTCTCCGCTTGGATCGTGCCCTGAACGGTCTTGCCGCTCGAGTCCTTGGCTGCGTACTGGAAGGTTGCCACGGGTTCCTCGTCCTTCGGGTGATCAATCACCCATGGTGACTTGCAGGATCTCCTCCAGAGACGTCTTGCCCCGGATGGCGTTCAGGATGCCGACCCGTCTCAGGGTCATCATTCCTTGCCGGAGCCCCTCGCTCTTGAGTTCGTGTACGGATCGGCCCTCGACGATCATTCGCTTGAGGGTGAGGTCGAGCGGCAGCGTCTCGAGCAAGGCCATGCGCCCCCGATAGCCGTTCTTGCAGCGCGGGCAGCCCTCCTTGCCGGGGCCGTAGAGTTGCAGGTCCTCGAGCTCCGTCTCGACGAATCCGACCGCCAGCAATTCTTTCCGGGGTACGTCGATCTTGGCGCGGCAGTGCGGGCAGAGCTTGCGAACGAGACGCTGGGCGGCCACGCAGATGACCGAGCTCGAGACCATGAAGGGGTCGATCCCCATGTCGACGAGCCGCGTCACCGCCTGGGCCGCGTCGTTCGTGTGCAGCGTCGAGAGCACCAGGTGCCCCGTCATGGCGGCCTTCACCGCGATCTCGGCCGTCTCCTTGTCGCGGATCTCGCCCACCAGGATCACGTCCGGGTCCTGGCGCAGGATCGAGCGCAGAGCCCCGGCGAAGGTCAGGCCGCGCTTGGGAGCCACCGGGACCTGGTTGATCCCGTCCATGCGGTACTCGACCGGGTCCTCGACCGTCACGACGTTGATGTCGGGGCTGGCGACCTCCTTCACGGCCGCATACAGCGTGGTCGACTTGCCCGAGCCGGTCGGGCCCGTGATGAGCACCATGCCGTAGGGCGCCAGCGCGGCGGTGCGGAAGTCCTGCAGACACTTGGGCTCGAAATCGAACGTGTCGAGCCTGGCCTGGATGCCGCCGGTGTCGAGGATCCGCATCACGGCCTTCTCGCCTCCCACCACGGGCAACGTCGACAAACGGAAGTCGATCGTCCGTCCCTCGAAGCGGATCTGGAACTTGCCGTCCTGGGGCTCGAAGCGCAGGGCGATGTCCAGGTTCGCCAGGATCTTGAGGCGCGAGAGCAGGGACGGCAGGAGCTGCTTGGGCGGGGTCATCGCCTCGACCAAGTAGCCGTCGATCCGGTAGCGCACGCGGATCTGGTTGTCCATCGGCTCGACGTGGATGTCGCTGGCCTTCTCGCGCAGGGCGCGCAGGATGATCATGTTGATCAGCTTGACGGCCGGGACGTCCTCGCCCTGGGCGGAGGAGGTCTCGAGGTCCTCGAGCTTCTCCTCGGCGATCGTGATCTCCTGGCCTTCGACCTCGCCGAAGAGCGCCTCGACCTCCTTGCGATCGCGATCGAAGGCCCGCGCCTGAGCGGTCCGGATCGCCGAAGGATGGGAAAGGACCGGGCGCACCCGGCAACTGGAGAGGATGTTGAGATCGTCGAGCAGGAGGACGTCGAACGGGTCCGAGATCGCGACGGTCAGGTTGTCGCCGTTCCGCGCAATGGCGAGCACGCAGTGCTCGATGCAGGTTTCCTGGGTGAGCGCCTGGACCGCCTCCGGATCGAGCTGCACGCGCGTCAGCTCGACCGGCGGGATCCCCGAGGCCGTGGCGAGCAGCTCGTAGAGCCGAGTCTCGTCCACCTGCCCCCGCTCGAGGAGCACGTCGACCACCGGCTTCCCGGAGGTCTGAGCGCCCTCCCAGTCCTCGGGCTTCACCAGGCCCGCATCCAGGAGCAAGCTCCCGATCTTGCGGGAGAATCGCACCATCAGGCGGCGGCCTTGAGCAGCATCCGGAACTCGTTGGGATCGCTGATCGTGCGCTCGGCGTCCTCGAGGCGGACCTTGCCGGAGCGAACGAGGTCCGCGAGCCAAGAGCCCATGGTCTTCATGCCCATGCGCCCGCCGGTCTGGATCTGCGAGTAGATCTGGTGACCCTTGCCCTCGCGGATCAGGGCTCGGATGGCGGGGGTCGCGAGCATGACCTCGGCGCCGAGAACCCGTCCACGGCCCGAGGAGCACGGCAGGAGCTGCTGGCAGAAGACCCCCTCGAGCACGAACGAGAGCTGGGTGCGGATCTGCTGCTGCTGGTGGGCGGGGAAGACGTCGATGATGCGGTTGATCGTCTGGACGCAGTCCGACGTGTGGAGCGTGCCGAACGTCAGGTGCCCCGTCTCGGACAGCGTCAGCGCGGCCTCGATGGTCTCGAGATCGCGGAGCTCGCCCACCAGGACGTAATCGGGGTCCTGACGCAGCACGCTGCGCAGCGCGTTCTTGAATTCGTGGGTGTCGTTCCCGACCTCGCGCTGGGTCACCATGCACCCCTGGCTCTTGTGGGCGAACTCGACCGGATCCTCGATCGTGACGATGTGTCCCTGCTGGGTACGGTTGATGAGGTCGACCATCGAGGCGAGCGTCGTGGACTTGCCCGAACCGGTCGCCCCGGTGACGAGCACCAGCCCCGACGACAGGCTGCACAACCGCTCGCAGACCTTGCGCGGCAGGCCCAGCTTGTCGAAGTCGGCGATCTCGTGCGGGACGAGCCGCAGCACGCAGGCCACCGACCCGCGCTGATAGAAGATGTTGGCGCGGAAGCGCCCCTGTCCCTCGAGTTCGAAGGAGCAATCGAGCTCCAGGTCGCGATCCAACCTGGCGATCTGGTCCGACGTGAGGACGCTGGTCGCCAGACGCCGCGTGTCGTCCGGGGTGAGCGGGTCCGTCTCGACCGGGATCAGGATGCCGTCGATGCGGATGCGCGGCGGTGAATTGACGGAGAGGTGGAGGTCGGAGCCGCCCTTGCGAACGACCAGGGCGAGCAGATCTTCCATCGTGATCATCGGGGGCCCTCGCGGGGTTCTCGTCCCGGGTCAGGGACGTCCGCACGCCTGATCGGAGAGCCGAACGAGTCAACTGGAGCGCAACTCTCGGGCAGCGCCCGAAAACCATGCGTCCCGAACAGGCGGGAAGATTCTTCCGCCCGACGCGCGAGGCGAGGGCCTACTCCTCTTCCACGTGCTTCTTGCCCGCCGCGGCGATGATCTTCTCCTGCTCCACCACCGGCACGCGCGCGTAGTGGTGTAGCTTCATGGAGAAGCTCCCCTCACCCGCCGTCTGGGACTTGAGGTCCCGATGGTAGGCCAGCATGGTGGCGAGCGGCGCGTGGGCCTTGACCACGGTGATCGCCCCGTCGTGCTCCGAGCTCTGGTCGATCACCGTTCCGCGGCGATGACTGGTGAGATCGGAGAAGATCGCGCCCGAATCCTTGGCCGGCAGACGGATCTCCACCTCGACTACCGGCTCGAGCAGGACGGGACTGGCCTTCATGAAGGCGTCGCGGAAGGCCATGAACCCGGCCTTCTTGAAGCTGGCCTCGTCCGAGTCGACCGCGTGGAACTTGCCGTCGTAGACCTCGACCTCCATGTCGACCACGCGGCTGTGGGTGAGGATGCCCTCCGCGGCGAGCTCCTGCACGCCCTTCTCGACGGCCGGGATCAGGTTGCGCGGGATGGAGCCTCCGACGACCTCGTCACGGAACACGACCCCCGAATCCACGGTTCCGGGCCGGACGCGCAGGTAGCACTCGCCGAACTGCCCGCGACCGCCGGTCTGCTTCTTGTGCCGGTGGTGCCCCTCGGCGGATCGGGTGATCGTCTCGCGATAGGCGATGCGCGGCAGCGAAGTCGTGATCTCGACGCCGAAGCGACGCCTCAGGCGCATCTCTGCGATCTGCAGGTGCAGATCGCTCATCCCGCGCAGGATGAGCTCGTGCGTGAGCGGCTCGTGGACGATCTTCAGCGTCGGGTCCTCGGCGGCGAGCTTCGTGAGCGACTGACCGATCTTCTGCTCGTCGTTGCGACTCTTGGGTTGCACCGCCAGCGCGACCATGGGCTCGGGGAGCGTAGGCAGGGTGATCTTGACCGGTTTCCCTCCCAGGATGCTGAAGGACTGCCCCCACCCGAGCGATTCGACCTTCGAGAAGGCCGCGATGTCGCCGGCCGAGATCGCCTCGGCGCTCACGCGGTTCTTGCCTCCGACCGGGCGGAACAGACCGCCCAGCTTCTCGCCACGGCCGTCCCCGACGACGTCGGTCGCCTTGAGCGTCCCGCACAGGATGCGCGCCAGACAGATCTTGCCCACGTGGGGGTCGCTCTTCGTGTGGAACACGACCCCGAGCAGTTCGCCCTCCCCCACCGCGATATCGCCGGCCTCGGAACGGAACCAGGGACGCGTCGCGGGGTGGGGCGCGTACTCGCGCAGGTAGGCGATCACTTCCGGGACGCCGATCCCGCGCTCGGGGTTGCAGAGGAGAATGGGCACGAGCGCTCCCTTGGCGATCGCCACCGGCAGGTGCTGGTGCAGCATCTCGTCGGAAAGCGCCTCCTTCTCGAGGTACTCCATGACCACGGCTTCGTCGTCGCAGGCGTCCATGACGCGGTCGAACAGGCGCTTGCGCCACTCCGGGTCCGTCTCGGGGCGCACCGAGGTGAACCCGCCGCCGGACTCGTTGGGCACCAGGACGGGGACGCACACCTCGCCGATCGACGAGCGGAGGTCCTCGACGATCTGATCGAAGTCGGCGTTCTCGCCGTCGACGTGGGTGACGACGATCGCGCGACCTCGGCCCAGCTCCGCGCTCTGGGACATCTTCTCGCGCAGGTTGAAGGTCACACCGCTCGTGCAGCTCACGACGCCCACCGTGAGTTCGGCCGCGAAGACCGCCGAGAGCGCGTCGGCCACGAACTCCGGGTAGCCCGGCGTGTCGATCAGGTTCCACGCGATCCCGTCCTTGTGGGCGTGCAGCACCGCGAGCTTGAGGGTGTGCCCGCGATCGTGCTCCTCCGGCTCCGTGTCCAGGGCGGAGGTCTTGTCCTTCACGACCCCCTTGCGCTCCGTGGCCGAGAGCGCGAACGCCATGGCTTCGATCAGCGTGGTCTTGCCGGAGGAAGGGTGACCGACGAACGCGACGTTGCGAAGTTGGGCGGGTTCCGAGCTCATGGACGATTCCGGTCGCCAAGGGGCCCTGGGCGCCAGCGCGCCCGGAAGAGGGTCGGCATCCTATTCCGGGATCGTCCGTTCAGGCAAGCCGCGGAGCTCGCCCGGCCGCGCACCTTCGCGTGCTCCGGACGAGCTCCTTGTCGATCCAGGCGCGAGGCGCTACTGGTTCTTGCGAACGACGATCTCCACGCGCCGGTTGCGCGCCTTGGCCGCGTTGTCCTTGCCCGTGGCGATCGGGTCGTACTGCCCGTGCCCGGCGATGATGCAGTTCTCGTCCGGAACCTCGCATTCCTCGACCAGATAGGTCAGGACCGCCATCGCACGCGCGCTGGAGAGCTCGCGGTTCGAATCCCAATTCGACTTGTTGATCGGATCCGTGTCCGTGTGGCCCTCGATCCAGTAGTGGCCCGTCGGGTGATCGCGCTTCAGCGTGTTCGCCACCACCTTGAGGGCCTCCTTGCCTTGTTTCGTCAGGTCGGCCTTGCCCGACGCGAAGGTGATCGACGAGGGGATCGAGACGAAGAAGTTGCCCCAGGGATCCTCGCCGTACTCGACTCCGACCTTGTCGAGCTCGCTGTTGTCGGGAACCGGAGCCGGGGCCTCGAAGCGCGTGTTCGCGTCCGCGAGCTGGACCTCGTAGGACTCGTTCTGCATGCGCAGATCGCGGTTCTCCTTCTTGAGCTGGGTACGCTCCTCGCGCAGGGCGCGCAGCTCGTCTTGGTATTCCTTGACCGTCTTCTGCGACGCGCATCCGGCCGCGAGCAAGACCAGTAGAGGAAGCTTGAGTGCGAAGGACTTCTTCGTGGACGCGTTCATGGGCAGATGGTTCCTCGGTTGCGGCGCAGGACGTCCCGTCCCGCGAATTCCCGTTGTTTCGGCCTCCATCCTTCGAGGACGTTCGAGTGCGTACTCCCCGGGGTGCAGCCTGGAACGGCTCGAATCGCGCTCGAAGGGATGACTAGAAAGAAAGCTCCTTCCAGAGCCTGATCACATCATTCCAATCGAGGAGCACGATTCCAATGCCGATTCCGAGATACGGGCCGAAGGGCAAGTAGCGCCCGGCCACGCGCGCGGTCTCCAGGATCCGGCCGAGCCGCTTCGTCGTCCCCCGTCGCCGCGCTCGGGCCCGCACCAGCCAGGCGAAGCGGAGCACGTTCGACAGGCCGACGACCGAGGCGACGAAGGCACCGACGAGGAGCGCGAGGAGCGCGCCCCCGGGCCCCACGAACCCGCCGCCCGCCGCGAGGAGCTTGACGTCTCCGAAGCCCATGGCCTCCTTGCGGAAGATCCGCTCCCCGATCCATCCGAGGATCCAGATCGCCCCCCCTCCCACGAGGATCCCCGCCAGGGACCCCAGTGCGGCGCCGGTCCGATCCACGGAGTCTCCCTCGGAAAAGCGCCGAGCGATCCAGGTGAACCGGTGGAGTTCGGGCACCAGGAAGGAGGCCACGGGAGCGATCAGGATCCCCCCGATGGAGACCTGATCGGGGATCTCGTAGCGATCGAAATCGACGAAGGTGCTGACCAGGAGCCCCGAGAGCACGAGGATCTGGACGAGGAGGAGCCCCCAGGCCCCGGTCTCCATGAGATAGGCCGCGAGCGCCCAGAGGGCGGCGGTGAGGAGTTCGACCAGGGGATAGCGAGGAGAGATTCCCGCGCGGCAATAGCGGCAGCGACCGCGCAGGAGGACCCAGGAGAGAACGGGGATGTTGTCGTACCAGGAGAGGGAGTGGCGGCAACGCGGGCAGTAGGACCGGCGCGGTCTGGAGAGACTCTCCCCCTCGAGGGGAAGGCGGTGGATCGCGACGTTCAGGAAAGACCCCACGGCGAGACCGAAGAGGCCGGAGGCGAGGACGACGGCTTCTCGAGAGGGTTCCACGGCCGGGCAGGATTTCGAGGCTTGCGAGCCGCGAAGTCCAGCCCTTGAACGCACGCCTCGTTCCTTGCCCCGGTCTGTGAGCGGATCAGGGCGGAGAGCGTGGGGCGGACGAGGAGGGAAGGCTGCGTCCCTCGATTCGAAGCCCCCGGAACCTCGGGGGAGACCAGGGCTCGCCGGTCCCGGCAGGAACGGAGAGGATCACCAAGACCTCCAGGCTCGCGCAGCCGTTGAGGAGTTCGAGATCGCTCACCGGGCCATAGACGAGATCCCCTGCTTCCGATGACTCTGCGGCTCGGCGCCCCAGGTACTCGCATTCGATGCTCCCCACCCCGGCGTCCCCCTCGAGGTGGATAGGGCCCCAAGTCGAAGCCATCCGGGACGTCCGGATGGGTGCGCTCAGGGCAACCATGCGCAGGGGCCCCTTCAACGGATTCACCTCGGGAGGGTCGAGGAGGAGCGGCAGGTCGCGAACCCGGACGAGGTTCTCTCCTCCGCGGGGGGATTTCCAGGTCTCGCGGGCATCGATCCTGCCCGTGACCCGAATCGATCCCCCGGCAACGAGCATCAACGGCCCCTTCGTCTCGATCACCCCGGGGATGCGGATGTCTCCCCCCGCGACGAGGATCGTCCAGGGCTCGGGGCTGCTCCGAGCACGTTCCAGGAATGCCGTCAGCGTCTCTCCGGGGATGGCGAAGTGGGCCTTGACGTCCAGGAACGGCGAGGCCTCTCCGCTCGGGGTTCGGCGACGGAGTCTTCCTTCGACGTCGATCGCCCCCTGGGAACGGAGCAGGACCGGGCCGGGATCCGAGCCGAGGTCGACCTCCGCGTCTCGCGGGATCACCAGGCTCGTCGCATGGATATCGTTCTCACCGTTCCAGCGAGAGAGGACGATGCCTCCCGCCCCACCGTTTCCGGCGGCCTGGGGATAGCCGATCCCAAACCCCTCCTCGCCGGGAGGTCCGGACAGGGATCCGTCGTAGCGCCTGGCCAGTTCGGGCCGCCGAAACGGACCCTCGAAGGCAACCGCTTGCTCGAAGTGGTCGGAGGCGACTTCGAGGGACAGGGTCCCCTTCCAGAGGGTCTCGATGCGACGCCCGACCAGGTTCTCGAGCCCGGGTTCGACTCGCAGCAGGAAGTGGGTTCCCGGAGAAAGGGGTGCTCGTTTCCCGTCTCTCCCTGTCCGAGGCGTGAGCTCGAGTCTCGCCAGGTCGCGCCGGTTCTCGATCAGGCGGACGGTCATGGGGATGCCTTCGCCCTTCCCAAGACCGGACGTGGGCACGAGCTCGAAGCGCTCGATCTCCAGGCTCCTCGGGTCGATGGCTTCCCCGCAGATCAGCACGATGGGATCGAGCGGACCGATCGAAGTCGTCCCCCTCGGTTCCAGGGGCCGAGACAACGGAAACGGTGCGGTCGGGAAGAGATCCACGAAGAGCGGGCTGGGACCGTTCCCATCGGTCGTCCGAAAGGGAAGACGGATCGTGGAGACGAGCAACTCCATCTCGCTCGAACGCAGCCCGTCAGGACGCGGGAAACCGAGGAGCTCGAGCGTGTAGTCGACCCCGGGGCGCAAGCCTCCGTCGGAGAGATCCCCGCGCCGAGGAAGCTCGGGCTCGAAGTGGAGGGAAGTGCGCTCGACCCGGAACCTCCCCCGGGCCCGCAGGCCTGCGCCGTCGAGGATTCGCACGGATTCCGGGGTGACCGAGGTGCGATCGATCTGGGAAGAGAAGTGGAGAACGAGCTCCTCGTTGACCGAGACGCGCGTTTCGTTCGCCTGCCGGAATCCGATCAGTCGGAAGCCCTGGGAGACCTCGGAAGAGGGACCACAGGCGACGGGGGCCACGAGGCACGCGGGGGCCAAGACCCAAGCACCCCATACACCCCGGTTGGCATCGGCGAGACTCATGCGCGGCTTCGGACGAAGGCGCGCTGGAAGCTACCAGACGCAAGGCTCCCAACGCAGAGGTTCGAGCGGGGGCGGTCGCTGCGAGGCAACGGCCGCCCCGACCGATCCGGGACCCCTTGGACCGAGGACCGCGTCCCTAGAACCGGAATGGGATGCGCACGAAGTCGAGGCTCACCGGCTTGGTCTGGGCCGACACTCCGAGGGACTGGGCGTCTAGGTCGAACAAGATCTGGAAGCGGAAGAACTTGAGGTCCCCCGGATTCAGATTGTTGAACTCGGAGATGTCTCCGGTGAAAGGCACCAAGATGTTCTGCTCGTCCGGATTGCCCAGGCCGTCGTCGCCTGTTCCCTCGAACAGGATCTTGACGAACGCCGTCGTCGGGAGAGCCCCATCGATTCCGTTCGTACTGGCACGGAAGAAGCGCGGAATGAGTTGGTACTCGATGGTCGTGCCCAAGGGACGAGCCACGACGAAGTCGAGCAGGGTCCCGGCGGATCCGTCGACCGTCACCCTCAGGGTCGTGGCCAGATCGTCGTAGGACGCATCCACCACATCGAAATCCTGGAAGATGACCTGGTTCTGCTTCACCCGGAGCCTCAACAGGAAGTTCCGCAGCAACTCGGGGGTCCGCAGGTAGATGTCGTTCGAGATCGGGTTCGGGTCGTTGATCAGGAGGTCCAGCGACAGGCCCCAGATGCGCAGCGTGAGCTCGTTCGACTCGATGGCGACGGTCGCCGTCGGCACGTCCTCGGGACCGAGGAGCGGAGGGAGCGTGTCGACGATTCCGTTGGTCGCCAGCACCTTGCCCTGGTCCGGACCCGGGTTCGTGTCCGTACCCCCGAACAGGAACTGGACCAAGTCGGCGCCTCCACCCGGGTTGCGATCCGCCCCCCCGAGCGAGATCCACTTCGATTGCGCGACCGACTGCGCACTGAAGGTCGGGATCATCACGATCGCGGTCGGAGCCGCGACGGCGGTCAAGGGATCGGAGAAGCCCAGAGCCACGGTCGGCACGACGATGTCCGTGGCCATGGGATCGTTCGAAGGAGGCGTGACCGGATCAGGCACGTGCAACTGGATTACGCCAGGTCCTCCGGCGCCGCCGTAGCTGATGTTCACCGGAACGGTGCTACCTCCTTGTTGCCCGGTGGGACCGACCGTCCGGACGCCGCCGTCCGAGTTGACCCAGTCGCGGGCTGCGGCCGCGACGTTCGCGCCGCCGTCCGTGAAGTCGATCTGCGTCGCGGACTCGAGAATGGCGTGGCCTCCGGAACCGGCGCCGCCGCTGCCCCCGATGTGGTCGAGGAAGTTCGTGTTCTCACCGGTCGCTCCCCTGCCACCCCGGATCGAGATCGTGCCGCTCGCGCCGAACACGATGCGTCCCAGGGCTCGGATCCGGACCGCGCCGCCACCGCCGCCGCCACCGCCGCCCTTCTCGTCGCTGCCGGGATTCCACTTCGGCGTGGGGAACTTGCTGCTCGGGAGGGCATTGCCTCCACCGCCGCCGCCGTAACCGGCCCAGATCCGCAGTAGCTCGCCGCGAACGAGACCGGTGAGCGAGCCACCGGTGACGAGCGGCTTCACGCCGAAGAAATCATTCGTGGGGTCGCCATCCTGGAAGGGGCCGGTGTCTGCGAGCCCTCCCTTGGGAGGAGACACGTTCGTCAAGGCCCCCTTGGCCAGGATGTTCCCGTCGAAGCCATTCTCGGCCAGGGAGGTTCCCTGGCCTGCGGCGAAGCGCCCGCCTCCACCGCCAGCCGGTCGGCGTGCGTCCTTGCCCATGCTCGCGACGGCAAAGCCGCTCTCGCCGCCTTGCCCTCCGGTGTTGGCTTCACCGAACGGGCCTTGGCCGAAGCCTCCGCGGGGCGTCGAGTTGTTCGTGATCTCGTTCGCATTGCCTCCACGACCGCCACCGGCGGCCCCGGAGCCTCCCACCTCCACCTGGTTCCCGGTGTTGAGGGTGGCGACGTCCTTGGCGTTGAAACCGCTGACGTCGAGCGAACCGTCGATCCGCACCTCGCCCGTGGCATTGAGCGCGAAGGAATTGGGACCCTCGACCCGGACCTCCCCTCCCGCCTCGATGATGAAGTCGCGCACGTCGACGATGCCCCCGGTCGTGTTCTCGATCGTCGTCGGCACCCCTCCAGGCCCTCCGATGACCGCCGTCGAGGTCGTGTCGAAGAAGAACGTCTCCCCCGACCGGACGACCCAGTCGAAATTGCCTCCTGGTCCCCCCGTGCCAGAGAAACTGAAGGCTGCCGTCAGCTTGCCTTGATCCCATTCGGCCTGCGGAGAAACGGATATGGTGCTCGTGTCCTGGAACGAGAGCGTGCTGCTGCTGCCGAAGTCGAAGGGCTCGAGGAACTCGTCGGCACCGTCGGAGGGGTTGTTCAAGCTGGTGAAGTCCAGCACCTCCGTGGGGGCCACGGCGAAATTGTTGCTGGCCAGGAGGTTGGTCTGCCCCACGATGTCCCGGAATCCCGGCAGCATCACGGCGCGGAACGTGCCCCCCGGAGGGAGCAGGCCGATCGGAGTGAGCTTGACGCGCGCGCCGGTCGAGGTGCAGTTCGCCACGAGCTCGACCTGGGTATCGAGCTCTCGCCACACCCCGCCGTCGAGGAACTCCAGGCGCAGCCGGTTCGAAGAGATGTTCGTGGAGGCCGGATCGACCGGCTGGTTGAATTCGATCACGACAGCGACGGTCGAATCCTCGGAGCTGTACAGGTTCAGCGGAGCCTGGGAAGGCGCCAGCGATCCAGGAACGGCGCTGTAGGTCTGACTCAGGGAATCGAACTCGAAGAAGATGCGGCTGGCGGGGTCGGGGTTGTTCCCGATCTCGACGTACGTGACGCCGTTGACGATCTGGGCCTTGCCCTTGGCGCGAACCACGGGGACGGGCGGTCCCAGGGTGGTGTCGAGGAACACCGCCGAGGGCGACGTGGAGGCCGGCGTCGTGAAGCTGCGGGATTGCGTGTCGTCCAGGGCCTCACCCGTCTTCGATCGGACGGTGTTGACGGTGCCGCTGGAACGGCCGGAAACGACGAGCTTGTAGGACACCCCCCCGGGAGTCAGGCCTGCGTCGGCGAGACTCGACAGAGTCGGGCAATGCGGCTGGAACACGATCGTCGTCTCGTCGACGGTCTCCGCGATCCCGTCCCCGTCTCCGTCAACGAGTCGAAACGAGAAGGTCCCTGTCGCGGGGGCTCCGACGCTGCTCTGGATGTTGATCGTGTTCAGGCTGATCGTCGAGAAGTCCACCTCCTGGTTGAAGGTGAACTCGATCGGGCGGTTGATCTGCCAGATCGCCCCCCCCGGCAGGGAGATCCGCGTCAGCTGGAATCCGATGCTCCCCCCCGAACCCGAGCCCCCTGAAGAGCCCGAGCAACCGGAGGCCATCCCCGCCAGGAGCAGGGAACCCGTGAGAAACAGATTTGTCGTGGGGCGAATCATGGAAACGACAGGGGTGGGTTCTTGGGGAAACGGTTGGCTGCTGTTTGAGGGATCGGGGAGGCCCTGCGCTCTCGCTGCGCCGTGGAGCTTCATGGTGGCTCGATCAATCCCTGAAGGCGACGCCGATCGCCGAGAGCTCGGCGTTCAACGTCGTGTCGATGTTGCTGACGAAGGTCAGCCTCATCTGGAAGTAGTGGGCTCCGTCGATCGCGTCGATGCTGGAGGACCAGGCGTTCGTCCCGCCGAGGAAGTTGACGGTTCCAGGAACGGCCGTCGACCCCGGACAGCTCTGCTTGGAAAGATCTCCGTAGGGATCGAGCTTCAGGGAGTTGAAGGGATCATTCTGGTTCGTGAGTCCAGAAAAACCGGTTGCTCCGCGGAAGTCCACGATGACTTGCGTCCCCAGGGGCTGCAGGGAGGGATCGGGATCCAGGATCGGATCCAGGTAGTCGGGCGAGGTGAAGATCGAATCGATCCACGCCGTGTGAGCGCGGCTGATACGGATCACCGCGTCGAGCTGACCGATGTAGAACTCGTTCGAGGCGGCGAACGCCGTGGGTTTGCCGGGGGGTTTGGAGTTCGGGTTGAACCCGCCCATCGGGACGTCCTCCGTGTCCGGGTTCACGAGCACGGCCGTCCCCGAGGTGTTGATTCCACCCGTGGAGAAGGCGCGGAAATTGGGGCGCGCAGAGGAGTTGATGGCGAGCGAGATGTCGAGGGAGTTCAGGCCCACCCCTGAATCCGATGGGTAGCACCGATACTCGAGAAGCAGGGGCAGACCGAAGGTCGGAACCTGCCCCTCCTGCGCGATGCAACCCGCGGCGGGTTCCAGCGACAGCGGAGAGCCCTGCTCGATGTCGAGCGGGATGCCTTTGCCTGCAGGAGCCCCCTTGCTGAGCGCAGCGGTGTCCCTCCAGGTGTAGGTCACCAGGGTCCCCTGCGTCGCCATGCGGTTCAGAGGGAAAGGCATCATGGACGTGCCGGTCGAGGTCTGGAACCGGTCCGACGGGTTGATGATGTAGCCCAGCGAACGCGGATGGACGATCTTCTGCGGCGCGAGGGGGTCCTTCAGGATGTTGTCGTCGAAGAACGAACCCGAGAGACCCGAGTTCTCGTACTTGGGCAGCAGGTTCCCATCGATGTCCTCGTCGGGCTGGCGCAGGGAGTGCGCGAGCCTGATCTCGAATTCCTCGTAGAAATCGCTCAGGACTTGCCCACCGATCGGCGACCAGTTCAGCCCGTAAACGTCGACGTTGTACTTGGTTTCGTCCCGCACCTGCCATCCGAGGTCGCAGTAGCGCCATACGGTCTGCAAGCGACTACCCAAAGGTGAGAGCGGAGTCTGCACTCCTAACGCGAAGGGGATCATGATCGATGGAACGGGATTCGATCGATCCGCCGGGAACCCTTCGAAGGAGACCGGGCGCGGTCGGATGAGCCCGCTCGAGAGGTCGTAGAAGATCTGTCCGCGCAGATCCTGGCTCCCAAGCGGCTTGACCTCGTCGGTGCTCGAGAAGCGCAGCACGACTCCCCCGTTGATTTCGGGAGAAGCCGTGGGATCCATGGAGAAGTCGATCGCGGCGAGCGAATTCTCCAGCCCGTTGCCGCCCAGATCGGTCACGCCTCCCAAGACGACGTGATAGCCGTCCGCCAGACCGGTCTGGTGCTGGAACGGCAGCAAGGGACTGTAGGTGAACTCCTTCAGATCTGCGGAGCTGAAGATGTTCCCCACCACGATGTTCTCCGCTTCGGTGGCGACGCTGGAGTCACCACGGATCACCAACATCGTCTCGAAGGCCGTCACGGAAGCGGGGTCCATGGGCTCGCTGAATCTCACCAGGAGCTGCGCCTGGGTCGAGACTCCCGTCGCCGGCAGGATGTTGGGCTGGGGCGTGAAGCTCATCCAGCATCCCGTGGGCACCGCAAGGGTCGGATCGAGTGTCGACAGAAAGAGGCCCGAACCGAACAGGGCCGACGGACTGGGGATCGGGCTCGTGGCCAGGGAACGGACCTTCGCGGCGGGGATTATCCCTCCGAAGGGCGCGGCCGAGAGCTCGCTCAACTCCACGAAGTTCCCGCCCACAGCGAGGATGTCGCCGGGCTCCATCTCGGATTGGCAGGGGGTCAGGAATTGGACGTCGAGGATGAAATCGAAACCCGTCTGACCGTTCGGATCCGCGATCACCCCACTGACTTGGACCGGCCAGCCGCCCAGGACTTCCGGAGAGTTGAGATCCAGGAGGAACCCGTTGTTCGTGTCCGCGGTATTCCCCGAACGCATGGCGCGGACGACGTCGACGCTGGGGTTTTTCGCGACGGGGCCGTTCCGAGTCGGAGAGAGCGGGGCCCCGGAGAGATTCGTCAGGAGATAGAACTGTCCCGACCCGAAATCGATCTTCGTCGGGAGGTGGACGGAGACGTTGGGTTGATTCGTGGTCGTGAGACTGGCGGGCAGACCGACCGAATTGATCGGTTGCGGGATGGTCATGCCACCTGCATCGGCCTCGGACACCGTCAGGTCGATCAGGACCCGAGTCGAGTGGAACTGCCCCCCCACTATGGCTCCGTGATTGCGATCGAAGAGGATCCGCGAAGAGAAGGGGGTCGAGGGCGGATACCCGGCCAGCACCTTCACCGTATCGATGATTCGCTGTTCCGCGGTGGACGAGTCGTCCAGGCAGTCGTCGAATCGCAGCACCAGGCATGCGTTCCGCGCCAGGAAGGAGAAGGGAGGAGCCGAGGAACCGTCGTCGTTCTTGGGAACGATCGGAGGCAGGTTCGAGCGGGCACCAAGGAACAGGGATTCGAAGGTGCCCGAAGGGTGGGGTAGTCCCCGCGTGCGCAGGATCACCAGCCGCGTCTTCTGAGTGATCGGGTTCGTCTCGAGCCGGTAGTTGAACCCGTCCGTCTGAACGTTTTCGTTGATGACGAAGTCGCGATAGATGGGCTGGGGGGTCGGGCTCCCGTTCGCGGCGATGTCGTGAACGTCGACGAGTCGCCCCCAGAACATCTCGGCGAGTTGCAGGCGAGACTTGCTCCCCGAGCCGTTGGGGTCGACGAAGAAGGACCCTCCGCCAGGCTTCGCTACCTCCTGCCCGATGATCCCGGATTGGCCGCCTCCCACCCCTCCTCCGCCCCCTCCGGCTCCACAACCGGTCATCCACCCGACCATCGTGAGAAGGCTGGCCGTGGCTGGATCTACGAGATACCTCGAGAACACGCTGGAGCGGAACGATCGAAAGGCGGACATTGGGGTCGTGCCTCGCTGACGGAACGGTTCCTGGAGCTCTCTCGTGGCCCCGTGGACGATCGTGAGGAGGAGGTTTCGACCTACCACGGGTGCCCTAGTTCTTGGTGAAGGCGAGGCCCAGACCTGAGAGCTCTGGGCTCAGCCCCGTATCGATGTCGTTGAGGAAGGTGATCCGAGCCTGGATGTACTGCGCCCCGTCCAGTTGGGAGGGAGCGCTCTTCCAAGTGTTCGAATTGAAGAAGTTCACAGTCGCGGTGGTCGTCGCGATATCGCCGTAGGCATCTAGCTTGGTGCCGTCGAAGGGTATCGTCGCGGCTGCCTGTCCCGAAAAGCCGGTGGCCCCCCGGTACTCGATTACGACCTCGGTTCCCCTGGGCAGCAGCCCCGGATCGGGCTCCAGAACGGGGGTTGCGTACTGGGTCGTGCCGGGCTGCGCGTTCAACCAAACGGTGTGGGCTCGGCTGACTCGAATGACGACGTCGAGCTGCCCCAGGTAGGAAACATTGTCCCCGTCCCAAATGGACTTCTGGCCGGGGGGAACCACGAACGGATTGAATCCGCCCGAGGGGCTCACCTCGATGTCGGGGTTCTTCACCACCGTCCCCCCGGTCAAATCGACTCCGCCCGAAGAGTAGACGCGGAAGTTGGGGCGCGGGGGCGCGGCGGCCGGGGGCACTGGCCCACCGGTCGAGGGGTTGATCGTGGTCGCGGGGAACGTGACGGGGACCGCCACCGAAACGTCGAAGGAGTTCAAGCCCGTCGTCCCGCTGGAGGGGAAGCAGCGGAACTCCATCAACAAGGGCAATCCGTGGCTCGGCACCTGGCCAGCAGGGGCAAAGTTGGTCGGGGGAGGATTGAAGGAGTCGTTGTCGAGAGGAATCCCGCTTCCATCCGGAGCGGCCCTGGACAGAATCGCCGTGTCTCTCCAGGTGTAGAGGGATTTCGGCCCCCCTCCCCGATTCAGAGGGAATGGGAGCATCACGTTCCCCGGCGCGGCGAGGAACAGGTCGACCGGCCGCACCATGTAGCCCAGGGATCGGGGGTGGACCGTCTTCTGAGGCGAGAGCGGATCGTCGAGGATGTTGTCCGCGAAGAAGTTGGGAGACCCGAGCAGGCCCGAATTGGGCCAGGACGGCAGCCCCCCGCCACCGGTTTGCTCGTCAGGCAGTCGCGCGCTGTGGGACAGCCGGATCTCGAAGTTGCTGTAGAACTCCGAGATGACCTGTCCGCCGCGCGGAGCCCAGTCCAGACCGCAAACGTCTAGGTTGTACTTGGTCTCGTCGAGGATCGGCCAACCGAAATCGGCGTACCGCCAGACCGTCTGTAGCTTGCAACCGAGGGGGACCAAGGGCTCGCGGACCCCGGGAGCCAGCGGGAGCATTAAGGATTGGATCGGCGCGACCGAACGATCGACGGGGAAGCTCTGGAAGCTCGGGAAACGGGGCAGGATCTTGCCCGCGGCGAGATCGTAGAAGATCTGTCCCCGAAGATCGTTGAAGGTGTTCAGGTCGACCTCGTCGAGTGCGCTGAAGCGCAGCACCAGGCCTCCGTTGCTCACCGTCGACTCCAGCGGATCGACGCTGAAATCCGCCGCGGGAAGCTGGCGCACGAGAACGTTGCCGGCGAGATCCTTCGGGAGGAAGAGGCGCACATGATACGTGTCACTCGTTCCCTGAGTGTGATTGAGGGGCAACGTCGGAACGAAGGTAAAGGTTTTGAGGTCCGGCGAACTCAGGATCTCTCCCACCACCGTGTTCGGAGAGGTCGGCAAGGTGGACCCCGCGGCACCGCGCCCGATCACGAAGGTATCGAAGGCCGAGAGGGTGGCCGGATCCATCGGTTCGGTGAAGCGGGCCAGCACCTGGGTCGCGGTGGCGATGCCCGTCAGCGGAGCCTGGAGCGGTTTGGGGGTGAAGTCGACCCAGCATCCGTTGTCCAGCAGGAGCAAGGGGTCGTAAGTGGAAAGGACCGTGCCGACTCCCTGGAGATTGGCCGGGTCCAGGGGCGTCTCGGAAACCAAGTGGGCTTGAACGAAATAGATGCCCCCCACGGGCGGACCGGTCGGAGCCGTGACTTCCAGGAAGTTCGTCCCGATCAGGAGAACGTCTTCGACGTCGAGTTGACTCTGGCAGACCGTGGTGAACTGGAGCGAGAGCACGAAATCGAGGGCGGGCAGGCCAGGGGGAGTCGTGAACATCGCTTCCCACGATCCGACGATCTCGGGTCGCTCCTGATCGCGCAGGAAGCCGTTGTACTGCTGGAGAGAATTGCCCGATTGCATCCCGCGTACGACGTCGAACGTGGGGCTGCTCGGATCCACCGGACCGTTGCCGGAGGTCGTGAGAGGGAGACCTCCGAGCGTCGTGAGGACGACGAACTGACCGCTCGCGAAGTCCACCAGGGTCGGAATCCGGATCGACACGTTCGCGCTGCCGGACGTGGGAACGCTGGCGGGCAACCCCACCGAGTTCACCGGCAGCGGATTCGTCATCGCTTCCGCTTCGGACACGGTGAGGTCGATCAGGATGCGGGTCGAGTGGAACTTTCCGCCAACGACCGCGCCGTGGTTCGGATCGAAGAACCGTCGCGCGGAGAATGGAGTCGTCGGCGGATAGCCGGCAAAGACCCGCACGGTTTCGCTCAGCGCGGCGATCGACTGGGCATCATCGTCCAGGCAGTCGTCGAAGCGCAGCATGATGCAAGCGTTGCGCGGAACGACGGAGAAGGGGCCGGACCCCGCGTCGTCCCTGGGCGTGACGACGGGCAGCCCGCTCATCGCCGTGACGAGCAAGGAATCGAAGGTCCCGGAACTGCTCTGGGCGCCCTTCGTGCGCAAGATGACCAGTCTGGTCTTCTGCGTGATCGCGTTCGTCTCGAGGAGGTAGTTCGCCCCGTCGGATTGGACGTCTTCGCTGATGACGAAATCCCTGAAGACCGGATTCGTGCTGGGAGTGCCTGACGCATCGACGTCGTGGACATCGACGAGACGCCCGTAGGTCACGTCCGCAAGACGCAAACGGGTCGACCCGCCGGACGAGTTCTGATCGACGAAGAACGTTCCCCCACCGGGCTTGGGCAACTCTTCTCCGATGATTCCACTCTGGCCGCCTGAGGATCCCGCTCCTCCACCGCAGGCCCCGATCAGGAGGACCGGGACCGCGCCGAGGAGGAAGCGAGGGAGACTGCGGGACGATGCTCGAGTTTGGAGCGTATCGAGAACCATGACCCTACGGGTTCCGTTGTCGAAGGACGGGGAGTGGAGAGGGCACCGCTCGACCCACGGCATCCGGCAGGTCCAAGGAAGCGGACTGCGGGAACGTCCCTGGGTGACGAGGGGGGGGCGAATCTCTGGAGACGGAGCTCCGTCCGTGGAAGGCGAGACTCCCAGGGGGGACGAAGCGGGCGGGATTCTTGCACATCGACTCAACAAGGGTCAGCCCAAATGGAACAACAATCGACCAGGACTTCGGGTGGATCGGGTCGACAGGACGGATCTGTGGAGCACGATCAGGGCGCGCGCAATGTCAAACCCTATGCCGCTAATTGATATCAACTGGATCTGCGGAGGAATCTCGGAGGGGAACAGCCTCATTGGGTTCGGCTCCATTCCTACCCGGGGTCCGACCGTCAGCCTACCCGCTTTGGGGCGATCTCGCACTGGATGATGTCCAACCTCGCTCAATGCGAGCGAAACCGCACGACCCTCTCTTTCACCTCGTAGCGGCCCGAAATCCCATCTTCAGTGCCTCGTCCTCGTCCCGGAAGAAGATCAAGTGGTCGGGCCGAATCTTGCGCGCAGTGGCCGAGTCCCTCGGGTGGAAATGGTGGGTTGTGGAGCATCCCACGAGCCCGATCGGGATCTCCTGGTCACAGTAACCACAGACCGCCCGGAGCGGATCCCTGGACGCCAGCTTGAACCCCATGCGCTGGTGCCGCTTCTCGGTGTGGGTGATGCAGTTCGGGTTGGGGCAAGGGTTGTTCCCCAATTCGATTCGGAAGAGACGGGGTTCGGCCTCATCGGGCTTGGTCGAGAGCTGGAGACGATCGAGCAACAGGGCGAGGATGGCCATCCGGATGGGTACGCCGCGAGAGGCCTGTTTGAAGTAGAGACTCCGCGGGTCGTCGTCGAGCTCCGCGGAGATCTCGTCCCGACGTGGAAGGGGATGCATCACGATCGCATCGCGCAACGGTGCGGCCGCCATCGCGTGTTGTCCCAGCCGCATGTAGTCCTCGGTGGAATCGCTCTCCTTGTGTCGCTCCGTCTGGGGCCTCGTCATGTACACCGCATCGACGCGGTCGACACGGAGGCCGCGTGAATCCGTGAACAGTGACAGTTGGTGCGGCTTGTTGGGTGTCAGGTAGACGGCGTCGGATGCCTTTGCGAGGTCGCCCAGTTCGCTCGTGTCGGCGCGCACGGGCTCGGCCCCGTATTCCTCGCGCAGCCGGCGCACGACGTAATCGGGAAGCTCGAGCCCGCGATGGGGAACGCAGACGACGTTGGCCCCGAAGCGCGCCAGCGCATAGACGAAGGAGTGGATCGTCCGGCTGTAGCGCAGGTCGCCGGCGAGGACGACGTCGAGCCCCTCCACGCGCTGCTTCTCGATCCAGAGCGTGTAGAGGTCGCACAGCGTCTGGGTCGGATGCTCGTGGCTTCCGTCTCCGGCGTTGATCACCGGCACGTCGGAGAACTCGGCCGCGAGCCGCGCAGCTCCTTCGCTCGGATGGCGGAGAACGATCAGGTCTGCATAGGCTCCGCTGACGACCCGCGCGGTGTCCGCCAGGGATTCTCCCTTGGCCGCGCTCGAGACCTTCATCTCGGCCGCCGTGAGGACGCCGCCTCCGAGGCGCTGCATCGCCGACTCGAAGGAGAGCCGGGTTCGCGTCGAAGGTTCGTAGAACAGGCTCGCCGCGATCTGGCCGCGACAGACGTGGGACCAAGCCCGGAGGTCCTTCGAGTACTCCCGCGCCTGAACGAAGAGATCGGTGATCTCCCCGACCGAGAGGTCATCGACCGAGACGAGATGTCGAATCCGAGTCATGGAGCCCGCGTGGCTGTCGCGATCCTGAGCATCTCGGAGACCCAAGTTCTCCGGCGGGTCCGATCGTTCGATCTCGGACCTCAGGGAAGATACAGGAGCGCTCCCGTCGCCATCAACGCCCAAGATAGGGGTCGAGTGCATCTCGGAGCCTTTTGGGGGTGATGCGACGGGTGAGGAGGCTACGAACCGTCGAAGTGATTTCGGTGGTGAACAGGGCGGGGGCACCAGCCTCCCACGGTTCGCGAGGCAGCCACAGGGCCTCGTGGAAGGCCTCTTCGACCTTCGATCGAGCTCGGTCCGGGGCGTCCCGGCACGAGATCGCGTCCGGGAGCGGCCCACCGGCGAGTTCATCGGCCCGGCTGCGCAGGACTCGCAGGATCCCTGCCCCCCCGGGAGGCTCCTCCGAATGCCACGGTGGGCGGAGCCAGAGCACGAGATCCGCCGAGCGGACGAGGGATCGCGCCAGGACCTGTCCTGCGGCCTCCGCCCGCTCGCGGGGATCCTGGCCAGCGAGCCTGCGCTCACCTGCAGTGTCCTGGAGCACGGCCGCATAGCGTCCGAGGCTCACTCGCTCGGTCAACGCGTCGCGCGTGGTTCCGGCCTCCGGATGCACGATGGCACGCTCGGAACCGACCAGCAGGTTGAAGAGCGTCGACTTCCCCGCATTGGCCGGCCCTGCGATCACGATCCACGGCGGATCCACGAGCCAGCGCGCGACACGCTCGGTCTCGAGGAGGCGATCGAGATGCTCGCGTGCCCGTTCTTCGCCTGGCTCTGCGAGGATCCCTTCGAGCTCGGAGCGCAAGGCTCCCTGGGCTTGGTCGAGCAGCATGCGCGCCGCGGATTCGCTCTGGGCGTGGGCGAGGAGTCCCCACGCCTGCTCCTCGAGGGAGCCCACGGGGGGGCGAGCCCGACTTCGAGACGAGAGGATCGCCTTCATCCGATCGACGACGACCGGCGCCCCGTGGAGGTGCAGCTCGACCTCGTCCTCCGATTCCGCGAAGACCACTCCCTCGTCGACGACCTCTCCCTCCGCTCGGATCCGTACGAAAGAAGGCCGTCCGGGAACGAGCTCCTCGGCGGGAACGAACTCGCGCACGAGATCGAGAGCTCCCGGCCCGCGCACGGCGAGCACGCTGACCGCCCCTCTCCCCCGGGGGGTGAGTTCGACGACGTCGACCGCAAACGTCTTCACGGCGCGAAGCGCTTCAGACCCGCGCCGGCGACCGCCGCGAACAGCCCCAAGTGGACCAGATCTTCGTGGACGAGCGGCGAGCGAAAAAGGCCCTCCGGCTCGAGCAGGAACGAGCGCGCACCGCCGGTGATCACGACCGAGGCCTCGCTCAGCCCGGCTTCGGCCGCGACACCGCGGACGAGCTCGCGCGCGGCTCCGCGGAACCCATGCACTACGCCCGAGGCGATGGCCTCCTCGCTGCTCCTTCCGAGGAACGGCGCCCCCGGGGCGGGGTCGATCGCGGGAAGCCTCGCGGCCCACGTGGAGAGCGAGCGGGCGAGGAGCGCGGGACCTGGCGCGATCGCGCCTCCCAGGAAGACCCCGGGCGCCTCGCGACGCGCGACAACGGCGTCCACGGTCAGGGCGGTTCCCGCGTCCACGACGAGGCAGGAGACTCCCGCGAGCGCGAGCGCCCCCCGGGCTGCAAAGAGCCGATCTCGTCCCACCCGCCCGGGCTCGCGGCAGCGATTCTCGAGCCCGGGTTCGACGCGCAAGAGCTCTCCATGGCGCGCGAGACACGCCTCCACCCTGCGCTCGTGCTCGGGGTCGACGACCGACGAGAGAGCGAAGCACAGGGGTCGGGAGGCACAGGCCCCCAGGAAGGACTCGAGCGCCCCGAGTCGCTCGCCGAGTGCGCCCGAGAGGTCCAGACGCTCGTCGATCTCCCGACCTCCTTCCGCCCAGACCCGGAGCTTCCAGCGGGAATTGCCGAGGTCCAGGGTGGAGAGCATCGCCGAAACCTCCCCGATCCTAACGCGGCTTCCCCGCCCCACCGCGCCCGGGGGTCCCTCACTCCTTCGGAGGCGACTTGTAGGTGCGCGAGAACGTGCGCCCCTGCTTCTCGAACTCGACGACCCATGTGTTCGTCGAGTCCGCCTCCTGCTTCACGTAGGAGACCGCCTCGGCCACGCTGGTCACGGGATGCCCGTTGATGCTCTTGACGATCTCCCCCTCGGTCACGCCATGTTGGGAGACGATCGAGTTGGGAGCGACGCGCGTGATCAAGAGCCCCTTCACTTGCCCCGTCTTCGGATCCCGGGCGGGCTTGTACGAGACATCCTGGGCGAGGATCCGCGAGTAATCGCGGTCGACTTCCTTCAGGGTCTCGGTGCCGAGCTGGTACTCGTTCCTACCGATCGCCTCCGTGTTCTTTGGAAGGTAGGTCTTGGGGTTCGGGTTGGCCACGATCAGGCGCTCGCTCGTGCCCGGGAGGATGGCCTGGTCGACCACGACGATCGTCACGCGATCCTCGGGGGGCTTGGCCGGATGGACGGTCTCGGGTTCCCGCACAGGATCGTCGAAGACGAAGCGCACCCCGTCGACGCTGATCCCGTCCACGAGCGCGTACTGGTGGGGTGGGCCCAGCCGCTCCCCGATACGCAGGAGCCTCTCTTCCGGATCGGCGTCGGGCTTCTGGAGCTTGGACTCGGGGGTGTAGCTGACGTAGGCGATCCCCGCCTTCGGGTCGGTGGTGTCGATCTGCAGAACGAGGACGTGCAGGAGGCTCGCCATCGAAACCAAGGCTTGGACGACCTTTCCCTCGTCAGGCCCCGGCCCGACGGGCTTGGGATCCTCCTTGCCCGTCCAGTTCATCGAGTGGAAGACCCGATTGAGCGCCTTGACCTGCACCCGATCGTCCTTGGGTGGTTCGGGCTCCTCGACCCCCTTCACCACCCGCTCGAGCTCCTGCTGCGAGACCGGGCGCTCGAGGTCCCCGCGTCGACGCAGGAAAACGATCACGGTCCAGACGAGCGTCCCCCCGACGAGGAGGGCGGAGAACCAGGTGAGCGTCTTGATCCGACGGGGGCTCATGTCGGGTTTCTGGCGGCCATGCTACTTCCGCGTCGCGGAGGGTCGCAACGGGATGACGGAGGGGCCGGACGACCCCGGGGCGCCGATCTTCCGGGCTATTCGGCGAGACGCAGCTTGCCGGAGGGTTCGGCGGCCGGCTTCCCCTTCCCGCGGCTGTAGCCCCGCAGGGTCAGGAGGAGCTCCTCCGGCCGGTCGCTCGCAGCCAGGGCGACCTCGAGGTCGACCTGGTCGGACTGGATCAGCCCGCGCAAGGAGCTGTTGAACGAGATCAGCCCTTCCTCGGCCCCCGCCTCCACCACGCGCGAGAGCTCGGTGACGCGCCCCTCGTAGAGGAGCTCGCGCACCCTGGGCGTCGACAGCAGGAGTTCCACCGCCGGCACCATGCCCTTGCCGTTCTTGCGCGGCAGGAGCCGGAGCGACATGACCGCCGCCAGGTTCTCGGCCAAGCGCTGACGCACCTGCTGGTGTCGCTCGGCAGGGAAGAAGGACAGGATGCGGTCGACCGTCTGGGGCGCGTTGACGGTGTGCAGCGTGCTCATCACGAGGTGCCCCGTCTCGGTGGCATCGAGCGCCGCCCCCACCGTTTCGCCGTCGCGCATCTCGCCGATCAGGATCACGTCGGGGCTCTGGCGCAGCGCATGGCGCAGGCCCTCCGCGAAATCCGGGCAATCCGTGCCCACCTCGCGCTGGCTGATCACGCAGCGCTCCTCGGTGAAGAGCATCTCCACCGGGTCCTCGAGCGTGATCACATGGCGCTCGGAATGCGTGTTCATGTACTGGATCATGGCCGCGAGCGCGGTGGACTTCCCGGAACCCGCGACCCCGGTCACGAGCACGATGCCGCGCTTGCGCGTCGAGACGCGCTCGAGCTGTGCGGTCGGGAGCCCCAGGCTGCCCAGGATCGGGGGCTTGCCCGAGATGTGGCGTAGGACGATCGCGGGCTCGCCCATCTGCTTGTAGGTATTCAGACGGAAGCGCCCGACCCCGTCGAGGTGGAGCGCCGTGTCCACCGACCCGTGCTCCTTCCACTTGCTCATCCGCTCCTCGCCCACCACGCCCGTCAGCACCTCGATCAAAGGGCCCGCGTTCGGGACCCGGCCGGGCAGGAAGTGGATGCGCCCGTCGATGCGGCAGGACGGACGGCCGCCGGCGCGCAGGATCAGGTCGCTCGCGTTCGAGCGGACCATCTCGGCGATCCACGACTCGAGCTTGTGCCGCGGCGAGACCGAGTTGTTGACCTGGACCTTGTCGTCCTCCGGAGCCGGATCCGGAACCGACTCGCCCGAGGCCAGGCCGGCGGGCAACTCCCGCGCGGCCCCTTCGATCTGCCCGCTGTTCGGTCCTGGAGTGGAAGCTTCCTGCGGAAAGGCGGAAGGAGCGTCTTCGTGCACGGCCAGCGATTCCTCGGTCGGAGACGGGCGGAGCCTGGGGCCTCCGCGATTCGCTCCCCATCGGAGGACCGATCGGTCCGTCTTGAGGGCGCGACCGGGAAACCTTTGCGGTCGTACGGGAGGGCGGGATTCAGGCCGGGGCAGGCTCTCGACCATGCACCGATCGGTAGGCCTCCCGCAGGAGCTCCCGGACTCCCCGGCCCGTCGCGGCCGAGATGCAGATCACGGGACGCAAGGCGAGGCGTTCGAGACCGCGGGCGCGCTCCAGGGCCGCTTCGTCCTCGCACTTGGTCGCGACGAGGAGCCGCGGACGCTGCGCGATGTCGCTCGAGTACCTCTCGATCTCGGCCTCGATGATGCGTAGCGCTTCGCCTGCGGACATCGTGGCCGAGGCCGAGACGTCGATCAGGTGCAGGAGCACTTTGCAGCGCTCAACGTGCTTCAAGAAGCGGTGCCCGAGCCCCGCCCCCTGCGCGGCCCCCTCGATCAGCCCGGGAAGATCCGCGACCACGAGGCTCTCGAAAGGGCCGACCGCGGCGATCCCCACATGGGGGACGAGCGTCGTGAAGGCGTAGTCGGCGATCTTCGGCCGTGCCTCGCTGATCGCGGCGAGCAGGGTGGACTTGCCCGCGTTCGGGAGCCCTACCAGTCCGACCTCGGCGATGAGCTTGAGTTCGAGCCGGACGAGACGCCGCTCGCCCGGCCGCCCGGTCTCCGCCCGGCGCGGGGCCTGGCGCACGGCATTCGCGAAGCGCGCGTTGCCCCGTCCTCCGCGTCCGCCGGCGGCGATCACCAGGCGTTCGTCGCACCGCGCGAGATCCTTCAGGAGGTTGCCGCGCTCCCGATCGAACACCTGCGTGCCCACCGGGACCTCGATCACGACATCCTCGCCGCGTCCCCCGGCCTTGTTGCTCGGGCCCCCGGGACGACCGTCCGTCCCCGCATAGCGTCGCCGGCGACCGATCGCGAGCAGGGAGGTCGTGCGGTCCGTGGCGAGCAGGGTCACGTCCCCGCCGTCGCCGCCATCGCCCCCGTCGGGTCCCCCTCTGGGCACGAACTTCTCGCGCCGGAAGGAAACGAGGCCATCGCCACCCTTTCCGGCAACGACCTCGATCTCGCACTCGTCGCGAAACACGGGGAAAGCGCCGCGCGGGACGGCGCGGCCGAGGGGGGCGTCGGGCGAGCCGCTAGGCCGGCTCGACGTGGACCTTGTGGTTCTCTTGGAACCGGACGCGACCCGCGGCCCGCGCGAAGAGGGTGTAGTCGCTCCCCATGCCCACGTTCAGCCCGGGGAAGAACTTCGTGCCGCACTGACGGACGAGGATCGTGCCGGGAGTGACGAGTTCCCCCCCGTAGCGCTTCACCCCGCGGAACTGGGGGTTGGAGTCCCGTCCGTTGCGCGTGGAGCCTTGTCCCTTCTTGTGTGCCATGGACCTTCTCTCGCCTCAGGCCTCGATCGCCTGGATGCGAACCTGTGTGAACCCGGCGCGCTGGCCGCGCTTGACGCGAACGTTCTTGCGACGCTTGAAACGGAAGGAGATCACCTTCGGGCCCTTCCCGTGGCCGAGGACCTCGCCCCGGACCTTGGCGCCCGGAACGGTCGGCGTCCCGACGCGCACGGCGCCCTCGTTGGAGACGAGCAGGACGTCCTCGAAGACCACGGTCTCGCCGGGCTTCCAGGCACGATTGAAGTCACAGGCGACGACATCGCCGACGCTGACCTGCGCCTGGCGACCGCGATCGGAAATGACGGCGTACACGGTGGCTCTCGTCCTTCCTGGCCGGCCCCGCGAAGACGGGGCGGTTTCGAGGAAAAGGGCGCAGATTCTAGCCCTCCCCGGAAACCGAGACAAGGATCCCGGAACGGATCAGCGCTTCCGGCGCCCCCCCGGCCGAACCTCCCGACCGTCGGACCGGTGATAGTGGAAGACGCTGTCCTCCACCTGATCGGGAACCCCCTGGAGGAGGATCTCCCGGCTGCTGGTCTGCTCCAGGGCTTTCAGCTCGTTGGCGAGTTCTTTCTCCAGGTACTCGGCCACCTCGGGCTGGGTGCGCACCTCGACCGTGGTGAAACCCTTGAGGGCGAGGGAGGCTCCAAGACGCCTCAGGATGGCCTGGGCACGCGACGAAGCCGTCCTGCGCCGTCCGGATCCCCGGCAACGCGGACAGGTGTCGTAGACGAGCTTGGAGAGACCCGGACCGAGCCGCTGGCGCGTGAGCTCCAGGAGACCGAACTGGGAGATGCGTCCGATCTTGCTGCGCGCGCGATCCTCCTTGAGAGCCTCGCGCGTGGCCCGTTCGACCGCTCGGCGGCCCGAGGCGCGCATCATGTCGATGTAGTCGAGGACGATGATGCCCCCGAGGTCGCGCAGGCGGATCTGGCGCGCGATCTCGGGCACGGCCTCGAGGTTGGTCTTGAGGGCGATGTCCTCGAACTCCGCTCCTTCCTCGCGGGTACGGCCGGAGTTCACGTCGATCGCGACCAGGGCCTCGGTCTGTTCGATCACGATCGAGCCGCCCGAGGGGAGCTCGACGCGCCGGGCGAAGATCTTCTCGAAATCCTGCTCGACCCCGTAGCCCTGGAGGAGCGGTCGCGTGCCCTCGTGCCGCTTGATGCGGTCGATGTGCTCGGGCATGAGTTTCTTCGTGAACTCGACCATGCGACCGAAGACGGGCTCGTCGTCGACGATCACGGCCTCGGTCTCGGCCGTGTAGAGGTCGCGCATCGTCCGCACGGCGGCATCGGACTCCTGGTAGAGGGGCGCCGGATTGCGGCCGCTCTTCAGACGGTTCGAGAAGTCCTCCCAGGCGAGCAGCAGGTAGTCGAGATCCCGCTTGATCTCCATCTTGGTCTTGCCGATGCCGGCGGTGCGCACGATCACCCCCATGCCCTCGGGGATGTCGAGCGAGGAGAGGATGCGCTTGAGGCGCCGGCGCTCCTTCTCGTCCTCGATCTTACGGCTGACGCCGGTGCGTTGGAGCGAGGGCATCAGGACCAGATAGCGCCCTGGAATCGAGACGTAGGTCGTGAGCGTCGGCCCCTTGTCGCCGATCGCGTCCTTGGTGATCTGGACCGCGACCATCTGACCCCGCTTGAGCAGGCGATCGATGGGGAGCCGCGCCCGCAACGGACGTCGTTCACCCCGCGGACGGGACGGGGGAGGCTTGGGCTGGGACGGCTCCTCCTCGGCCCCGGATTCCCCCTCGGGTTTCTCGCCTTCTTCCTCGAGCTCCTCCTCGTCCGCCACCGGCGTCGAGAGCAGCTTCTCCAGGTTCCAGTCGGGATCTCCGTAGCTCGGCAGCACGTCGGAGGCGTGCAGGAATCCGTTCCGGCCCTCGCCGAAGTCGACGAACGCCGCGCCGATGGCGGCCTCGATGTTGACCACGCGACCCCGGTAGATGTCGTTGACGTACGAGACGTGCTTCCGGACGTTCATCTGGAGGTCGACGATGCGGCCGTCCTCGACCACCGCGACCCGGGTCTCCTCGGGATCGCGGGCATTCACGAGGATCAGACGCCGCTTCGCCGGCGAGCTCGGCGTCCTTTCCTGCGGTTCGTCGGATTCCGCCTCTTCTTCGGCCTCGTCTTCCTCCTCGTCGCCGGCCCCACGCGGGGCTCGTTCTTCGTCCGGGCGCCGGCGCGGTCCGCGCGAATCTCGGCCCGTTTCCGAGCGCTGGGGCTTCGGTGCCTCCCCTTCGAGGAGGACGGCCTCTTCGGGCAGATCGACCAGTTCGGGAAGATCGTCCTCCTCACCCGGGATCGCCTCGATCTCGACGGCGGTGGGCGGCTCTCTTCGCCGGTCGCGCCTTGCGCCGCGCGAACCTCGCTTGCGCCGTCTCCGGCGCCTCCCCTCCTCCCGAGGACCGGACGGGCGCTTCCGCTCTCCTGCCGGAACGGGCGCGGGGGGCTCCGCGGGCTCACGGCCCTCGTTCCCCTCTCGCGGAGTGAAGTCGGGGGGCTGCCCCTCGCGGCGACCGCGGCGACGATGTCGCCGTCCACCGCGCTTGCCGCGCCGGCGCTTTCCTCCGCGGGAAGGTGCGTCTGGGGAGGAAGCTCCGGGCGTCTCGATGGAGAGGGCGTCCGGACCCGGCGAGGTCAGGCCGGCGGGCGCATGGGAATCCTCTCGGAAGACCGGCCCCGTGGTCGGGGAGCCGGGGAAACCGTCGGGCGAATCGCCCGAACGGGGGATCGGGAGGGATGTACCCCCCGAGAGCGTGTTTTCGCTCATCTACGCTGGATTAGGAAAGACCCCGAACGGGCGCATCCCGGAAGGGAGCGATCCGACGTTCGTGGTGGGAAGCCGTCGCGGCGCGCCGACTCGTTGGGCACACCGGCTTCGGATGTTCGACTGGAAAAGAAACAGCCCGGACTCGGAAGTCGACTCCTTCTCGGGCTCTTGCCCCGGGCGATGCGAACGCCCTGGGGCCAGCGGAGGGGAACCTCCCCTCGGCGAGCGATCATGGTGGGGAATCCCCCGACCGGTTCCAACCCAGAAGGGGGATTTCTTACGAGGTTCCCGGAGGGAGCGCCCCTGAACGGCAGGGGGGCCGGCTCGCGTCCTCTCCCGTGATCTCGGGTCTAGTGGGAACCGCCCGTCCCGACCCCGCCGAGCTCCACCGGATCGGAGGATCCTGAGGCCCTCGCGGGCGTGGACGCGCTCCACGAAGCGTCTTCGGTCCCCGATTCCATCGAGGCATGGCCCGGGTCGTACCCCTCGCCGTAGAGGATCTGCCGGAGTCGCTCTCCGTACCGCCCATGACGCTTGCCGAGCTCGCGTTCGAGCAGCCGCTGGGATTCCCCGGCCGAGCGCACGACGCTCGGGGTGATGAAGACGAGCAGGCTCTGCTTGCCGCGGGTACGCGACTCGTGCCGGAAGAGCCAACCGAGGAGCGGGATCTTGGAGAGCCCGGGCACCTCGCTCTTGGTCTCGACGTCCGACTCGGTCGTGAGCCCGCCGATGACGGCGGTCTGACCGCTCTCGAGCAGCATGCTCGTGACGATCGTCGAGGAGCGCTCGCGCGGCAGGGCGATCGACCCCTCGAGCCCCGAGGCGCCCACGGTGAAGATGTCGAAGCCCTTGGGGTTGTCGCCCTTGCCCGTCAGGGTGGTCTCCTTCGGGATGATCTCCATCACGACCTTGTTCGTCCCGGGAATGACGTTGGGCAGGACGAGCAGCTGGAAGCCGGTCGCGACCGGGGAGTTCTGGGCTTCCTCCACGGAGAGCTGCAGGCCGCCCGCCTGGCCCTGCTCGCTCTTCGCCTGGGCGTAGCGGATCGTCTCGCCCACGAAGATCGTGGCCTCGCGGCCGTCGAGCGCGATCAGCTTGGGCGCCTGGACGACCTCCATCGTGGTGTCGCGCTGGAGCAGCCGCAGCGTGGCGGCCCAGTTCGTGAACGACAGGGCTCCAAAGACGGTGCTCGGGATCACGGTCGATCCCTGGTTCAGGGTCGAGTCGGCGTAGGGGCCCTCGCCCGACGAGTTGGCGATGATCGTGTCCTCGAAGCCGCCCGCACCCAGGTTGAAGGGTAGCGTCACCGGGATCTGGCCTCCGGAGAGCGTGACCTGCGGCCCGAATTCACCGTAGTCGACCCCGAGGGAATACAGGTCGTCGTTGCTCGTGCTCACGAACTTGACGTCCATGAAGATCTGCGCGGGCTCGATGTCGAGCTTGGCGAGCATGTCGGCGATCATCGCGTGCACCTGGGCCGTGTCGCGCACGATGATCACGTTCTGGGACTTGATGTAGTCCAGGTCGCCGCCCTGGGTGAGGGCCTTCTTCAGGGCCACGATGACCGGGAAGGTCTTCTCGGCTTGCTGCGTCGCGTTGCCTCCCGCGCCCTGTTGCTGCTGGACCTTCTGGGTGCTCTGCACGAATTCGGATTCGATCTTCGGCAGGTACTTGGTATCGGGCCGGATGTAGCGCAACTGGTAGCTGCGCGTCTCCATCTGGGCTTGCAGCGAGAGCGGATCGACGATGCGCAGGATGCCCCGATCCTCCTCGACCACCACGAAGCCGAGCGTCTTCACGGCCACGTCGAGGGCGTCCCGCCAGGGGACGTTCGAGAGCCGCAGGCTGAGCGTGCCGCTCACCTCGGGCGCGATGACGATGTTCGCGCCCGACAGCTTGGCGATCGTGTCGATGACCTGGGTCAGCTCCGCGCCGTCGAAGGAGAAGTTCACGCGCGGAGGCCGGGTCACGGCGAGCACCCCCGCCGTCCGCTCCTCGACCACGCAACCCGCCAGCTCGGCGGCGAGATCGAGGGCTTCGCGCCAGGCCACGTCGGTCAGATCGAGGGAGATCGGCGTATCGCCGCCCTCGACGACGACGATGTTCTGACCCGATTGTTCACGCAGGTACTGGACGACTTCGGAGAGTTGACGGCCCTCGACTCGCAGCGAGACGCGGGCGTCCGAGACCTGCCCATGGACGGGAACGATCGCGCACACGAGTGCGACGAACGCGGCGAGGAAGCGCTTGCCTGTCTTCATGACTTCAGGGACGGGGACTGGCGTGGATGGGGTTAGTGAGGTTTCTTCGGTGAGCCGGAATCGATGGCTCGAGCGAGCAGGAGTCCGCGGAAGGCGAACTCGATCTGATCGGGACCAATGTTGCGGACCACGAGCTCCTCACCGATCAGTTCGCCCTCGGTGACGGCCTGACCATTGATCAGGGCCACGGGGCGCTTGTCTTCGTACAGGGCGATGCCCTTGATTTCGAGGTCGATCTTCTCGAACTCGATCACGGTCTCCGCCAGGAGATCGAGATCGCGCAGGGACTGCACCAGGCCTCGCTTGAGCTCTTCGCGCTCGGCCAGCACAAGGCGCGGCTCCATCGCTTCGAAGACCTCGAGCGCCAGCTCGTACTCCTGCGCCTCGATGTGGTGTTCCATGGCCTCGTTCGCCTGGCGCAAGGCGGCCAGGCTGGGGCCCTGCCCCTGGTCGGCGTTGTTCAGGCGTTCGCGGATGGAATCGACCACCTCGACCACTTGCTTCTCGAAGCGCCGCTGCGCGGAGACGAAGGTGATCTGCCCCTCCGAGTGCAGGCGCCGCACCTGTTCGTCGAGGAAGGCGACCTTCTCCTCCAACGCGGCGCGCGCCTTCATCTCGGCGATGAGGTTGTCGGCGGACGCGACGTCCTCCATCAGGGCTCTGGCCTCGTCCGCGTGCTCGACCAGCTCGTCGACGGCGGCGATCTGTTGTTCGATCGTCAGCGTCGGGACGCCGTTCTCGTTGACCGGGATGCGTGGATCGATGAACGGATCGCGCCGCCCCTGCACTCCCCGGTAGTCGTAGCGCTGGATGCGCAGTTCCGCCGCCCGCTTGCTGATCTCGCTCACGAGCAGGTCGCGCTTGCGGTCGTACTGCTCGATCTTGACCTCCTTGGCGGCGCCCGAGGAGTTGTAGACGTACGTCTCGAGGTCGATCTGCACCTTGTGGCGCGGACCGGCCCCCTTGTCGTACTCGGAGCGGTTGGCGGCCGTCATCTTGAAGGCCGTGGCGTTCATGAGGCGCGAGTGGCTCTCGACCTTATCGAGGAAGGAGAGCAACTGGAACGCGTCCGCGTCGAAGGAGAGCGTGTAGCCGACCTTCTCGAAGTCCTGCTTGCTCTTCTTCGAGCCGGAGTCGCGCTGCTTCTTGAGGGAGGTGATCACGAACCCCGACTCCTGGGCGAACTGGTGCAGCGAGCGCACCAGATCGTTCGTCTCCTCGTCGTCGGGGAGGATCTCGCGGATCACGGCGTCCGTCTCGCGCTGGATGATCACCTTCTTGATCAAGTCCGGAGTGCTCTTGATCAGATCCCGATGTTGGGCGATCGTCTGCCGCAGGGATTCGGCCTGCGTCCGATCCTCCTCGATGCGCTCCTGCTGGAAGTAGATCAGGAGGCCCGATCCGACGGCGGCAAGGAGGCTCGCCACCCCCAGGACGATCCAGGGTTTCTTCTCGGGGGTCATTGCCGGTTCCTGTCCTTGGGTGCCCTGAGATCCATCTCGAGCGGGAAGTTCGTGATCTCCGCAGGCATCAACTCCTCGTCCTTGGCCTGGACCGTGCCCGAGGGGGGATAGGGCTTGAAGAAGAACGCGGAGAGCGGCGACCGCTCGACGTCCTCGAGGAAGTTCGCCACGTTGGCGAAGTTCGGCGAACCCGAATGGGCCGAGGCCTTGAACTTGCCGAAGATGGCGGCGCGCTGGTTCTCCTTGGTGTCGGCGGACAGGTCGTCCAGCCAGATCAAGTACTTCTCGCCATCACCGCCGGCGTTGACCAGATCCACCACCTGGTCCACCTGGCGCGTCCAGGAGACGCGGTTGTCGGTCACTTTCTTCAGGGCCTCCTCGCGCGTCTCGAAGAGCTTGGATTCCTTCTCGAGCTCCTTGTGGAAGGCCACCTGCGGCTCGAGTCCCGCCTGCGTGTCATCGAGGATGACGACCTCGGAACGCATCTCGGCGGCCACTCCGAACGCTTTCCACGCCCACCAGGCGAAGAGCAGCCCGTTGACCGCCACGGCACCCGCGACGGCCGCCAAGAACTTGAACGGGGCGCGTTTCTTCTGCCGGTAGTGTTCCGGCAACAGGTTGATGAGGATCATGCCGCACACACCCTTGCTGCCAAACCGATGGCCACGGCCAGGGACGGAGCGCAGGACTCCATCTCCTCGACGTCGACCCGCTCGGGTGCGACGCGCAGTCCTTCGAGCGGGTTCCACGTGCGCGTCGATCGTCCGAGCGCTTGTTCGATGAAGGAAACGGCCCCGGGAGCCATCACGCCGCCGCCGGAGAGCAGGACCTCCTCGACGCGCAGCCCTTCGCGGTTCTCCACGTAGTCGAGCGAGAGCGAGATCTCGCTCACGAGGTCCTCGAGCACCGACGTGATCGCCCGGCTGACCTCGGCCTCGCGCCCCGCGGGGTCGCGCTTGACCGCCTCGGCCTCGGGCACCTCCACGCCCAGGCGCCGCGCGGCGGCCTGGGTCATGTCCTGACCTCCGATGGCGATCTCGCGCGAGAAGCAGGTCTCCCCGGCGCACAGGACGTTGATCGAAGTCCCGCTCGAACCCACGTCGACCAGGGCGATGGCTTGATCGGCTTCGCCCTCGGCGCGCCCCTCGGCCAGACCGCACAGCTCCCAGGCGTTCGCCAGCGCGAAGACGTCCACGTCCACCGCGATCGGGTGCAAACCCTGCGCCGTGATCTCGTGCACGCGCTCCTCGATGGCATCCGTGCGGCAGGCGGCGAGGACGACGCCCATCTGCTCTTCGGTCTTGGGCGCGCCCTCGGCGGTGACGGGCGGCTGGCGCTTGAGCCGTTGGCTGTCGATCTGCACCTCGTCGGCATCGAACGGCAGGTACTTGTCGGACTCGAAGCGAATGGCCTGGGAGAGCTCTCCGTCGGACATCGGGGGCATCGTGATATAGCGCACCACGACGGATTGACCGGACACGGAAGTGACCACGTTCTTGCTGCGGAAGCGGCCCTTCTGGAAGACCTGAGCGATGGCGTCGGCGCGGGAACCGCCGGGAGCGATCTCCGCTCGCGCGAACCCGGTGACGACCGGCTCCGCTCCTTCGAGGGAGATCTCGACGGCCTTGACGACCTGGTGTCCCAGGTCGAGGCCTACGATGCTCTTCTGCTTTCGGAACACCGTTACCTCTTCTTCGTGGGGGTAGGAACGACCGGACCCGGCCCTCCGGCCGCAGCCCTTTCGCACGTCCTTTCGGAACAAACTCCCCGCAAGCTCAAGGGCTGAGTCGGGGAAACCCCCGAGAAGACCGGGCCGCGGCGACGGTCCCGCAGGCGCGGAGGAAGGTCTTTCCTCCGACCGGGAAGGGGGGTAAGCCGCCCTCGGACGCCTAGGCCGTCTCGCCGAAGCGGCCGGCGAAGAGGGCCTCGATCGCGGCGAGGCAACGCTCGGCGTCGCGGCCGCGCGCGGAGAGCTCCAGCTCCGTCCCCAGCCCCGCGTTCAGCGTCATGAGCTCCAGGATGCTCTTGCCGTTCACCTCACGGGTCCCCGAGCGGATGCGCAGGTCGCTCTCGAAGCTCTGGGCCGCCGAGACGATGGAGTGGCAGGGCCGGGCGTGCAGTCCATGGTCGTTCGAGACCCGAACCGTGCGCCGAAGTTCCACGCCGATCCCGCGCTCTTCCCCTAGGCGCCCGACATCTCCCGTAGGAGATCGATCAGGTCCGAGCGCTTCGACACGCGCTGGGCGAAGCGCCGGAAGTCCGGCTCCCGCACCAGCCCGGAAATCCAGCGCATCATGTCCAGGTGACGCTCGGGATCGAAGCGGTCCCCCTGACGGGCCGGACGCAGCACGGCGAAGAACAGCTTCACCGGGGCACCGTCGAGGGCGTCCCAATCCACGCCTTCCGGATGGACCGAGAGGCTGAAGATCGCCTCTTCGAGTCCCGCGACCTTCACGTGGGGAATGGCGACGTTCTGGCCCACACCGGTCGAAGCCAGGGCCTCGCGCGCCAGGAAGGCCTCGATCGCAGGATCACGCAGGGCCTCGTCGAGGAGCTTCGCCTTGACGAAGTTCTCCGCCAGCTCCGCGAAGACCTCTTCCCGGGTCTTGCCCTTGAGCTTCAGGTTGCAGGCGGAGGGCTTGAAGCACTTCCAGTAGTCCTTGGCCTCGTTCGTCTGCATCGATGGACGCCACGCCTCGGGCGCGTCTTCGCTCCGGGAGCATACCAGACCGGCCGGCCGGCACGCACGCGTCAGCGAGCACGGCCCCGGCGCCGCTCTTCCTTGAGCTTGCTCTTGTGCCGCGCGAGCACGCGTCCCATGCGTTCGATGGCCTGGTCCAGGGCCGAGCTCACGCTCTCCGCCCGGGCATCGACGACCAGCACGATGCCGCGGCGGACGTTGGCCACGAGCTCGACTCGATGCACGTCGTGCTGGCGCTCGAGCACGGCTCGGACCGATACCGTGCCCTCGAAGAACCGCACGAGGTGCTCGATCTTCTGGACGACGTGATCACGGACGCGGGAGGGGTATTCATGGTGGAGAATCGTGACCTCGGTCTTCATGGGTGAGCCTCCGCAGGACGGCAGTGCCGCCCGATTTCGCTCTGGATCGCGCGACCGGAGCCGGGACCGTGATCCTGGGATCGCACCGCTCGCGAACTCTCTCGACGCCCCCGAGGCGAGCGCGTGATCCGTTCGCGGCGCGCTCGCGGAGAAGGGGTACGGACCAGGGCGTCCATACAGGGGGTAGCCCTACCTTCGCTCCAACTCCCGAAACCGTCAAGGGAGCCCGGAGGGGGAACCGGAGGCGGAAGACGGGCCGGAAACCCGTTCCGCCGCCGGGTGCGGCGCTCCGCCCTGGAAGCAGGGCTCGCGGTAGAGGACGCGCAGGAGGTAGAGGCCGGCGGCGGGAGCCGTCGGTCCCGCCCAGCGACGATTCCGTGCGCGCAGGATCTCTACGATGGCCGGGGGAGCGAGCTTCCCCCGCCCCACCTCGATCAGCGTGCCCACCATCGCCCGCACCATGTTGTAGAGGAAGCCGTTGCCCTGCACGACGAAGAAGACGCGCTCCCGGCGCTCGCGCAGGTGGACCGCGCTCACCCGGCGCACGTTCGACTTGCGCGGCGAGCCGTGGCTCGCGAAGGACGTGAAATCGTGCTCGCCGACGAAGGCAGCGGCGGCGCGCTTCATCGACGCCACGTCCAGGCGCTCCGGCGTCCAGTGCTCGAACTCGCGCGCGAAGGGCGGGCGAACGGGGCCGGTTCGCAGGAGATAGAGATAGCGCTTGGCGCGCACGTCCTTCTGGGCGTGAAAGTCGTCCCGGCAGGTCTCCAGCGCCCGGATCGCGATCCCCTCGGGGAGGTGGGCGTTCAACGCCGGGAGGAGCCGCCGGTCCTCGATGCGCGTCGTCACGTGGAAGTTCGCCGTCTGGCCGAGAGCGTGCACGCCGGTGTCGGTTCGCCCGGAACCGTGGACCGCGACCCGCTCCCCCACCACGGCCTCGAGCGCGTCCTCGAGAGCCTCCTGGATGCTCGGGAACCCCGCCTGGCGCTGCCAGCCGAAGAAGCGCGAGCCGTCGTAGGCGACGAGGAGGCGGACGTTGCGCATGCCGTCCCAGGGTAGCGGCCCCCGAACCCCGCGGATAACCCGCCCGTAATGCCCGCCTGACCGAGCTGCTCCAGGATGTTCTCGGTCCGTGGAAGGCCGAAGAGACAAGGAGTCCAACCATGACGAGCTACCTGCGTGTGTTCCCGATCCTCTTGGTTCCACTCGCGCTCCCCCTGACGAGCCCGCGAGGGAAAGGCGAGACGGTCGAGCTGGACGAGGCCGAGGTGTTCATCGAGTTCAACTCGACGGACATGGACTTCGGCATCCATTTCTTCTGGGACGGCGAGGCCTGGAACAAGATGAAGGTCGAGAGCCCCGACGGAAAGACCGTCCTGTCGGTCAAGGCGAGCCGGAACCTCGCGCAGCAGGGGCTCACGGAAGGGTTCTTCGAGAGCGACGAGCCGCCGACGTCGGTGCTGTCGATGGAGGAGTTCTTCCGACGCTTCCCCGAGGGGGAGTACGAGTTCGAAGGCAAGACCCTGGAGGGCGACGAGCTCGAGGGCGAGGCGGAGTTCACCCACGTGCTTCCCGCTCCGCCGACGAACCTCTGGCCGACGCAGGGATCGACGCTGAACGCACAGGCCCCGCTGATCCTCACCTTCGATGCCGTGACCCAAGACCTGAACGGGAACCCGCTCGAGCCCGAGCTCTACGAGGTCGTGCTCGAGACGGAGAACGAGATCCTGCGCGTCTTCAGCATCGTCCTCGAGGGCGACGAGGAGAGCCCCTCCGTGACCGTTCCGCCCGAGTTCCTGGATCCCGGCACGGAGTACAAGCTCGAGGTGATCGTGGAGGGAGAGAGCGGGAACCGCACCATCTCCGAGACCGTCTTCAACACGCTCTAGCCGTGCAGGCACGGGGCAACTTCGGGTTGCTCGCCCTGGCGGCGGCGGCGGCGGCTCTCTCGTGGCAGGTCGTCCGGCCGGCGGCGACCGATGGATCTCTCCGGGGCTCCGCGGTCCTGTCGCGCGACCTGGACCGAGGACCGCCCGGGCCGGACTCCGGCGGCCGCGACGCGCTCCTGCCACCGCAGCGGGAGATCGACGCGGCCCCGGAGAAGGCGCGTCCCGAGGTTCGCCGCTCGAGCCTTCTTCTCCCGATGCCGCCCGAGCTCGTCCGCGTGCACGGGCGGGTGCAGAGGTACGGCCGTCCGGTCGCGGGCTGCGAAGTGGCGTTCCGCACCCTGGAGGAGCGATTCGGCGAGGAAGCCGACTGGGACCTCACGGACGAGGACGGTCGCTACGAGGTGCGGCTCCTCGCGGCCAGCTACGTCCTCGCGGGCGACGACGACGAGCCCTGGACGACGAACGCGGTGATCCCGGAGGGGCCGGAAGAGTTCGTCCTGGACATCGAGCTCCCCTGAGCCCTCGGGTCTACGCCGCGGGCGGGTGGAACCGCCGGCGGCGATAGGAGCTCGGGATCCCGTGCTCCTCGCGCAGCTTCGCCACGCTGCGGCGCGCGAGCGTGAAGCCCGCCTCGGCCAGCCGCAGGGCGAGCTCGTCGTCCGACAAGGGTCGACAGGGGTCCTCGCCCTCCAGGATGCCGCGCAGCGCGGCGACCAGGCTCTCGCGCGCGAAGAGCTCCGAGCCCCCCGCGCCGGCGGGGAAGAAGGCGCGCAGCGGCAGGACCCCGAAGGGCGTGTCCACGTGTTTGCCCGCCACGGCGCGGCTGATCGTGGACACCGAGAGCCCGAGGGCCTCCGCGGCCGCGCTCATGCGCAAGGGCCGCAGGTTCTCCTTCCCGCGTTCCAGGAACGCGCGCTGGCGCTGGAGCACCCACACGGCGACCGCGAGCAGCGTCTCGCTCCGCCGGCCGACCGCTTCGACGATGCGCCGCGCTTCCCCGAGCTTCCGTCGCAGGTCCGAACGCGCGCTCTCCTCGAGCCGCTCGTCGCGCGACAGGCGTTCGACGTCCGGATCGATCGTCACGGAGGGGAGCTCGGAACGCACCAGGGTCACCTCGACCCGCCCGTCGTCGCGCGTCACGCGGAGCTCGGGGTGGATCGGGGGCGCCGCTCTGTCCTCGAGCCCCGAGAGGGGCGCGGGGCTGAGCTCGCGCAGGCGCGCGAGCAGGGTCTCGAGCCGCGAGAGGTCGACGCCGAGCTCGCGCGCGACGCGCGGCAGCCGGTTCTTGGCGATCTCCTCCAGGAATTCCTCGAGCAGACGGCACAGGAGCGGGTAGTCCGGTTCCTTGGGGTCGATCTGGAGCAGGAGCGCCTCGACCGCGTTGCGCGCGCCGATCCCGCGCGGCTCGAGCTGTTGCACCGTCGCGATCGCGATCCCCAGGCACTCGGGATTCGGGGTGAGCCCGCGATCGGAAGCGATGCGCAGGATCTCCTCGTCGGTGAGCGAGAGGCATCCGCCCGCGTCCAGACACTCGACGACGAGGCGTGCCCATTCGAGGCGCGCGGGATCGAGGTCGAGCAGGCCGAGCTCCTCCTGGAGCTGGGCCACGCTCCCCGGCGACGGGGCGGCGAGCTCGGGAGGCGGTTCCTGCGCGCGTCCGTGGACACTCGGCGGCGAGCGGATCCCCGCGGGCTCCGCGCGCGAGGGCGGCTCGACCCGCAGGGCCTCGTTCTCCTCGGCCACGGAGAGGAGTCGCTCCTCGAGCTCCGCGGCCGGGCTGGCGAGCATCTCCAGCGCCAGGATCATCTGCGCCGAGAACCGCATCTCCTGCCGGAGCCCGGTCTCGTGCCGCTGCTCGAATCGGAAGCCCGCCATGCGCGCGGGTCCTATCGGACGCGCTTCGAGCGGGGTTGAGCGTGCTCTCCGGGCTCGATCAGCCCCGCGCGCCCTTGCGCAGCGCGACCCGGGCCTCGAGGGCGTCCTCGATCACCCCTCGATGCAGGTACTCCAGGGCGCCCCCGGCGGGAAGCCCGCGCGCCAGCTTGCTGACGCGCACGTTCGCGCCGGCACGATCGAACGCTTCGAGCACGAGGAGCGCCGTCGCCTCGCCCTCGGCGTCGGGATCCGTGCCGAGCACGACCTCCTCGACGGCGCCGCGCAGGGCGCGCTCGACGAGCCGGCCCACCGTCAGGTGACGCGCCTCGGTCCCGTCCGCGGGATTCAGCGCCCCGAGGAGCACGTGATACCGGCCGCGCCAGGCGCGCGAGCGCTCGACCGCTTCGACGTCGCGCGGTTCCTCGACCACCAGGATGCGGGTCGTCTCGCGCGATTCGTCGCTGCACAGGGCGCAGGGGTCTCCCTCCGAGACGTTGCAGCACACCCCGCACCGGCGCGTCTCGAGGACCGCCTCCTGGATGGCGTCGGCGAGCGTTCGCGCCTGCGGATCCCGGAGCACGTGGAAGGCGAGGCGCTCGGCCGTGCGCCTCCCCACGCTGGGGAAGCGTTCGAAGGCCTCGATCAGGCGCTCCAGGGACTTGGGATAGGCCATCGAGCCTGCGCCGCGCGCGGGTGGATCCTAGAAGAAACCGGGCAGGTGCATTCCGCCCGTGACGCTCCCGATCGCCTGGCGCTCGACCTCCTCGGCTCGGCGCAGGGCGTCCTGCAGGGCGGCGGAGAGGAGGTCCTCGACGAGCTTCCTGTCCTGGGACTTCAGGATCTGGGGCGAGACGTCGACTCCCTTCACCTCGTGGCGGTCGCAGGTGATCTGGATCTTGACCATGCCGCCCCCGGCCTGGCCCACGACGATTCGCGCACGGAGCTCGTTCCGTACCCGGTCCACTTGCTTCTGCATCTCCTGCGCCTGCTTCAGGAGATTGCCCATCTCGCCGAGTCCGCTCATGACACCTCCTCGATCACGCCTCCGAAGAGGTCGGCTGCCTGTTCCGTCAAGGGATCCTTCGCTGCCTTGCCCGACGCGGGAGCGGGCTCCGCTCCTCTGCTCGGGGGCCCTTCCGCGGCCGGGGTCCCCGCACCCTGGAAGCGCAGCTCGAGATTCCGTCCCGCGACGCGCGAGAAGGCCCGCGACGTGGCCACCTGATTGCGCCGATCCTGGACGAGCTTCTGTTCCGTCGCGTCCAGCCCCTGGAGGCGGATCGAGACCGCGCCCGTTCCCTCGGCTGTCAGGGCCGCGGGTCCCGCGCGACGCTCGAGGACCGTGGCGAGCGCGCCGTGCGTCCGCGCGAGCTCGGACAGGAACGGAGACCACAGGGCGAAGAGCCCCGCTTCGCTCCGGCCCCGCTCGCTCGGGCGAGAGGGCGCGGGAGATGCGAGAGCGGGGGGAGCGGCGGCGGGCGCCCGCGGCGCCGACGCGGGCGGAACCTCCTTGCGGGGAGCCGCCGGAGCGTCTCCCGCGAGTCTCCGCTCCAGGGCCTCGAGCCGCTGGACGAGTTCGTCGAGAGGAATCGTCGCCTCGGGGCGCGCGAGATCGAGCAGAGCGAGCTCGAGCACGAGCGACTCCTGCCCCGACATGAGCTTCATCCTCTCCCGGGCACGCAGGCATTCCTGCATCCAGGCCTCCAGCCGTTCCGGCCCGAGCCGCCGGCCGCGGGCGGCCGCATTCGCGCGTTCCTCCGCCGAGCCGACGAGGAAGGGCGCCTCCTCTCCGCAATGGACGGCGATCGCGCTCGCCCGCAGCAGGGAGAGGCATTCGGAGAGGAGCTCGGCCTCGTCCCCGCGGATCCCGGGCAGGGTCCGCAGGAGGAGCGCGCGATCTCCGGACTCGACGCAGGCGAGGAGGCGCTCGGCCGCGCGACTGCCCGTCTCCCCGGAGAGCCGCGAGAGGTCCTCCAGCGTCGGGCGGCTGCCGGCCAGAGCGAGCAACTTGTCGGCGATCGAGAGCGCGTCGCGCATCCCGCCGCGCGCCATGCGCGCGAGCTCGGCCGTCACTCCCGGCCCCGCCTGGACCTCTTCGCGCCGGAAGACCTCGTCGAGCTGGCGCTGGATGACCTCCTCGGAGAGTGGCGCCAGGCGCAGCACCTGGCAGCGGGAGACGACCGTGTCGGGCACCTTGAAGAGCTCGGTCGTCGCGAACAGGAAGACCACGTGCTCCGGGGGCTCCTCCAGCGTCTTCAAGAGAGCGTTGAAGGCGCTCCTGGAAAGCATGTGCACCTCATCCACGATGTAGACCTTGAAGCGTGCCCGCATGGGCACGTACGCGGTCTCCTCGCGCAGTTCGCGGATGTGGTCGACGCCGGTGTGCGAGGCGGCGTCGATCTCGATCAGGTCGACTTCGCGGCTTGCGTCCATGGCCTGACAGCGCTCGCAGGATCCGCAGGGTGTCGGGATCGGCCCCTTCTCGCAGTTGAGGCAGCGGGCGACGATGCGCGCCAGCGTGGTCTTTCCCGTCCCTCGGGGGCCGGCGAAGAGGTAGGCATGCCCGATTCGGCCGCCCTCCATCGCTCCGCGGAGGATCCGCGTCGTCGCGTCCTGCCCGACGACCTCCTCGAACGTCCGAGGCCGGTACTTGCGGGCGAGGACGAGATAGGAAGACATGATCCGGAGTTACGCTACCTCCGACACCGATCCCAGGCCAGGCTCCGCGAGGCTCCCGCCGAGAGCGACCGAGGCGAACGCGCCAGTGGGTCCGGGCCGAACGCGCACGGATCCTGCAGTCCTTAGGGCTGCTCCGTTCCCGGCCTGACCCGGTTCGAACCGGACCCGTCGCGCCGGACCGGACCCACTGCCGAGTTCGCCTCGCGACACGTACGATAGGGCGGAGAGGGCGGGATTCGAACCCGCGGTGCCGTTTTGCGACACACACGCTTTCCAAGCGTGCTCCTTCAGCCACTCGGACACCTCTCCCCGGCGAGCGCTCGGCGCTCCCGGTGTTCTTCCCGTGCTCTTCGGGGGGCACGGCGCGCGCCGCGCCGTGCGGATGGATGGCGGAGAGGGGGGGATTCGAACCCCCGATGCCCCGAAGGACATACTGGTTTTCGAAACCAGCGCGTTCAGCCGCTCTGCCACCTCTCCACGTCGTCGGTCTCTTCCTGCCCTCCCCGAGCGCGGCGCTTGTTGCGAAAGAAGTCGCGCAGGATCGCGCGCGCCTCCTCGGCCAGGCACCCCTCTTCCCAGCGCACGCGGTGGTTCGCAGCGCGCGCGTCGAACACGGAGAAGAGCGAGACGACGCCTCCGAACTTGGGGTCGCGCGCCCCGAAGAGCACGCGTTCGATGCGCGCGTGCAGGAGGGCGCCCGCGCACATGATGCACGGTTCCAGCGTCGTGTAGAGCGAGCATCCCTCGAGACGCTCGTAACCGATCGCGCGCGCCGCCTCGCGGATCGCGAAGAGCTCGGCATGCGCAGTCGGGTCGCCGCTCGCGCGCGTGCGGTTGTGGGCACGCGCCAGGATCGGGCCGCCTTCGCCCTCCGCGCGCGGCGGAGCGAAGATCACGGCGCCGATGGGGACTTCGTCCTCGGCGAAGGCGATCCGTGCTTCCTCGAGCGCGACCGCCATGCAATCGCGATCGAAGCCGGCGCGATCGAATCCGGCGCCGGCCTGCGGAGGTCGAGTGGGCACGGGGACCAACGTTGGGCAGATCTCGTTGTCAAGGTTGGGTGCACCCAAGTGGACTCGAACCACTAGCCTTCTGATCCGTAGTCAGATGCTCTATCCAATTGAGCTATGGGTGCGAACGGCGCGGCCCCGATCGCGGACCGCCGCCTCCAGAGGGGGGGAGTTTGTAGCGGTGAGCGGTCGTTCCTGTCAAGGTCGGGAGGCTGGAGCGCGGCGAAGGACGCGGCTAGGCTGATCCCCATGGCTCTCCGCCACTTGATCCGGCTGTCCGATCTCGACGACAAGGAGCTCGAGGACGTCCTCGAGCTCTCGGCTCGCCTCAAACATCGACCCGGGCGCGGCGAGCTCGCGGGCCGATCGGTCGGGATGCTCTTCTTCCGCGGCTCGCTGCGCACGCGCGCCTCGCTCGAAACGGCCGTGCACCGGCTGGGCGGCAACGTCGTCAACCTGACGGCGATGAGCGACTTCTGGGAGCTCGAGGAACGCGAAGGCAGCGTGATGGACGGCCGGGCGCCCGAGCACATCCGGGACGCGGCCGCGGTCCTGTCGCAGTACGTGGACGCACTCGCGATCCGCCCCTCGGCCGCCGGGCAGAGCTGGGAGATCGACCGGCGGGACGAGCGCATCCAGAGCTGGGCGCGCCACGCGAGCGTGCCCGTGCTCAACATGGAGAGCGCGCTCTGGCACCCGATGCAGGCGCTGGCGGACCTGCTCACCCTGCGCGAGAAGCTGGCGAGCCTCGAGGGAGCGGGCCTGACGATCGCCTGGGTGCACTCCTCCGAGCCCGCCTCCGCGGCCGTCGTGCACTCGCTCCTCGACGCCGCCGTGCGCTCCGGGATGCGCGTGCGCCTGGCCCATCCGCAGGGGTTCGATCTGGACGGCGGGGTCCTCTCGGACGTCCGGGACCTCGCGCGCAAGACGGGCGCGGAGATCTCGACCCATGCCTCCCTGGAGGAGGCCGTGCGCGGGTCGCGCGTGGTCTACGCCCGCTCCTGGCAGTCGCTGGAGTCCTACGGGAACAAGACGCTCGCCGCCAGCCAGCGTTCGCGCCACAAGGACTGGCACATCGACGAGCGCCTGCTCGCCCTCGGGGAGGACGCGCGCCTGATGCACGCCATGCCGGTGCGCCGCAACGTCGAGGTCACGGACGAGGTCCTCGACGGCCCGCGCTCGCTGCTGGTCGAACAGGCGGGCAACCGCCTGCCGACGACGATGGCGCTGCTCGTCCATCTCTTGCGGCATCGCTAGCGGCCCGCACGCTCTCGCCCGGGCCTCGGTGCTGGGTTAGAGTCGCGCCGGTGTCCACGCCCGACTTCGCGCACCTGCACGTCCACAGCGAGTACAGCCTGCTCGACGGCGCCAACCGCATCGGCGATCTCGTGCGCGCCTGCCAGGCCGACGGCCAGCGGGCGCTGGCGCTGACCGATCACGGCAACATGTTCGGGGCGCTCGAGCTCTACCAGAGGTGCAAGGCCGAGGGCGTGAAGCCCATCCTGGGCTGCGAGGTCTACGTCGCGCGCGAGGGCCGCCGCAAGCCCTATCACAAGACGCAGAATCCCTATAACCACCTGACGCTCCTCGCGCGCGACGCGCAAGGATACAGGAACCTGCTCGAGCTGTGCTCGATCGCCTACGTCGAGGGCTTCCACTTCCGGCCGCGCATCGACAAGGAAGCGCTCGCCGCCCACGCGCGCGGGCTCGTGTGCCTCTCGGGCTGCCTCTCGGGCGAGGTGATCCAGCTCTTCCTGCGCGATCGACGAGGGGAGGCGGAGCGCGTGGCGGCGGAGTTCGCGGACCTCTTCGGGCGCGAGTCCTTCTGGCTCGAGCTGCAGCGCAACGGGATCGAGATCCAGTCGCGCGCCAACGAAGCCCTGGTCGATCTCTCCGCGCGCACCGGCATCCCGCTGGTCGCCACGAACGACATCCATTACCTGCGCCACGAGGACTGCTCGGCGCAGGACGTCCTCCTGTGCATCAACACGGGCGCCAAGCGCGTGGACGAGAAGCGCTTCCGCATGGACACGGACACGCTCTTCTTCCGCACGCGCGAGGAGATGGCGCACGAGTTCCGCGACCTGCCGCAGGCCGTGGCGGCCACGATGGACGTGGTCGAGCGGACCGAGCTCGAGCTCGAGTTCGGCAAGGTCCACCTGCCCACCTTCACCCCAGACGACGGCGGGACGCCCGACGAGCTCTTCGATCGCCTGTGCGAGGAGGGGCTCGCGCGCAAGTACGGCGCGGGCGACGCCCGTGCGCGGGAGCGACTCGAGTCCGAGAAGCGCGTGATCCGCGAGATGGGCTTCGTCTCCTACTTCCTGATCGTGTGGGACCTGATCCGCTGGGCGCGCGAGCACGGCATCCCCGTCGGTCCGGGGCGCGGCTCGGCGGCGGGCTCGATCGTGGCCTACGTGCTCGACGTCACGCGCATCGATCCGCTGCGCTACGACCTCCTGTTCGAGCGCTTCCTGAACAGCGCGCGCATCTCGATGCCCGACATCGACATCGACTTCTGCAAGGAGGGACGCGAGCGCGTGCTCGAGTACACGCGCGCGCGCTACGGCGCCGAGAAGGTGGCGCAGATCGGCACCTTCGCCACCATGGCCTCGCGCTCGGTCGTGCGCGACGTGGCGCGCGTTCTCGACCTGCCGCTCTCCGAGGTCGATCGTCTGACCAAGATGATCCCCCAGGGCCCGAACGCCCCGGGACTCACCGCCGCCCTGGAGGAGGACGAGGAGCTCGCACGCCAGCGCATCGACCCGCGCTACAAGGAGCTGTTCGACTTCTCGGTCAAGCTGGACGGCCTGGCGCGCCACATCTCGACCCACGCCGCCGGCGTGGTGATCGCCGACCGGCCGATCGTCGAGCACGTGCCCCTGTGCGTGGTCAACACGGACGTGGTCACGCAGTGGCCTTCCAAGCAGCTCGAGGACCTGGGGCTGCTCAAGATGGATTACCTCGGGCTGCGCACGCTGACGATCCTGGCGCGCACGCTCGACTCGATCCGGGCGGCGGGCGGGACGCCGCCGGATCTCGATCGCCTCCCGCTCGACGATCGCGCCACCTACGAGCTCCTGAACCGGGGCGACACGCTGGGGGTGTTCCAGCTCGAATCCGAGGGCATGCGCAAGCTGCTCTCGCGCCTGCGGCCGGACTGCTTCGAGGACCTGATCGCGGTCCTGGCGCTCTACCGGCCGGGGCCGCTCGAATCGGGCATGGACGAGATGTTCGCGCGCCGCAAGCACGGGCTCGAACCCATCGCGGTCCCCCACCAAAGCCTCGAGCCGATCCTGCGCGACACCTACGGGTGCCTGGTGTACCAGGAGCAGGTGATGCGCATCTCGAACGTGCTGGCCGACTTCTCGCTCAACGAGGCCGACAACCTGCGCAAGGCGATGGGCAAGAAGAAGCCCGAGATCATGCAGAAGTTCGCCGACAAGTTCCTGGCCGGCGCGGAGAAGAACGGCTGCGCCCCGGCGACGGCGCGCGAGATCTGGGAGAACATGGTCAAGTTCGGCGGCTACGGCTTCAACAAGTCGCACTCGGCAGCCTATGCCCTGATCACCTGGCAGACCGCCTACCTCAAGGCGCACCACCGGATCGAGTTCCTGGCCGCGAACCTCTCCTGCGAGTTGCAGAGCTCCGACAAGATCAAGGAGTTCGTGGACGACGCGCGCGCGGCCGGGATCCCGGTCCTGCCCCCGGACATCGAGCGCTCGGCGTGGGAGTTCCGCCCGGAGGGAGCGGCGATCCGCTTCGGCTTCGGGGCCATCAAGGGCACCGGGCAGAAGGCGATCGAGGGACTGGTCGAGGGGCGCGCGCGCCTCCAGGCGCGCGGCGCGCAGCTCACCTTGCACGCCCTGTGCGGCGAGATCGACCCGACACTGATGACGCGCCTCTCCTGGGAAGCGCTGGTCCGCGCCGGCGCCTTCGACGGCGGCGGGGAGAACCGCGGCGTGGTGCTCGCCGGCCTCGACACGGCGCTGGCGGAGGGAACGCGCGCGGCCGACGACCGCCGCTCGGGACAGGGCGCGCTCTTCGCCCTGGGCGACGCGGAGCCCGAGGAGTCGCCCGCCGCCGGAGCGAACGAGAAGGCGGCCTGGAGCCGCGCGGAGGTGCTGCGCGCGGAGCAGGAGGTGCTCGGGTTCTACCTCTCGGGCCACCCGCTCGAGGAGCGCGCCGGCCTGTTCGGGATCCTCTCCAGCACGAACACGCGCGACCTCGAGCGGCTCGCCGGAGGCGCCGAGGTGACGATCGCCGGCCTGATCGTCGGGCTGCGCGAGACCCTCACCAAGGCCGGCAAGAAGATGGCGCGCTTCCGCCTCGAGGATCTCCTGGGCGGGGTGCAGGTGACCTGCTTCCCGCGCACCTACGAGCAATTCAAGCTGCTGCTGGTCGAGGACGCGGTGGTCCTCGTGCGGGCGAAGATCGAGGAACGCTCGGACGCCGCCGGCGCCGCGTCGATCGGGCTCCTGATGGAGGAGGCGCTCGATCTCGAGAGCGCGCTCACCGGCTTCCGCGGAGCGCTCGTGATCCGGCTCCTCCCCGGCGACGACGCGCAGCTCCCGGCCCTCTCCCGGGTGCTCGCCGGCCACCGCGGCCCGTGCCGGCTGTTCCTCGAGACCGAGGGCGCGGACGGACGCGTGCGGCGCGTGCGCGCCGGGGACGAGCACCGCGTGCGCGTGAGCTCGGCCCTGGCGCAGGCGATCGAGGGGCTGCTCGGGCGCGGGCGGACGAAGCTGGCGCGGGTCTGATCAAGGTCCCGCGCGCGAGGCCACCTCGTCAATGGACGGCCGTCAGCTTCGGCTCGAAGTCCATGTCGTCGGCGTCCCGGACCGTCCCCCAGGTGAAACTCGGCTTCGGCGTGATCGCGACATTATAGTCCGCCCATCCCGGGTTCGGGGAGAGGCTGTACCCGGTCGAGAAGAGGAGGGATTGGGTACTGGACGCATCGAGGGTCTCGAACAGATGGGTCAAGACGGTCTGCCAGTCGTCTCCGACAGTCGCATATCCAGCGAAGGAGATCACTCGCTTCACCCCGCCGCTTCGACCCTTGGATTCCGTCCCAACGCTGACGAACAGGTCGCTTGCAAAGAACGATAGATGGAGTACGGCGTTGTCCGGCGCAGAAAGGACGACCTCAGGAAAGTACTGTCCTGTCGCCACATCCGACGCCTGCGACTCACGGACACGCAGCGCAGATGTGAACGCAGGAGATGTGGATGCCGCGTAGGCGACGCCGAATGCGAGTGCCAACGCTCCGATTCCCATGAGCTTCCTCCGAGTCATCTCATTTCTCCTTTCGCGAGTTTGATGGGGCGAGGCTCGCAGAGCCTACTTGCACGTACAAATGACGCTCTCGCAGCTAGAAACGCTTCCCCAAGTCGAAGAAGGGTGGGCACACGCGCCGCAAATGGAACCATCGATAGTCTGGTTGCTGTCCTTCGGGACAGACTGGATCTTCGCCGTACCGCCGCAACGGATCTTGATGGTCGTGATTTGGCTGCCTTGGCAGACGGTAACCGTGACACCGCTGCACGGAGGCGGACAGGGGCAAGGGCCGACATCGTTCCGAGCTGGCGTGGAGCCTGCTGCCACACTGGGGGAAACCAGCCCGAAGAAGAACAGCACCGCGAGCATGTGTTGGATCTTCATGTCCGCGATCGTATCCCCCCCCCCCTGGCGTTTGTCAAGCCCCGTCCGGGTCCCGAGGCCCAGGTTCCCAGTTGGGGCGAAGTCCGTCGCCCAAACCTCGGCGAACCGCTCCTGGTGGGGGACCAGATCTGTACGCCGTCTAGGCACGAATGCGTTCGTCAGGACTCGGCCTTCTCCTCCTTCGGCGTGCGCTCGACGAACTCGACGACCGCGCGCTCGCCGCTGTCCCCGAGGCGCACCTTCCCGAGGCGCAGGATGCGGCAGTAGCCGCCCTTGCGCGCCTGGAAGCGCGGGCCGAGGACCTTGAAGAGCTTCCCGACGGCCTCCTTGCTGCGCAGCTTGGCGAAGGCGCGCCGCCGGTTGTGCTGCGCCGGGTCCTTGGAGAGCGTCACGAGCTTCTCGACCAGGGGCTTCACGGTCTTCGCCTTGGGCACCGTCGTCACGATGCGCTCGTGCTCGATCAGCGAGACGGCCATGTTGCGCAACATGGCCGTCCGGTGGCTGGTCGTCCGGCCGAGCTTCCTTCCCGCTACACGATGTCGCATCGGATCGTCCTCACACGGGCATGCCGAGCGAGAGTCCACGCTCGGCCAGTCGACTCTTGATCTCGGCCAGACTCGTCTTGCCGAGGTTCTTGAGCTTCATCACTTCGCCCTCGCTCATGGTCACGAGCTGGCGCAAGGTCGAGACGTTCGCGCTGTCCAGGCAGTTCCGGGCGCGCACCGACAGCTCCAGGTCGGCGATCGGACGCTCGAGGGCGGCCTGGATCTCGTCGCTCGCCCGGGTGCGCTCGTTGAAATTCGAGCGATCGGGGTCTTCGCCCTGGGCGACGCGGAGCTCGAGGAGTCGCCCGCCGCCGGATCGAACGAGAAGGCGGCCTGGAGCCGCGCGGAGGTGCTGCGCGCGGAGCAGGAGGTGCTCGGGTTCTATCTCTCGGGCCACCCGCTCGAGGAGCGCGCCGGCCTGTTCGGGATCCTCTCCACCACGAACACGCGCGACCTCGAGCGGCTCGCCGGCAGCGCCGAGGTGACGATCGGGGGCCTGATCGTCGGGCTGCGCGAGACCCTCACCAAGGCCGGCAAGAAGATGGCGCGCTTCCGGCTCGAGGACCTCTCGGGCGGGGTCCAGGTGACCTGCTTCCCGCGCAGCTACGAGCAGTTCAAGCCGCTGCTCGTCGAGGACTCCGTGGTCCTCGTACGGGCGAAGGTCGAGGAGCGCTCGGACGCCGCCGGCGCGTCGTCCGTCGGCCTGCTCCTGGAGGAGGCGCTCGATCTCGAGAGCGCGCTCACGAGCTTCCGCGGAGCGCTCGTGATCCGGCTCCTCCCGGGCGACGACGCGAAGCTCCCGGCCCTCTCGCGGGTGCTCGCCGGCCACCGCGGCCCGTGCCGGCTCTTCCTCGAGACCGAGGGCGCGGACGGACGCGTGCGGCGAGTGCGCGCCGGGGACGAGCACCGCGTGCGCGTGAGCTCGGCCCTGGCGCAGGCGATCGAGGGGCTACTCGGCCGAGGGCGGACGAAGCTGGCGCGGATGTAGCGACCCGGGCAGATGATCAGTGGGCGACGGTCGCCTTTGGAACGAAGTCGAGGTCGTTCACGTCAATGACGGTGCCCCAGGTGATCCCGGGCTTCGGCGTGATCGTGACGTCGTACTCCGCACCGCCAGGGTTCGGCCAGAGGTCGTAGTCCGTCGAAAAGATCACCCCGTTGGAGCTCCCAGCCTCCAGGGTGTCGAAGAAATCAGTGAAGGTCGTCTCCCAGTTCTCTTGCACGGTCACGTAGCCCGCGAACGAGACAACTCGCTTCAGGCCGCCAGAGTTGCCTGCGCGATCGGTCCCGGGTCTGGTGAGAAGGTCGCTCGCGAAAAACGTCAGATGAAGCACCGCATCGTCCTGAGACGAGAGAACTACGTCCTGGAACGCGTCGGGGACGGAACCTAGGACCTTGGTTGCCGTGGTGGTTTGCGACGCCTGCTTCGGACTCGAAGCACGTGAGACCGAAGACGCATAGGCAACGGCCGTGATGGCGCCGACGGCTGCAAGAATGAGGATGCCGACGAGTTTGCTTCGATTCACTGCTTGGCTCCCTTCGTGAGCATAGTGCGACTTCTTCGGATTCCTACTTGCACGAGCAGATGATGTCTTCGCACTCGTCCACATCTCCCCAGGTCATCGAGGGACGAATGCACAGATTGCATCCACTCATCGTCGTGGTCGACGTTTTCGGGAACGTCTTCGACTTTCCGAGCGGCGGGCAATACATGGTAACGATGGTGACTTGACTACCCTGACAGACTATGAACGTGCCGTTCCCCGGACAAAGGGGGCAGTAGCACGGGCCCACGTTGTCTCGGACGGAGGAACGTGCGCCTAAGGCGACCGGGGACGAGGACAAGGCTACTAGGGCGAGGATCACTGCGAGCAAGGCGTGATTCTTCAGGCATGTGATCGTGCCCCCCTACGACGCCTGTCAACCCCCTCTCTGGCCTAGAAGTCCCCCGATCCCAGAGCTGGGATCGGCGGTCGTGGGGCTGCCTCGTAGCGAGCAGAGCCCCGCCATCTCGGCGTGCACCACCGAGGGCGGTGAATGACCGTCAGGACTCGGCCTGCTCTTCCTTGGGCGTGCGCTCGACGAACTCGACGACCGCGCGCTCGCCGCTGTCCCCGAGGCGCACCTTCCCGAGGCGCAGGATGCGGCAGTAGCCGCCCTTGCGCGCC
>Ga0247727_10000443_pt1 | contig 100638 bp, 123 predicted proteins | sample WisWelCaveWW1625_FD_202498 | JGI IMG/M metagenome (GOLD analysis project Ga0247727, IMG submission 202498) | Biofilm microbial communities from Wishing Well Cave, Virginia, United States - WW16-25 | ecosystem: Environmental > Aquatic > Deep subsurface > Groundwater > Cave microbial mat...
TTGTTCCAAGCTTCTTTTCATTAATTGAGGGAACAGACCCAAGAGAGAGTCATTTAGAAGATGTTTGGAAAGTTAATATTAATAATTTTAAAGTTAAAGTTGTAAATGATTTGGAAGTTTTAGATTTTGGCAGATTAAAAGATATAAATTAGTATTATTTTTTGTTTATTCTTTAGTCTGAGGTCTTAATCTTGGATAAGGTATATGTGAGGGCAGATCTATTTCGTCTTCTAAATGTAATGCCTTTGGAGAGCACTTTTTCAAGATAAAATTGAACAAAGGTATTTTTGTTGAATCTGGAAGCTCTTTTTTCTTCCATGCTTTTTCTATGTCTTTAGCTTCCTGGTCTTCTGCTGATAGAATTACATTACCTTCAAAAATAACCTCTCCTTCTTTTTTCTTTTCTTCTTTAGAATCGAAATAACTGACAGTATACTTAAAGAAAACTTTAATAGGCTCTATATTTTTAAGCACTTCTATTTTTTCTTTTTCTATATTAATAAATTCTATATCTGTATTTATTACAGAAGCAGGCTTAAAACTAGGAGATTTTTCTGCTAATACTTTTGAAATATTAAAACCAATGACTTGCATATTAAAGTTTAATATATAATGTTTTTAAACTTTGTTATAAAACACTAAATTTCTAATTATTTAATATATTGACACTTTATAGTAGTTACATTTGGAAAGGTTTAAATATGGTATTTGTGGCGCTGTTTTATGAATAAGCTGATAAATTTTGGAATAAAAATAATTGTATTTGTTTTTATATTTTTAATTAGTTTTATCGGAAATGTTTATTTTCATGAAGGGGGACATTATCTTGCTGCGGAGATGTTCGGCTTAAGACCAAGCCTTGAAGTCGCTTCGATTGACAATTCTTTAAATTATATACTAGAATCAAAGCCTATTACATCTGTCAGTTTTGATGAAGCTGGAAAAATTGAAACCTTTATTATTGGACTTTTAGGACCTCTGATAAATTTATTAATTTCAATTATTTTCTTAATAATATATTTAGCAAATAGAAATGATTATGTAAAGATGGTTTCTTTAACTGGCTTTATCCCTTCAATAATGTCTTTTGTTGTTAATATCTTGCCATTTAACGGAACAGATGGAAGTGTTTTATTATCTTTATTGAATTAAATATATAAAATTACAGAAGGCTGGTAAATTAATAATAATTTAAATTAAATCTTCTTCAGAAATAACAACAAAGTCGCCGATAGCCATTACAGTATTATAGGGTATCAAAATATCTTTGCCTGAAGATGCTTCTAAATTCAAACTTTTTACATATAATGTAGGATCTTTTATAACAATTTGAAGCAATTCTCCTGTTCTCGTTTCAAAAGTTATATCTTTAACCATACCTAATCTTTTACCTTCTTTTGTAACAACAAGTCTTCCAATAATTTCCTGTAAAGGTTTTTTTTCTAATGCCATAGTTGATTGAAATATAATTTATATATAAACTTTTCCGTGTTTATTTTTACCTGAAAAAAGGAACAAAAATGCTAAAATTAAGGTAAAATATTGATAAATATATGATAACCCCCACCCTATTGTTTCTTATGGAGATTTTCTAAAGATTTATAAATGAAAATATAAGATTTTACTTCTTTAATTTTATATTATAAATATTTATATTATATAATATATATTATATAATATATATTTTAGTATATAATAGATAGTTCGTTTTAATTTTATATGTTAATATTGTATTTTACTGTCCAATGGAAATGGTGGTGTGGGTGTTTTTTATAAAATTCTTTATTTTTAGCTAATTTTTCATATTAATATTATCTTTTCCATAGGAAATAGCACCTATAATATAGATAAATTTATAATTGAAATAGTATATATGATTTAGATGTTAAAAAGAGGAAGGTTATATGGATAATTTAGATAAAATTTTCAATTCTTTCAGCGGGAAAGGTTTATTTAAAAATAAGGTAGTTTTACAATCTAATTATACACCTGAAATCATTACTCATAGAACTGAGCAAATGGAAGCAGTTGCTACTATTTTAGCTCCTATTTTAAGAGGCGATAAAGTAAGTAATCTTTTTATTTACGGCAAGACAGGAAGCGGTAAAACGCTGACTGTACGGCATGTGGGAAGCAAAATTGTTGAGAAAACCAAAAATCTTGGAAATGATAATTTAAAATTCGTATATATTAATTGTAAAATGAAGAAGATTTCTGACACAGAATATAGAATTTTGGCTGAACTTATTCACGAACTAGGAGGAAGCGTTCCAGCAACGGGGTTGCCAACAGATCAAGTTTATTCAAGGTTTGTAGATTTGATAGATAATAAAAAACAAATAATTTTGATTGTTTTAGATGAAATTGATCAGGCTGTTAAGAAAATATCAGACAATTTTATTTATACTTTAACAAGATTGAACTCCGAACTTAAAAATTCACAAATCAGCCTTATTGGTATAAGTAATAGTATTACTTTTATGGATAATTTAGATCCTAGAGTTAGAAGTTCTTTAGGAGAAGAGGAACTTGTATTTCCACCATATAATGCTTTGCAACTGCAGGATATTTTAAAAGAAAGGGCAGACAATGCGTTTGGGGAAAATATACTAGAAGAGGGTGTTATTGCTAAGTGTGCTGCCTTTGCAGCGCGCGAGCATGGAGATGCCAGACGCGCACTTGATTTGCTTAGAGTTGCGGGAGAATTAGCGGAGAGAGATAGCAGTAAGAAAGTTAGTTTAGTTTATATTGACTCAGCCAATAATAAAATAGAAAGAGATAAAATGCTTGATATTATAGAAAGCGAGCCTAAACAATTTCAATTGGTTTTGATGGGAATTATGGCTCTAGATGGAAAAAAAGATTATGAAAGTATATTTACAGGAGATGTTTATAATGCGTATCAAGAAATATGCAATAAAACTAAAAATGAAGTTTTGACGCAAAGAAGAATTTCAGACATATTAGCAGAGTTTGATATGCTTGGCATAATCAATGCAAGAGTTATCAGTAAAGGAAGACAGGGAAGAACTAGAGAAATAAAATTAATGCTTGCGCCAAACATTAAAATTAAAGCAAGGGAAATTTTGGAAAAATCTTTAGATATTTAATCTTAAAATGAACGAAGAAATTTTAAAAATAGTAAGGGAGAATGGTCTTCTGCTCGAAAAGGAAATATTTGATTTAGTGAGCAGCTTTAAAGATGTTAGTTTGGCTAAAGACTTTTTAGAGAATCTTGAGAAGTTTTCCGGACAGAAGATAATAACTCGCTCTGTTCTGAATAAAAATTTTGAACATGTTCAAAGTGTTGTAAACCGCCTTCCGGGAGAAAATAAAGCATATATAGAAAATATTTTCTTCAAACTTGGATTAAGCCTAGAAATTAGAAAAGAAAGCAGCATTTTAGATTTAAATAAAGGAATTGATAAGCAAATCGATAAACAAATACACAAAACTGACTTTCAGATATTTTCTCCTGACACTCAAAATAAAAAAATAACTGTTTCTGATTTTATAGGTAATTTTAGATCAAGGTATCAGGAATTGCAAAGAATATTAATGAACAGACAGGAGTTTCAGCAAAATTTAGTTTCTATAAACAAGATTTCTGGAGAGAGGCAGAGCATTAATATTATTGGAATTGTAAGCGAAAAGAGAACAACAAAAAATAAGAATTTAATTATTAAGTTTGAAGATTTGACTGGAGAAATAAGTGCTTTGGTAAAGTTTGACAGAAAAGAAGTTTTTGACAAGGCCTCAGAGCTGCAGCTAGATGATGTTGTTGGAATTAAAGCTTCAGGAAATAGAGATATTCTTTTTATACAAGATATTCTTTTTCCAGATGCATTTTTACACAATAAAACTCGATTTGAGAGCGACATTTCAGTGGCTTTTATTTCTGATGTTCATTGTGGAAGCAATAATCATTTGGGAAAGAGCTTTGAAAAGTTTTTAGAATGGATAAATAGTCCAGATCCAGAAGCTAAGAAAATAAAATATATATTCTTTTCTGGGGACAATGTAGATGGTGTTGGAATTTTTCCCAGGCAGGAGAATGTACTCGAATTAAAAAGTATGAAAGAGCAGTATGCTCTCTTAGCTTCTTATCTGCATAAGATTCCCAAACATATAACAATATTTATGTGTCCTGGACAGCACGATGCAGTTAGAGTAGCAGAGCCGCAGCCAGTAATTGACAGAAAATATGCTGGAGATTTGTATAATGTAGATAATCTAGTTCTTGTTTCAAATCCTACTACAGTAAAACTTCTTGAAGGCCAGAAAGAATTCAAGGTTTTAATGTATCATGGAGCAAGCATACACACATTCATCAATGAAATTAAGGAGCTTAGAGAAATGAAAGCCCATAAAACTCCTGCTAAAGCAGTAAAGCATATGCTTAAGAGAAGGCATCTCGCTCCAACGCACTCTTCAGTTACTTATATTCCAAATCAAGATAAGGATCCGCTAGTTATTTCTGAAGTTCCCGATGTACTCTGTACGGGGGAAGTTCATAAACTTGATGTAGAAAATTATAATGGGGTTTTAATTATAACTGGAAGCTGTTGGCAGGCACAAACAGCATTCGAAGAAAAAGTTGGAAACGTGCCAGATCCGTGCAAAGTTCCAGTTTTGAATTTGAAAACACGAGAGCTTAAAGTTTTTGATTTTACTCTTGAGGAGGATAAAAATGGGAATTAATGATTATTTTGCAAAAATCGAGAGCGAAGTTAAAAAAAATTACGAAATAGCTGGAGAAGCAAAGAAAAAAGGATTCGATCCTGTTTCTGAAGTAGAAATTCCGCTTGCTACTAGCCTTGCAGAAAGAGTAATTGGATTAGTTTCCGTTCTTTATCCGCAGATTTATGATCAAAAAATAGTAAAGAGAATAGCTGAGTTGGAGAAAGAGCATGGCCCTTTGGATCCGGCGGTTGCTTTGGTTATTGCTGAAGAAGTTGCAAAGGAAAAATTCTGCAAGTTTACAAGTCATTTGGAAGCAATTGAAGCAGGTATAAGAATGGCAATAGGATATATGACGTTGGGATATGTATCTTCTCCTATTGAAGGATTTATACAACTGAAAGTTAAAAAGACGGCTAACGGAGAGGATTATCTTTCCGCTTATTATTCAGGGCCAATAAGATCTGCTGGAGGAAGCGAAGCGGCATTTTCTTTAGTCGTTGTAGATTATTTAAGAGAACTTTTTGGATATGCAAAATATGATCCTACTGAAGATGAAATAAAAAGAGGCATTCATGAGGCTTATGAATATCACGAGAGAATTACCAATTTACAGTATCTTCCTTCAGAGCAGGAAATAGATTTTCTGATTAGAAATATGCCCATTCAATTGACGGGGGATCCAAGCGAAGAAAGAGAAGTGTTTAATTATAAAGATCTTCCAAGAATTGAAACAAATTTTCTTAGAAGTGGCTTTTGTTTAGTTTTAGGAGAAGGAATTGCGCAGAAAGCTCCAAAAACTTTGAGCAGGGTTACCAAACTACGGCAGAAAGGTTTTAAGTTATCAGGATGGGATTGGTTAGACGATTTTGTAAAGCTTCAGAAAAAATTGAAGGAAAGCAAAGCAAATAGTTCGAGAGCCGGAGCAACTTATATTCAGGATCTTGTTGCCGGAAGACCTGTTTTTTCTCATCCATCTGAATCAGGATCTTTAAGATTAAGGTATGGGCGATCAAGAAATACGGGATATTCGACTCTTGCACTTCATCCTGCTACTATGGCTGTAACAGATGGGTTTATTGCTGTTGGAACACAACTTAAGATTGAGAAGCCGACAAAGGGCTGTACTATTGCAGCATGTGATTCTATTGATGGACCGATTGTTAAATTTAATGATGGAAGTGTAAAATATTTAACTAATGTTGAGGAGGCTGCAAAATCTTATCCACAGATTGTGGAGATTATATATTTAGGAGATATTCTTGTCCCGTACGGAGATTTTATCAATAGAAATCATCTTTTGGAAAAACAAGGATACATAGAGCAGTATTGGCTTGAAGAACTTAAGAAAGCAGGGGGAGAAAGCAAATTATTTCCAAATTTTGATAAAGCTGTAGAATTATCAAAAGAATTCGATGTTTCTTTGCATCCAACATATATTTATTACTGGCGCGAAATAAAATATCAAGATTTTCTAGCACTTATTGATTGGATAGCGCACGGAGAGATAAAAGAAGGAATTTTAGTTTTACCTTATAATAAAACAGATAGAGAGAGATTTGTTAAGGGAAAAAGAGCGCTTGAATTAATAGGCTGCGAGCACAAGGTTGCAATCGAGAATGTAGTTTTAAGCGAGAAAGATACAAATGCATTGTTATTTAATTTAGGAATAGATGTAAATAGAATAAATATTAATTTAGAACAAGAATTTGATGAACTTATTTTAAAATTATCGGAAAAGCCAGTTTTGGATATGATAAATGGACTTTGTTCTATTAATGTAAGGGATAAGTCAGGAACATTTATAGGATCAAGAATGGGAAGGCCGGAAAAGGCAAAATTAAGAAAGCTTGCAGGAAGCCCCCACGTACTATTTCCAGTGGGGAATGAGGGCGGACGTTTGCGAAGCTTTCAGTCTGCTCTTGAAGCAGGAAAGGTAAAGTCAGAATTCCCCATCTACTTCTGCAGTGCATGCGACCATGAAACAATTTATCCAAAGTGCGAGAAATGCAATTCTTTCTGTAAAAAAATGGTTTACTGCCCAGAATGTGCAAAGGTTTTGTCTGAAAAATGCGAGGAGCATGGACTGGGATTAGAATGTAAGGAAAAATCAATAGACATAGGTTATTATTTTGAACAGGCAAGAAAAAAAGTAGGCTTAAGAATGGAAGATATTCAAGTAGTTGTTAAGGGTGTAAAAGGGACAAGCAACAAAGATCATAGCTGCGAGTATTTGGCTAAAGGAATTTTGAGAGCAAAGTATAACTTAAACGTTAACAAAGACGGAACTATAAGATATGATATGACTGAAATGCCAATTACTCATTTTAAGCCGCGCGAAGTAGGAACTAGCATTGAAAAATTGAACAATCTTGGCTACGAAAAAGATATTAATGGAAAAGATTTGGAAAATGACGATCAAGTTCTTGAAATATTTCCACACGATATTATTTTACCATCCTGTCCAGATACTCCAGATGAAAGAGCAGAGGATGTTTTTTTGAACGTCTCTAGATTCATTGATGATGAGCTTGAAAAGATTTATTCTTTACCTAGATATTTTAATGCAGTTAAGAAAGATGATTTAATAGGTGCTTTGTTGGGATGTATGTCGCCGCATACTTCCGCGAGTGTTGTTGGAAGGCTTATAGGCTTTTCAAAAGTGCAGGCACTTTTGGCTTCGCCGTATATTCATGCGGCAATGAGACGCGATTGTGACGGAGATGAAGCTGCAGTAATGTTTTTGATGGATTTACTTTTGAATTTTTCAAGAAAGTTCATCCCATCCCATAGGGGAGCAACTCAAGACGCCCCATTAGTTTTAAATGCAAGGATTAAAGCAAATGAAGTTGATGATATGATTTTTGATTTAGATGTTTCTAGTAAAATACCTCTTGAATTGTATCTTGCTGCTGAAAAGCATGCGCATCCATCAGAAGTTAAGATGGAACAGGTAAAGGGAAGACTTGGGACAGGAAGAGAATTCGAAAATTTATCTTTTTCATATGAAACTAGCGATATTAACCAAGGACCTTTATGCTCAAGTTATAAGACATTACCAACAATGCAGGAGAAAGTAGATGCGATGATGCTGCTTTCTACTAAATTAAGAGCCGTTGATGTGACTGATGTTTCAAGACTGATAATTGAAAGACATTTTATAAGAGATACAAGAGGTAATTTAAGAAAGTTCTCACAGCAATCATTTAGATGTGTTGCTTGCAATGAAATATTTAGAAGACCCCCATTAGCTGGGAAATGTTCAAAGTGCGGCGGAAGATTGATTTTCACAATTTCTGAAGGAAGCATTCTAAAATATATGCAGCCAGCTCTAGATCTTGCAAGAAAATACAAAGTAAGCCCATATCTGCTTGAATCTCTAGAGTTAACGGAGATGTATATTCAGAGTATTTTCGGCAAAGAGAAAGAGAAACAGGAATCAATTGATAAGTGGTTCTGATAAGATTTATTAATTGTAGAGGATTATTTTTGTTATGAGGATCAATTACTCTAGATATGATATGAGGGAGGATTCCCCGACCACATATAATATAAAATATGCTACTAAAGTCAGAAAAGATCGCGCTAGAGTTAGATTGTTGGACGATCCTGCTTTTTGTGTTAGATTTGAAAGAGCTCTTGAAAAAATTACTAAAGAGACTCGTCCACTTTTTAAAAAGTTAGAAGATGCGGAAAGATTAACAGCAGAAGATTTTGCAGTAACGATTAATTGCAGAGATTAATTTCTAGTTGATTTATATCTTGATAAAGTTTCTTCGAATTCGCAGCTAATTACTTTATAACCAAATGGCTTAAAGGTTTTTTGCAAATATTGATCTTTTTAGTTAAAAAAACTTTTTCTCCACTTTCTCTTATTAAAGTGTACCATTTTTCTATACAATCTGTATTTGTTATTTCTGCTTCAGTAATTGTTAAAGTTTCTGTAGAAACTTGTCTTTCTTCAGTATCGCGCAATATAAATTCAATTACATCCCCTCTTCCTAAACGAGGATCACTATAAATTTCTGATATATGTCTAAAACCTTGATCTGAAAGAAGTTTGTCTAATGTTGCAAAAGAATGAAGTTCTCTCATTATTTTTGTTATTTAGAATTGTTTTTAAATATTATTATAATGAAAGTTTACTATCAAACATAATAATGCTTAAAAAGTTACTTTATAGATGTTTATTGTGACAATCAATTATCAACCGAGATTTAGGCAAATGTTAGCAGAAACAACAGAGGGAGAACTTGCTGCATATACTGGAGATATTAGCAGGCCTGCATTAAGATTAAGTATAGATGAATATGGAGATACTAGAATGGATTTTGGCAGGAATTTTGATGGTATCTTTAAGTTAAGAGCAGGCCTCTCTTTTCCAATTCCTCCAGGATTGTCTCGTGAACAAATTTTAATAGCTGAAGCACAAAGTTATAATGAAAATTTAAGTGAGTGCATTGCATTATTTTTACAAGATGAACTTATTTATGAAGGCAAAACTTATCTGAAGTTAGATTCGTTAATTTGTTAAATAATAAACAATAGCCGGCAGAATCAGAGCAGCCATTAAGTTTATTCTTTTGGAATCAGAGAGAATTGCGAATACTCCTAAAGCTGTGGAGACGACTAGAACAAGAAGACCAAGCCAGTTTGTAAAAATAAAGTTGACGGCAATTAAAACTAGAATTACAAATATTGTAAGTTTACTATAATTTATTTTATTTATTGATTTTGCGAATAATTTTGATAAAAATATTCCTAGAATGAATGAGATGAGCCCCGAAACGATTATTGTTATGATAATTATGGTTAAATCACTTGAAGTTATTGTTGTTAGAATATCTTTGATTGCAGCAGCAGTTCCTGATCTTGCCCTATTAATAGAATAGATTGTTACAAAGCTTAGAGCCATAATTATTGTGTTTATTGCCCCCACGAGGAACAAGAAACCTTTTCTTTCTTGCGGAATTATCTCAGAGCCAATGGTTGCTGCGTGTCCTGAGCCGATTCCCGGAAGAAAGGAGCAAAGAGGTGCTGCAATAATTGTTGCAATACCTGCTTTTATAAATTCTTTTTTGGTTAATTTGATTTCCTTTAATGGAGTTATTATCTGGGGTTTTGGATTTTGTTTGTTTCTCATGCTGATAATTAGAGCAGATATGCCAAATAATCCTGTAAGTAGAGGAAGAAGAGGATCTTTAACGGGAAGATTAAATGTCGCAAGGCCTAGAAATCCTGCAAGAAGGAAAGTTATCAATGAAAGCATAAAATTCTCTTCTCTAAATATTAGATATAGGGAAATAAAAATTAAGATGAATGGTATTGCCAGTTTTATTGATGCATAAAATGTGGGCAAAAAGTAAATGAAGAGTGGAGTGAAAATTAAAATTACTGGCAAAGCAAATAAAGAGCCATATAATGTAAGAATAACTGCTGTATGCCCTTTACCTTCAAGAAGAAGCTCATGTCCCGGCAGAACTGAAAGAAAAGTATCTTCTTCTGGCGCGCCTAGGAAGATAGAGGGAATAAAGTCTAAGAAAGTATGTGTTATAGACATCGAAGTAATAAAAACGGCAAGCGCAATTAAAGGAACACCTGGAAAATAGCTTAAAGAAGATAAAAGAATTGCCGCTACAAGATTTATATGAATTCCAGGGGCAAGGCCTGTGAATGTGCCTGCAATAATTCCTATAAGGAGGGCAATTATTATTTCTAACAGCATGTTAAGATTTTATTCTAAGAGCAATAATTTTATTATTATCATTATAATTATCAAATAATCCCAAAACTGTGATATTTTTATTAAAGTAACTTGGACAGTTGTTGCAAATTACTTGAACTTTATTATCTAAAATAAGGGTTTTTGAATTTTCATAAATTTTTTCTTCAATTACTCTTCCCGCTACAACGAGCTTTTGATTTTCTCTTAGTTTTTGGAGGTCTGAAGGATTATAGACTTGGATTGGTTTTGATATTTGCATTATTATCAACAGCAGGAATATTCCTAATAGTGTTATTATAAGGGAAAGCTTTTTCATCAATTTATGAGAAGAAAGGTTTAAATTAATCTTTCGATAAAGAGTATTAATGAATATAAATGAGAGATTGGAATTAATAAAAAGGAACGTTGTTGAAATAGTCACAGAACAAGAAATTTTAGATTTACTAAAGAATAAGAAAAAACCAGTTGTTTATTGCGGTTATGAACCGAGCGGACCGCTACATTTAGGCCATTTTGTAACAATCACTAAACTGATGGATTTTGCTAAAGCTGGATTCAAAGTTAAAATTTTATTGGCAGATCTTCATGCCCTTTTAAACAGAAAAGGAGATGAAAAATTAATAGCGCAAGAGGTTGATAATTGGAGAAAAACAATAAAGGCAATTGGAATAGATGCCGAAGTTGTTTTAGGAAGTGATTTTCAATTTAGTAAAGATTATCAGTTTGATGTTATGAATCTCGCACAACATTCAACAATCAATAGGGGATTAAGAAGTATGCAAGAAATAGCGCGAGATGTTGAAAATGCTACAATATCCCAATTGTGGTATCCCCTTATGCAAGTTGTTGATGTTAAACACTTGAAAGCAGATGTTGCTCTCGGGGGTTTGGAGCAGAGAAAAGTCCATATGATTGGAAAGGATATGTCTAATAATTTAAATCATCATTTTGTAGCAGTTCATACGCCACTTATTACTTCTTTAAAGGGTCCAGGACAAAAAATGTCAAAATCAGTTCAAGGAAGTGGAATAAGTGTAACAGATTCTTATGAAGAAATAAAGAAAACAATTAGCGGAGCTTATTGTCCAGAGAAAGAAGTCGGCGATAATCCTATTTTACAAATAGCTAAATATATTATTTTTCCAGTGATTAAAAAAATTGATGTTAAAAGACCGGTGAAGTTTGGAGGAAATGTTTCATTTAAGGATTATGAGTCTCTTGAAAAAGTTTATTCCAGCGGAAAACTTCACCCAATGGATTTGAAGAATACAGTATCAGAGTATCTTGAAGAAATAATTGCCCCTATAAGAAAGAACTTCAAGAAATGATACACAAACTTAAATCTGGGAAATATCGCCTTTATTCTTTAAGTAAAAATGTCAAGACTGGAAAGCGCAGAAATTTAGGGACTTTTAGCAGCTTGGCGAAGGCGAAAAAGCATGAACAAGAGATAGCGTTTTTCAAGCACAAGAATCTTTAAATAATTCTATTTTAGCGATTTTCTAATGGAGAAGAATAAAATAGTCATTCTTGCAGTTTGCTTAGTTGTTTTAATTTTATTCAATATATTGATTTTTTTTAATTTAAATTCAAATAAATCTGATAGCGATTTATCTGCTGAAAATGGAGTAAATTATACATTTAACGATGATTTTTTAAGCTATGAAGAAGGAAGATGCTTTTCAGACGGCGAGAAGTTTGGACCGTGGAGTTTAGAGTATTCAGGATATGGATGTGTAAGCATGGAAAGAAATAGGGAGAAATTTCTGCACGAGAGCCCGATGAAAAGCACAGAGAATTCGGAAACGCATGCTTCTTTAGTTCTTGGCCCATATTTTTCTACAGCTATTGATAACTTGAGATACGAAGTTAGAATGCAGACTCAAGAGCAACTAAGAGAAAATCCAAATACATGGGAGATGGCGTGGGCCATATGGCACTATACTGATGATGAACATTTTTATTATTTTGTTATGAAGCCGAATGGCTGGGAGCTTGGAAAGGAAGATCCAAGATATACTGGAAATCAAAGATTTATGGCAACAGGCAGTTTACCTAAATATGAAATTGGAAAATGGTATAATATTATGATTATTCAAGAAAATTCTAATACAATTAAGGTGTTTATGGATGGAGCATTAATTGTTGAATACACTGATGAAGAAACCCCATATAATTCAGGGAAAATTGGATTATATAATGAGGATGCACATGTTCATTTTGATGATGTGAAGGCTGCACTGTTTAAGTGATTTTACTTCATATGAAATTCTACAATATCTAGATCTTTTAGGACATGGTATAAGCCTACTTTTTGATTGGAGAATTTACTTGAGGGGCCAGTTAGTCTGGTTTCTCTGACTTTTTGAGAAAAACCCTTCAAAATTGATTCTGCCACATCTTTTACTGTACTTCCTTGAGGAAGAACAATTGGAATATTAGATTTTGGTTTGCCAGGCTCCTTTGTATAAATTCTAATTACATTCATTGTTCGAAATATTTTTTCTTTTAGTTCTTTTATTCCTAAGCCATTTTCACAAGAAATAAGTATTCCATTGATTTTTTTACTTTTTACTTTTTCCTGAAGTTTTCTTAGCTCTTCTTGCGAGAGCAAATCTATTTTATTTATTATTACTATTTGTTTTCCATATGATCTTGACAAATGAGGAATTATTTTTTCTAAATCATTGAGAGTTTCCAATATTATAAGTAAACAATCAGCCGTGTTAACTATGCCCATATCAAAATTTGCACTTCCGATAGAGGGCAGATCCACTATTTGTGCTCTAATTCCATTATAATTCATTATTCCCACTTCAGGAATGAATGTTGTAAATTGATGCACATCAATTTTTGGCTTTGCATTTGTTAATTTTGCCAGCAATGCCGATTTGCCTGAATTTGTAAAACCGACTAATGCACATTGAAAGCCTTCTTTTTTAATTCCCCTGACTGAAGATTTACAGGTTTTTTTGTTTTTTTCCTTTTTTTCAAGGAACTTTTTAAGTCTAAGGCGAAGTCCGGCAAGGAGATTTTCGCTCGATTTGTGTTTAGGGGATGTGCGAATCATTTCTTCAAGTGCGACTATTTTTTGATCTAATGTTTGCGCATCTAGGTATTTCTTCTCAGCATTTACATATTCGTATCCTGCGTTAACTGGCATAATATTTCTTGACACACAACGTTTATTAATAATTTGGTTTTGATTCTAGCATGAAGTTTATGAGAAAAAAGCTGTCAAACGGAATAACTGTAATAATGGAGAAGCGCGAGCTGCCAGTTGTGGCTCTAAGCATAAGCAATAAGTTTGGAGCAGCTTTTGAAGAATCCAATATAAAGGGCGTTGCACATTTTATAGAGCATTTGTTGTTCACAGGAACTAAGACTAGAAGCCATGAGGACATATCAAGGGAGATTGAAAAGAAGGGAGGCATTTTGAATGCTTATACTTCAAATGAAGTAACTTCTTACTGGTTTAAGCTCCCAAGCGAACATGTTTTTTCGGGACTTGATATAATTATAGACATGCTAAATAATCCAAAATTTGATTCTAAGAAGTTTGAGAAGGAGAAAAAAGTTATTCTTGAAGAAATAAAAATGTATCATGATGATCCAAGAAGGCATGTTTTTGAGCAGCTTGAGGAAAATCTTTATGAAAAGCCCCTCGGAGAAGGAATAATCGGATCAAAAGAAACTGTTTCAGCTCTGAAGAGAGATTTTGTTGAAAATTATTTCAACAAAGTTTATTCTCCTGATAATTTTATTGTTACAGTTGTGGGAAATGCTGATTTTGAGAAGATCTGCAATTATATTGAAAAAAGTTTTAAGAAAGAGGGGAAGAAAATTAATTTAATTCCGATTAAAAAGAAAAATTTTGAAAGCAAAGAAGAGCGAGAGGGCATAGATCAGGCTCATTTCTTATTTGGAATTCATGCCCCTCTTGCAAAAGATAAAAATTTTCATGCACTTGAAGTTTTAGATGCTTATTTGGCAAATGGAATGTCTTCCCGCTTATTTTTGAAGATTCGCGAAGAAAAAGGCTTGGCATATGCTGTAAAAAGCTCAATAAATGTAGAACCTAATTATTCTTATTACAGTATTTATGTTGGAACAACAAAAAAAGCTGTTCCTGAGGTCAAAAAGATAATTCTAGAAGAGTTTGAAAATGTAAAAAACATGAGTGAGAAGGATTTTAAGGAAGCCAAAGAAAGAGTAATTGGTTTAAAGAAAATTTCTGCTGAAGAAAGTGCGAATGTAATGAATGAACTGCTTTTCGCCGAGATAGCAACTGGAAATCCCGAGAATTATTATAAATATGAAGAGCAGATTAAAAAAGTCAGTCTTGACGATGTTAAAAATTTGGCTAAAATCAAGAAATATAGTACTGCCTTGATATCTCCTAAATAGAATGGAAGAAGAAAGTGATAAAAAGAGAGTTTTTATCTGCATTGATTTTTCTGATGAAGTAATAAAAGAGGTTGCCCGCATTATGGAACTTGTGGGTAAGAAGAAGTTTACTGGAAAGCTCATTGAACTGGAGAATTTACATTTAACTCTGAAGTTTTTAGGGGAAGTTGATGATAAAACACTTGATGAAGTTAAGAAGAGACTTAAAAAAATTGAGTTCAAAGAAATGGAATTGAAATTGGGAGAAATGGGGGCATTTAGTCATGGGGGAAGCCCCAAGATTGTCTGGATAAAAATTGAAGGAAAGGAAATCTGGGATTTGCAGAAGCAAATTGATAAATCTTTGAAAGAGTTGTTTGCAGAGGAGGAGAGATTTATGTCACATTTAACGATTACAAGGGTAAAATATGTAAATGATAAAGAAGGTTTTGCAAAACATATAGAAAATATTTCTGTAAAGCCAATTAAATTTAAGATTGATCGATTTAAGCTTATGAAATCTGAACTTAAACGCACTGGAGCAGTTTATACAACACTCCAGGAATATGGTGCTAGTTAATTAATAATATAATTTATTTAATCTATTAGTTTTTTAAATTCGGCAGTTCGAGAGCCCAAGATTTCTTGCAACTCTATTTCATTAGCATTAATTATATTTTTTATTGATTTAAACTTCTTAATTAGTTTTTTAGCTTTAGTCGGGCCAATATTCGGAAATCCTTCAAGAATAAACTGCAGTCTTTCTGGCTTTGTTAGATGAATTTTTGATGCTCGGATTGCAATTTCTTTTTTTTCTTTCTTTTTTGCTAAAACGGACAGATAGCGAGCAGTATCTTTCTCATTTTGTGTGAAAATGATTGGAACTTGAAATTCCAGAGCAACAGAGAGAAGAAAGCCGCGAAAAGCATTTTCATGAATTGTACCTTGATAGATATCTTCTTCCTGTATGCCTTCTAAAATAAGAAGATGTTTAGGATATTGTTTAAGCTCTTGAAGCTGATTGATAATGCGCTTATTTATTATGGAAGATTTGAAGTCAGAGATGGTTTTTCTTTCAACTGCAACATTGTTTACGAGATAGTCTGCTACAGGGAGCTGTTTGAATTCAATTTTAAAGCCGAGAGATGATAATTCTGAGGCTACAAGAGAGTTTCTCTCTCGATTGTCTACTATAATTTTAACTTTTGTTTTTTCTTTCAATTGCTTTTTTGAGAAAATGTTGAAAAATGCCATTTATCTTATCTTAAATAATTTGATATATTATTTTTTATTTCTTTTTTTACTGTTTCTAGTGTTTTATACATTTTTTTCTCCCGAGCATTTGAGGCATAATAATTAATTTCATCTCTTGTATCTTTTGTTATTAATATTACCAGTTTTCCCTTGGAGAGACGAGCTGTACGCCCCGCTCGCTGTATTTTTCTTATTGCACTTGGAATGGGCTCGTAAAAGACGACTGCACTGACTTCAGGGATATCAAGGCCCTCTTCCCCTATTGAAGTTGCACAAAGGATGTTTAATTCGCCTGATCTAAACTTTTCAATAACTTCTTTCTGCTCTTTCTGTGACAGCCCAGTATTAGCTTTTTTTGCCTGTCCTATAAAGACTGATGCTTTTATCTCGGGAATATTTTTTAATTTCTCTACTATTCTGGATGCAGTTTCTCTAAACTGAGTAAAAATAATTACTTTTGAATTTTTATTTTCTTCAAACTGAGATTTTATAATTTCCAGTGTTTTTTCAATTTTTGGATGTTCTATTTCTTTTTTGAGCAAATCATTTAGAGAAATCATAGCTGCTGCAAAATCTGGGCTATTGACTAAAGTCTGAACACCCTTGCTTTTTTTCTCCTCGGCTTGCTTGATTAGAGAGTTCATATAATCCCTTAAGCCTGAAAGTGTTTGCGTCTCCAAAAGCTCTATTGCGTGAGAAATTTTTATTGCCTGTGCAGTAAGGGACATTCCATGCATAGCATTGAAATTTCTAGGAGATACCTGGGCTGCGAGACGGGCTTGCAGATTTAGCAGAGTAATTTTATTTGCTGGCCCAAATAATAAGCTACGAGATCTAAGCTTGTCGACTTTTTCATCCCAAATTCTTTTAAGGAGAACGCGAATTTCTATAAATTCCTGCGGAAAAGGAACTTCGACTTTTTCAAATTCTCGCTCCTGCAAGTAAGATTTTACATCTTCGGAATCTCTTGTGCGAATTTCTATTTCCTTGATGTCAAGATGCCTGCAAATTTGTTTTACTAAGTCCTGATCGGAACCTGGAGAAGCTGTGAGACCTAGAATTCTAATATTCTCTGCCTGGTTTTTATAGTAATTAACGACCTTTGTATAATCATAATTTTTTAAACATCTATGCGCTTCATCCATGACTAAAAGAGAAACTTCGTTTAAGTTATAAATTGAATTTTCTAGATCATTTGCAATGCATTGCGGCGTTGAAAATATTATTTCAGCAGTCTGCCAGATTTCTTTTCTTTTCTTTGCATTTACTTCTCCTGTAAACAACTGCAGGTCTGCAAAAAGCTCCGGCAAAAGTGACTGGTAAGTTTGAAGGTGCTGTTCAACTAGGGGGCGCGTTGGAGCTAGAAAAAGTATCTTGCTTGTAGGATATTTTTTTAGTCTTTCTATTGAAAGCAGCAAGGCGATGAGAGTTTTTCCTAATCCTGTTGGTAAAACAACCAGGGTATTATTTTCTTTTGCTGTTTCAAAAATAGATTTTTGATATTCTCTTGGTGTTATATTAATCATAATTATTATAGAAGAGCTTGAGAGATTCCAAAGGCATAAAGTGCAAATATTGTTGTGATTATTGCAATTGTTGTCCAAAGAACACGAGATCCGAAAAATATTTGTGTGCCATCAAGCTTTGATATAGGGAGCATGTTAAAGAAAGCATAATAGCTTGCCAATACAGAAAGATATTCCAGATTTGAACCTGGAATAATATAAACTACTGATGCAAGAATTAAAAGAGAAATAATGCCTGCTGCCCCTATTAAACCATTATGCCAATCAGTCATTTCTGTATAACTATAAATTCCAAACCTTTTAGCAGCTCTGACTTTTAGAGCTTTTGTTTCATAAGTTAGAAAAGTCATTATTTTCAATACTCCTAAAGATAAGAAAGATAGTACAATAGGAAATATCAAGCCAGCAGGAATTTCTTTTTGCAGGTGATCATCTGGCTTGAATCCAAATCTTGACCACTTCCATATTTCATGTTCAACATCTGAATCCAGGAGATAAGCCATTCCTTTTTTTGCAGCGATATTTGTCCAAATAATTATCAAGGCAAAGAAAAAACCATATATAAGATCATTCCATTTAGACTCTAATATAAAAGAAAAGCCAATTACTAACGTTAGGGTCAGAACAACAGCCATTATCTGTTTAATTTCATCAATTTTCATGTTATTTTCTGTAATTGCATTTATATAAAAGTTATGTACGGCTTAAAGAGGATAACAATTATATATCTTCTAAAAACATAAAGTATAAATACTGTTTTTAATAAGTTTTAACATGCTTAGAATTAAAAAGATTACAGAGGTTATAGGAAAATATGTTTATACAACTGAAGGAGATTTCTTCGGACAAATAGAAGATGTTAATTTGGTTGATAATAAGGTCGAAGGATGGAGAATAAAAATCGGCTCTGGTTTTATGAGCAGTCTTGGCGGAGCAAGAGGAGCAATTATACCACATCAGTTTGTAAAAGCTATTGGCGATGTTTTTATAATTAACAAAACATCTTTGCCTCTTAAGGACGAATCTTCTTTAGATTTGGGCAACGCAGAATCCTCTGAAGAACTTATTTAATAATTTTAGTTTTAGATTTCTATAGAAATGCATTTAAAATAGAACCAAGGTTCTATGATTCCTATAACAATATATTTAAATAATTGATAATTGATTTTATTTAATGGCACCAACAATTTTACAAAGTCCTTTCTTTCTTGAAATAGTTCTGCCTTTCTTGTTAATTTTTACAATTGTTTATGCTGTTTTGCAGAAATCTGAAGTTTTAGGAAAAGATAAGAGACAGATTGATGCTATTGTCGGTCTCGTTATAGGACTTATAGTTGTTTCTTTTGGAAAAGCTACCGGAATTATAGTTAACTTGATGCCTTTTCTTGCTGTTAGTCTTGTTGTGATATTGGTATTTATGATTCTTTTTGGATCTGTTCATTCAGGGCCTTTAGTGTTAGAGAATGGAGTTAAGGTAGCATTTGGCATTATTTCTGCAATTGCTGTTGTAATTGCAGTGCTTGTTGTAACGGGCAGCTGGGATTATATTAAAGGATTGTTTGGAGGAGGAGTTACTGCTTCTTCTTTAGCGACTAATATTATATTTATTGCTCTAGTTATTGGGGCCGTTGTTGCAGTAGTTCTTGGAAGTAAGAAAGAATAAATAGATATAGAAATATATATAAATAAGATTTTGATGATTTAGTTATGGCATTTACAATAGCAGATTTATTAGGACAGTGGGAAGCTGCCGGCGTTTTTGATTTTCTTCTGCCTTTCTTGTTAATTTTTGCAGTAATTTATGGAATTCTAACTACTATTAACGTTTTTGGAAAAAATAAAGGAGTAAATGTTATTCTTGCTGTCGTAATCGGCTTGCTTGCATTAAGACTACAATTTGTTCCATTGTTCTTTACAGAAATATTTCCAAGACTTGGAGTTGGATTAGCAGTTATACTATCTGTATTAATTTTAGTAGGTTTGTTTGTTGCAGAAGATCAAAGGAGAACATGGCTTATGATATTGTCTGTTTTGGGAGCAGTTGTTGCAATTGTTATAATAACTAGAACATTTGATGTTCTTGGATGGGTTTATACTTACGGCGGAGGAGATTTGGCCGGATGGATTGTTGGAGCAGTTTTAATAATAGGAGTTATAATTGCAGTTGTACAGAGCGGTAAACCTCCAGTAACGCATGCAACGCATGGAAAAGTTTCTAGCTGGACAGGAGAGTAAAAATGGCGCAGATTGATTTATCAGCAATTGCATACTTTTTACCTATTCTTAGTTTTCTTGCAGTTTTCATAATTACTTTTGCTATTCTAAGCAAAGTAAAAATTATAGAAAATGCAGTATGGCAGGTTTTCTTATCGTTTGTTATTGCAACTATTTTTGTCTCTGGAGTAACTGTTAGAAATTATATTTTAGATATTGTTCCATGGTTTGCAGTGCTTCTTATATGCTTATTTTTAATTTTAGTTATAATTGGAATGGGTGGCAAGAATCTTGAATCTTGGAATGCCGGAACAATAAAAGTTTTCGCAGTTATCCTTCTTGTAGGATTTTTAGTTTCAGCAATCATTGTATTTTCTTCTTATATCAATCCATATTTGCCTATTGATTTTAGCAGTACAGATTTGAGAGATTGGTTTTATTCTTCTAAAGTTCTTGGAGCACTTTTACTTTTGATAATTTCATTTATTGTCAGCTGGGTTTTAATTAAAAGTAAATAATAAGAACTAATCAACTATTCTAAACATACTTTCTAATTCGCTTTTTGCTCTTGCTTCTGCGTTTCTGTCTAATGCCTGTTTAACGAAATTATAAAAATCCAGCCTAAATATTTCATATTCTTCATTGGTTTTGAAAAACGGCTGAGAAATTGCAGATTGATTTGGAATTAGTTCTAGTTCTTTGTACATTTTATTATACTACGGAAAATTTAGATGTTTTCATACAACAGATTATTGGTGTCTAGACGACAGAGGAAGGCCTTCTCTTAGTGACTTCAGGCAGCAATGACTTGAAAGATTTTTGAGTTTCAATCAATTCTTTTTTAAGATCTTCAACATTTGTGACATATTCTCCGACTTTTTGCAACACTGAAAGCTGCAGACGGTCAATGATGCTTTCAATTCTTTTAAGCCTCTCATCAAGATATTCCATTCTAGATTCTAGAGTTGTTTTTAGATCAAGAACTTTTTCAAGCTGAGATTTTAATGGAGAGAGTTTTTCAATTACTACTTGCTCAGATATTTCCGTAATTGTATCTGAACTGACAGAAGGCTGATATGAAGCATAAGTTTGTGTTTGCTGATATGCTTGTGGTTGTTCTGGATAAGCTTGGGCATAATTTTGAGCTGGTGCTTCGGCAGGCGCTTGTGGAACTGGTTGCGGTGCATAAGCTTGTTCTTGATATGCATAAGTTGCTTGGGCCGGTTCTTCTTCTTGAACCATCATTGAAGGTACAAATTCTTCAGTATTAGGATTAGCCATTGCTTCCACTGCAAGCTCAGATTCTGCACCAATCACTGCTTCTTTTATTTTTGTCTGTGCTAAAGAATCTGAAATTTGCTTTGGTGAAAAACCGCGTTCTTTTAAAGCGCCAGCTATTTGCCTTTCATTCAGGCCATCTTCACGCATGCGTTTTACGTCTTCAGTTATACCCATATTTTATTTTCTAAAAAGATCAAATTGTCTTTGCAATATCGCCAGTTCCTCTTTTCTAGCCATATTTCCAATTTGCTCGCCCATTCTCTGTACAAATTCCTTGAGACGAGTATTATCCTCTTTTAATCTTATCAAATCTTTTTTCATTTCTTGAATATCTTTGAAGGTTTTAGCCCTCTCATCAATCAAACTCTGACCGATTAGTAAAATCCTGTCTTTCGAGAGTCTTTGTTTTTCTTCTAAGTCCCTTATTCTAGTGCTTACTTCTGAGAAAAACTGTTGATCTGCTGATACAGCCACCTCTTCTGCCATATTTTATAATGGGTTTCTGGGTTTAAAATAGTTTCCACAACTATCATAGAAATCTATTTAATCTATAAAGAAACTTTAATAGAAGGTGAAAAATGATATTTAAAGAGGGGAGCAAGCTTTATTCTACAGAAATTGAAAGCAAACAGGGTGAAAATGTTTTATATGTAAATTATCTTAGCGCCCCGTTTGTGCCATCATTGGCCGAAAGCCAATCAGTAATGGCAAGAACAATGGATTATCTGATTGAAAATCCAAATATTTCAAGAATTGTTTTTGTTCAACAGAGAAATTATAATTATCCTTCAGATCAAGTTTTGCTTCTTGCTGATATTGCAGGCATTTACAGCTATCTTACAAAACAGGAAGCAATTTTATCTGCTGAGAAGTTAAGTCTGTTTGGAAATATTCCAGAAATAAATTCTGATCTGCTTTATCTTATTACTTTAATTAAACAAGACCCTATAGCATGTTATGCTGAATTAAAGAAAAGAATTCACGGGCTTAGGGAGCAGTTAGAGAAAGGCCAGGTTATCAATAAATCAGCTTCCATTAATTATATTAGATTTTTAGAGAAATTTTTCGGCTTGCTCGAAAATACAAAACTTCTAAAATTAGTTTTAGGCTATTTATCAGATTATAAGTTTGGAGATCGTGAAATTTATAGAATAATATTCAGGCCAGACATTCTTCCAAACTTTACCTTCACTAGACTAGTTGCACAGCTGCCGGAAAATGCAGAGTTAATAGATCAATATGAATTAGAGGGCGAGACTGAAAGTATTATAGTGACTATATTAAAAAGAGAAGATGATCCGAAATATTTCTACCATATAACTCCTCCAGAATATACTCTAACAGAAGAGCATCATATGCTGCTTAGTTTAGCCAGGAATGTTCTTATTGAACACAGGCCAAAAGCGGAAGAATTTATTGATCCTGAAAGAACTAGGCAAGTATTTTTTAATGTTTCTAAGGATTTGTTAACTGAACTATCGAGAAGCAAAGAAATAGAATTGAATCATAGAGAGTTGACAAAGCTTGCACAAATTCTTGTCAGACATACAATTGGATTTGGATTGATTGAGATTCTGCTTCTTGACAGCAAGATTCAGGATATTGTTATAAATTCTCCAATAGCTCTTAATCCAATTTTTATAAGACATGAAAAATATGACGAGTGTGTGACAAACATTATCCCTAGCTATGAAGATGCTGATTCCTGGGCTGCAAAGCTGAGGCTTCAGAGCGGGAGATCGCTTGATGAAGCAAATCCTATTTTAGATACAGATTTAGTTTTTGGACAGATAAGGGCGAGAGTTGCGGCGATACAGCAGCCACTATCTCCTTATGGTCTTGCATATGCGTTGAGAAGACATAGAGATCAGCCTTGGACTCTTCCTCTTTTTATTCATAATAAAATGATGAATTCTTTTACTGCAGGCTTGCTTAGTTTTTTAATAGATGGAAGCAGAACACTCCTTGTTGCTGGAACAAGAAGCTCGGGGAAGACGAGTTTGCTCGGCAGTTTACTTTTAGAGATTTTGCCAAAGTATAGAACAATCGTTGTAGAAGATACTCTTGAGCTGCCAGTAGATGCTCTTAGAAAAATAGGATATGATATTTTGAGGATGAAAGTGCGATCGGCATTAGTTTCGGGAACAACAGAAATAGAAGCTTCAGAGGGAATAAGAACAAGCCTTAGACTTGGAGACAGCGCACTTATTGTTGGAGAAGTTAGAAGCACTGAAGCAAAAGCATTATATGAGGCAATGAGAGTTGGAGCACTTGCAAATGTAGTTGCGGGAACAATACATGGAGACTCTCCATATGGAGTTTATGACAGAGTTGTTAATGATCTTGGCGTGCCTGCGACGAGCTTTAAGGCTACTGATCTTATATTAGTTGCAAATCCTATAAGAACTGCAGATGGGTTGCACTCAATAAAAAGAGTAGTAAGTCTTACTGAAGTAAGAAAGCGCTGGACAAAAGATCCACTGGAAGAAGGAGGATTCGTTGATCTTTTAAGATATAATGTAGAAAAAGATGAACTAGAGCCAACGCAGGATTTGATAAATGGAAATTCAGAAATTATAAAAAATATTGCTGGAAGCGTTAAAGGCTGGGCAGGCAATTGGGACGCAGTTTATGATAATATTATTTTAAGAGGAAAGATAAAACAGGAAATTGTTGATGTTTCAATAAAATTGAATCGTCCAGAATTAATGGAAGCTAAATTTAACTCAATGTCAAATAATGCATTTCATAGAATAAGCGACAAAGTAACACAAGAAATTGGTTTGCCTATTTCAGATAAAGTTTTTCCAGAGTGGAAGAAATGGCTGAACGACGCTATTAAGAAGTTTTAATATTTAGTTTTGAACTAATTGACTTTCTTTCGTTCTTTCTAAATTCAGAGCCATTTCTTTTACTTTCTTAATTTCTTCTTCTAATGCTTCCCAATCCATACAAATATGATTTCGAGGAACTCTTGCTATATCTCCATTAATTAAATATTTTTTAGATGCCCAAATTTCATCTTCAATTTTCAGTTCGTAAATTTCTTGATAGTAGGGTGCAGCACGACTGAGAAAAATCTTACCATTTGCATCTTCACCATAATCATTTATTGTTTTTCTGACAGGACAAGTTTCTTTCATGAAAATTGTTATCCTGCGAGGCCGCCGAGGGCTACAGTTGCAAGAAGAGCCAGAGCAACTATAGAAATGAATGCAGTTGCCAAGTAGAGAAGGACACCGCGCTTCAGATATTTTGCTAAATCATATTTTTCTTTTAGTATGTCTTTACCAGAATCTACTGTTACTAATGCTCCAGTAAGAATGAAAATTATTTCTATTATGTATATTCCAATTGTGATTTGAAGGAAGTATGGGGGAATCATTTCTGTTAAATTGAATAAACTAGTTATTGTTCCGAGATTTCCTAGGCCTGCTGCTGTTTCTGTTCCTCCAGCTGTAACCTGCAAACTTGTTAGTTTGTTTAAAATTATTGTAATCATTGTTGACAATCCAACTACTATGCCTGCCAATAATGGGGCAAGGAAAGTCATATTGGATTTCATGTCTGAAACGACCTCTGCGAGCAAGTCTTTGAGGCGCTGATTTATTTTTTGTATGTTTTTAACGTAATCAGAAATTGACATTAATGAGCGAGCTCCAACTTGCAGACCTTTTTTGACTGATTCAACTAAAATTCTCATAGATGTGCTGATTAAAGAAGAAGGATAGTATGTTATTGCACCTCTTTTTCTGTCAAATAGAGCACGTTCAAGTGACATTCCAAGCTGCTGAATATTTTGATTTACTAATGCAAAGAAATCATGTGTTCTTTGTCCTATTGTAGATTCGGAAACTCGACCAAAAGCTATTTCTGCAGGAAGTCCATCACCTATTCTATTTCCAAGAAGAAATAAAGAATTTGTGAATTCTTCTTCAAGAGATTTCGTGTCTTCTCTTGATTTTATTAAATCCCGGGTTTTTTGCGAGTATGCAATTGAAAAGAATAATGCAATTGCTAAAGGAATAAATAAGCTTAGAAGAGCAGCTATCGGCCCAAAAGGACCCACCGTACTTGACCCAACTTGTTTGAAATCAAATATTTTTGTTTCTGCAAAGAATGGGAAACCCAACTGGCCAAAAGTATAATCTTTCTGCAGATTAAATGCATTTACAAAAAATTCAGATTGAAATATAAATGGAATAATTCCTATTATCAATAATGGTACTGCTACAAGAGATGCAATCATCCAAGGTCTTCGCGATTTAAATTTCCAGTAATCCGAATTTAATTCTAAAACAGACGCTTCTCCGTATCCTCCAGGGCGCTTTAACAAAGCCTGTGAAGTAAGATAGAAAACAAAAAATGGAACGATTATATTAAACATTACGAGAACATGCTGCCATCCAATTACTCCTCCGAGAAGCGTTGATGCCAGAGGCAAAAGAGCAAGACCAAGAGTAGGAAGAATTATTCCTAACATGTAAATATTTGTCAGCGGAGATCGAATTTCACGAGAGTATTTGAGCATCTTTTCATATATTCCATCCAAAATAACTTGAAGAGCTTTTTCCAGAATTTGGACTCTGCGAGATTCAGATGGTTCATATAAAGAAGATTCTATGAGATGGAAAGATTCTATAAATTCTGAAGAGTAATCTTTCCAGGAATCAAGATAATTATCAAGCGATTGCTTTATCGAAGTATATTTTCCAATTTCAACATTATAAAATATTTTTTTAAAGTCAAGTGCAAGAGGCCCTTCAAGATGCTGGGATGCAAATTCAATTGCTCTTTCTAAATTAGACGTGTGCTTCATGTAAACGACTACGTAAAGTATTGCTGGAACCATTTGTGAAGAAGCGCGCAGGCGCCAGGAGTTTCCAAGTCTTTGCGGCATACTATAAGTGTAATATCCAATAAATAAAGCCGCAATTAATCCAAGAAAGACAAATAATAATTGGATAGTTTCATTGATTAAAAATATTGCAACTGCTATTGCAATTGTTATAAGAAATACTGCAATTCCAGATAATAAAGATAGAGTCACTGCCTGACTTGCTGTAATGTCTAAGTGTGCAATCTCAATAAACTTTTCAGTTTTAACTCTATCTTTCTCTGCTATTTTCAGCTTGATTATATTTCCCAGAGATTTTGCCCAGCGCTCATATCTTGATATTTCAGGAGCCATTTCGCTTTTAAATTTTTGATATTCCAATGAAAACTCTTTTGCATCAGTAGTAGGCTCTGAACCTATATCAGCTTCAAGCTTTTTACCGTATTTTCTCAAGATTTCTTCAGTACTTGGATTGTTTGCCATAGACTCTTTTATTACTAGACTTTGAGGAAAATATACATTATAAAGATTACTTGATATACTCTTTAACTCTCGGTTGGCAAATCTTCGAGTTTTAAATCCTATGATGAGAGTTAGGTTTAATAATTACTAATATATTAGTTTTATATGATGAATAAAAAGGGAGATATAGAATGGGATACTATAATTTACTGGATTATTGCAGTTCTTGTGCTAGTTTTGGGCTTCTTTTTGTATAAAGTTTTGGCAGGCAAGGGAATTTCTGCGCTTGAATATTTAAAAAATTTGTTTAGGTTTGGAAAATAATGATGAACAAAAAAGGGCAAGGGCTAGAAGTTGGCAAGATGATCGGCTTAGTTATTGCTGTTTTTGTTTTAGTTATTATTGCTTTAGGAATTTATTCTTTTTATGGGGGGCAAAGTAAGTTTTTTGATTTTCTTCCTAGTTTTGGAGAAAAGGAAAAAATTGAGGGCGTGCAGGTTTTAGGTTATGATATAACTAATGATAAGGTTCAGTATTATGATGGCAGTTCATGGAGAGATTTCAAGGAAAGCAAGCTAGTCTTAGATAATAAAGAGGTAGTTTATTCAGATGTCAGAGAAAATTTTAGAAATTACTTTTTTCAGCCAAGAACGGCAGAAATAAGAAAAAATTTAGCAGATGGTACTAGCATATTGGTTTTGAATATAATTAGAGAAAAGAGTGGATCTGACAGCAGCATAGTTTATCCTGGAGAGGTTTCTATGAGTATTACTAAAGGAAACGACGTGACTCAATTATCTCTAAGATTAGACAATTCTATTTATATTTTAGATAAGAAATCTTTGTTAACTGCAGAGCAGAGCAATGGAATAAAGGATCTCGGAGGCTCTTGGAGAGACAGCGCCTTGAAGAGTCAAATAATAATTAATTATCAGAATATAGAAAATGACCTGAAGGAATCTGTAAGTGTTTGTGCTACAAAGGTATCTATTCAAAGCAGATATTACTTAGTTGTCGATTTGACTAAAGGGACAACGAGCTGTTAGAATGAAAATGATAAACAAAAAGGGGCAGTTGGCAGAGGAAGGAACGACTAATATTTTATTATGGATAATTTTTGTTATATTGGCTGGAGCAGCAATATATTTTATTGTTAAAAGATTGACGGCATAATTATTATAAATGGCTCTTTCTTCGAATAAATATGAATAAAAAAGGAGATTTGACAACTACTCAGATTGTTACAATTGCATTTGCAATAGCTGGTTTTGCTGTTGCTGCAGGTTTTATTTATTATCTTAATTATGGCCAACAGTCTGATCAGGAAATATGTCATTTGTCTGCTTTGACGAGGGCGACTGCTTCAAGTGCAATTCAGGGCTCAATTCCTTTGAAATGTACAACTGGAAAGATTTGTATAACTGATGGGAGTGGAGGATGTGAAGATTCATTTGCAGGAGAAAAAGAGATTACAGTTATAAAATTAAAGGGAACAGAAAATGAAAAGATCAGCACTATTGAGGAAATAAGCGCCAATGCTATGTTTGACTGCTGGAATATTATGGGACAGGGAAAACTTGATCTTTATGGAAGCTATTGGCAAAATTTAGGATTGGAAACAAATGAGGGATCTACTTGTGTTGTTTGTTCTAGACTTGCTTTGGATAAAAGCATAAGTTCGGAATTACTTGCTAAAGTTAATGTTAAAAAATATATGCAAAGCAATTTGGTTCCTGGCAGTAGTCTAACTTATCTTCAAACTTTTACAGATAATGAAGTCAGCGCATATTCTTCTGTTGATAAGTATTCTTATAAGCCAACAGAAAATATAAATGTGGGGCCATCAAGAACAACGCGAACTGAAGATGAACAAGTGGCTTTCTTATTTATGCAAATCAAGGCTGGAAATATAGGAGATTCTTTGAAAAATCTTGCTACTGACGGTGCAATACTTCTTGCCGGGGGAACATTTGCTGCTTCTACTGTTCCTGGAGGAAGCACTTTATTATTTAGATTGGCCGCGCCCGCTGCCAGAATTGGTTTGTTTGCAGTTCCAGGAGTTGCAGGATTTTCAGCGCTTAATACTTACAGTAGCCAGCTTTTGGCCGCTGGATATTGCGGAGCATATACTACAAATGATGAAAATGCAAAGAATGGATGCTCATTAGTTCAAGCGGTTCCTTATACTGTTGGAAATATAAATTCACTTTGTGATAACATACAAGGAAATCCTTAATATGAAAATAAGAAATTTTCAAATACTCACAATAAGAGGTATTGTTTCGTAAGATGAGAAATAAAAAAGGGGATTTAATGAATAATGTTCTTGGGGTGATAATAGCAGTTATTGGTCTTTCTTTACTGGCTTATGGTGCTTACAAAGTTTATCAGAATGTTGTTAATTCAGAGGAGCAGAAAGCAAAAGCAATAATTGATTCTATAGAAGGAAAGATGAATGCTTTGAATGACGGACAGATTGGAAAATTTGCAATTCAAGGAATTAAGGATTGGTACATAACTGGATGGAGCAAAACGGAAACTGGAAGACCTGATAAATGTGCTCTTGAAAGTTGTATTTGTATATGTCCGCAATCGACTGAATTTGGGTCTGGAGATTTTGATTGGTCAAAAGAGAAAACTACCTGCCAAGATAAAGGATTTTGCAGAAAAACTGAAAATCATGTTGCAGTTATAAGCTCTGGAGATGTAGCTATTGTTGCAGATATTTTTGGGCTTGAACTTAAAGAAATCGAATTGTCAAAGTACAAAGATGTAAGGCCAAAAATTATTTTACCTTCAAATTTAGTTGAAATTTCTATTGAAAAGAAAAAAGATGATGTTATTATTTTTAGCCAAATTCAGGAACAGAAAGTAGGGTAAGTATGAACAAAAAAGCACAATCAGATGTTTTGATGAACAATGTTGTTTATTTAATTTTATTAGCTATTTTTGTTGTCGGGATGTTTGCTTTTATCTGGCAGCAGAGCAATGGGGCTGCAGTTTGGGAAGATTATTATGTCAAAGAAATTGTCAAGGTGATTGATTTATCTAAGCCTGGAGATCAAGTTACTATTGATGTACAAAAAGCTACTGAAATAGCAAAGAAAAATGAAGTGGGTTTCAGCGAGATCTTTAAATTTGATAATGCAAATAATGAAGTTTGTGTAAAATTAAGCCAAGGGAGAGCAACTTGCTTCAGTTATTTTAATGATGAAGATGTAATTTTTGAGGATATAGAGTTAGGAGTTCCTGTTAATATTTTGAAATTTTCAGTGAAGGAGAAAGCATGATAAATAAGAAAGCACAGCTTGGCGAGCAGATGACTTTCTTTGCATTTTTGTTTCTGTTAATTATAATTGGATTGGGGATAGTTGCAGGAGTCTACATATTTTTTGGAAGCGGATATGATTTTAGAAGTGTTGATGCCGACTTATTAAATTATAAAATAAGAAACTGCATTTCTAATAATCTATTAGATGATAATTTTAAAAATAATTTTTATGAAATTTGTAAAATAGACCTGAAAGTTATCGAAGATAAAAATTATATTATCAGAATTTTGGCAGATGAAAAAGAATTTTTTGATTTTGGAGATGAATTACAGTGCGAATTATCTGCAAAGAATATTAATTATCCTAAATGCACCAGCGTGAATTTCAATTCAAATGGCAAAAATATTTTTATTTTAACTGGAAGCAATCAGCAGTCAAGGGGGGCAAATGCTTGATAAGAAGGGACAGCTAGGAAGAATAATCACAACATTTCCTGTAATGCTTCTAGTAATTATAATAATGGGAATTTTTATTTTTTTATCTTTTAGCGTTGCAAAGTTGAAGCCAATATCAATAGGAAGTGCTTCTTTGAAGCTGCCAACCGGCGAATATTCTCTTCTTTTAAAACCAATAGAAGTTAAACTTGAAAACAGCGTGAAGGCGGAGAAAATGCTATTTTTTGATTTAATTGTCAATAGGGAATTAAATCCAGCAATTGTGCCTTCAAGCTTTATATCTCCAGAGTCAATAGAAATAAGAAATTTCTTTAAGGAATTTAGCCCCTTCCTGCTGGCAGGATCAAATAACTGCTATGGCCTTAGAAAATTCCACTATGGAGATAATATCTTAAGAAAACCGCAGTATTTCTTATCTGATTATTATTTTCTTATTATTAATGGAAATTCTTACGCTGAAGGCGGGCCAGATCAGAGCAACGAATTTGCCAAGACTTGGAGCTGGGTATCTTTCTTTCTTAAAAATGTACAGGGAAATAATGTTTTACACGGCGTGGAATATTATTTTGGGGAGTGTGAATTAAAATGATAATGCAAATGAACAAAAAAGGAGATATAGAAACCATTTTATTGCCTATTATAGCATTAGTTATGTCTATTGCAGCGTTATTTTCATTTATCACTTTTAGCGGCGGATTTGAAGACAGATCTTTAGAGATTTCACATATATTATCAGAGATTGAATTTAATCAAAATTATGTAATTGCTCAGGTCGAATTGATAGGAAATGAATCAATTAATTCTAAGGTAGATTTTAGAGGTAATTTTATTGATGTTGCGGCAAAAAGAGATTTGAAGATTGATAATTCCGGCAACTTTTTCGGCAAAATTAGAAATGGAGAATTTAGTTTTGTAAAAAACGGAGAAAATTATGTGCTTAAAGTAGATGGCTTGTTTGTACAGGCAAAAAGGGGAAATAATGCTATCAAAAGAGAATTTAACATGGCTATTACTTTTGACAGAAACGGCAGAGCGATTGGAAAAGAGATTAAGCCTATATCTACACAAGGTTTATAAATTATTGATATTTATTTAAAACATGCTTGAAAACAAAAGAGGTCAAGAGATGTCTATTACTACAATCTTATTGATTGTTTTAGGACTTGTTGTAGTTGTCGTTATTATACTGGCAGTATCCGGCTTTTTCGGACCTATTTTCAGCGGATTGAAACTTGCTCCTAGCGGACTTGCTACATTTGTAAAAGCTTGTGATGGATATGTAAATTTAGATTCAAAAACAGATTACTGCACATTTAGAGAAGTAACTATAGATGGTAAGAAAGAATACTTGAATTGTATAGATACTAGAGTGCAGAAAGATATGGATCAAACATTAACTGGAAAAATATCATGCGATGTGGATGCTGGAAAAGATGAATGTACAAAATTAATCAAGTCAGGAGTCAAAGAACCTACTGTTAATAATGCATTATGTTCAAAAGTAAGCTGTATTGGAACAGATCAGCTTAATGGAGAGCTTCCTACTGCAGGCAAGTGTCCAGCAACTGGAAACACAAAGTTGATCGAGGGCGACCTTATAGTACAAGGAAGCTGCTGCGTAGCACCTTAAATTATTTCTAATGGATTACGGAGTTCCTGAGAAGAGAAAGTCAAGGGGAGATAAAAGAGCCAAGGCGCGATATTCTAAATATAAACGGGGCGGAGCGCAGAGAAGTGCTAATGTGACTATGAGCGATAAGGGAAAAGACTGTTGCTAAAGTTTAATAAATAATAATCTATTTGTCTTTTTATGGAAGAGTATTACTTTTTGTTTTTTGTTGCTTTGTTGTGGATAATATTTGCAACTGTTCAGGATTTGAAAACAAGAGAAGTATCAAATTGGCTTAGTTTCAGCTTGATTGCTATTGCCCTTGCTTATCGGGCTTTTTATTCTGCATTTATCAATGACTGGGAATTCTTTGCTTTTGGATTATTAGGATTTGGAATATTTTTTGTTTTAGCGCATGCCTTTTATTATGCGAGAGTTTTTGCAGGGGGAGATGCTAAGCTGCTTATGGGTTTAGGCGCCGTTTTACCTTTCAGCAGCTATTATGATTTGGCTTTTGTTTCCTTATTATTTATTTCAGCTTTGTTTTCTATAGGTGCAGTTTACAGCTTGATTTATAGTGTATTTTTAGTTTATAGAAATACTAATGGTTTCAAGAAAGAATTTGTCAAGTTGTTTATTAATAATAAGAAATTATGCATCATTTTCTGGGTATTTTCTGGATTATTAATAATGTTTTCCTGGCAACCGAATTTTATTTGGGTTATTATTACTTTATTTTTTTTAATTGCACCTTTACTTTATATTTATCTTAAGGCTTTAGAGACAAGCTGCATGATTAAGCTAATTAGTGCGGATAAATTGACTGAAGGAGATTGGCTTGAGCATGATATTAGAGTTGGAGGTCATATTATTAAGAAAAGCGTTCATGGCCTCAGTTTGCAGGAAATTAAAATGTTGAGAAAAGCAGGCAAGAAAGCGCTGATTAAAGAAGGAATTCCTTTTGTTCCGGCATTTTTAATCGCTTTTTTAGTTATGGTACTCTTCTTTTCAGTTTTAGGACTTGATTTTCAGAAACTGGTTTCTTTATTAGAGGGATTTTTTGTTTAGTTATTTTTTTGAGCTTGTTTTCTAATTCTTCAAGTTCGGAGTCGCTAGATTCATATCTTGGAGAGGCTAACGTTAATTGTTTTTCGTAAATTGGAATTACATTAATCACTATTTCATCGAATTTGAATTCAGGCGCTATTACAGAAGATTTTGCCTTTAGCTTTGATTCCAGCAACTTTGCTACTTTTTTAGCTAAAGAAAAGGCAAGATTTGGAATGTTTTTTACATTTTTAATCGCTTTTTTTGGAATTATTATTACGTGTCCTTTAGAAACAGGTTTTATATCAAGGACGGCCAGAGCAACTGGGTTTTCTGATATTAATCTTGAGGGAATTTCTTTATCAATAATCATTCTAAATATTCCCTTATCTGATCTTTTCTGCTGTTTAAGCATTATTTCAAGCGCCTCTGGAGTCAAGGAATCAACCTGGTTTTCGGCATCTTTTTTCTTTTCTTCAGGCAAATGAGAAATTTGTGATTTTAACTGCTCTTTTATGCTTTTGATTTGTTCTTGTGTCAGCATTTTTATCCGAAGGCTCTGCGATAGTCTTCGATTGTTACAGATGATACATGCGGTATTTTTGCCAATACAGTTTCTACAATATCTGTGCCTTTTTCTTCAGGCATGTCTATTTTTACATAAATAGCATTTAAGCCGAAGGCAATTGGTTTTTCTTCAAATGACATGTTTTTGGCTCCTTCTTTTTCTAAAAGAGCTTTTGCCTGTGATTTTATTGCTTCTAAGTTTGCATCAGGAGAGTCAGGCATCAATTTTGTTATAATTATTACAGTGGCCATAGATTTGTTTGAATTTATCAGTTTATAAAGATTTTTGATATAAATCTTTAATCTTCGATTAGTAAATCTTCAGATATAAATATAATTCTTATCTGCCGAATAATTTTAGAATAGGATGATTTTGCTCCCTTGTTGTGTAAATCAACAGAGTTAATCCTAGAAGTGTAAAGAAGACGCCTTGAATTAAATGGGTATAATGTGGAGTTTCATCCTCATTTGCTAGAATATCATGATAAGCATGAGGAAGCATAATCCAAAATAATCCTATAAATAAAATAATACATCCAAATGTATATGCTGTCTTGTTCATGTTCTTAAAAGCTTAAACTGAAATTTAAAATAAAAAAATAAAAAATTTTACGGATTATTACATTTTTTCAGTTCCGTAAAATACTCCTAAAGCGATTATACCAAGCGCTATATGCAATACTGAGATGTTTGTGTTTATATTAAGCCAGCTTGCAAGTAATGTGCTTGCGCCAGGTATAAATCCAAGGATTCCCAATACAACTCCAATCCATCCGATTGATGAGTTATAACTGCTGCCCATTCCCTTTGTTCCCACGTATATTCCAAATATACCAGCAATTAAGTGAAGGACGTCCTGAAATGTATTTGTTCCGAAGAATCCAGCGTCACCTACTAAAGGATTGCTAAAGAATCCAAGGATACCTACTAATAATAAGACTATTCCTAGAATTAAGGCGAATGATTTTTGTACGTTTGCCACTTTATACACCTCCTTTCATCTTCATAATAATGAAAAATTAAGGTTTTTATTATATATAAACCTTTTTTGTTTAAACTGAAATTTAAAATAAAAAATAAATATTATTTGGATTTATCTTCTTTTGCCTGCGTAGTTTCTCTGCAATTTTCCTATTCCAACTACTAAGATACCTACTGCAACTACCCAATCCAAGATTCCTCCGCTACCTATAGTTCCAAATTGGTTAAAACCAATAAGTGGTAGAACGAGCAATACACCTATTATAGTTACAATCCATGCTGTTAATTTTGCCATTTTTCTTTTTTTATGCCTCCTTTCATTCGATTAATAATGCTACCATTTAGACGAATAGGGCATATTTAAATTCTTTTTTTTACCAGCTAAAGGTTGCTTTGAGTTATCATAATACTTTTAAACATATTCTAACTGCTGATTCGATGGATAACTATACACAATTAATTGAACGTGTTTCTACTGCTTCTGGTTTGAGTATTGAAGATCTTGAGAGGAAAGTTGAGGCAAAAAGAGCCAAGTTATCCGGTCTAGTATCAAAAGAAGGCGCTGCTCAGATTGTTGCAGCAGAATTAGGCATAAATTTTGATAAAGAGCGAATGAAAATTTCAGAACTTATACAGGGAATGAAAAGGGCAAATATTCTCGGCAAAATTATTGATGTTTCTCCCGTCAGAAATTTTAATAAAAATGGAAGAGAGGGAAAGGTTGTAAATCTTTTAGTTGCTGATGAAAGTTCAAATGTGAAAGTTGTTTTGTGGGATACAAATCATATATCTTTAGTGGAATCTAATAAATTAAAAAAGGGAGATGTTGTTGAAATTTCAAACGGATCTGTGAGGAATGGGGAGCTACATTTAAGTTCTTTTTCTGATATTAAATTAAGCAATGAAAAAATTGATAACGCAGTTACAGAAAAAGTATTTGCGGCTAGAAGCTTGGCTGATGCAAAACCAGGGCAGACTTTAAAGATAAGGGCTTTTATTGTTCAAACATTTGAGCCAAGATATTTCGAGGTATGTCCTGAATGCGGAAAGAAAGTAGTAGAAGGCGAGTGCGCTGTTCATGGCAGAACAACTGCAAAAAAAAGAGCTTTGTTAAATTTAGTTTTAGATGATGGAACAGAAACAATAAGATCTGTCATGTTTGGAGAGTCAATTAACAAGCTTGGATTGAGCGATGAAGAGATATTTTCTCTGGAAAAATTTTCTGAAAAAAAATTGAGCTTGATAGGCGAAGAAAAGATTTTCTTTGGAAATGTAAGAAGCAATACTTTGTATAATACCTTAGAATTTAATATTGAAAATATTGAAAACGTGAGCCCAGATGCACTTGTTAAGGAATTAGAAGCAAAAGCATAGTTTTTATGGATCAAATAAAAAGAAAACCGGACTTTGAAGGAACTTGGTCTTATGAAGAGGATAATATTTTTCTAAATACGATTGGCTATGGACAATTTGCCTTTTTTATAGAAAAAAGAGAGGCAATTGATAAAGCTTGTTTAGAAAGTATACGTGGAATAATTTTAGATTGGTATGGAGAATCGACTTTTGAGGGAGAATTTAATGAAGATGTAGTTAGATTTACTAAAAGTTATGTATTTGATACCATTGAAAGAGGTGCTGCTCCTAATGGTGTATTTTATCAAGGGAAAAAAGTTTCCAGAGATAGATATGAGGGTTTATACACTGTAATAAATGGAACTACAAATGGAGTTAGGGGAGATTGGTCTAGAAAATTTATGATGAAAAGATTTGTTGATCAAAGTTTGAATTAATTTTATTGCAATCTTTTCTATTTTGGAAAGTGTATTATAGAGTGTTAAAATGTTTATAAAGAATAAGACACAGGTTTTATAATCTACAATAAAAAATGACAAAGAGCGAAGAAAAAGAAGGGAAGAAAGAGGAAGCAAAGTTAACAGATATTCCTGGAATAGGGCCAGGCATTGCTGCTAAGCTTGAGGCTGCGGGAGTTTATGACTTAATGGGCCTTGCTGTAATGTCTCCTCCAGCTTTATCTGAGCTTGCTGGAATTGGGGAGGCGGTTGCGCGAAAAGCAATACAAGCAGCAAGAGGCCTTATGAATCTTGGCTTTATGGATGGGGTTGAATTTTCAAAAAAAAGAGAAGATGTTATGTACATAGTAACGGGATCAACAAGTTTAAACAATCTTCTGGGAGGAAAGGGTGTAGAGACAAAGTCAATAACAGAAGCGTATGGGGCTTTTGGAAGTGGGAAGACGCAGCTTGGATTAAATTTGGCTGTAAATGTACAGCTACCTAAGGATCAAGGGGGAGCTAACGGCAAAGCTGTTTTTATAGATACTGAAGGAACTTTTAGGCCTGATAGAATAAGACAAATTGCAGAAGGAATGGGGGCTGATGCTGAAAAAGTTTTGAAGAACATTTTAGTTGCTCGCGCTTTTAACAGCGATCATCAGATACTTCTAATTGACAAGATAAATGAAATGATAAAAGATGGCGAGCCAATAAAAATTGTTATTATAGATTCTTTGACTGCTCATTTCAGAGCTGAATTTGCTGGAAGGGGACAGCTGGCTGACAGACAGCAAAAACTGAATAGATATTTACATAGTTTAATGAAAATGGCTGAGCAGCATAATCTTGCAGTATATGTTACTAATCAAGTTATGAGCAATCCTGCAATGATGTTTGGAGATCCAACTACTGCTATCGGTGGAAATATTGTTGGCCACGCAAGCACGTATAGAATTTATCTAAGAAGAGGAAAACAGGGATCTCGTGTGGCAAAGTTAATTGATTCGCCAAACTTGCCTGACAATGAAGCGCAATTCTTTGTGACTCTTCACGGATTGAAAGACGAAGAACTGTAAATATGCTACCTTATGATTATTTAGCTGCTGTGCATCAAGTGTTATCACATTCTAGAAAAGCTGATTTGAAATTTTCATCACAAAAGTCTTTTGATTCCGCTGTAAGGCTATTTGGAAGGGGAAGAAGAAGCCAAATTCACTTAGAATTAAGCACACCAGATTCTTTCGTTGATTATAGATATTTAAAATCCCATATTAAAAGAGGAATTGTTGTTGCCGATGATGAAGTCTCCCTTTTTGATTTTGTTAGACACAATGGTGTGAGAGCAAATTATGCAAGCACTGAATTAAAAAGTATCGATAAAAGGTTTGAGAATCCTGCAGGCACTTTATCTAGCGTAAAAGAAATAAGAAACTGGAAAGATATTTCTAAATTGTTGGCTAGAGGCCCTGTAAAAATTGATTTGAAGGTTGGAAATTCTTTGCCTTATTATTTAGAGAATAATGAAACAATAAGAATTATGAAAGAAAGATTTTCTCCTGGAGACAACATAGTTGGAGCTCAATATGGCAAGGAAAATATAAATTGGATATTCTATTCGCCAGAAGGAGAATTTGTTAATGTTGATAATTTTTTAAATCATTTAGATGTAGTCGGTTATGTCGGAGGAGAACAGGAAATGATTCTTAATTCTTTGCCTATTGGAACGAGGGTCTGTCCATATGATGGAAATAAACTAGTAAAATCTTTTTATTCTATGCATGGAGAACCGCATGAATTTCAAGGATATCAATGCAAGCAGTGCGGATCATGCTCCATAAGCAAAACTCCTGCTAAAGAAAGAGCCAGACTAGAAAAAGAAATGAATAAAGCTACATATGGCAGAAGATTGATTGCGGCTTAAATGCCTCTGCTGGATTCATAAAATGCCCCCCAACGAGGATTTGAACCATGGTTTTAACCTCTGCAAGGTTACGTTCTATCCAGCTGAACCAGAATGTTATAACTTAGCAAGCTTTAAATTCTTTTTATACACTTTTTAGTAATGGGAATTCAATTTACTAACAATAAACCTTACAAACATATAATTATTAATAATTTTTTAAATGAGAAAAAGGCTAAAGAATTGCTTAAAGCACTGAAAAAAGAAAAATTCGAAGAGAAGGACAGCGATTTATTTCAATTCAGGCAGACTCAAGAGCTGAAATATTCAAAAAATAAAACTATATCAGAGTTTTATCATTTTTTCAGCTCGAAAGAATTTTTAGATTTAATAGGAAAAACTACTGGGAAAAAACTAAGAAGGGCAGATATGGCTGGGACATTATATATCGATACTGATTATTTGCTTTGCCATGATGATAGACTTGAAGGGAGAAAGATAGCTTATGTTTATTATTTATCAGAAGATTTTAAAGACAAGGATGGGGGAGATTTTGTTTTATTCAATTCTAAAAATAAAAAAGTGAATAAAGCTGCTAAAAAGTTTTATCCTAAGTGGAACAGCCTTCTACTTTTTGAAGTTTCAAAGAAAAGCTGGCATGAAGTTGAGGAAGTTGTTGGAAATAAGAAGAGATATGCAATCGGGGGATGGTTTCACTGATGAAATTTAACAAAAGTGTTAATAATATTTATTTGAATAACTCTGTTTTGGATAAAATTAAAAAAAGTTATATCAAATCTGATCCAAATAAAATTATTTTGAGAGGATTTTTGAAAGATGGTATTTATCAACAGATATATAGTAAATTAAAGAAGCAGAAAATTGAACAAATTAAGATTCCAGACAGGTTTTCTTTTAAGAAACACAATTTATTGAGTGAAGTTAAGGATATATTTAATAATAAGGAATTTAGAGAGTTTCTATCTATTATAATTGGTAAGGAAGTTAAGAAGATTAACTTGGAAACGAGAGAATATGGATGGAAAGATTATACTTTATTACATGATTCTGAAGCTGTTGGAAAAAGAATAGAGTTTTTCTTTATTTTTGCCCCAAATTGGGATGATTTTTACGGGGGAAGCAAAATTTATGAGAAAAAAGGAAAGGCTTTTGTTTTTTCTCCCATTGGAAATAGCTTTTGTTTGATAAATAAAAAGAAAGATGTTTTGGGATTTTTGCAGTACATAAATAATTATGCTGGAAGTCAGAGTATACTTTTAGTTGAAGGATGGATTTAATGCCCCTGCTGGGTTTGAGAAAATACGCCCCCACGAAGAATTGAACTTCGATCAGTTCCTCCGCAAGGAACTATTCTATCCGTTAAACTATGGGGGCAATTATAAAAGACATATATGGTTTTTAGAATTAATTGTTAATGTTTAGAGACTACGTTCTAAGTTATTTGAATATGTGTGAATTTCAGTTGGCTTGAACCAAAGCGCTATTTCGCGCTCTGCATTTTCATTCGAGTCTGAAGCATGAATAAGATTTTTTATTACTCTTTTCTTTGCATCTGCAACAGCATATGATTCTATAGACATAAAATCTGCCCTTATTGTGCCTGGCAAAGCCTGACGGGGCTCTGTATGGCCTATCATTTTTCTAACCAATTCAATTGCATGAGGTCCTTCCAGAATAAATGCTATAATCGGGCTTTCTTTCAAAAATTTTACCAGCCATGACTGAACTGTCTTGCCAAGCTCTTCAGGAGTTTTGTATTCCATTTGTTTTTTTTCTTTTTCATAAACTGCTTTTGTTTTATTAAAGACATTATTTGCCCAAGCCATGTCTAAAGTATAGTGTGCGCTGGCCATAGCTTCATCTGCCCACACCATTTTCATAGCTGCAATTTTTAGTCCAGTATCTTCAAATCTAGAGATTATTTTTCCAACTATGCTTCTTTGCATAGCATCTGGCTTGATTAGTACAAGTGTTCTTTCCTTTGTCATAAAATTAATCTATAATACAGGTTTATAAATTTTAGTTATATTGATTTTCTATGGGCAAGGCACAGTTACTAAAACAGCTTGAAAATGAATGCAAAAAATCAGATCTTCCTTTAAGGCAGGATGCTACTAATCTTGTATTTGGAAAAGGGAATGCCGATGCTACAATTATGTTTGTTGGTGAAAGTCCTGGGCGCAATGAAGACCTTCAAGGAATGCCTTTTGTTGGTGCTGCTGGAAAAAATCTTGACAAATTACTTGCTGAAGTTGGATTAAGTTTAGATGATGTATATATTGCCAATATATTGAAGTATAGGCCTCCAGAAAATAGAAATCCTTTGCCGGAAGAGATTAAATCTCACACGCTATTTTTAATCAAGCAGATTAATGTGATTAAGCCAAAAGTTGTGTGCTCTCTTGGAAATTATGCTACAAAATTTTTCCTTGCTAATGGAGATGTAGATAAGATGAAAGAGCAACCAGGGATTACGCAATTGCACGGAAAAGTAAGAATGATTGATTTTGACGGATTGAAGATAAATCTTATTCCTTTATTTCACCCTGCAGCTATAATATACAATCGAAAATTGATAAAAGACTGGGAAGCAGATATGGCTATTGTGAAGCGAGAGACTCAGAAGACTCTTTGATTGTATTAAATGCTACGATAAAAGTTGGAGCAAATTGAGAGGGATTTTGTTTTATCATTGAATCTATTTCTTTTATACTAAATTCTTGAAGATATTGAATTTCTACTGGATCTGGCATTAACTGACTAATTTCAAGAGGTATTTTTGTTGTAAAAAGTTTATAAGACCATTCCAAATTATTTATAATATGTTTAAATGTGGATATTTCTATTAAATCTGCATTAAAATTAACTTCTTCTTTCATTTCTCTTTTTGCACACTCTTCAAAAGTCTCTTTATCATTTGCCTTACCTCCAACTGCACAAACCCATGTATTGGGAAATGGATGTTTGTCTTTGGTTCTTTTTGCAATTATCAATTTATTATTCTTTGTTTTAGGAATAATCAATGAAACTCTCATTTATTATTTTCTGCTACAGATTTTACTTTGATAAATTTATAATGTGCATCTAAAGTTGGTTTATCATCAATTTTATCCTTTAATGTGTAAACCTTTTTGTTATCTTTAATAGAATATTTTAATTTCATCATATTTTTTTACTTTTCTTTGATTTCGAAGAAAATCTTTTTCTTTTTTGCATTTTCTTCCATTTTTTGAAGCAATGAACTTAATTTTAAGTTTCCTTCTTTGAAATCTTTAGCCTTTATAGATATCATAAATTTGGATGAGCCGAGATATCTTATGTCTGCTTCTTTTGTTTCTAGAATAGATTTTATATCATTTATTCCAGAATCAGAATGCGACTTGACTATTATTGTTTTTTTTGCTATTTTTTCCTTTTCTTTTCTTTCAGAAAGTATGGATGTGAATTTTTTAGCTTCTTCATCTTTAAAGAAGTTTGAAATAATTTTTGGATTTTCTCTAGCTTCTTCCAAAAACTGCCCGGGCTCATATTTTTCTTTTATTTTATCTAAAATATTTTGATAATCCTTTGAAAGAACCTTAAGCATACTTATCAGTGTTTTTTCTTTTTTATTTTTATCTAGAACAGATTCTCTTTCTTTTCCAGTAACTCTTCTAAGACTTAATTGCGGATGTCTATCTATTATTCTAAGAACTTTACAGACAATTTTTTTATTTGGAGAAACATATTCTCTTAGATTTCTTATTCTTCCAGCAGCCACTTCTGACATGGACATACTGCCTTCTCCATTTCCTTCTATCTCTAAGAAAATAGTTGTCCCTTCAATTTTTTTTACGGTACACATTACAATTTCATCTTCTTTTATCATAGTATCTCCTTAACCATTGCCCTTATTCTTGTTTTACCGCCTGTTGTTCTAGTAAGCAGATAGTTGCATTTTTCACATTTTACTCTGACAGATGCTTTTCCAAAGATTATTTTATTATTTTTACATCTAGGACAGACTATTTTGAGAAATTTGCTTTTTACCATTAAAATTAGTGAAATCTAGACATTTTAAAGATTTGCTAACAAACATCAAGAACTTTAGTTCTTGAGTGCCATCAAGAGAAGTATTCTCTTGAGGTCTTTAACCCCTTCAACTTTCAAGTTGAAGTTTTAAACTTTTATAAATTCTATTTCCAAGACTTTTTGCAGTTCTGAAATAAATTGATATTCTTGATCTTTTGAAATCAGGCAGCCTGCAGCATTTGGATGTCCGCCGACTTCTCCCCCTAAAGGCAAAACAACACGGCTTAAAACTTCTCTGACATTTTTTCCTTCTCTACCCACCATTCTCGCAGAGACTTTAATTTTATTTTCATTATAAGCCAGAGCAACAATGATTGTACCTTCGTTATAAGCTGGAGAATGAGACATTATGGAAGCAACTGTTCCAATTATAGTATCTTTTATATTATTTTTTGCATTGATTATAGTATAATTCTTTCCAGATATTTTTTCTGAATCTGAAATATATTTAAGCGCTGAGACGAGGTGCTGTTTATATTCACGATATATTTTTCCTGCTTCTTCCTTGTATTTTTTATTGCCCAAGCAGAACCCTAGGGAAACCTGCGGATAATCCATGCGGCTACATGCATTAATTAATGCAGATATTTCTCTTGCATCCTCGAGTTTATTAAATAAATTAATAAGATAGATATTTCCAATCATTTCATGATTCTTTTTTGAATCTACGCAACGGAGCATCACAGCAGTTATCAGATTCATCATTTCTTCTTCAGTAAGTTCATATAATGCCTTAAATTTTCCATCAATGTTTAAAATTCCGGCATCTCTTAAAAGTTCAAGCACACCCTTATATGATCCAGTAACGCCTGGAATATATGGATTTGAAGAGTATTCAAGAGCTCTGTCAAGCGGCCTTGTTGAGGGATATAATAACAATCCTTTTTTTACAGTAGTTTCGGCATCTGCAAGTATTTCTCCATAAATTTTTCCAATGTTTTTTTCCATTAAGTCCCCAACCATTCCAATTATTGCAAGGCTGGCAAGCTCTTTGTTTTTGCCAGATATAGCTTTTGCAAATAAATAGCATATTGCAGCAGTCGATATTTTTTCCTCTTTTTCAATGATTGGATTTATCATGATTACATTATCTGGGATATCCTGAACAATTTCGTGATGATCAAGAATAATTATTTCGGTGTTTTTTTCCTTTAGATAGTTAAGGCTTCCAGATGCCAAATCCAGAAAAATTAATATTTCATTTTCAGGAAGAGATTTAATAAAATCCTCTTCGAGGCCCTTGATTATTTTTAATGAAAATTTTTTACCCCATTTTTTTAATGCTGAAGAGAAAATGGCAGCGGAAGTTATACCATCAGTATCAAAGTGGCTTATTACTCTTATCGGCTTTTCAGACTGGTTAATTTTTTCGATTGCTAATTTAATTTTATTCAACATTTTTCTCTTTTTTAATAACTGGGACTGGATAATAAAAATATTCCAGCTTAAAAAGATTTCTGCACAAATATTTAATTTTCGTTTGGTGAAACTTCGAATAAAAAGTTTTATCTACTCTTAGAAATCGTAAAATTTTAATTTATTTTCGCTTATTTATCTTATTTATAATCCAAAGTTTCTTTATTACAGATCTCTTTGCGCTGTGATCATATTTGTTTTTTGCAACGTGAATTTCAGTTTTTTTTATTTTTCCCTCTACGATTTCTTTTTCGCTTTTAATCGGCATCTTATTATCATTTAGTATTTGACATATTTTCTTTCCAAGAAGCTTGGCTTTAGGAATTCCATGTTTGTCTCTCAAAATAAGTCCAATTTTTGCTGGAGATTCGCCCTGCTTGGCTAGTTCTACTACTATTTTTTCAACTTCTGCAGGTTTAGTTTTCATCCAGTCTAATTTTGCTTCTGTCATATTTTAATGCTGGAAAGAAGGCATTAAAAACATTACGGTTAGTTTATTTTAAGAAAAAGATCTTAAGATTTTACAAATCTTGATCCTATCTGGCTTTTCAAGCCAAAAGTTTAAAAAGCATTTCTTCTGTGATATTCTGCATATATGAAGACCCTTTGGCTTATGGTCGGCTGAAGGATAGTATTTTTGACCTGATTATCATGAAATTACCTAAAGAAACTAGAAGGTTTTGCCCGTATTGTAGAAAACATACAGATCAAGTTGTAGCTACTGCTAAACAGAGAGCAAGATCTGCTACACATACTATGTCTAGATATGCTACATCAAGATTACAATCTAGAGGGCAGAGAGTCGGATATGGTAATATGGGAAGATATTCTAAAAAAGGCCCTAAGGACTGGAGAAGAAAAGCTAAAGTTACCAAGAGAATTTCTGTTATGTATAAATGTAAAGTATGCGGAAAAATGAAAGGAATTAAAAAAGCAATAAGATCAGGAAGAATTGAAGTAGGAGAAAAAATAGCAAAGTAAAATGGCAGAATCAAAAAAAATCGTAAAGAGGGCATTTTTCGAAGTAAAAGTTCCAATGACTGCTGCAAAAATATCTCTTTATGGCCATTCAGCTGAATCTCTTGCAGGAAAAACAATAAAATTAGATCTGACTAGAAGCCTTAGAGGAAAAAATTTAGAATTAAAACTAAAAATAAAAAATGAATCGGGCGTTCTTGTCGGTGAGCCTGTAAGTTTAGAGCTTGTTGGATCATATATAAGGAAGATGTTCCGAACAGGAATTGATTATGTAGAAGATTCTTTTACTGCTGAATGCAAAGATGAAAAAGTGCTTATCAAGCCATTTATGCTTACAAGAAATAAAGTTTCAAGAGCAGTAAGAAATGATTTAAGAAAGACTGCAAGACAGCATCTTGAAGGACATTTAAAAACAAGAGCGGCAAAAGAAGTATTTAATGAAATAATTACGAATAAACTTCAAAGAGAGCTTTCCTTGAAGCTTAAAAAAGTTTATCCTCTTGCTCTTTGCGAGATAAGAGTATTTACGATTCTTGAAGAAAAGAAGTAATTTTTATTACATAAATAATTAAAAATAAAGAAGTAATATTATTCTGATGGTTATGTATTATGCAATTTCAATTATTCAGAAAAATGATATTCCAATTTCTTTTATTCCCTTAGTTATGAGGGCTAGAATTTTGGATAATAGAGAAAATGGAACTAAATATAAAATAGAAATTAATAAAGATCTACCTCTTGATGAAAAGGTTAAGGCATATGTGCATGAAATTATACATCTAATTCCAGATTTCGCTTTTTTTCTAGGTAATCCTGGAGAATTACTAGCCAGAGGTATTACAGAAGAGAGGTATGAGTTTGTAGAAAAACAGATAGATGCACATGCTGAAAACTTAATTAGAATTTATCCCTCAATTGAGAGCCTTATTAAATCGAGGTTCGAAGAAATAAATAGCCCCGCCAGGATTCGAACCTGGGTCTACGGCGCCAAAGGCCATCATACTTGACCACTATACTACGGGGCTATATAATAAAATTAGAAAAGTCAGGCAATTTATAAAGATTTGTTATAAATCTTTAAGTAGACTGCTCAGCAGATTGTCCAGGATACAGTATAAGATTTAAATTTCTTACAACCTCTCTAAAGTCTTCAGGGTTTATATGATATCCTTCAATTTCGTCTAATATCTTTTTTATATCTGCTGAATAATTTGTTGATGGATTTACCAGTTCACTTGTTAGAAGAAGCATGGATAGATTATACGATATTTTTTGTTCCACTCTTTCTATAGGTGATATAGGATATTCAGGTTCTTTAGGACCTTCACTTTGATCAGGATTATCATTTTTAACTTTACAATAATGCGCAAGAGAATCTACTCTACCATATGGGGCTTTTTTCAACATTTCTTCCAATCCGTAATATGCTCCAGCGTCTGCCTTGAACACTTTCACCACTTGCAACATATCTTGTCTCTTATCAGGATCTGACGGAAGAGATATTCTTCTTGGGATTTCTATATATTCAGGATTTTCTTGAACATTTTCTTGATTATTATTAAGACTATCTCGTGCTTTATAAAAATCTGAAGGAAGTTCTATTCTTGTTGGTATTTCGTTTTCGTTCATGAAAATTTACAAGAACATTCGTATTTAAATCTAACTATTAAGGGTAACTAAGAAGTGGTAACAATTATTCTAGTAAGCCTGCTTGTATCGTCCACGGAGTTCAACTTTTTTCAGCCGGTCTATTGTTACGATATGGTTTTTTGAGATTTTATAGCCCTCAAGAATAGCTTTCCAGAATGTCTCGGAATGAGTAAAATGCTTTGCTTCAAGGGCTTCTTTGATAAGATGCAAATCAACAGCCTTGTCTTCTGTTTTGCTTGATTCAAAACCAAGGCCAAAGTCTATAAAATAAACTTTATTATCTGCATAGATCATGTTGCTAGTTGTCAGATCTCCATGAATTATATCTGCATCATGAAGTTTTGCAATATTTTTTCCTATTTGGACGCAGACAGATTCTGCATTTTTTATTTTATCTAAATTTTCAGACAATTTGAGACCGTTGATGAATTCCATGTCAATTTCCTTTGTTCTTTCATCAACTTTTTTAATTTTAGGAACTGGAATAAGATTTTCTGCTTTTTCCAACAGTTTTGCTTCTTTTTTTGTCCTCTGCTTTCTTATTTTTTCATCTAAAACTGGAAGACGATATGATTTTTTTGTTCTCCTTTTAATTAAAATATTATTTTTATGAATAAGAATTGCTTCCGCGCCTTGTTGAATAATTTGTTCTTTCATTATTTCTATTTATGTTTAGAATTTCATCTTTCTGCCGAATTTCTTGGCAAGCTTCATGATTGTTTTTTGATCCATATTTCCAGATGTTAGAGAAGATTGGGATTTTATCATTTCTTTAAGCATTTTATATTGTTTTAACATCGCCCTGATTTCAGAAGTGGTTGTTCCACAACCTTTTGATATTCTTTGAATTCTCGAAGTTTCTTTTTCAAGTATTTCTGGATTTTCCTGCTCTTCTAGTGTCATCGAATTTATTGCATGCTTCCAATGTTTAGCTTTTTCCTGCTGTGTTTCCAATGCCTGTTCTGGAACTTTTGCTTTTCCAAGCCCTGGAATCATTGACATTATTTTGTCCATTCCGCCGATAGAGTCCATTGATTCGAGCTGTGCTTGAAAATCTTTTAGTGTAAACTTTCCTTCTGCTAAGCGAGCTTGTGTCGCTTCAATGTCTTTTTCACTTACAACTGATTGAATTTTTTCCATTAGGCTCTTTAGGTCGCCCATTCCAAGCATTCTTGATAAGAAAGATTCAGGATCAAATGTTTCAAGATCTGCAGGCTTCTCGCCTGTACCAATGAATATTACTGGAGCTTTGACTTCTGCACAGGCAGTTAGAGCTCCTCCACCTTTTGCAGTTGAATCCATCTTTGTAATTATTACTCCGGAAATATTTACTGCTTCTTTGAATGTCTGCGCTTGTTTTTTTGCTGTTTGTCCAATATCAGCAGACATTACTAATAATGTTTCAGTTGGTTTTGCAAGTTTTGAAATATCCTTTATTTCTTTTATCAAGTCTTCAGACAAGGAATCACGGCCAGCAGTGTCTACTAAGATGAGATTATAATTTTTCATTTCCTGTTCATATTTTTTCCATATTTTTTTTGGATCTTTTTCTTCTGGACTGATGAAAGCAGGAATATTTTGCTTATCGCAAAGCTGCTTTAGCTGTTCTGCAGCCGCTGGGCGATAGACATCGAGACAAATTGCGCAAACTCGATGGCCGCGCTTTCCATAATAAGATGCAAGTTTTGAAATAGTCGTTGTTTTTCCTTGTCCATACAAACCGAGCATGAGAAAGACGTTTTGTTTTTCTAGTTTGATTTTTCTCGATTGGCCTAAAAGTTTTATCAGCTCATCATGAAGGAGCTTGATTATATGCTCTTTCTTTTCTAGACCGGAGATACGTTCGTTAAGGGCTGATTGTTTTATTTTTTTAGTAAGTTCAAGAACAAGGGAAACATTGACATCTGCTTCTATAAGCGCCCTTTGAAGGTCTTTTACAACACTTTCTACTAGCGTTTTGTCAAGAAAAATAGCATTAGCTATCTTGTCCGTTACTTTTTTCAGCGTAGATGATAGTTTATCCAACATATTTTGAGAAGTCTAAATTAAGTTAATAAAGTTGTGGTTTAGAAGAATAAAAGTTAGTTATTTCTCTATTGACAGCTTCTTACCTGCTCCGGCAAAAAGCAGTGTTAGAGCTCCAAGAAGCAATAAAAGAGGAAGCTCTCCATTTGTTTTGTAGAATCCGTTAGGAATGTGAACTAAAAGCAAGGCTACAGTCATAGTGATTGATAATAAAAGAGCAGAAAGTCTTGTCCAGAAACCAAGAAGTATAGCTAATCCACCGAATGTTTCAACTAAAGAAACTATCCAGGCAAAAAACATTGGAATTGGGACTCCTGTGCTTCCGAAGAATCCTGCAACACTATCAACTCCCATCGCAAATGGGCCGATTGCAAAAAGTTTACCCACTCCATGCATTAGAAATATAAATCCGACACCTAATCTTAAAAATATCAGAGACCATTCTGAATATTTAACAAAAATTTTATCTACTTGTTTCATATGTTTTTATCGGATTTAACATATTTAAATTATTCTAATCCGAGATTTTTCAAGACGGTAGATTTTGTGAAAACTTCAAGATCATCGTACTCTTGACCTATGCCTAGAAAGTAAATTGGCTGGCCAGTTACGTAAGAGACTGATAAAATTGTGCCTGCCTTTTCATCTACGTCTGCTTTAGTTAGAATAATTCCATCAATACCAATAGTTTCGTTGAATATTTTTGCCTGATCTATTACATCATTTCCAGTTATAGACTCTCCGACAAAAATTTTTAGATTTGGCTTTGAAATACGGATTATTTTCTCCATTTCTTTCATGAGATTCTGTTTTGTGTGCATTCTTCCTGCAGTGTCTATTAAGACTACTTTTATTTTGTTTTTTTCTGCATATTTTTTAGCATCAAATGCAATTGATGCAGGATCAGTTCCGTAAGCATGACTTATTACAGGAACACTGAGTTTATCTCCATGTTTTTGCAGTTGTTCAATTGAAGCTGCTCTAAATGTATCTGCGGCTGCAAGTACACAAGAGATATTATTCTTTTTCAAAAGACTGGCAAGCTTTGCAATCGAAGTTGTTTTGCCTGTTCCATTTATACCAAAGAAAATAATTGTGTAAATCCCAGGATGATCTTTTATTTTATTTATAAGATTTGGAGGCTCTATTAAAACTGCCAAGATTGATTTTTTTAGACTATCTTTTATTGTTTTTTCTATTTCATCTTTTTTAACTTCAATTCCTACAAGATCTTTTGATAAGTTTTCTTTTATTTTGTCCGCTACTTCAAGAGCAACATTATTTTCAAGCAAAGTTATTTCTAATTCTGAAAATAATTCGTCAAGATGCTCTTGTGTTAATGTAACTGTTGATCTAGTTATTTTTTTAAATAATTTTGAGAAAAAGCCTTCTTCTGCAGGTTTTTCTTGTGCTTGCTCTTTTTCTGGTTCAGCTTGCTCCTTTATAATTTCGGCTTCTTCGATTTTTGTTTTTTCTTCAACTTCTTTTTTTTCTTGAAGCGCAAGTATGTCAATTTCTTCATCTACAGAAATTGTTTTTTTGGCAGCCTTTTCTATTTTTTTTAATGTTTCTACTTCCAGCTCTTTTTTTACTTCTGATTTTTTAGCAGGTTTGAGTTTTTTTATCTCTTTTAAGATTTCTTCTTTTCCTTTTTTGGCCTCTTTTACAGGTACAACTACAGGTTTTTCTTCCGTTTCTTCAGGTTTTTTGAACCAGCCAGCTATTTTTTTCTTTAATGCATCAAACATATTCTTAATAATTCTAAGATATATATAAATATGATTAAGAAAGGATTAAAAGTTCTATTAAATTAGTTTATTTATAATAAAAAATGGTGAAATTAAAGATATTTCTTTTCAGGCATGGGCAGACGACGTTCAATAGAGATCATGTTTTTACGGGCTGGAAAGATTCTAAATTAACTTCTAAGGGATTTAAACAAGCAAGGATTATTGCTAAAAAATTAAAAAACAAGAAATTCCAAGTTGCGTACACAAGTGATTTATCAAGATGCAAAGATACATTGAGAGAAGTTTTAAGATACCATCCTGAAGTAAAAGAAAAAATAATTGATAGGAAATTAAGAGAGAGAAGCTATGGCCAGCTTGAAGGACGCCATCATTCTGAATTTGTCAAAATGGCAGGAACAAAAGATTACAAAACATTACTACATTGGAACAAAATAGATCACTTAGAAGGAAAAGAGAGAAAGGAATTTATTAAAAAACACGGCGAAGCTGATCTGCAAATAATAAGGAGAAGCTATGCAACTAGACCTCAGAAGGGAGAGAATATGCCAATGGTTGAAAAAAGAGTTAATACATTTATTAAAAATATGTTAAAAAAGATGAAAAAACAGAAAGTTAATGTTGCGATATGTGCATCTGGAAATTCGATGAGGCCGTTTAGAAAATATTTTGAACATTTAACGAGAAATCAAATGATGAAGTTAGAAAATCCTTGGGATGACTATTTTGAATACACTATTAATTCATAGAACCAAGGTTCTATGACTCCTATATGTCAAAACAATCATTTTTATAAAGTTGGATAATGAGGAATTTTTATGTTAACATATAATGACGTATATGAAATTCTGAGAAAGGAGAAGTATGGAGAAGCGCTGCAGGCGCTTCCTAAGAATTTTGTTTCAGAATTTTTGGAATATTTGAATGATAAAAAGGAGCAAAGCTCCAAAGATGAAGGGCTTTTTGTCGATGCTGTTATAAAATCAAAGAAGCAGCTTGAAAATTCTATTGCTTTATTTAAGGAGCTTATGCTTCGCAGAAAGAAGAAGCTGCTAAATTTAGTTTTTGTTGCTACGGAAACAGGAATAATGAAAAGAGATTATGAAAATATGCTTCCTTTTGAGCGAGATGTTTTTGATAAGCTTGTAAAAGGATTTGAAGAAGGGGATAAAGAACTTGCAAAAATTATGTCTGGAAGAAAGGAAAAAGAAAAAGAAAAATTCAGAATGATAATGTTTAATCAGAATGTCGAGCAGTTTGTTGATATGACTGGAAATGCAATCGGCCCCTTTACCTCTGGAGAACTTGCAAATTTAGACAGAGAAGTTTCTGAAATTCTTGTTACGGGTGGAAAGGCTAGTTTTGTAGATGAAGCATAGAACCGAGGTTCTATGACTCCTATAATAAGTTTAGCAAGCTAATAACCAAGGTCTTATGAATCCTATAATTAATTTGTCAAGCCAATAACGCAGTTCTATGATTCCTATAATAAGTTTAGCAAGCTAATAACAATGTCTTACGAACCTAAAAACCAAGGTTTTTGATACTATATTTATATTAATTTTGCTTTTATTATAAATTTTTATATGTTTTAGAATATTTTAATAAATATTTTAAAAAAGATGATGATGAAAAGAAATTATTTTGTTTTTCTGTTAAGTTTATTTGCTGTTATTTTAGCAACTGGTTTTGTTTCTGCGCAGACTGCACTTACTTCGTGTCAGACAATCAGTACACCGGGATCTTATATTTTAAGCAATAGTGTTTCATCAACTGGGACATGTTTTTTAATAACAAATAGTAGCGTGACTCTTGACTGCGATGGTAATACAATTACTTATGCAACAACAGATGATGGAACATTTGGAATTAGAAGTTTTTTCCCTTTCATTACCCCTAATAATCTAATAATTAAGAACTGTAATATTGTGCAGGGAAGTCCTACATTAAACAGCCATGGTATTTCATTCGGCATAATGAGAAATACACTCGTTACCAACACAGTAATAAGTACTATTGGTGAGGGATCTTATGGTGTTCGTGATGATACTATTTCATCCCCAGGCTTTGGGTCTCATAACACAGTTTATTCTTTTCTTAAAATTACAACTACAGGGATTGGCGCTATCGGCATGAATATTGGAGGTTCAAGTGGCGCTAGTGGAGTTACAATAGATTCTGCTGAAATTACTACTTCTGGCGACGGATCTAATGGTATTAATTGGAGAGGATTTAATGGGGGCAGCGTAATAGGCACTATAAAATCAAGCAAGATTACTACTTCTGGCTTGGGAGCAGTAGGTATTAGTTTGATGTCTGCTACCGGGGGGAATAGGATATATACAAATCATATTGTAACAACTGGAAGCGACTCTTCAGCTTTTACATTTAATTCACTTTCGAATGGAAATACAATATATAACAACATATTTGATGCACAAAACTCAGTGAATGTGCTAAGAGGCGCTGGCGCTGGATCAGGTTTTAATATATGGAATGTATTGGGATGCGGCCAACAAAATATCTTGGGCGGTGATACAATTGGCGGTAATGCTTGGTTTGGACAGGAGCAATTTTCAAATACTTGTACTAATGTCGATGGAGATGCTTTCTGTGATACATCTAAAATTGTTGTTCCTAGTCCTTTTCCCCCTAATGTTCAAAAGGACAATTTACCTCTAACAACACCAGGACCTAATCCATATGTGCCTTGCCTTTGCAGCAACGGTCTTGTTGATGAAGATTTTGGCGAGCAGTGTGATGATATAAATAAAGATGATGGCGACGGATGTTCAAATATATGCGAAGTAGAATTAGGATATACATGCACTGGTGAACCTAGTGTCTGTGTTCTTTCAGATCAAGTTTGCAATAATGGTGTTGTAGAAGGAACTGAAGTTTGCGATCCTTCTGGATCTATTCTTAGCAGCTGCGATACTGGCTTGCAAGGACTTTGTGCATACGGAGATCAAATATGCGACGCTGGATGCGGATCTTCAAGCTGCCAGCAGACAGTATTTCCAAGTGCAGAGATTTGCGATGGATTAGATAATAGCTGCGACGGCGCTGTTGATGAAGGAATTGATACTGATTTTGACGGATTTAATGATTGTACTGCAGATGCCTGCATCGGCACCGCTGGACAATTTCAAGGTTGTCCTGTTGGAGATAAAAATATTGTAACATTCCATACTGTAAATATTGGAGGAACAACTTCTACTGCTGTACCTTTAGAAGGAGTTGAAGTAAGAGTATTCGATAGAAATAATGCTGATTTTAGAACAATTGCTGGAAGCAAAAATCCAGATGGATCATTATATGGCATAGTATTCGAAGCTAATCAGGGCAATGTTGGAAACTGTATAACAGATAGTTTAGGAGTTTGTATTGCCGGAGAGGCCCAGGTTGGAGATTATTTAGTTATTACAAAATATTATGATTCTGCAACTGGAAAAACAGTTTATGTTGGAAGGCCTAAGAGTCCTAGCGACTTTAAAAATGGATTAGCTACTAAAGATTTCCAAGTCATAAAAGTATTAAAGAAAGGAGTATTTCAAGAATTTAGAGCAGGAAGCAAACTTGTTGTTACAGGATCTCAACTTGAAATAATTGCTCCAGACAGTTCTGTATGGGAAGGTACAAAGTCGATATATCCATTTATATTTACTTCAGACAGTGAGTGGGAAGTAGATGTATGCGCGCAAGTACCAACAGGATATAAAGTAATTGGAGTATATGATTCGAATGGCAACTTAGTCTCAGGCACTGAATGTACACAGGCATTCGTATCTGGAGAGAGTAAAGTAGTTGCTTTTGAAGTTGCGGAAGTTGGAAGCCCAGAGCCTTCATTTTCAGCGACGATAAATGTTAAACATAAAGGCAAGAGCACAGTAAAGAAGATTTTAACTTCTGATATAAGAAAGAAGACATTTAATGAAAAGATGAATGCTGCCAAGTCAAAAACAAACAAGGGAGTTACAGGATCAGCAATATATGCAGATCTGAATGGAACTGTTTCAATGGTTACATTCGTATTAGCGCTTTTGACATTATTAGGAGTGGGCGTAATACTTCGCAAGATTAATACCTGGCCCCCCTCATAGTCATCTTTAATAAACTATTTTTAGTTTTATTTTGTTTAATTAAATTAGAATTAATATTATCATCTTACTTTTTTATCGACGAAAAAAAGCCTCCAGAGGGATTCGAACCCTCGACCCTCAGTTCATTTGGATTACTTTTATGAAATAACCGTACAAAACTGATGCTCTAACCAGCTGAGCTATGGAGGCTTAATTAAGATTAAGAAAAAGACATTAAAAAGGTTTTGTTAGGCTGGAAAAACCTTATATATTGCTAAATTATAAAATTTGTGTATATAGGCCCTGTAGTCTAATGGTAGAACATGTCTTTGACGTGGACGAGGCCCAAGTTCGATTCTTGGCAGGGCCATTCACTTAGTAACTAAGTTACTTACTAAGTTAGTTATTAAGAAAGGTTTTTATATCAAAATAGCTAGAGTTTAATATTAAAAAAAGGGTAATTTAATGAAAAGATATTTGCTTATAATAGAAGATGAAGAGTCTTGGCAGAAATTCAAACAGATTATAAAAAGGGATATTAATACTGAAATAATAGATCTAATTAAGGAAAAAATCAAGGCTGGCAAAGGTGGAAAGAAATAATGATTAAAAAAAGAGGACAAGTGACAATTTTTGTTATCATTGCAATTGCACTTGTTGCAGGCATATTAATTTATTTTGTATTTAAGGGACAGCTTTTTGCTACAGAAGTTCCTGCAGAATTTAAACCAATTTATAATTACTATGCTGAATGCATTGCTCAGGAAACGCAAAATGCAATTGATCTTGCAGAAAGCCAGGGAGGGCATATTTATCTGCCAGAATATGATCCTGCAAGCGAATATGCACCATTTTCTTCGCAGTTTAATTTTTTAGGATTTCCTGTCCCCTATTGGTATTATGTTTCCGGCAATGGAATAATTAGGGAGCAAGTGCCTTTGAAAAGCGAAATTGAAAAAGAAATAGCAACTTATGTTGAAGAAAGAGTTAATAATTGTGATTTTGAGAATTTTTATGCGCAGGGATTCTATATTGATTTGGGGGAACCTAGAGCAACTGTAAAACTGGAAGATACTAAAGTTCTTGTTACCGTTACTTCTGCAGTTGCTTCTTCAAGAGAGGAGCAGAGTGCTTTGAAGAGTGAGCATAAGATAGAAGTAAACAGCAAACTTGGAAAGTTCTATGATCTTGCTATAGAAATTTATGATAAAGAAAAGAACGATGCATTTTTAGAGAATTACAGCACTGATGTTTTAAGATTATATGCTCCAGTTGATGGTGTTGAACTCAGCTGTTCAGGAAAAGTTTGGAGAACTCGAGAAGTGATAGATGATTTGAAATCAGGATTGGAAGCAAATATCGGGGCTATCAAGTTTTCAGGCGATTATTATAGTCTTGGAAAGAAGGAAAATGAATATTTTGTTGTTGATCAGCCAGTAGATGAAAGCGTTAATTTACTTTATAATAAAGATTGGCCTACTAAAATTGAAATTGCCGGAGCAAGCGATGAGCTGATGATTGCACAGCCAGTTGGCAATCAGGAAGGATTGGGAGTAATGGGCTTTTGCTTTGCACCATATCATTTTGTTTATGACATAAGCTTTCCAGTTTTAATGCAGATTTATGACGGCGGAGAGATATTTCAATTTCCAGTTATTGTTGTAATAGACAAGAATGTACCTAGACAGGCAGTATTTTCTGAAATAGAAGCAGAGGAAGACTTTAACTTATGTGAATTCAAGACGCAAGATATAGAAGTAAATAGTTTTGATGTTAATCTAAAGCCAATTGATACAAATATAAGTTATGAGTGCTTTACACAGCAGTGCTTGCTTGGAGAAAGCAAGAATGGTATGTTCAAGGGAAAAGCCCCTGCTTGCGTAAATGGATATTTAGTTTTGAGGGCTGATGGATATGCTGAAAAGAGAGTGCAATTTTCATCAAATGAAAATACTTTTGCAGATGCAATATTAGACAGAGAGTATGAAGTTAATGTTGACTTAGAAATCGGGGGCAAGATATTAGATGGAACTGCAATTGTCACATTTGCAGGAGATAAAACTTACAGCACAGCCCTGCCAGAAAATAATAAAATAAAATTATCAGAGGGATTGTATAATGTAACAGTATTTGCTTATGGAAATTCAAGCATTGTTATTTCTGGAGGAAGCAAGACGCAATGTACTGAAGTTCCTAAAACAGGAATTTTCGGATTGTTTGGAGGAACAAGAGAAGAGTGTTATGATATAACGATTCCAGATACAAAGATTGACAGCGCTTTGATTGGGGGCGGCAGATCAGAGATTTATATTTTGCCTTCTGATTTGGAAAAAGGCAAGGTGACAATTATTGCTGATTCATTTGCAGCGCCTAATTCGTTGGAGCAGCTGCAGTATAATTTTGAATCGTTCGACAGCGCAGGAGTGGATTTAGAATTTTAATAACATGTTAATAAAAAATAAAATTATGCTTGGAATTTTAATATTTGCAGTTGTAACTTCAATTTATTTTGCGGAAGCGCAAATTACGGCAAGACCAAACAGCTTTACTGGAGTTTCAGGCAGCTCAAGCGCTATAACCAGACAGACATATCAGCCAAGCTTCCAGACCTATTACACTTCTTCTGATATTGATACTTATTGGCCAATATTAAGAGACAGTGATCAATGTGAAGGAAGACAAGATTTGACTTTGCAAGTTGCTCCTGCAGGCTGCCAGCCAGCAGTTGTAAGATCTGATTTGCTAGCAGAGCAAAATGTTCCAGTATTTTGCCAGATTAATGCTTTAGAATTAAATCCATTTATTGATGTTAAAAATATAAAAAATATAAGATTCAGGGGAGAATATCCAAAAGAGGTTGCAGCTGTTGGATTTCATCCTGCTCGATCTGCTTTACGAACGAAAGATCAATTAATTGGCAGTCCGCTGATAAATAATATTGGTTATGTAGTAGTTGTTTTAAAGAAAAATCCTATTGAAAAAACATTGCCAGAGTTTGTTAATGTGACTTTGTCAGGACAAGTGGAATATGATTCTATTAATGCTCTCGGAGTCGGCCGCGCTGAATTTTTGCTGAAAGAAGTTAGTGATGAAGAATGGGAAGTCGATAAAAATAAACAAAGCTTCTGGCAGGGACAATATTTTGTAAGACTTGAAGATGTTGATGAAAGTCGTGCTTTGGTTGCTATTTACAAGGGAGATAAAAAGATTTCATCAACTCAAGTTAAATTAGGCGAGACTTCGAAAGAAATTTATGTTCCTGGAGGATATTGCAAAGCAGGAGTGCAGATTGCGTTTGATGGATTTGAGGCTGCCCGCGATACTGCAAGAATTGAAGTAGGAGACTCTAATGGAAAAGACATTCTTGATGTTTATGTTGGAAGCAGATTTTTGAATGATAAGTGCAGAGTAAGAAAGATAAGAATAAATCCTGACGGAGAAACGGGAAGTGTCGATGTTAGATGCGGAAGCGAGAGAGTTTTGCTTGAGAGCAAGCCGTTTGCCTCAGATATATTTGTCAATGATTTAAATCAGCCAGTTCAACCAGCTTTAGTTGATGGAAATCCAGTTGTTGATTTAGGGGCAAGAGGAAAATATAGTCTAAGCAGCAATGATAATTTAGTAGTATTAGGAGGACAGGGTGGATTAATATTAACTGATGCAGGCATTGCAGAGATTGCTAGAGTGAATAATGTTGAAACGTCATTCTTAATCAATTTAGAAGATGCACTTATAGAATTTAAATATAAAAAAGTCAGCACAGACAAGAAACCCCAATTGCTAAAAGACAGATCTCTTTTAGATGAAGAAACAGAAAAGTCCCTTACAGAAGCGATCGAAGCTTACGAAAGAGTATCAAATGATTATCCTTCTGAGAAGCCAGTGCCTGGTGAACTTAAAGGCGGCGATTTGAACAGGCCTTATGGCGAACAGGCATTGCAGAAAGCAATTGAATTGGCAAGCAGCAATGGAAAGAGTGCGAAAGAAGCTGAACTAATAAATACATTTATAGAGAAATATCCTAATTCAGAATTAGTTTCATTTTATCAAAATAGAATAACTCAGCTTTATACAGTTGATTCTAGTCTTTCCGGCAGCACAATATATCTTGATAATCAATATAGAACAATAAGACTTGTTAAGTTTACCAAGCCAAGTAAAGATGCTAATGCAGAATTTACTTTCGGATCCACTAGACCTATTCTAAAGTTAGGCGAGCAATATTCAATCGGCAGCTTTTATTTCAATCTAACTTCATTGGACAGCAGAAGAGCTACAATCAGCACAAATTGCGACAGAGAAATTTTAGGAACAACTTTGAGAGAACCTTCAAGAACAGTAAAAGGCGGAGGGACATTTACTTTATCTTTAGATGAGCGTTATGATGAGAGAAGTATTCGTGTTTGTAATGATGTACTAGTTCTGGATAGAATAAATGTTGAAGAAGTTGCGCGCGTTCGTTTGCTTCCTAAAGTAAAGGGAACAATGAGTGATATTAATATGTCCGTAAGAGTTGGAATTGAAAAGAGGTTAATACAGCTAAGTCCTGAAAAGACTAAAGAAAGAATCACAAATATAAATAAGAGCATTGAACAATGGGAAAAGATTTCAAAGAATCTTGCTGATGTTGTCAAAACTTTGAAGACAGCCTGTTTTGCTACAAATGCTGTTTTAACTGTAAAGAATTTCTTGTCCGGATTCAGCGGAGAGGCGCTTGCAAGACAGAGAGCAATGCAGGGAGATCATGGATGGAATGCACAATGTGGAAAACTTGTTGATGAAGGAAAGTATCCAACATTAAATGCTTGTTTTGTCGGCGAGGCAGATAAGATTAATGGCGATGTTAAAATAATTGGAGAGTGCATAAAAGAAGTTAATACTGAAATTAAATCTATAGATGCAAAGCATCCAGGGCAGGCTTCTAATGATATATTTGGCGGCGGAAAGACTGTGGATAGAGCGACTGCTGTAAAAGAGCAAGCTGAAAGCGTATTAGGCAAATCTGGTGATAAAAATATTTACAATCAAAAAGGGGAAAAAATTGGAACAGTAAATGATATTCTTTCTAATACTGATGGATATAAAGAAGGTATATTTAACAATGATCAATTAAGAGATCTTCAGCTTAATCTTGCTTGCAGAGGAAAGTTAACCGGAGGATCTGCTGAAAATGCAGAAGCTGATTTGGCAAGGATATTTGCTCAAGTGAAGGAAAATAAACAGTCTCTTGATGAATTTAAAAAAGCAGAAGAAGCAAGGAAAATTGGAGAGCCAAGGCCATTTAGAGGCGGTCTGGCAGCAACAAGTGTTGCAGAGGTTTTCAAAATTGAAACTCTAAAAGCAGAAAATATTAAAAAAGAATTGGGAAAGACTGCCCAATTTTCAGATTCTGGTGTTACTCATTATTCTAAGTTTATTGCTGAAAGATCTCCTTCCGGAAAAGGCATCACTGTTTTTGAAACAGGTACATATTATTTGGGATTGAAGCAAGTTGAAACAGGAAGTTTCCAAGTAATAAAAGCGATTAAAGATAAAGGTAATGCGGCTTTTTTTGTGATTGAAGATCCAGCTATTGGTCAATTCGTAGACTTCCACCAAATAGGAATTATAAAATCTGCAGATCAAGTCAATTACTTTAATTCATTCAAAGATCCCCAAGTAAGATATTATGAGAATGAGCCGTACAAGGGAATGCCTGCGCTTGTTCCATTTGATTTGCGAAGCGGCTGGTATGCTGCAACTAAGCAGACAATTCCTGTATTTGGAGGACAGCAGGCATTTGAGGCAAGCGGACGCGTTTCCAGCTTCTGGCTGTGCAATGTCGGGCCAAATGGAAAAGCAGATTTCTTTGAAGGAATTAGAGATGATATATGCCAGCAGATTAATTTGAATACCAATCAGCCTTATGGTGTGTTTTCTAACTTGGGCGAGAGTCAGGCCAGGGAACTAGTTGGCAAGGGAGTTCAGGCAATAACTCAAGCAGCAGAACAGTATGGAAGCGGAAGAGGTCCTGTAAGAATACTTGGACAGACAATTTCTAGAGGAGCACCGGCTGCAAATGTTCCATCAGTGCAGTGCCAGAACTTTATGGATCCTAAAGACTGCCAGTTAATGTTTAATGTCTGCGATCCTGTAATTTGTCCGGCATCGAGATGCAATTTCGGAGGACAGTATCAAGTAGCAGATGTTGTGCAGACTGGAATTGTCGGATCTGCGCTTCTTTGTTTACCAAATTATAGAGAAGGAATTTATGTTCCGGTTTGTCTGACTGGAATTCAAGCTGGAGTCGATTCTTACGTTTCAATATTAAAATCTCATAGGGATTGTCTGCAGGAAAATCTTGATTCCGGAAAATTAGTTGGAATTTGTGATCAGATTTATTCCATATATTCATGCGAATTCTTCTGGAGGCAAGTAGCTCCAGTAGCTAATGCTCTTCTGCCTAGATTGGTAGAAACTCTTTTTGGAAGAGGAGGAGCAAGAGGCGGCGGAGAATATTTGACAGTAAATGCTGCTTTTGATAATTCAAGAAAGTCTATTGATTACTTTACTCAAGTGTACGCAGTAAATTCTTTGAAGGCTTTCAAAGCAAGAAATGTAGAAGAGATTGGAACAGATTTCTGTAAGGCATGGATTTCTGCAAAAGCTCCAACAGTATTTAAAAATTTAATCGAGCCAGAGAGTCCGCCGCAGTTTTATGCATGGTTTGATGCAGTGCCATTTAGTACTGTAACAGTTCCAGCTACTTCACAATACAAAGTATTTTATCATATTTTTGGAGGCAAAGATACTGGAGTTAGTTATTCAGTTTATTTGAAGAGTCCTCCTGAAGCAGGATTTTATGCAACAACTCAAACTATAACTGTAGCTACAGGATTTATAACTAAAGGACAAGCAAAATCTGAGAGCAAGGACTTTACTGCTCCTGAAGGCTACAAAGAACTTTGTGTAAGAATTAATGCTGAAGAGAAGTGCGGATTTAGACAAGTAAGCACAGATTTTGCTCTTAATCAATTAAGAGACAGTTATGTTAAAGAGCAGAGCACGCAGAAAGATATTAAGTCAGAAAAGGAATGTATTTGGGGTACTCCAAGCTTTGGAGCATTATTGAATCCAAACATTCAGGCCGGAGTGGAAGAAGCTGCAATTCCTGAAATTTACAACAGAGGGGTTGTAAGAATCTGTGCAACTACAAATCCTGGAAGCTCTACAGATCCAACAAGATTTGTCGACGTCGGTCAGTGTGATGATCCTAAGTTAAGATGCTGGATTGACAAGAAGAGCGTTTCTAATGCAATTACTGATGTAAATAAAGGAGTTAGAAATGCTACATTATCAGATTTGGAACAGATACAGAAAACTAACTTGGAACAAAAAGGAGAATTTTTACCTGATCAAAACGCATTAGATGAAATTAAGAGATTAGAAGGCAATAAGAGCAGCCTGCAGTCCATCATAACAATTAGTAATCGATTTTTAGCTGATAATTTAATATTTGAGATAGATAGAACAAGCGAGAAAGTTATTTTGAATCCTTACAAAGCAAGACTTCTATTATTAAGAGCAGAAGTTAAAGAAATAGTTGCCAAGGCTTACTTGAATGCTAGGAAATCAGCAGTAAAAGCACCTACTGTTGCAGAAGCTGCAGAAGAAAAAACAGAGTCAATCAGAGGTACTTCTGAAGCAGCACCAGTTTCGACATCAACTTTAAGATCTTATATTATAGAAAAGAGAGATAGAGTTTATTATTATGTTATTTTTATAGATTCTGAAGGAAGAAAAATTGATACAGGATATTATTTTGATATTTTAAAATTATACAAAGATATTGATTTTGCAAGGGATCCTACAGTAGGCAGTTCAAGCAATGGTAAAATTACAATTATTGATCAAACTGCAAAAGGTCTTTTGATTGATCTTGATAAATATTCTTGGACTTATCAGAGAGATCCTCAAACAGGCACTTCTGATTTTGTATTAAGTCATCCTTAGAAATAAATTTTAAATGCGGGAGCTAGGATTCGAACCTAGGAAAGCACTAAGCTACTGGAGCCTAAATCCAGCCCATTAGACCACTCTGGCACTCCCGCATGAAAACCAAGGTTTTCTATCCTATATGAAGATTACCAAGGTAACTTATATGCGGAGATTTATTGATATAAAAAGCTGTTGATAAAGTTAGAAGAAATTTATTTTACTTTCTCAGATGCGGCGACTTTAGCTTTTAATTTATCTTCCAGTCCAAGCTTTTCTATAAGCTCTTTGTAACGATTTCTTATTGTAACTTCTGTGATTCCTGCAACATCGGCTACTTCTCTTTGTGTTTTTTTCTCGTCGTTAACTAAGGCTGCAACATACAATGCGGCTGCAGCAATTCCAGCTGGACCACGGCCTGAAGTCAGCTCTGTAATATCAGCACGCTTTAAAATTTTAAGAGCTTCATTTTGAGTTTTTGGAGATAAGTGCAATATTGAAGAGAAACGAGAGATGTAATCTTTTGGCGAACTCGGAGTAACTTTAATTTTTAGTTTTCTTACAATAAATCGGTATGTTCTTCCAATTTCTTTTCTTTCTACATCGCTTGCGCCGGCGATTTCATCAAGTGTTCTTGGAATGTTGTAAGATCTACATGCAGCATAAATGCAGGCGGCAATTACAGATTCCATTGATCTGCCACGTACAAGACCTCTTTGTAGAACGAAATTATATACTCGAGATGATTCATCTCTAACAACTGAAGGCAAGCTTAGAAAAGAAGCAACACGTCTTAATTCAGCCATTGCAAGTCTAAGATTTCTTTCTATTGACGTGGAAACGCGTTCCTGCCATTTTTTCAATCTAAGAAATTTACGAGTTTGTCCTGCTTCAAGCTTATAGATGTCAGAAATTTCTCCAACATTAGTTGTTAATCCTTTGTCGAATTTTTGAAGAGAAATAGGCGCTCCACCTCTGCCTTTCTTTTCTGATTTGTCGAATGTTCCGCCTAAATCCTGGCCGGTATCAACCATTTTTTCTTCAACAATAAGGCCGCATTCATTGCAAATCAGTTCGCCCTTTTGATCATCATAAGTAAGGTCAACGCTTTTACATTCTGGGCATCTTTTAACGTATGTCATTTAGATATATAGAGAGGTTAAAAGATTTAGGCTGAGGAGAGTATTTAAACCTTTCTACATAATTTAGAATTTATCGACGACAATGAAAACCTAAGGTTTTCAATCCTATAATAAGTTTTGCAAGCAAATTTACTTACTATGGCTTTTTATAAGAACAGCATTAATCTGCCCTTCTTGGCTTGGTCTGTTTGTGATTCTTGCTTTTCCAACAGTTGTATCTATAATAGCTCCCTTTATCAGGCGATTTTCTCTTGCTAAGAATTTATTTTGAGGAGTTTCTTCTACGTTCTTGATTTCGGCCTTTTTTATTTTTCCTTCCATACTTACATTAACAGAATTAGATCTAAGCAGAACTGTTTTTTTATTTCCACCTTTAACTCTAAGAATTTTTCTTTTTGTTTCTCCAAGGATTACTTTTCTTTCCTGGCCCTTTACTTCATAGAGTTTTTTCTTTTTCTGTTTGTGGTATTTTCCACCAGATATTTTTCTTCCGTAATTCATAATATGATTGGAAAATTTTGATTTAAATAGGTTTTGGTTTGTCTTATAAGTCTAGAAACGTTCTGCGCCAACAATTTGATCTGCTAATAATGCGTAAGTTTTTGCCTTTTCATGCAACTTTCTTTGTTCAGTTGAAGTGGGAATAGAATCATATTCTTGTTCTGTGCAGAAACCATGATTAATTAAATATTCTCTAGAATAAGTTTGTTTTAATTCTCTTACTTCAAGATCTCTTGCAGCTTTTTGTACTATATCACAAGCTTTTGATTCAAATTCAATATCTTCTAAGTTTATCATATATTGTTTGTATATTCTGTCATTTTTATATTTATTCTCGCCAAATTTTGTTATTTGTTTATAGTAATGCGATAAGTTTATATATCAAATGAAATGATTGCAATTATGGTGAATGGAATTGAAAGACCTCTTGACCTTTTGAATCAATCAAAAGGAAAGGAAGTACTTGTCCAATTGAAAAGCGAAAAGCAATTCGTTGGCACTTTGATGGCATTTGACATCCACATAAACATTGTGCTGGATAATGCTAAAGAGATGCATAACGGAGAGCTAAAGAAAAATATCGGCTTGACCTTTTTGAGAGGCGATACGATAATTTATATTTCGCCTGCGTCAACTTCTTTGAAGAAGTAATTGGGTTATTTTATTAGGTCCTGAATTAGGAAATTTAACGTTAGTTAGAACTTTGTTATTATTTTGTTTAACAATAATGATTATAAAGTTAATTTTAGTAATAATTTTAATGCTATCTCAAGATGTTTGGTTAAAAGCTATGAAGTTGCAACATGCGATAGGATATGAGAATCCTGGTTTTTGGTATGATCATCTGCCTTCAGTTCATGAATCGGCTATTCCAAGAAGAAGCGAACCATCTTTAAATTATACAAGAAGAATGTTAAAAAGAGATAATCCCAACACAGAATTTTTAGATGGCGAAGCTCTGAAGGTCGCTTTAGATTATATTTTTGAGACTTTTGATATTAAGTCTATTAAAAGAGATGCTGATTTTTCTGGAGTCCGGGTTGAAAATGTAGGCACTACAATGAAAACTTATATTCTTGGAAATGAGCGTTCTGATATGAATATAGCACTACGTATGCGATTCAAAAAAGATGATACCAATAATATTCGTCCAAATATAACCTCACTAATATCTTTTTCAGGAAGTCCCAAATTAAGAAGTGTTATTTATGAAGCCTTTGTTGATTATGCAAAGAATTTTTCTGGTTAAACAGTTATAGAATCAAGATCTTTTACTATTATTGTATTTTTGAAAATTTTCTTTGCTTCTTTTTCTATCGGTTTTATATTGTGTTCGTATCTTTGAGAGATATGTGTTAAAACAAGCTTCTTAGATTTTGATCTTTTTGCTATTGTTGCTGCATCAGAAGCTGTAAGATGCAAGTATTCTCTTGCCTGTGCTTTTTCTTTTGAAGAAAACGTTGATTCTGTTATAAGCAAATCAGAATCTTTTGCTAATTTGACTGCATTTTCGTTTATTCCAGTATCAAGAATGAATGTCAGCTTTTTCCCTTTTTCAAAGTATGTAACTGATTTTGCTTTAATTTTCTTATTGTTAAAAACTATATCTTGTCCAGCTTGAAGTTTTCCAAGCAAAGGAGAGTTTGGAAGCTTTAATTTTCTTATTTTTGACTTATCGAGTCTTGTTTTATCCTTGAATTTTATTGCATAGGCATTTGCTGGAATTCCATGAGACATCTGCGCCGCTTCTATGAAAAAGTCTTTCGTTTCTAGGAATTTTCCAGAAACTTCATGAATCTCGAGTTTTATGTTGAAATCTCTGACGAGATCTTTTAATATTCCCATAAAATTCCTTGTTCCCTTTGGCCCATATATCTTAAGAGTTTTTTCATAATTTGACATTGCAAGTGTCTGCAATATGCCTGGCAAGCCGAGGATGTGGTCTCCATGCCAGTGTGTCAGCAAGATTTTTGTTATTTTTGTCGGACTTAGGTTTGCTTTTCTAAACTGCCTCTGTGTTCCCTCTCCACAATCAACTAAGATATTTTCATTAGCAAAGCTAACTAAAATGGCTGTATGATTTCTTTCTTTCGTAGGTATTGCATTGCCTGTCCCTAGAAAAGTTATATTTACTTTTTCCATATTAATATTCAGGAAATATTGTTTAAATAGGTTAGGTTTAAATTGCAAAGACCAAGGTCCACCAAGAACTTTAGTTCTTGGGTGTCATCAAGAGAAGTATTCTCTTGAGATTTGTAAATCCTATAAATAAGGTAACTTTTAAATAATGATTTCTGATTTTACAAGTAAGCTCCTGTAGCTCAGCCTGGATAGAGCAGCTGACTTCTAATAATGAGGGCTTCTAAAGCCTTAGAAGCAATCAGCAGGTCGCAGGTTCAAATCCTGTCGGGAGCGCTTCTTTTATGATTTAAAATGTAAAATATATTTTGTTTCGCTATTATCTTTAAATATCTCTTGCTATAGGGGTTTTTATGATTTTAACAGATGGCGCAATACTGGAAGAAATGAAAAGAGGCAGTATTGTAATTGATCCTTCCGATAGAAGAAATCTTGGGACTAATAGTTTCGATATTCATTTAAGCAAACATCTAGCCTATTATAAAAATAAGGAGCTAGATGCTAAAGCCCATAATGAAGTAGAACGTTTGATTATTCCAGAAGAAGGGATTTGGTTAGAACCGTTTAAATTATATTTGGGATCTACAGTTGAGTATACTGAAACACATGAACATATTCCTTGGTTAGACGGGAAAAGTAGTGGAGGTAGACTTGGACTTTTTGTTCATGTTACTGCGGGGAGAGGAGATGTTGGATTCTGCAATCACTGGACACTTGAATTACTTGCTACACAGCGAGTTAGAGTTTATGCTGGAATGCCAATAGGGCAGTTATTTTTTCATATACCTCATGGTGAAGTTCTTGTCCCTTATGATAAGAAACCAGATGCCAAGTATGTTAACTGTGATCCAAGACCTAAGGAATCAATGATGTTCAAGAATTTTGATCCTGCAACAGGAAGATGGAAATAAAAGAGTAAATGTTTAAATAAGTCCCATTTGTTATGTTTTTATCTGTGCAGAGATTCTTCTTATAGATTCAATGCTTAGATATGCGCGGGTGGCACAGCGGCTACTGCAATCGGCTGCAGCCCGATTTTTCGTGGGTTCGAGTCCCACCCCGCGCTTGTGTATTGTATGATATATTCATTATAGTTCAATTTTGTTTAAATAGCGCTTAGGTTATTGCTTTTTATATGGATCCATTAAAAATAAGCGGCCCAGCGTTTCTTATAAAATCTGATAGCCAAAGATGGCCTGGCGATAATATAGGATCAAGTTATTATTTAGAAATTCCATACTCTGCATTTAATTCAGCTGATCAAAGTAGAGAAAGAATTCAAATTCCTATAAGCAAAGAAAGATATGAAGAATTAATGAAACAGCTTGAGGATGTGAAGAAAGATCAGCTTAAGTGCGTAGATGTTAAGGGAGATCTTGAAGTTATTGTAAGATTTGGTTGTATTAACTGATTCTGACGCCACTATAAAGGACAAAAGATGCTACGCATAATTTATAAATCCACGAAACTATGAAATTTTAACGCTATATAACGTTACAAGGAGGTAAAAAATGGTACAAGGATATTGTGTAAAAGACAAGAAGATGGTTGAAATGAAGGATCCAAAGGAATCTTTGACTAAGAGAGGTACAAAGATTGCAAAGGGAAAGTGTCCTAATTGCGGAACAACTGTCTGTAGAATGGGCGGAATAAAGTAATTAGCTAATTTTATTTTTTATTTAAGCTAGTTGTTTTTTTAATTGGATAGGAATAATTTATACATCAAGAATCAAAGATTCTTGTGGCTTAAAAGTTGCATGGCAACTTTTAAATATAATAATTCTAATAGACTTTTATGGTTAAAGAAGAGAGTAAGGATATGTCAAATATGCTAAGTATTGATGATTTAGCCACTTTTTGCAAAAGAAGAGGGTTTGTTTATGCTTCCGGCGAAATTTACGGCGGACTTGCAGGATTCTGGGACTTCGGGCCTTTGGGAGTTGAGCTAAAGAATAATTTAAAGAAAGAGTGGTGGAAGTTTCATGTCCATCAGAGGGAGGATGTTGTAGGAATTGACGGATCAATTATTACAAATCCAAAGGTATGGGAAGCTTCAGGACATGTCGCAAGCTTTGTTGATGTTGCTGTTGTCTGCAAGAAATGCGGAAACAAAGGAAAAATAGACAAACATCAAGTTGGAAAAGTAAAATGCGAGAAGTGTGGGGGAGAATATCTTAACAAAGGTGAATTTAATCCAATGTTTGTTACTGATGTAGGACCTATTAAAGCAGATGCAATTAAATCTTATTTGCGGCCTGAGACTGCGCAGTTGATTTTTGCTGATTTTAAAGCTGTTCAGGAAAATTCCAGACTGAAATTACCTTTCGGCATTGCACAATCAGGAAAAGCTTTCAGAAATGAAATTTCTCCGCGTGAATTTTTATTCAGATGCAGAGAGTTTGAACAGATGGAGATTGAATATTTTATTGCTAAGGGAATGAAATGTCCATATATTGATGAAATTAAAGGAATTGAGATAAATGTTTACAGTGAAGAGATGCAGAAAAGTGGAAAGGAATCAAAAGTTGTTAAAATTTATGATGCCTGGAAAAAAGGTATAGTAAAAAATGATTGGCATGCATATTGGCTTGCTACAGAATTCAGCTGGTTTATTTTAATGGGTGCAAATCCTAAGAAATTCAGAGCAAGACAGCATTTATCAGAAGAAAAATCGCATTACGCAGTTGATACGTGGGATTTAGAGTATAATTTTCCAATGGGCTGGCGCGAGCTGCAAGGTTTTGCTAACAGATCGAATTTTGATTTGACTCAGCATGAAAAGCATTCAAATAAATCTATGTCAATTCAAGATCCAACTGCAGGAAAAGTTCTGCCAGATGTTGTCTGCGAGCCAAGTCTTGGAGTTGAGAGAGCATTTTTAGTATTTTTATTTGATGCTTATGAACATAACAAAGAAAGAGAGAATATTGTTTTACATTTATCGCCAAAGCTTGCTCCTTACAAGGCAGCAATATTTCCTTTGATATCAAAAGGAGAAGTACTGGAAATATCTAGAGAAATTTACAAGGATTTGAAAGAAGAGTTTAATATTTTATTTGATGATTCCGGCTCAATTGGCCGCCGGTATGCAAGAAATGATGAAATTGGAACTCCATTTTGCATCACAGTTGATGAAGACAGCTTAAAGAATAAGAGTGTGACAATAAGAGACCGCGATACAACAAAACAAATAAGAGTTAAGACTGAGAAATTAAGATCTGTTTTGAGAGATTTGATAAATGGAGATATTTCTTTTGAAGATGCTGGAAAAGTTGTTAAGACGAGGGTTAAGAAGGAGTAAGAATGGTTTTATCTCAAGTTTGGCTTTATTCACTGATCAGCGTATTTATAGTCAGTCTGATATCTTTTGTAGGAATATTATTTTTAGGATTTAGTTCTGATAAATTGAAAAAGATTTTAATTTATTTAATCAGCTTTTCTGCCGGAGCTTTATTTGGAGATGCTTTTATCCATTTACTGCCTGAACTTGCCGAAGAAAAAGGAATTGGTTTAGAAGTTTCTTTGTATATTCTTGGAGGAATTCTAATATTTTTAGTTTTAGAAAAAGTAATACATTGGCAGCATTGTCACATGCCTATAAGCAAAGAACATAGGCATCCTTTTACATACACTGTTTTAATCGGAGACGGATTGCATAATTTTATTGATGGTTTGATTATTGCTGCCAGCTACATTGTAAGCATTCCTGCAGGAATTGCAACAACAGTTGCAGTAGTACTACATGAAATTCCTCAAGAAATAGGTAATTTTGGAGTTTTGCTGCATGGAGGATTCAGCAAGGGCAAGGCTTTGTTTGTTAATTTTATTTCTGCTTTGACTGCAGTTTTAGGAGCTATTGTCGGATTATTATTACAAGGAAGATTTGAAGGAATAGAGTATATACTAACTGCTATCACGATTGGAGGATTTATTTATATTGCAGGATCCGACTTAATTCCTGAGCTGCATAAAGAAAATGAAACAAAGGGATCTTTTCTACAAATGATTGCATTTATAATAGGAATATTACTAATGCTTGTTTTGCTTCTATTGGAATAAGTTTAATAATTAACTATTTTTGTAATTTTTGATTCACTCTAGTGAACAAAAAGGGCCTATAGTACAGTGGTAGTACGTCCGGCTGGCAGTCGGAAGATTCGAGTCCGATTCTCGATGGGTCCATTTAGTTTTATGGGTTAAATCCATTGTCTAATAAAAGAATATATTCTAATGCTCTTACATCAAATTGTCTTATTTTCCAAGAAGGTTCTCTCCACATTCCACTAAAATGAACTGAACCTCCCCCCATTATCTTTTGTAAAGCTTTCCTTTTTTGTTTATGTGTTCTGGCTTTATGCTTTGAGTATATTTCATTTAAGTATTGATTTTGTTCTTTGTTCCAAGAATTTAGCGGTAATTTCTTACCGACATTTGCAATATTTTCTTTATCTCTTTCTATAATAAATTTAAGAGAATCTTTATCAAATTTAGAATCTCCTTCAAATTGTGCATAATGCTTAGCGCTATCTTCTACTTCTTTAACTAAATTTGATTCAATCATATCACAAGCTTCTAGGACATCTCTCACTCTTTTATTTGTACTTCCCCTAAATCTTTCATATCTTTCTCTTATTTCATAGACAGAATCATATTTTTCACCATTTTTTTCAAGAAGTTGGTAATCCTGCAAAATTTGTAATGCTTCTTTATTTTTCATTTTATTTGTAAGAAATTGCCTGTATTAAAAGAATCAGCCAAAGAGTCGCAGTGACTAAGTTAATTACTGTTGAAAAATAAAGCCCTAAGGTAAAGAAGATAAATGATAAAACATAGAGGCCTATACTTGTTATCAAAGAAGTTTGAATTGCAATTGTCTGCTTTTTACTTTTGAATCCCTTATAAATTGTAGGAATTAGAGCATAACTAAAAAGAAGACTGCAAATTGTTATAATTATATCCTGCCAAACCATATTAATTTAGAATCCCTGCACCATATAATTCATTAATAAGATATTTTCGATCTTTATGGTGTTTTAATATTACTTCTTTAACGCCAGAAGATGATAATCTTCTGGGAAGACATGGAGAGAATTTATCATTTTCTCTGTGCTTAGCAGCATCATAAAAATCAATTAAACCTACAAGCCCTGCACAATATTTCATCAAATTTTTAGTTTCCTCACTGAATTTTATATCGATTTTTGGAATTTCTTTTAATGGGTTGTTTATTCTATCAGCATAAAGCATTACCCAGGCTGAAAATTCATTAGTATGTTTTAAAATTGCAAATCCTAGTTTCATATGATCTTCCATTTCAATTTCATCTTCTTTTGTCCAATTTATCTTTTTTTCAAGCAGTTCTTTTTTAATTATTGTTTTTCCTAGATCATGCAGTGCACAAGGAAAAACTAATGCCTTTGGATCTACTATATGGATATATTTTGCTACATCATATCCAAGCAAAGCCATTCTTGCTGAATGTTCGTATGTTGGAGGATGGTGATCTTTGACAGAATCCAAATAAAACCACAGCGATTTAATATCTTCTTTGCGAGTCCCTATTTTTACAAAAAGCCTTTTTAGATCACTAGTTACTCTTTGAGTTTCCTCGCTTTCTGACATTGTTTACTAATCCATTTTTTATTTTTAAACACTAATGTGTTATAAAATATGCTTCAGAAAGTGTTTTAGAAACTCTTTTAAACAATTATTTGCTTGTTATTTTATGGGAAAGGTGATTGGTATTATTTCTGTAAAGGGAGGAGTTGGAAAAACAACAGTGGCTACATCCCTCGCGGCTGATTTGGCTAACCATCATGGTAAGAAAGTTTTATTGATTGATGGAAATTATTCTGCTCCAAATGTGGGAATGCATATGGATATTACTAGTCCTGTGAAAACTATTCATGATGTTCTTGCAGGCAAGGCCAGAGCCATAAGCGCAATTCATCAGAGATACGGTGTTGACGTAATACCTGGAAGCTATATTTATGGCAAAAATATTAATTTCTTTAAACTAAAAAGCAGAATAGATCAGATAAAAAATGATTATGATTTTGTTATAATTGATTCTTCTCCTGCCTTAAATGAAGAAATTTTATCAGCTATTGTAGCGTCCGATAATCTTTTTGTTGTGAGTACGCCTGATTATCCAACCCTTGTTTGTTCCCTGAGGGCTGCTATTCTTGCAAAGCAGAGGGGAAGGCCGATTTCAGGCATTGTATTAAATAAGATAAGAGATCCAAATTATGAATTGACTTTAAGAGATATTGAAGACGCCACAGATATTCCTGTAGTTGCAAGAATCCAAGATGATGGTGTAGGCATTAAGGCTTTATTTTCACAAACACCAATTCCAATTTATGATAAAAAATCGAAGTTTGCGAAAGAAATTAATCGTTTGAGCTGTGCTTTAACCAATAAACATGAAGAAAGAAGTTTCTTAAGCAAGCTGTTTTCTTCCGGTTTAAAGAAAGAGGAAGTAAACAGACAAGTTTTGCGAGAAGATTTCTATCAAGGCATCTTTAAAGATAATGATTAAAGATTGCATTTTCTGCAAGATCGCCAAAGGCGAGATAAAATCTGATAAAATACTAGAGAGCGATAATTTTTTTGCTGTTCGGGATATGAATCCTGTTTCAAAAGGACATGCTCTTATTATTCCTAAAAAACATTTTGTAACTCTTCTTGATATTCCCAATAAGCTTGGAAATGAGATGCTTGAATTTACTAAATCAGTTGCTTCTGATTTACTTGATAAAAAATATGGCGACGGTTTTAATGTAATAATGAATAATTTACAAGTTGCCGGCCAATTTGTTATGCATGCACATATTCATGTTATTCCAAGAAAAGAAAAAGATGGAATAAGGTTTTTTCATAAGTAATTGCTATCTTACAACTAATTTTGTTTAATTAGATTTTATTCATTTTTGCTGTGAAGTTCCTCACTTCGCTGCGGACTTTCTCGCTGCGATGAATAAAATGGCTCTGGGGAGGATTGAACTCCCGACCCCGGCCTCATGAGAGCCGTGCTCTACCACTGAGCTACAGAGCCATATGTTGTAAAAATTTAATTGCTTTTTAAGCTTGTTGGAAAAGTTAATAAAATTGATTTTTATTATTAATATATGGCAATAGTTGAGGATATTATCATTGAAGTTGGAAGGCTTGGCTTATGGCTTCAAGCTTTAGGAATAGTTGTCGTTTTTACAATAATTTTTGAGATAATTGCATTTCTTTACAATAGGAAAAGATTGAAAGAAATTGCAGTTATTAAAAAAGATATGAAAAGAATAGAGGGAAAAATAGACAGAATTCTGACTAAAAGATAAATTAATATCTAGAGTATTGTGGTCTTTCTTCTGGAACTTTTATTTTTATTGTTCTTGGAGATTTTTTCATTCTTATAAGACGAGAGATGTATCCTGCAACTTTGTTTCTTATCGGCTTGCTCGGCATAGATTTATTTCCCAAAAGAGTTTTATTATCCTTGAAATCGATAGTAAAAGAAGTTTCTCCCTGCAAAAGCTGCTTCGCTGCTTTCTTTATCATTAATGATTTTATTCTTCCCATAATTATGTTTTGAAAATAGTATATTTAAAGGTTTCTTACTTAAGGTTTTAACCAGGAAATTTCATAGTAAGAAACGTCACCTTCATCATCTACTATTCCAATAAGAAGATTCTTTTTTGTTGAGTGTGCAACACGATTTTTTGCAGCGAATTCGTGCCAGTTAAGAGAATCAGTTTCTTTTACTGTGTAAAGAATCCAGCGTGCATGATCTTTTCCAGGCTTACTGCCTTTTTCATAAACTCTAAATTCTGCTCCAAACTTGAGTGCCGATTTTACAATGTAGCCTTTTTCCCTGAGATCTTTGAAAACTGCGAATTTTGTTTCTATTTTTTTGTCTATTTTCTTTAATTTCTTCATTAACATATCAAAACCGACTGGTTTTTTGCCTGTAAATATTGATAACCTGTGCTTTTCAATTAAAAATAGAGCTTCGACTGGTGCATACATTATTTTACTTTCCTTTATTTCTCCAAAACGAGATTTTTCATAAAGAGAGAAAGCTTCGCTTGAATTTGAGAGTATTTTTTCGTGCAGCGACTGTGCTTTGATCATAAATCATAAGAGTAAAGATGAAGTTTTAAAGATTCCTACAGGATAGGTTTAAAAAAACTGAATTCTAGGTTTTATTATGGTTGAAGAATATGGCGAATTTGAAGAGATAACTGATGAGGGAAAACCTGTTGAAACTCTTGAGGGAGAGGCGCCAGCAAGAGTTAGAATACCTAGACAGGGAGAGGTAATAGGAGTAATAGTTCAGAGACTTGGAGGCAATAGAATGGAAGTTCATTCCACAGATGGCAAAACAAGAAACTGCAGAGTTCCTGGAAGATATAGAAGAGCTTTATGGTTGAGGCCAAAAGATGTTGTGTTAATAACTCCATGGAAAGATGATGATGCCAAGGGAGATGTTATATTCAAATATAATTCGAGTGCCATAAATCAATTAAGAAAAAAGGGGATTTTGAATAGTCTTAGAGAAGATTTCTAATATGATTGATAAAGAGATTGATTTTTCTCGGATAGAAAAGAAGTGGCAGAAAAAGTGGGAAGAGAAAGAGGTATTTAGGGTTAAGGAAGATGCTAAGAAGCCAGAATATTATGTTCTTGAAATGTTTCCTTATCCTTCAGGATATGGTTTGCATATGGGACACGCATTCAATTATGCGATAGGCGATGTTTATTCCAGATTTAAAAGAATGCAAGGTTTCAATGTTCTTTATCCTATGGGATATGATGCTTTTGGATTGCCTGCAGAAAATGCAGCTATAAAAGCAGGCGTTCACCCCAAAAAATATACTGAAGAAGCTATAAAGAATTTTATATTGCAGCAAAAATCTCTCGGATTAAGCTATGATTGGAGCAGGATGATAAGAACTTGTAATCCAGAGTATTATAAGTGGAATCAATATTTCTTTTTGAAATTTTTGGAAAAGGGCCTTGCTTATAGAAAGAAAGCTCCGGTAAACTGGTGTCCTAAATGCAAGACAGTTTTAGCAAATGAACAAGTCCATAACGGAAGGTGCTGGAGACATGAAGATACCTTAGTAGAAATTAAAAATTTAGAACAGTGGTTTATTAAAACAACAAAATATGCTGATGAATTGCTTAAATTTATTGATAATCTTGCATGGCCTGAAAGAATAAAGATAATGCAGAAAAATTGGATAGGCAGAAGCGAAGGAACTGAAATATTTTTCAAAATTAATGGAAAAGATTGGAAAGTTTTCACAACAAGACCAGATACTTTATTTGGAGTAACTTTTCTTGTTGTGAGCGCCCAGCATTCTCAATTGAATTCATTAGTTACAGAAAAGCAAAGAAAAGAAGTTGATTATTTATTGAAAAAAGTTAATTCTACAAAGGAAGAAGACATAGACAAAATGAAAAAAGAAGGGGCATTTACAGGAAGTTATGCTATTCATCCTTTAACTAATGAAAAAATTCCAATATGGGTTGGAAATTTTGTTCTTGCAGAATATGGAAGCGGAATGGTTATGGCTGTTCCTGCGCATGATCAAAGAGATTTTGAATTTGCAAAGAAGTATAAAATTCCAATAAAAGTAGTTATTGATCCAATTGATCAGAAAATAAGTTCAAATACATTAAAAGAGGCATATACTGGTCCAGGAAATTTAATTAATTCAGAAGGTTTTGATGATTTGGCAAATGTTGAAGCCAAAGAACATATTACTAAAGCACTCGAATCAAAGAAACTTGGAAGAAATAGTGTACAATATAAGTTGAGAGACTGGCTTATTTCGAGACAGAGATACTGGGGAACTCCAATTCCAATTATTTATTGTGATAAATGTGGCGCTGTTCCTGTTCCTGAAAAGGATTTGCCTGTTGAGCTCCCTGAAAAAGTAAAATTTGGAGAAGGAAATCCACTTGAAACAAATAAAGAATTCATTAATACAAAATGCCCTAATTGCAAAGGAAAAGCAAGAAGAGAGACAGACACAATGGATACTTTCTTTGACAGCAGCTGGTATTTTTTGAGATTTGCTGATCCGAAAAATGATAAAGAGCCGTTTAAAAAAGATAAGGTAGGATATTGGGAGCCGGTTGATCAATATATCGGCGGAGCTGAGCATGCATGCATGCATTTGATATATGCAAGATTTTTCACAAAAGCCCTGAGAGATTTAGGTTTTGTAAAATTTGATGAACCATTTATGAAATTATTAAATCAAGGAACTGTACATGGATCTGATGGCAATAAAATGTCAAAATCACACGGCAATGTAATTAATCCGTTAGATATTATTAAAAAATTCAGCTCTGATTCTTTAAGATTGACTTTAATTTCACAATCTGCTCCTGACAAGGACAGTATATGGAGTGAAAATGGTGTTGATGGAAGCCTTAAGTTTATCAAGAAGATAGCTGAAAATATTCCTAAAATAAAAATAGGAAAATCTTCACCTCTAATTGAGCATAAAATAAACAAGGCAATAAAATCTATAACAAATGAAGTTGAAAATATGAAATATAATTTTGCAGTTATAAAATTAAGAGATTTGCTTGAATCGATTATTGGCGAGGGCAAGGTTGCAAAGAAAGATCTTGAAAGCGCATTAAAAATGTTCAGCGTATTTTGCCCCCATATTTCTGAAGAATTATGGGAAAAAATTGGAAAAGGATTTATTTCATTGGAAAAATGGCCGGAAGCTGATGAGAAGAAGATAAATGAAAAATTTGATAAATCTGAAAAAATGTCAGAGCAGGTTTTCAGCGATATAACAAACATTTTGAGGATTTTAAAGGAGAAGGAAGGTAGGGAAGGAGAAAAGATTTATGTCTATGCAATTCCTCCAGAAAAAGAATATTATAATGAAGAAGGATTAAGCAGCAAAATAGGTAAGGAAGTCAAAGTATTTGCTGTAAATGACAAGAAAAAATATGATCCTCAAGGAAAGGCAAGCAAGGCAAAGCCTGGAAAGCCTGGAATTTACATAGAATAAATAGAACCAAGGTTCTATGACTCGCAAAGACCAAGGTCTTTGTAAACCCTATATTTTTACAAGCTAAAATCAAGGTTCTATGACTCCTATAATAATATTTTCAAGAAAACTAAGATTTATAAAGATAAAATATATATAATTTTATGGCAATAGAAGACGTATTAACAACATTGGATTTGAGCGGTGTTGCAGGATTAATTGCAGCATTTGCAGTTTTGTTTATTGTTATCGCTTTAGTAGTTTATGTTTATACTTCAATAGCTTTAATGACTATTGCCAATAAAACAAGAACAAAGAATGCTTGGTTTGCTTGGATACCTATTGCTAATTTTTATCTTTTAACTCAGATAGCTGGAGTAAGCGGCCTTTGGACATTAGCTTTACTAGCAATGTTTATTCCTGTTGTTGGCAGTTTGGCGCTAGCAGGAGTATCAATCTGGCTATTTTGGAGAGTTGCTGAAAAAAGAAGAATGCCTGGCTGGATAAGTCTTCTACTTTTGATTCCAGTAGTTAATCTTGTCATCATTGGCGTAATTGCTTGGGCTAAGTAAATTAGAATTAAGTTTTTTGTAAAACTATATATTACGAATTAATAAGAATAAAATTTAATGTTTACTTTTGTCATTTTTTCGTAAAACTCTAAATCTGGAAGTTTTGTTTTTGCTTCATAGAAAATTTGATCTAATCCTGTCCAAAATGTAAACCAGCCAGCCGGTTCAAGCAGAATAATAAGCAAATGAGATATAAATTTTGAAGATTGTATAAATGAAATTCCGGCGGCGCCAATCATTATAATAATTCCAAGTATAATCATAAAATATCCCTTATTATTTATTGAATTTATTTCACGTTTAACTATATCAAAATGCTTCTTAAAATACTCATGAAGCCTCTTTTTTATCATATATTCATTCTGCATTTTCCTTTTTTTCTCTGAAATTAGAAATTTTAGCTCTATTTCTCCAGATTTCTTCTCCCGGCTTGCTCTTTTGGCTTCTGCTAAAAAGTCTTCAGAAAGCAGTCTATTTGAAAATGGCCTTGGATCAAAACTTGAAAAAATATCCTCATATGCATTAAGAATTATACTTATTTCAGATGCTTTCAGCAGCTTTTGCTTTTCATCTTCTTTAATATCTCTTTTTGTAAGATAATTAAAAATTTCTTCTTCACCCTTCATTATATACTGCATGGAATTATTCTTTTTAAGTTTGTTTGTCTAGATAGATATTTAAAGTTCTGAGCATTTTAATTGTCAGCTATGTATAGTCAAGCAAAAAGAGATTCAAATTTTTCTAGTGACATTCATCCTCCAGCACTTAGGAGAATCCGTGATGGACATGGTTTTAATTTGCAAAGAATTGGATTAAAGTATATTAGGCAAAAATCACAGACTGAAGAAATAAAACCTGGAGTTTTTTATCCATTTTTTCTAATTGAAGATCGGGAGGGTGTTGCACTCTCCGTGTGTGGTGTGATGAGCCTACGTGGCGAATATACTATCAAATCTATTAAATTAAACGATTCCGAGCCGGAACCGGAAAAAGAAGAACATAGAAACGGTAGAAATCGACTATTGGATAAAGTAATATCATGGTTCTAATTTTCTAATATTAGTCTAAGACAAGAGCAGATTTATTAACTAAATAATTTTCTTTCTATCATGAACATTAAGAGAGATAAAAATGAAATGTATGTTTGTGTTATTTCTTTAGTTTTATTTTTTGCTGTTATTTATTTTGTTGCAGCAGATACTTTTACTGTGCAGATTGATTCATATGTCAATTCAAATATAAGAAATACGGCAACTTTTGGATTAGATCTCAAGGCAAACATAATTACTCTTCTTGGTGACAGCGTCACAGTTCTTATTTTATCAATTTTATTAGCTATTGCGTTTATTTTCAGAAAGAAAACTTATGCCTCTGGATTTTTAATTTCAAGTGTTTTTGGAGGAATGATTTTAGGATATTTAACAAAAATATTAGTTCAAAGAGAAAGGCCTGAAAATGCGATTATCGAATCTTCCGGATTCAGCTTTCCAAGCGGCCATGCTTTGAATTCCATGATATTTTTCTCTTTGCTGGTTTATTTATTCAAGGATGATATTAAATCTGCGGTTTTAAAAAATCTTTTTGTTTTTTCTAGTGTTTTGTTGATATTTGCAATTGGATTAACTAGGATTTATTTAAGAGTTCATTGGGTCAGTGATGTAATTGGGAGTTGGTTTTTAGGATTGTTTTGGCTTAGTCTAATGATTTGGACTTTTGGATTTAAATTGCGAAAATAAAATAATTGACTATCACTCAACAACTGCTTTTATACGTCTAATTCCGGCAGCCACTGATTCTTCTTTTATTATTCTGAAGTGCCCAAGCTCGCTTGTATTGTTTACATGCGGGCCTGTACAAATTTCTTTGCTGAACCAGCCAGATTTTTCTTTTTTGTCTTCAATTGTGTAAACTGAAACGAGTTCAGGGTATTTTGCCCCAAATTCTGCCTGTGCGCCTGACTCCAGGGCATCTTCAAGTGGGATCTCTTCTTTCTTTACGTTCAATGCAGCTTTTATTTTTTGATTAATCAAGGTTTCTACTTTTTTTATTTCATCTTCTGTGAGTTTTCTTGAAAAATTAAAGTCAAATCTTAGTCTTTCGGGAGTTATATTTGAGCCTTTTTGTTTTATATCTGAGCCTAGAACGCGCCTTAATGCTTCATTCAACATATGTGTTGCAGTGTGTAATTTTCTTGTGGTTTCTGATTCATCTGCAAGTCCTGATTTGAAAGTGCCTGCAGCTGCAGTTCTGCTTATATCTTGATGATTTTGAAACTCAAGATTGTATTCTTCAAGATCTACCTTTATTCCTTTTTCTTCTGCCAATTCTTCAGTCATTTCTATAGGAAAGCCATAGCTTTGGAAAAGCAAGAATGCTTCTTTTCCTGTAATTATTTTATCTGTTGCTATTTCGTTAAATTTCTTTAGACCATTTTCAAGAGTTTTTGCAAAACGAGATTCTTCCTCCTCGAGCTGTTCTTGTATAAACTTATGATTTCTATGAAGTTCCTGATAGTCAGGATACACCGGCAAAACGGATTTCGCAACTTTTCCTGTAAAATTACCGGATATTTCGAGGATTTTTCCATATCTAATAGCTCTTCTAATTAATCTTCTTAAAACATAACCTTGGCCGATGTTTGTAGGTTTTATTCCTTTTTCATCTCCCAAAATAAATGCAGCGGCTCGTATATGGTCTGCTATTATTCTCATTGCCTTTGTAATTTCTTTTGACTTTCCATATTTTTTCCCTGAAATTAGTTCTATTTCTTTTATTATTGGAATAAAAATCTGAGTTTGATAATTATCCTCTAAATTATTTAGAACTGCAAGAGTTCTTTCGACACCCATTCCAGTATCTACGTTTTTTTGTTTTAGTGGAGAGAATTTTCCATTTTTGTCTTTGTTATATTGCATAAAAACATCGTTCCATATTTCAACCCAGTTTGAATTATATGGATCAAATTTTTTTGGAGCTGCCTTTTTAGATTTCCAATAAAAAATTTCCGTATCTGGACCGCACGGGCCTGTTTCTCCGGCCGGGCCCCACCAGTTATCTTTTTTTGGTAAAAATGCAATGCGCTCTTTTTTTATTCCAAGTGAAAGCCAAATTTTTTCTGATTCAGTGTCTTTTTCTGCATCTTTGTCGCCTTCGAATATAGTGACTGCTAATTTTTCTATAGGTATCTCAAGGGTTTTTGTCAGGAAATCAAAACTGTATCCAATTGCTTCTTTTTTCCAGTAATCTCCAATTGACCAGTTGCCAAGCATTTCAAAAAAAGTATGATGCACTTCATCCCCTACTTCATCTATATCTTGTGTTCTAATGCATTTTTGCACGTCTACTAAACGAGATCCAAGTGGATGCCGTTGTCCAAGAAGATATGGAACTAAGGGATGCATTCCTGCTGTTGTAAAAAGAACAGTGGGATCAAGATCAGGAATTAAGGAAGCAGAAGGAATCTCTCTATGTTTTTTTCCTTTAAAGAAAGCTATAAATGCTTTTATCAACTCTTGTCTAGACTTGAACATATAGGTTTAGAAATTATTTGATATTTAAAATTATTGACTATCGCAGAGTTGAGAGATTTTTCTTAATTTCATCAATTTCACTTTCAAGCTGCGATTTTTGACGATGCTTGTGTTTTTTGTGCTTATGCTGTATTTGTTTTACCTGCTCTTTCTCTTCCTGATTCATAATTTTTTTCGCTTCCAATTGCACTTTTCTTAATTCTAGTTCTTTTGATCTTTCCATTGCTCTTTCTTCCGCTTCCAGTTCTTCTTCTGCTTTGGTTTTAGGCAGAAGTCTTTCAAAAGCATCCAGAAGTTCTTTTGATTCTTCTAATTTCTTTCTTAGGGCTATTTTTAGAACTAGTTCTTCTTCTCTTAATTTTCTATATTTTTCGAGATTTTGAACACTTGTTAAAAGACCAAGCTGTGAATGCAATAGATTCTTTTTGCCGTAAACAGCCTCTGCATAATTTAGCTTTAGATATTCAGAAGTCATTCTATTTTTTCAAATATATTATTTGTAATATTCTGCAGTCTAGACTTAATTGTTGCTACTTCTTTTTCCCAGGCAGATAATTCTTGATCTTCGCGCATTTTGGTTTCTCTTATTCTTCTAAGCAGGTGATCTATATCCTCTAATTTTTCTTTTGCAGATTCTAAATCTTTTCTTGCAGCACGAAATTTGTCAACTTTAACAAAAATTTCTGATTTTGTTGTTTCTCTGTGATAATGCTTCTGATTCTGCTTTTTTTCTATCGAATAATGTTCGGGAACCATATTAGAATCTTCTTCAGGATTCCATTCTTCCATTTCAACAGATTTAGGCCTTATTTCATTTTCCATACCGACTTCCGAAAATTCTGGAAGTTCTGGAAGCCTTCTTCTTAAAGGTTCAGGAAACATGTCTTCCTCTTTAGATTCAGGAGGCGATCGAAATGGGGGAAGTTCTGGAAGCATACTCTCTTTTTTTCTTTTCCAAAGCATATTATAAAATTTTAAAGTTAATTTATATAGGTTTATATTAATTATATAATAGTAACATTATTTTAGAAAACCTTTTAATCAAACTGTTTTAAGAAGATATATGAAAAATAAGATTTTTCAATCACAAGAAAATCCAAAAGGATTTTCTGTGCAGCAAAACATAGTTTTGCTTGCACTCGCAATAAGGTATTGCTTCATAATATGAAAATTAAACTTCTAAAGGATATAGCATCATCGATTGCAGGAAGCAATGCTTCGGGTGTTGTAGATCTGCTTTATGATAAGAAGAATGTAAATGAGTTTTTAATTGCTAAAAAGCTAAAATTAACAATCAATCAAACTAGAAATATTCTTTATAAATTAGGGGATCAGGGGCTGGTAAGTTTTATTAGAAAAAAAGATACAAAAAAAGGCGGATGGTACACATATTTTTGGACTATTAATCAAGGAAAGAGCCTCGAAAAGTTTAAAGAAGTTTTATCAACTGGTATTGCGAATTTGAATACCCAACTGGGTAATTTAAGAAACATTAGATTTTTTTACAGCCCAGCCTGTAATCTAGAATTGACAGAAGAGAATGCCCTCTTACACGATTATCACTGTACTGAATGCGGCGACTTGCTTCAGCTTAAGGATAATTCATCTGGAATTGCTTCAATTAAGAATGAAATTGGAAAAAAAGAAGAAATTTTAAAGGAGATTAATGAAGAGCTTCAGATTATAGGCGTAGCAGATGAGAAGACAAAAATTAGAAGGATGAAATCTGAAGCTAAAAAGAAAACAAAAGAAAGACTTATTAGAAAGAAAGAACGAGCGAGATTGGCAAAAAAAGAAGAAAGAAATGCAAAAAAGAAAAAGCCAAAGAAAGTAAAGAAAAAAGTTAAAGCTAAGGATTTTTTTAAAAAGGCAAATAAAAAAAGAAAAAAGAAGAGATAGGTCTTAAAATGAAAAAAAATTTAATTGATATTTCGATGGTAGGCTGGCTTATAGCTTTAAATGTAATTATTTCCCTCGTAGCATTTATTTTTTGGGCAGTTTATCCAACGAGTGTTGATTATTTTGCACTGAAGCCGAGCAATATTTTGCAGGGCAAATATATTTGGACGCTGATATTGCATATGTTTTCACACGGAAGCCCCTTTCACCTTTTAATCAATATGTTTGCTTTAATTTCTTTAGGAGGACTTTCTGAAAAAATCATAGGACGAAAGAGATTTTTGTGGTTTTATTCGATTTCTGGAATATTTGCAGGAATTTTATCTGTTTTCTTGTCAGGATACTTTGGGAGCACTGTATGGGGTGCAAAGGTTTTCGGCGGCCCCGATATTTATATGGTTGGAGCCTCCGGAGCGATTTTTGCAGTAGCAGGATTATTTGTTATGCTATTGCCTAAAGTTAGATTCAGCATTATTTTTCTGCCTTTCTTTTCTCTTCCAGCTTATGTAATGGTTCCTCTTGTTTTATTTTTGACTTGGATTGCAACTGTTGCCGCAAATCTTCCTATCGGCAATGCAGCGCATTTCGGAGGATTTTTAGCAGGAATTTCCTATGGATTTTATTTAAGGACAAAATATAGAAAAAAAGTTAATATGCTTCAGAGGCATTTCAGATAATGAAAATTTTACAATCTCAAAAATTAAAATTTTTGATGACCATCAAGGATAGGTCCTTGAGGTTTTCAAATCTTCATGATAAGAGGTATCATTTCAGATGAAATTAAAGATGCTTAAAGAATCTATAGCTGGTTTAAAAAAAATAAAGTTTTACATATATTTTGCCGCCTGCCTTTTTTTATTGGGATCAGTAATTGGATTTGTTAATTCATCGCAATTGGGTTTTCTTGATGAACTCTTGAAGGAGCTTGCTGAGAAAGTTGAGGGCTTTAATGCATTTGAAATGATTTTTTTTATTTTTCAGAATAATATTAAAAGCGCTTTTTATACAATACTATTTGGCTTTTTCATAGGCATATTTCCTTTGATAAATGCCCTTGGAAATGGAGTTTTATTAGGATATGTTGTTTCTAAAGCAGTAGTTATTGATGGGTGGATTACAATATGGAAGCTTTTTCCGCACGGTGTTTTTGAACTGCCTGCAATTTTTATTGCCATGGGCTTGGGAATGAATCTCGGCTTCGGCTTTTTAGAAAATTATTTTTCAGAATACAAAAAAAATAAGAAAATGAAAATTTATGGCGTTTTATCAATACTTTTGGCATTTTTTGGCTTATTTTTTCTTCTTTCGCCGCTTTCTTTGGATTTTGATACTTCTGTTTCTTCTACTATATTATCAAATGTTCTTTTTGTTTTATTTGGATTTTTTTTAGTAATGCCATTTTTTCTTCTTTTTTTATCCAACAAAAAAATTAGAAAAATTCAGAAGAAGTCCTTTTTAACAAACATTTATTTATCCATCAAGGTTTTCCTAACTATCGTTCTACCTTTACTTATTATAGCAGCTATAATTGAAGGGCTTTTTATTGCTTACTATACGTAAGACCAAGGTCTTACGAACCCTATAACAACATATAAATATTTTTATAGTAATATTTATTCTATTTGATATGGCTAGAATTTCTGAAACAAGAGCTAATAGGAAGATCCAAAAAGAGATAAAGGAAAGAGCCCATAGAGTAACGAAAAGAATATGTGAACCTTTAATTCAATACAGAGATGCTAGAGATCATTATTATCATTGGCGTGGGAAAGCCGATGATGTGATCGATAACATTAGACATGCCAAAGATAAAGATTTATCTAAACTATTACCTAGATTTGCGATGTTTAAAATAGAGGATTTAAAATCAGAACTTGGGCATTACTATGAATTAAACAAGGCAGCCCGTTTATATAATAGAGCTGCAGATTATTTATTTGATTTATGCAAGAAATATTCTGGAAAGGCTTGGGAAAAATCGCATCAACGTTTATGTGCGGTAGCTTAATTATCTTATAATTAACTTTTAAAACTCCTTACTCTATCTGATATTATGGAAATAACAAGGGAAAGCGCTGAAGAGATTGATGAGGAGATTGAAACAGAAAATATCAGAAAGGTTGAAGCAGCACTCTTTATTGCAGGAAAATTTATGAGCTTGCAGGAACTCATTGCCTTGACTGATGTAAATCCAATTTTACTTAGAAAACTACTGGCTGATTTACAGGAGAAATACAAAAATTCAGGCATAGAAATTGTTAACAATGATAATTTATGGAAGATGGATGTTGGATCTGATTATACTTATATGGTAAATAAGCTTGCGACTGGGAGCAGTGAATTCAGCAAAGCAGAGCAGGAGACGCTTGCTATTATAGCATATAAACAGCCTATGAAGCAATCTGTATTGGTAAAGATAAGAGGGAATAAATCTTATGATCATATAAGGAGATTTGTTGAGATGGGATTAATAAATAAAAAGAGAACAGGGCATACTGCAGAGCTGACTTTATCTGATCAATTTCACGATTATTTTCACTTAACTAAAGGCGAAAATATTTCTGAGTAAATAAAATGGCATTGAGCGGCATAGAAATTATATTTTACATTTATATCTTTATTTCGTTATATATGCTCAGTCTATTTGTTATAATTTATTTTCAGGGAAGAAAAGAGATGTTTTCTTATCCTCCTGGAAAGCCGGAGCCGGTAAGTATTATTGTTCCATGCTATAATGCGGGAGACAGCATTGGAAAGGCAATTGAATCACTACTTGCTTTAGACTGGCCTAAAGAAATGCTAGAGATTATAGTTGTTGATGATAGAAGCACAGATAATTCTGTAGAAATTGCTAGAAAATATGCTAAAAAGTATAATAACATAAGAGTTATTTTAAATAAGAGAAATTCCGGCGGAGCAGCAGAACCTACAAATATTGGAGTCAGAGCAGCCAAATTCAATTATATTGCAGTTGCTGATGCAGATTCTGCGCCCGACAGAGATGCTTTGCTTAAGATGATTGGCTTTTTGCAGGAAGACAAAAGAGTTGGAGGAGTTACCTGCGCAGTAATGGGCAGACATAGAAATTTATTTGTTGAGAAATTACAAGCCATAGAGTATGCAGTAATCGCTTTTTCGAGAAAATTGCTTGATCGTGTAGATTCAGTTTATGTAACTCCAGGCCCATTTGCATTATATAGAAAAAAAATTCTTTTGGAAGTCGGTTTGTTTGACAAAAAGAATTTGACTCAGGATATTGAAATTGTATGGAGGATGCTGAAGCACGGATATTTAGCTAAAATGTGCTTGGCAACAAGGGTTCATTCAATTACTCCCACTAATTTTCGCGGCTGGTTTAAACAGAGGCAGAGATGGAATATCGGAGGAATGCAGACAATATCAAAATATCGCGGATTTTTCTTAAGAAAAGGAATGCTTGGAATATTTATTCTTCCTTTTTTTGTTACTTTATGGATTTTGGGGTTGATGGGGGTAGGGCTTTTCACATATATTTTTTCAAGAAAAATTTTCATCTCTTATTTATCTACGAAACTTTCTTTATATGCCGGAACAGAAGTCGTAAGACTAAGCGAGCTGACATTAAATCCAACTGTTTTGAATTTTTTTGGATTTGCCCTATTTATTCTTGGAGCATTATTTAGTTTTACAGCCTTGACAGTTATGCAGGAAAGGGAACTCAGAGGCCATAAATTGGCTTTTTTGATTTATCTTACTTTATACCTTACTTTTTATCCGTTAGTTTTAATAACATCGGTCTATAAGTTTTTTAGAGGTAATTATTCATGGTAAATACTAAACATGCATTTTGGCAGGCTTTATTTTCTGCAATTTTAATTTTTGGAGTCGGACTTATATTGGGATTTTACTTTGAAAACTCCAGAAATCAGCAAGTTGAAAAGAATTTGATAAATTCAGAAGTCAACGTGCTTGATTCTCAGTTGATGCAGCAAATAAATGAAAATTTTGACATAGGATGTACAGAATCGAAGGAAAAATTAATAGCTTTAGCAGACAGCATTTACTCCGAAGCTCAATTGCTTGAAAAATATTCGTCTTCTTCACAGCTTACAGATATCCTTGAAGTTTTGCATAAAAGATATGATATTTTAAGATTAATTTTATGGACGCAAAGCATAGAATTAAAGAAAAAATGCGGCAGTGATTTTAATACTGTTGTTTATATCTATCAATATAAGGATCCGAGCGTTAAAGTGAAATCGGAACAGATCACATTTTCGAGATTTTTGGAAGATTTGAAAGTTAAATATGGCCAAGAAATCATCCTTATTCCAATTGCTGGAGATTTGGATTTGAAATCTGTAGATTTGGTAAAGAATTCATATTCTATTGATTCATATCCTGCAATAATTGTAAATGAAGAACAAGTAATAAGAAGCGTTGATGAATTAAAAGACATTGAGAAAGCATTATATTAAAATAGGATTTTAAACCACAATAATAATATTTTAATTCATTTTTAAGTATGTCAAAAATAAAAGAGGATTTTTGAATACAATAATAAATAAAAAGCGTTTAGCCCTCTGTTTTCTATGAATGAGGAAAATTATGTTGAGGTTATTGAAGAGGGCAGAATAGTAAGAGTTTCAGAGGTTTATGCAAGATTAGAAGGATTAACAATTTTAAGGAGAAATGGTGATTTTAAATGGAATGACTCAAATTATTATAAAAAGCAGCCAAATTCTGTCATTGGCATAGATAAAAAGCCGGAAATTAAGCAAAGAAAAGGAATTAATCTTGAGCCCTTTAGAAAACCTTTAAGATATGCTGAAAATGATATTGCTTCTTCCCTGATTGATAATTTTCATTGGAAATTGCTTGAAAAAAGAAGACAGAGAGAGCTGACTAGAAAACAGCTTGCAGAGTCTTTAAATGAACAAGAGAACTCAATAAAATCTATAGAAAATGGAATTGTTCCAAGCGAAAATTATATTCTAATAAATAAGCTTGAACGGTATTTTGGAATAACTTTAAGAAAAGATGGAAATGATTTTAGCAATTCAATGGCAGAAGTTATGAAAAAGGCAAATGAAAGAGATGACTTAAAGGAGAAAAGATCATTTGTTAAAGAAGAGGGTGATGATTTGCCCGAACTGAAAGATTTATTAGAGGATTCTGAGGAGAAACCTTTATAAATCTTCTAATAGAAGGACAATCATGAATGTTGAAATTGTTAAAGAAGAAAAAAATGATTTAGAAGTTAAAGTTGATAATTCTACAATTGCTGAAATTCTTAGAGTATATCTAAACAGGCAGGGAATTCAATTTGCCGCCTGGAGACAAGAACATTCATCTAAACCGGTGATTTTAAAGATAGAAAGTTCTGGAAAAACAGCTAAAAAAGCAATAAGTGAAGCTGCAGAAACAATAAAGAAAGACTGCGACAAGATTTTGAAATCTTTGAAGTGATAGTTAGGTTTATTAATTATTTATTCATAATATTGATATGAAAGGAGGTTTTTATGTATAAGTTAAGCGGATGTCAATTTGTTCTTGGAATAGTTATTTTAGTGGCTGCACTTTGGCCTGACATTATTGGAGCAAATGCTTCAAAATGGGCAATTGTGGTTGCTGCAATTTTACTATTGATACATTCTCTTGGATGCAAGATGTGCTTTGATAAGTTATGCTCCCCTAATGGAATGGGAAAGAGAAAAATGTATTATTCTAAGAAATCCAGAAGAGGTTAAAGATATTTTCTATTTTTTTATTTAACTTTTTACTCTTTTATTATCAATATCATTTAGATGGTGTTTTTTATTATGTGCGTTCTATTTTTATCTAGATATTAAACAATAAGTATTATTATATATCAATAGAACCAAGTTCTATGATTCCTATAAATTTTTTATGGGATAAATTATAATACTATGGTAAAGATATCATCTGGAAGCTACGATTTGAATAAATGGCTTTTTGGTGGTTATGAAAGTGATATTATAACTGTCATATATGGCGGTTCGGGGACAGGAAAGACAAATTTTTCTATTTTAGCAGCAGTTTCACAGGCCAAAAAAGGAAATAAGGTTTTATTTATTGACACTGAGGGCGGTTTCAGCGTTGAAAGAGTGAAACAGCTGACGGAGAATCCTGAAGAAGTTTTAAAAAATATTTTTCTGCTTAAGCCGACTAATTTTTCTGAACAAAAAAAGGCTTTTGAAAAATTAAATCAGTATCTCAAGGAACAGATCAGTTTAATTATTGTTGATGGAATGACTATTTTATACAGGCTTGATTTTGCAGATGCGCGAGATAAGGAAATTAATGAAATGCAAAAAATAAATTCTGAGCTGGCTAATCAAATGAGGTCTCTTGCAGAGATCTCCAGAAAGAAAAATATCCCTATTATAGTAACTAATCAGGTTTATACCTGGAAAGATGAAAGCAAGATGGTTGGAGGAGATATTTTAAAGTATTGGGGGAAGTGTTTGATTGAATTATCAAATGAAAACGGGAAAAGAACAGCACATCTTAAGAAACATCGAAGCTTGCCGGAGAAAAGCTTTGATTTTCAGATTATAAATGAGGGTATAAAGAAAAAAGGCTGGCTTTAGATTATCTTCTGTTACGCTAATGTTTTTATATTATATTTAGCTATATTCTTAGATGAAAAAGGGTGATCGAGTTCATAAAATAATTCAAATTATGTGCTGTTTTGTTATCGATTTTGAACTATTATCTATTTTATTTTTCAGTACAAATGCTGGAAATTTCTCTTTGAATGATATTGGATCAAAAATTGTCCAGAAAATTTCTGGGTTTGTACAATTTGGCATTGAATCTACCCCTGGAGATATAGCAACTTGTCAGACACTAGATACGGCTGGAGAGTATACTTTGACGGCTAACATAGCAACAACTGCAACATGCTTTAATATTACTGCAGATCATGTTGTTTTAGATGGGCAGGGATTTATTATTGACGGCGATGATTCTGGAGCTACTGATTGGGGAATAAATTCTACAAATGCGGCAAATGATGATTATTATGATCTCAAAGCTACTTTGAATTATATAAGAGATGGAAAGGCAAGCATTACTTTAACTTCCATACATGAAAAGATCGAAGCTGCTCCTGAAGCTGCTCCAATCGAAGCTGAAGTTCCTGAAGAAAAACCTACATTCAATTATCTTATTAATACTGGAATTGGAAGTTTAAAGAATTTTATTGAACCAGAAACCTTGAGGACTATTGGTAAGTATATTTATTCTATTGTATCTGTTTTGATAATAGCTGCTATAATAGTATTAGTAATTTTAACAAGACAATCTGTAAAAAAGCAAAAGTTTAAGGAACTTATTCAAAGCGTTAAAAATAGAAGTTGGTAACAAACCATTAGGATAAAGAATAAATAGCTAGAACCAAGGTTCTAGGATTCCTATAGAGTAAAGAATATATATCTATATTCTCCTTTTTCATTTATGTATTATTCAGAATTTGTAGAGGTCTATGAGAAACTTGCCGGAACAACAAAGAGGCTTGAGAAAACCACTATACTTGCTGATTTTTTAAAAAAGCTGAAGCAAAAAGGCAAGAGTCAATGGATTTACCTTTTAATCGGCAAGGTTACTGGAGATTATGATACAAGAGAATTTGGCATTTCCGGACAGCTGACAATAAAGGCACTTGCTGGAGCTTACGGGATTTCAACTGAGAAAATACTTGAGAGATTTAAAAAATTAGGGGATTTTGGAGAAATAGCTGAAGAATTAAGTGAGAAAAGAAAACAGGCTGCTCTATTTGCTAAGAGATTAGATGTTGATAAGGTTTTTGACAATTTAATAAAAATATTAAGCATAGATGGAAAGGGTGCTGTAGAAAAAAAGCTGGATTTAGTTTCAGAACTTCTTGCTTCGGCTTCTGGGAAGGAAGCTAAATATATTATTAGAACATTGTTGAATGACTTGAGAATAGGGGTTTCAACTTCTACTATAATTGCCGCGCTGGCAGAAGCTTTCTTTCCTGATAAAAAGGAAGAGGCTGCGGAAAGACTGCAGGAGACTTATGATTTAGCGAATGATTTTGCTCTTATTTTTGAAAATGCATCCCATGGAAATTTTAAGGAGAGCGACAAAATAAGCATTGTTCCAGGAAGACCAATTAATGTGATGCTTGCCGTTAAAGTCAGCAGCATTGATGAGGCTTTTGAGGTTTGCGGGAAGCCTGCAGCTATAGAACAGAAATACGATGGATTCAGGATGCTGATAACAAAAAAAGGGAATGAAATTAGTTTGTTTACACGCAGACTGGAAAATGTTACAAAACAATTCCCAGATGTTGTTTCTGCCATTTTGAAAAATGTAAAAGGTGATAGTTTTGTTCTTGACTCAGAAGTTGTGGGATATGATAAAAAAACGAGCAAGTATAAGCCATTTGAGTCAATCAGCCAGAGAATAAAAAGAAAATATGATATAGAAAAAATTATTGAAGAATTGCCTGTTGAAATAAATATTTTTGATGTAATGTATTATGAAGGAAAGGATTTTATGTCTGTGCCGTTTAAAGAGCGAAGAAAATTAGTTGAAAAGATTGTTAAAACTGAAAAATGGAAAATTCGTCCGGCAGTGCAAATTATTACTTCCAGCAATGAAGAAGCAATAGACTTCTATAATGAATCTTTAAAATTAGGCGAAGAAGGAATAATGGTAAAAAATTTAGATTCACCTTATAAGTCGGGAAGAAAAGTTGGATATATAGTTAAATTGAAGCCAGAACTTAAAGATTTAGATTTGGCAATTGTCGGAGCAGAACATGGAACTGGAAAAAGAGCAGGATGGCTTACAAGTTATATTGTTGCATGCCGCTCTGGCGATCGACTACTAGAAATTGGAAAAGTTTCTTCAGGATTAAAGGAAAAAGAGGAAGAAGGAACAACATATAGGGAAATGACTAAAATTATCAAGCCGTTAATTATTGAAGAAAAGGACAGCATTGTTAGAATAAAACCGAAGATTGTTGTTTCTGTAAATTATCAGAATATTCAGCAAAGTCCAACATATAGCTCTGGATTTGCTCTTAGATTTCCAAGAATTACACATTATAGACCGGACAGAAGCATCAAAGATATTACTACAATTGAAGAAATAAAAAAAGAAGTAAAAAAGGGAAAGCGCTAATTTTATAAATTAAGTTTTTTTAAATAAATTATGAACGGCGAAAGAGAAGAAAAAGAAGAAAAACTTAGAGCAGAAGTTAAATTGCGCAATATAGTATATTTATCTCAGTTTCATTATGATGGGGAAGTGCGTGATAAAGTAGTTGATTTGTTTTTTAGAGAGGCAAGGATTTATGATAGGAAATTTGACTTTTATCTTCGATAAAAGAGCACTAGGTTTTTATATTCGATAAAAGAAAGACTTTATAAATGGACTTTATTTATAAAGACCAGGTCAACTAATTATGGCTAAGAAATCTAACTTAACTGTACAGAATATTGTAGCTACTACTTCTCTTGGAAAGCCAGTTTCTCTTACAAAGCTGGCCAGAACTCAAAGCAATACTGAATACAATCCGGAACAATTTCCAGGCCTTGTTTTAAGAGTTAAGAAGCCGAAGTCTGCAGTTCTAGTGTTTTCTTCAGGAAATCTGGTATGCACAGGAACAAAGAGCGTTGCACAGGTTAAGGAAGTTATTGATGCTGTTATAAAACAAATTGCTAAAATTGGAGTCAGAATAACTGACAAGCCAAAAATAACTGTACAGAATATTGTTGCTTCTGGCAGTATTGATTTAACTCTAAATTTGAATGTTTTGGCATTGCAGCTTGAAAATACAGAATATGAGCCGGAACAATTTCCAGGCCTCGTTTACAAGCTAGTAGATCCTACAGCTACCTTCTTATTGTTTAGCAATGGAAAGCTTGTATGCACAGGAACAAAGAATAAGCAGCAGCTTGAAGACAGCATGAAGCAGCTTAATAAGAATATAAGAATTGCTATTAAAAAGAGCAAGTAGAATATATCTAATATTTTACAATAATGTTTAATAACGAGTTTAATTTCTAAAAATTATGAATTCCTCATTGTATTCAATTGCAGGCCAGTATGCCTTTTCTTCTGGAGCAACTACTCCTTTCGGAGGATTTTTTATTAAAGAATTAGATGGAGTTTTTAGCGGTTGTCTTATAGATGTTGGCGGACCTTCTACCATTTTTGGATCGATGGGCGATGAAAATATAGGTTTTGAAAAGAAATATCCGACTAGAGATAATTCTAGTATAGATTATAAACTTGTTAAAAAAGGCGATTTATGGGTTGGAACTTGGAAAGCTAAACTTGGAGAAAAAGGAAAAGCTTCTTGCAAGATTGATTTGTGTATGAATGACGTAAATTTTGATGTTTATCATAGAGATACTCAAGATTGGACAGGAGGATTAATGAGAAAACTCATTAAAGATGGAAAATTTGAAGAATTTCACAGTTTAGATGGAAAAAAGGCATTGGTACAAATTTCTAATATTCGAACTAGGTAAGGAATTGCATTAGTTTTTTCTGCTTGCCGTAATTATTCAGAAGAATTGATTTATCTGTAAAGTTTTTTATATTTGTTTTCAATCGTGATTGAATTTTTTGTAACGCGTCATTAATTGAAGAGAATTTTTCTGCCGGTTTTGTGAAAGCATCCCGGCTTATCTGTCTTAGAATGCCAACACCAAGAGGAGCATAGTATTCCGGCCTGATTTCGCGGAAAACAAGACATTGGCATTGTTTTTTTATTTTTTCCAGATGCTCTGTAAGTGCAAGACGGTTTGCATAATATGCTCCCGTTACGGAATCTGCATATTCTTTTCTTCCAAAGAAATTTTCATGATCCTGCCAGACTCCAAAACTTTTTGCAGATATTTCTATAACTTCGAAGCTCCATTTTTCAGGCAATAATAGGAATTCGTAATGATTTCCCAGATATTCAGAATGAAAGATCTGAATTTCACTGATTTCTGAGTTAAATTTTATTTTCTTTAATTTTTCTTTTGATAAAGTGTCATCTACTGCAGTAATAGACCATCTAGTGGGCACGAGCTTTCTTTTTGTTTTTAATCCGAGAAGGCCGGCCGACAGCAATTTGACTATGTTTGAAGTTTCTATGCCTGATTTTTCAAGTTCAAGCATTGCTGTTGTAGATTTGGCTTGAACATCATTAACTAAGTAATCTACTTTTGGCTTTATTTGAGTATTTTCCTGCAGTCTTATTGATTCTACTTGTGCAGCATTGGCTATCAATGGAATTTTAGCATCATGCTCTTTATTTGCTGTTATCGGTTTTTTTAATTTGAATTCTGTTGAAATTGACTTGTGTGTCATAGCAACTTCTTGTACAACAGGAAGAATTTTACTATTTGTTAAGACTTTTTTGATATTTGTCTGTGTTCTGCCATAAATAAGCCTATTTCTAAATTCTAAGATATTTGGAATAGGTAGTTTATTTTTATGCCATAATTCAGCAGAGGACATGATTTTTGTGTCTCCAAATTCCTGAGGGCTAAGAATACCAGCATAAACATTTGGATAATTCCATTTGCCAATGAAGATTTCAGGAGGGCTCGAGCCGGAGAATTCTTTTATTTCTTTGGCTTTACCTATAAGGAAAGTATGCTTTTTGCAATTATATGAGCCACAGATTTTACAATGAGACATTAATTCAAATATCAGAAGAGATTTATATTAATTATTGTAATAAAGTTATTTTCTATCTATAAATGCAATTACCAAGCCAGATAAGCCGACTATTGAATGAAGTATTGTATCCACTCTATTGAATGTATCCAAGTTGGCGAAATCTGGGAAGATCCAGCCAAATAGCGCTACGTATGAGAAGAAAAGACCATTAATTACTGGAAAATATTTATGCCAATGTTGATTATTCCAGCCGTAATAAACAATAAATATGCCTAGAACAATATGAAATATCTTATGCATCGTTTCAGCTCTGAAGCCAAAAGTTAGATAATCAGATATTAAAGATAAGAAAACGAGCACAAAAAACAAACCTATAGTTCTTGTGTACCACTTTGATAAGAATAATTTTTGCATTAAAAGTAGAATTAACCTTTCAAATCAGAAATTCCAAGCAATACAAACAGTGCGCCGATGCCTACAACCATCCAGAACAAACCGCCTCTAAAGAAAACTCCAGCAGCTGTCCAAAAGTTCCAGGATCCCCATGCTTGAGAATAGAATGCAACAATTATAGCACCTATTACTAAAATCAAACCAACTAAAAGTTCAAGCCATTTATTCATAATTATATTATTTTTCCGCAGTATATAAATATTCTTCTTTTTTATTGTATATAATTGGAAAGGTATTAATATTATAAAAATTTGTACTAAATATGAAAAAGATGAATAATAAGCTTGTTATTGGAATTGCTGCAATAGCAATTGTTTTGATAGGCATTTATGTTTTTTACAATATCGGCCCCACTGTTTCTGCCCAGGGAAACTCGGCTTTGAAAGTACAGCCTGATGAAATTTCTGTATATCTTAGTATTGAGACTAGAAATTTAACAGCTCAAGGAGCGCAGGCAGCAAATTCTGAAATAAGGGAAAGCGTCGTCTCTAGTCTTTTAGGTTTAGGAATAGACAATAAAGATATCCAATTTGCAAGTTATAATATAAATCAAGATTATGATTGGAGCAGCGGGAAACAAGTATTAAAGGGATATGTGGCTGTTCAGCAGATTGTGATTAAAACTAAAGATTTTGGTAAAGTTCCCGGAATTGTAGATAAATCTGTTGAGTCTGGGGCATTGGTTACTTATATTAATTTTGAGATTTCTGATGAGAAGCAGAGAGAATACAAGAATAAAGCTTTGGAAGCAGCAAGCGGTGATGCCAGGGAAAAGGCAGCTTCAACAGCTAAAGGCCTTGGCAAAAATCTTGGAAGACTGATTTCTGTTAGTGCTCAAGACTTTTACTATCAACCACAAGTATATTATGACAGAGCAATTGCTGCTGATGCAGAATTCGGAGCTCAAAAGGCAGCTTTGAATCTTGCTCCTCAAGACATAGAAGTAACTGCTTCAATAAGTGTGGAATATAAGCTTTCTTTGTTCTAACAATAGACTTAAATAACTTCTTTTTTTATTTTTCTTTATGCTTACTAAAAAACAAATTTCTGAAATAAGGGAACATCTTGAGAAAGCACAGAATCCAGTGTTTTTTTATGACAATGATGCAGACGGTCTGTGCAGTTTTCTTATTTTTAGAAGATTTATAGGCAGGGGAAAGGGTGTTGCAGTTAGAAGCTATCCAGATCTAAATGTTCAGTACGCTAAAAGAGCTCAAGAACTGAATGCTGATTATGTATTTGTTCTTGACAAGCCCGTAATTTCCAAGGAATTTGTAGAAGAGCTGGATAAAATGCAAATTCCTTTTGTTTGGATAGATCATCATCTTATTGATAATGATTTTAAAGAATTTTCAAATGTTCATATATATAATCCTACAAGAAATACCGGCAAGAACAAAAGCGAAGAGCCAGTTTCTTATTTAGCTTACAGAACGACTGGCAGAGAGGAAGATTTATGGATTTCCATGATGGGATGCATTGCAGATCACTATTTGCCCGATTTTGCTTCTGATTTTAAAGAAAAATATCCAGATTTCTGGGGAAATGTAAAAAAACCTTTTGATGCTTATTATAAAACTGAAATTGGAAGAATTGCAATGTCTCTTAATTTCGGCTTGAAGGATTCTTTAACTCATGTAGTGCATCTGCAAAATTTTCTAATTACCTGCCGCGGTCCAGTAGAAGTTCTTTCCGAACTGTCGACCAATATATCTTTTAGGGAAAAGTATCATGAAATAAAGAAAAAGTATGATTCACTGATTTTTGAAGCAGGAAAGGAAATTTCAGGGCAGATTATTTTCTTTACTTATGGCGGCGAAATGAGCATCAGTGCAGATTTATCCAACGAACTTTCTTATCTGCATCCTGAAAAATTTATAGCTGTTGCTTATACTAAGGGGGCAATTTCAAATGTTTCTATGCGCGGTAAAAATGTAAAGTCAATTTTAGAAAAACTTTTGAAACAATTTCCAAGCGCTTCGGGTGGGGGGCACAGGGATGCAGTGGGTGCCAGAATCAAAACTGAGGATTTGACAAAATTCAGGGAAGCTTTTGAATTGGAGACAGGAAAATGAAGCACGAATTGAAAATAGAAGTTCATGGAAGAGTTCAAGGAGTTAATTTCAGATTTATGATGAAAGATTTTGCTGATAAAAATGGAATAAAAGGATATGTAATGAATAAGGACAGTGGGGATGTATTGATAATTTTACAAGGTGAGAAAAAAAAGCTTGAAAGTTTTTTGAAATGGATTCAGGGCAATCCAGGCTTTGTGAAAATTGAGGGTTTGAGTTATTCATGGAGGGCGCCAGATATTGAATATACTGAATTTACTATAAAAAGAGAGCAAAATTATTTTATTGATAAAGCCAAAGGGGTTGTAAATCTTGCGAAAAGGCTGATTCAAAAAAAGGAAGCAAGCGCTCCAGTGCATATTGCTATAATTCCTGATGGAAATAGGAGATGGGCAAAAGAAAAAGGCCTTATTGGAAGCTTAGGGCATTATAAATCAGCGGGCCCTGAAAATATTAAATCTCTTATTCATGAGGCGAAGAGACAGGGAGTAAAATATTTATCAATATGGGGATTTTCAACTGAAAACTGGAAAAGAGATAAAGTAGAAATTAATGCGATATTTTTTCTTCTTATAAAAAATATTGCTGATTTTAAGCGTGAGGCTGATAAAAATAAAATAAGGTTCAGGCATATTGGAAGAAAGGACAGACTGCCGAAGAAATTGATTGATGCATTGCATAATCTTGAGCAGGAAACTCAAAACTATCGAGAATTTAATGTTCAGCTGTGCCTTGATTATGGCGGACGCGATGAGATGGTCAGAGCAGTTAATAGAATATTAAGATCAGGAGAGAAAAAAATTAATGAGGAAACTTTGTTTAAGCATTTAGATACAAATACCTTGCCCGATCCTGACTTGATTATAAGAACTTCCGGAGAGAAAAGAACATCAGGCTTAATGCCTTTTCAAGCAGCATATGCCGAGCTTTATTTTACTGATGTTCATTTTCCAGATTTTGATGCTAGGGAATTGAGGAAGGCAATTGAAGAATATAAGAATAGGCAGAGAAGATTCGGCAGCTGAAAACCAAGGTTTTCTATCCTATAATAAATTTAGCAAGCTAATAAGAAAGACTTAAAAACCGCTTCTAATTAATTTTAATATGCAATTTGATATTAACAAGACTCTGGCAATACCAGTTTTTTAAAATTCTAGTTGTAACTTTATCTAAATAGAACAAAGGTTCTATGATTCCTATATAACACATAATAAAATGACAAAAAATAATAATGAAAAAATAGCGCGCGAGAACTTACTTAGAGAGAGCCAAGATGTAAAAGGGATTGCAGTCAAAGGATATGATTTTAATAAAGGAGTTAATTATTCAGAAATTGTAAAATCTTTCTCAACAACAGGGTTTCAAGCTACTCAATTAACAAGGGCAATTGAAATAACAAATAAAATGCTGAAGGAAAAAGCTTTTGTTTATCTTGGATATACAAGCAACCTGGTTTCTTCAGGTTTAAGGGAGACATTCAGATATTTAGTTGAACATAAGAAAGTAAATGTTGTTGTTACAACTGCGGGCGGAATTGAGGAAGATATAATAAAATGCCTTGGAGATTTCGTTTTAGGAGATTTTAGGGCCTCTGGCAAAGAGCTGCGAAAAAAAGGCATAAATAGGATTGGAAATATTTTTGTTCCTAATTCAAGATATGTAAAGTTTGAGAAATTTGTGCAGCCGATACTGGAAGAACTCTATTTGGAACAGAAAAAAACTGGAAAGCCAGTTTGTGCCAGTGATTTAATTTGGAAATTAGGGGAGAAGATAAATGACAAGAGAAGCATATGCTATTGGGCATGGAAAAATAAAATTATGATTTATTGCCCGGCATTGACTGATGGAGCACTTGGAGATAATATTTACTTTTTCAAATTTAAACATGCTGACTTCGTTGTTGATATTGCAGAAGATGTAAAAAAATTAAATGATACAACAATCGGCTTGAAAAAATCCGGCTTGATAATTTTAGGATCTGGAGTTGTTAAGCATGCGATCTTAAATGCAAATATGCTTAGAAACGGCGCAGACTACAGTGTTTATATTAATACTGCACAAGAATTCGATGGCAGCGATGCAGGGGCTATGCCTGATGAGGCTGTTTCATGGGGCAAGATTCTGCCAGAAGCAGAGAGTGTAAAGGTTTTTGGAGATGCTACAATTCTGTTTCCTATTTTAGTTGCTGAAAGCTTTGCTAAATAAGATTTAGCAAGCTAAGAAGTAGGATTTAAATAATTTTAAAAATATTAAGTTATATGAAAATTAAATATAATTTTCAATTGTTCACAATAGGAGGTATTGTTTCACATTATGGGAGACAAAAATAGATGTTCTTGGCCAGGTGATAATAAATTAATGATGGAATATCATGATAAAGAATGGGGTGTGCCGGTGCATGACGATAAAATATTGTTTGAATTTCTTATACTGGAGGGCGCACAGGCAGGACTTACTTGGCAGACCGTTTTAAACAAGCGAAAGAATTATAGAAGAGCTTTTAATAATTTTAATCCTATAAAAATTTCTCGTTATGGAAAAAATGACATTAAGCGTCTGCTTGGAGATTCTGGAATAATTAGAAATCGCTTAAAAATCGAGGCTACAATAAATAATGCAAAGAGATTTTTAGAGATCAAAAAAGAGTTTGGATCTTTTGATAGGTATATTTGGCAATTTGTAGACAATAAGACAATTAGAAATAAATTTAGATCTCTTTCAGAAATACCTGCAAAAACAAATGAATCTGATGCAATGAGCATTGATTTGAAAAAAAAGGGCTTTAAATTTATTGGCTCAACAATTTGTTATGCCTTTATGCAGGCAGTTGGAATGGTTAATGATCACAAAATAGACTGTTTTAGATATAAAAAGTTGTAAAGTAGGATTTAAATAATCTATTTTTCTTAATATTGTATGAAAATAGAGGCTACAACCAAGGTTCTAGGAGTTCTATAAAAATGAAAGTGGAACTTAATATTGAAAAGAAATATTTCTTTGCTATATTATCTACAGCAGTTATTTTTGCTGCTGTAATTGGAGTTTATGCTTATGGAACTAGCACTCCGAGTGTTTTCGGACATACTGCTGAGGAGCTTGCTATAACTCTTCCAAATGGATCTACCTCTACTCTGCAACAGGCAATAACTAATAATTATATCGGCGGAGGTGGCGCCGTTTATAATTGTTTCTGCTCTGGCGATGGAGCCGAAATACTCAGCTCGTTCAATCAGACTGGAAAGCCATGCTATCAGGGCACCAATTACCTTTGGGCGTGCACCCTTCAATAGGTCCTGCAACTTCTTGGCGCGAAGACGTGGCTAGTAATTTTTTATAAGTAAGTTATATTTTACAAACTTTTTTATAGCTCTTTCTTTTTAGGATATTATGAAAAAAGGTGTTGCTGTTCAGGAGATTAAGAAAGAAAAATTTGAGGGTCTTATTGGACTTGAGATTCATTCATATGTGAAGACTAAGGAAAAGTTATTTTGTAACTGTGGAGCACATAGAGAAAAGGGCATTAAACCGAATACTTATATCTGCCCGATATGTACTGGGCAGCCAGGAGCAAAGCCAATGCTGCCAAACAGGGCTGCTGTTGAGAAAGCGGTTGAGATTGGTTTGATGTTGAATTGTGTGATTAATGAAAAACTTGTTTGGCAAAGAAAACATTATGATTGGCCAGACTTGCCAAAAGGAT
>Ga0247727_10000444_pt1 | contig 100636 bp, 77 predicted proteins | sample WisWelCaveWW1625_FD_202498 | JGI IMG/M metagenome (GOLD analysis project Ga0247727, IMG submission 202498) | Biofilm microbial communities from Wishing Well Cave, Virginia, United States - WW16-25 | ecosystem: Environmental > Aquatic > Deep subsurface > Groundwater > Cave microbial mat...
GGTCCAAGCTTGGAGGTGGTGGGCTTCTTGGAAGTCGTTTTGGCTGGTTTCATGGAAGCCAAGTTTACTCGAAATCGGCTGTTTTTTCATTTGAAATCTCTGTAGCTGTGCTACAGTCTCAAAATTACCCTGATTAAAAACACAAGCCCCTTAGCGAATGTTCAGACCGCTAAGGGGCTTACATTCGACTTAGGCGGTCCGGCGATCATACGGTTTGAGACCGGTTAGACCCGTAACTTTGCGCCCCTGTCTTTCGACAGGTTTGCCTTTTCTGTGTCGTTTGGTAATTATTCAGGCCACATCAGGTGGCTAACGATAGGTTACAAAGGATAAGTCAATTTCGCAAGGCCTCTTGGTAAAGAATCAACTACTAAGCCGCAAGCTGGAAGCTTGCGCTACCGGCTTTTAAGCTAAGAGTTGGTCTTGGTGAGACATTGTTGGCAAAGGCAAGATCATTTCTGCGTTTGCGGAGCTAATTACTCAAAGTTAACTTCAGCCAACGGCGCTTGGTCTGGCAACATGCCCACCACCCTGGCCCAAAGCTCGCGGATGTTGATCGGTTTCGACATATAGACGTCACAACCGGCGGCCAGGGCTTTGTCGGCGTCGCCCTTGAGGGCATTGGCGGTAATGGCGATGATGGGAGTATAACGAAGTTGACCGTCGGATCGCAGGCGGCGGGCAACTTCGTAGCCGTCAATATCCGGCAGGTTAATATCAAGCAAGATCAGATTAGGCCGGTGGATCTGAGCCATCTCAATGCCGGTCAGGCCGTTGGCCGCCCACACGGTTTTGCAGTGATGCGCCTCGAGCACGCGTTGAACCAACAGCAAATTATCCGGGTTGTCTTCGATGTAAAGGATGGTGTGTCTCATCTACAGCTTTCCTTCGCGAGAGGCTTTCTCGCCCAGCACTTGAACAACTTGTTCGACGAACGCTCGCGGCGACAGCGACCCTTTTTCGTACAGGGCTTCAATGTAGCCTTGCAGTCGTTGGCGCTCGTCACCCGAAATGTCTTTGGCGCTCACGACGATGACCGGAATGTCGCGGGTGCGTCTGTCCTGCCGCAGTTCCTGCAGTAAAGAAAAGCCGTCCATGCCGGGCATCATCAAATCGGTGATAATCAGATCGGGCAGGCGTTGCCGGGCCATCGCCAGCCCGTCGGCGCCGCTGTTGGCCTGGAACACCCGGTACGATTTCCTGGCCTCCAGCAGGCGTTGGATAAGCAGGGCATCGTCGTGGTTGTCGTCTACGACCAGCACCGTGGTGGCCCGCTCGTCCAGGTTGTCCAGCGCGGCCAGCAGGCCCTCGCGGGGCGCGGGGGATTGGTCATCGCTCAGGTGAACGTCCACCCGCCACTGCTCGCCCAGCACGTGCTTCTCCACCGGGAAGGTGTGGCCGGTGCAGTTGACCACTACCAACTCGCCGCCGCCGATCTCACCCTGCCGGATCATCTTCTCCAACCCGGCAAAGGCCACCGCCGTCGCCGGTTCCACCGCCAGGCCTTCAGCCTTCGCCAGCGCCCGCATCGAAGCAAAAGCGTCGGCGTCCGATACGCTTTCCATCGCCCCGCCATATTTTTTCAGCATACGCCAAAGATAAGTATATGCCTTGCCCGGGTCGCCGGTGGACAGAATCGCAATCCGGGTTTCAGGGATGACGGGCGCGGCGGTCTCGCGCCCGGCCCTGAAGGCCTGGGCCATTGGCGAACAACCCTCAGCCTGGATTACTGCAATTTTGGGAATGCGATCAATCAAGCCCATGTCCAGCATTTCCCGAAAGCCCTGATAGACGCCCAGCGGCCCCAGGCCGCCGCTCACCGATTGAATGTACCAGTCGGGCGCGCGCCAGCCGAGTTGCTCCACGATCTCGTAAGCAATCGTCTTCATGGACTCTCGCGCGGCCAGGCTTTTCGCCCCGCGATCCAACAGCAGGCCGCGTCGTTTGGCGAAGTCGGCGGCGATCTGCTTGGTCTGGTCGTAATTGCCGCTCACTCTCACCACTTCCGCGCCGAACAGGGCCGCCTCACGGAGTTTCTCCTGCGGCGCCAGGCTGGTCATGAACACCCACAGCTTGATGCCGGCCCGGGCGCAGGCGGCGGCATAGGCCACGGCCGCGTTGCCGGTCGAGGCAATCACACACTCGCGAATTCCGGCCTCCAGCATGGCCGCCGCCGACACGGCGGCCTGACGATCCTTGAAAGAACTGGTCGGCCCGTAACGTTCATCTTTGATATACAACTGCTCGTGTTCCACCGACTCGGCATAACGCCGCGAGAGTTGAAGCGGCGTGCCCCCGGCGCTGATCACGTCACGGCTGTCCGGCTCATCCACCGGTAGAACATCTTGATAACGCCACAGGTTGAGGGCGCGCTCCGGCAGGCCGCGCAAAATTTCGCGCTTGAACGAGACGTAATCGTAGTGAGCCTGCATCCAGTCCGAGCTGCAAGCCTCGCACGTCGGCCCGAACAGCGTCCGGCAGGGTTGTCGGCAGTGGCATTCCATGCACTCGAGAAAAAGCGGTTTGGTCATAAAGTTAAAAAGCTGAAAGACTTTCTCTTGCTCACGTCACTTCCTCTTTACGTCTGGATTATATTCTGAATGAACCGGCAGTTCGACATAGAAGGTTGAGCCGCTATCCGGGCCGGATAGGCCGCTGCTCTCGGCCCACAGCCGCCCGTGGTGCAATTCGATCAGGTGGCGGCTGATGGGCAAGCCCAGGCCGGTGCCGCTAGCCTTGCGCGTCGTGGAACTGTCCACCTGATGGAATTCCTGGAAGATCGTTTCCAATTGATTGACGGGGATGCCCACGCCCGTGTCGCGGACGGCTACCAGAAGGCGGTGGTCTGTCTTGACGGCGTTGATAGTGACCGAGCCGGCCTCGGTGAACTTGATCGCATTGTTCACCAGGTTGATCATCACCTGGCGCAGGCGGATGCGATCCGCTTCCACGTCCAGGCAATCGGCGGAGTTCGTCTCCAGGCGAAGCTCCAGCGACTTGTTCTGCGCCAGCGGGGCCGTGATACCCACTGCTTCTTCCAACACCTCCTGCAAGTTGAAGCGCTCAATGGTCAGCGACATCTTGCCGGCTTCGATCTTCGCCATGTCGAGTATATCGTTGATCAAGGTCAACAAGTGCTGGCCGTTCTTGTAGATCACCTTCAAGTCGTTGTCCATCCGGTCGGTCAGGTCGCCGTCAATGCCTTCGAGCATCACTTCGGCGAAGCCCAGAATGGAATTGAGCGGCGTGCGAAGCTCGTGGCTCATATTGGCCAGGAAGGACGACTTGAGTTGGTCAAGCTCGCGCAGGCGGGTCACCGTCGCCGTCTGTTCGCCGTAGAGCCGGGCGTTTTGCAGGGCTACGGCTATCTGCCCGGCCAGCGTCATATTGATTCGCAGATCGTCGTCGGTGAAGCGATCAACTACATCCGATTGCACGTCGAAGACGCCCAGCACTTTACCGCCGACTATCAGCGGCACGGCCATTTCCGAACGAGTATTGGGCAACAAGGGGTTAGGCAAAAAGTCGGGGGCCTCGCGCACGTTATTGACGATGATGCCTTGCCGTTCGCGGGCCGCCCGTGCCACCAGCGACTTGTGCGGGCGGAGAAGCCCCGTCGCCCTCGATTGTTCCACCGGAATCTGCCATCCCTGGGCAACCATGTGCCGCCCGACCTCGCCAGCGCCAGCGGCGAGGATCAGCGTATTTCCGGCTTCGTTAGTCAAATAGATATGCGTGTGGTACAACCCAAAACTAGCTTTGGTCAGGTCTACGATATCCTGAAGCAGCTTGTCCGCATCCAAAATCGTGGAGGCGGCCGTGCTCACCCGGGCCACCGTTTCCAGTTCGACAGCATGTTTGACCAATGCGTTTTCGGCCCGCTTGCGTTCGGTAATGTCGCGCGCGATCCAGAAGACGGTGTTGGTGGTCAGCGGCGATACGGTGGCGGAGAACCAGATTTCCTGCCCGCCGATGGACAGAGGGTATTCGATGTCGAGCACCTGACGGGTCTGGAGGACGCGGCGGATGTGGCCCAGAATCGCCTCGGCCTGCGGCGCGGGCAAGACCTCGGCCACGATCCTGCCAAGCATGTCCGCCGGAGGCTTGTACAGGAGCGAGGGGTTCGTCGGCGCGATCTTCAGGTAGCGGCCATGCTCGTCGTAGACCAGCACCACGTCGGGCATGGCGGCGAAGAGCGCGCGCAGTTCCGTGGCCTGTTGTTCGACTTGGGTCAACGCTGTGTGGGTCTGGCCGGTCAGCCGCAGGTTCTCAATGTGCGCGCTCAGATGCTCGGAGACGGCGGCGGCCAGTTCAGCCGCTTCGTCGCTCAATCTTTCCGGAAATTCGTCCACGGCCAGCTCGCCGATGGTTTCGCCCTGCACCGTCAGAGGCCAGGTCAGAGTTGAAGCCCCATTGCCGTTCGTTCCGGCGGCGAGAGGCGCCACCTGATTGAGGTCGTACACGTAGCCCTGATCCGGGGCCGCGTCGCGCTGAAGATAGTCTTGCCAGCCCTCGCGGGTGAGGCGGCGGGCCTGGGCCTCAACTTCAGCGCGGCCCTGTTCGGCCTGAGCCAGCAAACGCAGGTTCTCAACTTGTTGAGCCACCTGCTGCGCCACCGCCGAAATCAGTTCCGTCTCTTCTTCAGTCAAGGGTTGATCGGCCTCGCCCTCCAGCCACAGGCGGCCAATCGGCTCGCCGGCCACGGCTATCGGGAGGGCCAACGCCATCTTCCCGTCCATCGTTTCGGGCGGCGTTTCAGCCAGGAGGGTCACGGCGTTCAGATCATAAGCGTACCCCAGGCGCTCGCTTCGCTCTATGGCGTTCAGGAAGTTTTCCCAGCCGCCCCGGGCGAGGCGGCGGGCGCGGGCTTCGAGTTCGGCCTGGCTGGCCTGGGCTTGAGTAAGCAAGGCCGCGTTTTGGACGGCGACGGCCAACTGCCCGGCCAGGGCCTGAAAGGCCGGCAGGTTTTCTTCGGAGAAGGCGCCGGGGCGGGCGCTTTGCAGATCCAACACGCCCGCCACACGTTCGCCCGCGATGAGGGGCACACACATTTCCGAGCGGGTGTCGAGCAGAAGCGGGTTGGGGCGGAAGTTGGGCGCCGAGGCGGTGTCAGCCACGATAACCGTCTGCTGATTCAAGGCCGCCGTCCCGTTCAGCGAGTTGTGATCCATCGGCAGGTGGAAACCGCGCTGCAAGAGTTCCTGGCCCACCGGGCCGGTGCCGGCGCGCAGGATCAGGGAGCGCCCGGCGTCATCGGTCAAATATACCTGGGCGTAATACAGATCGAACCGCGCACGGATGAGTCCCACCGCTTCGGTCAGCAGGGCGTTTACCTCAAGCGTCTGGGAGAGGCGCTGTCCAACCTCGGCGGCCAGGGTCAGGTCGCGGTTGCGTGTTTCCAACGAAGCGCGATTGGTTCGCAGTGCTTCCACCATTCCATTGAAGGCCCCCGCCACGCGGCCCACCTCGTCTTCGTTAGTCACCCGGACGCGTGTTGTCATATCGCCCGCGGCCAGGCGTCCCGCGGCTTCGAAGAGATCGATCAGAGGGCGGCTGATGCCGCGCATGACAAACAGGCCAATGATGGAGGCGGCAAGCATGGCCACGACGGCAAATATCCCGACAAAGATAAGGCGATTGGTCTGAGCGTTGATGCGCGTTTGGATGCCGGTTTGCAACGCCTGCGAGGCGGCCGCGAACAAGGCGTTATCCGCCGCCGACCACTCGCCCTCCACGGCTTGTAATTCCGCCGCTTCAAAATCAAGGGTAGCCGCCTGGATAATTTCTCTGTCAAGAAAGTCCAGATACCTCTGGGCCGCCAGGTTGAACGGCGCGATTTGCGCCTCCACAAGGGGCCGCATCGCGCCCGAGCGGTTGTTGCGCAGGGCGGCTTCAAGGTTCTGGTTCATCGAAAGCACTGTGGCATTCAATCGCTCGACCAACCCATTCAGGATGAGCCGCTCTTCGGGCGTCACCGCTTGTTGCCGGGCAATTTCCCGGGCCAGATCGCGCGTTTGATCAAATAAGACACCTATCTCGGGAAGTTTCAAGAGTACGGTGTCCATCATGTAGTAGGTGTCGAGGTCGGGGTCCAGGATCAGGTAAGATGTATCTCCGACGCGGGTGATGAGGGCGCGAACATCGGCGGCGAGTTTATCGTATCGCGCATCCTGTTCTTCTTCGGGCAGGGTTGGCGCGTCGGCCTTCAGGGCCTGCCAGTCCACGTACAAGGCTTCGACCTCGCCGCCCAGTTGCAATTCTGCTCCGTAGCGCCGCTGGAGTTCGCGCAGGCCGCGGAAATCCCCATCAAGATCTGCCTCCCAGGCAGCGACCTCGGCTTGGGAACTTTCTCCTGCCTTGTATTCCTGAATCAGCAATTCGTGCCCACGCAGGTCGGTCAGTATGTGGTATGGAAGGAAGATAAATTGCGCGCCGCGCAACTCTTTCCGGCCATAATGGTCAATGCGGGCCAACTCTTCCGAAATCAACGGCCCGAAAGAGAGAAGCGGCAGGAAGAACACCAAGCTGATCAGGATGAACTTTTGGGGGTAGGTGAGCCGGCCCAACCGCTTGAGAGTGGAAGACAACCGATTGTTCCCGGGCGCAGTCGTCAGTTTATCTCCAACGCGAGTCACAGGGGCAGGGTCGGCGGTTGTTTCCGGCTGCCGTTCGTGCTCGTCCGGCGCGATCGGGGGAAGCGTTTCGGCAATGGTGGCCGGCGGCTCTGCGGCAGGACCCGTCTTCGTTACCTGCTCTTCTTGGCGCTCAGGCGCGGCCTGTTGGAGCGGCCCGGCCAGGACACTCTCCAACTCCGTTACCCTCGCGCGCAGAGTCTCCAACTCTCTTACCTGGGCGCGCAACGCTGCCAATTCCGGGGCTGCGGAGAGCGAGGCCGGCGCCGGTTCAGCTTGCAACGGCGCGATCTCGCTGAATAGCGCCTCAAGCCGTCGGTAATTCTCGTTGTGATTGTTGTTGGACATAGCTCGAGAATTCCTTTCAACGATTATCCCTCGCCGGGCTGACCAGTTCGATGCGGGTGGGGCGGGCCACCGCCCGCCCCAGTTCGCGGGCGGCGATTTGCAGAACGCTCTCGACGGTCGCCGCGTTTTGGATCTGTTGGCCGATGGCGTTGATCAACGCTTCCCGGTCGGCTTGACGTTGAGTTTGCCGGTAGGAACGGGCATTTTGCAGGGCGACGGCCACCTGGTTGGCAATGGATTGTAACAGTTCGACGTCTTCTTGAGCCAGGCCGCCAACTGTGTTTTGCTGAACGTCGAGCACCCCCAGCACCCGGCCACTAATGGTGATGGGCACGGCCACTTCCGATTTGGTTTCGGGTAGCAGCGGGTTGGGGAGCCACTTGGGGTCTTGGGTCACATCTGGCACAAGCACGGCGCTGTTGGTCCCGGCGGCGCGGCCCACCAGGCCATGGCCTTCCGGGATTTGGTGGCCGCGAGCCAGCATTTGCAGGGCCGCCTGGCCGGTGCCGCCGACCATCACCAGATTTTCGCGTTTGTCGTCGAATAAATAGATGTGGGCGTGATAGTAGTTGAAGGCGGCGCGCACCTGTTCAACTACTTCCGACACCAATTGTTTTTGGTCGAGGATGGTGGACAGGCGGCGGCTGACTTCGGCGCTGGCGGCCAAAGCTCTGGTGCGGTCGGCCACGCGCTGTTCCAGCGTGCCGACCAATTGCCGGAGTTGGGCCGTCATGTTGTTGAACGTGGTGGCCAAGACGCCGATTTCGTCGGCAGAGTCGATCTGAGCTTGCGCGGTCAGGTCGCCGGCGGCGACTTGCCCGGCCACAGCGGTGAGGCGGGTGATGGGAGTGGCGAGCACCTGGGCAACTCCAAGCGCGACGGCGGCCGCCAGACCCACAATCACCAATGCCAGGACGACCGTTGCCCGAGTTTCAGCTTCCACCGGAGCCAGGCTTTCCTTCAGGTCCTGATGAGCGACCAAAGTCCAGCCCAGATTGCTGATGGCAGGCGCTTCTTCTGGATCGATGGAAGCTACAGGGACTCGGCCGACCAGGCTGGGCTGATCATCGTAGACAATCGTGGCAAAGTTCGGAATGTCGGCCCGAAGCGTCAATGCATTCGGATCGCCAGGGACAGTCGTGCCACCCTCGGATGGAATTTCATAGCCATCAGGCAGGTACAATTCAACCTCCCCGCTTTGGCCCAGTTGAGTTGTGCTCAGTAATTCCGTGATGGCAGTCAGATCGAGGGTGGTGCGCAGGATGCCGACTATATTTCTGGTATCGTGAGCATACAGAGGCACGGCGATGATAGACGCAAACGCGGCGCTGCTCTCGTCATAGTCAGGCTGGCCGATATATAGAGCGCCCTGGCCGTTGTTGTAGGCCGCCTGCCACCACGCTTCGTCTGCCTGGTAGTAATCGGAGGTGCGGTTGGTGGCGGCCACGTTGGCGCCATATTTGTCAGTCACGAAGACCTCGACATTTTCGGGAAAGGTGGCGCGATATTCTCTCAGCTCTGAGGCGATGTCGTCGTCGACGACTTGCCGAATGAGCGGGTCGGCGTCGTCATTGGCCGCATCCGCCGCCCGCCATTGCTGGTCGAGTTGTTGGATCTCGGCCTGAATAGCCGCCGGGTCGCCGGCGTAGGCGGAGTTGGCGGCTTCCACCCGATCCTGCACGACGTTGCTCAAGCCAAACGCCTGTAGACTTTCCAGATGTTTCGCCAGCGACTCGGCGACGGCCAGGGCTTTGGCATTGGCGACTCCGGTCAGGTTCTCTCCCACATTCTGGGTGAGGCGGGCGCGATTGGTGCGCTCGGTGAAGAAAGCCAGCGCGCCCACCGACAGCACCGTGACGGCGAGGAAGGCCACAATCAGTTTGGTGCGCAAGGAGTAGTTGTGGAACCGGGGGGCGACGATGGCCACGTAAGCCAGAAACAGCGCGCCAGCGGCGATGGCGACGCCGCCTAGCAATGAAATCTCAACGGAGCCTGGCGGGTGGGCCGGGAACAACGGGCGCGCATGAAACACGGCGCCCCACATGGCGGTGTAGTGCATGCCGGCGATGGCAAGGCCCATCGCCGCCGCCGCGAGCATCTTCAACCACGGCGCTCGCCGCGTGGTGGCCGACCGCAGGCGGAACTGCAACCACAATGCCACGAGCGAGACACTGACGGCGACCACGATGGAGATCACAAACGGGACCGTCTCGTAGTGAATGATGGCCTGCAAGCGTATGGCGGCCATGCCGATGTAGTGCATCCCGGCGATGGCCGCGCCCATCAGCAAGCTGCCCGACACTAACTGCCGCCAACTCACTTGGGGGCGGCTGGTGAGAAACAGGGCCAAGCCTGAGGCGGCAATCGCCGCGAGGAGCGAAACGATGACCAGCACGACGTTATACGACATCGAGAGGCCGGCCGGCCGGAAGCCGAGCATCGCCACAAAGTTCATGGACCAGATGCCGGTACCCATAACCACCGCGCCCCACCCCAGCCACAGGTAGCGGCTGCGTCCACGCTTGGCCGTTACCTGAGCGGTCAAATCCAATGCTATGTAAGCGGCGAGGATGGCGATGAGGATCGAGAGCGCCACCAACACCGGCTCGCGCGCGTGGGGCAGGATCGGCTCCGAATGCGTGGAATGGATGAGACCATTCAGAAATTCCACCAGAGATTCCAACATGGTGTCGCTCCTTAATCTGCCGCTGAGTCGTTGCGGCCCTTGGCGCCGTTGGCGTTGGGTTGCAGCCCATTCTGATCATTGGCCGGTTTGACCGCGCCCAGCCGCACTTTGGTGCGCGGCGCGCCCAGGGCCCGTCCCAGTTCACGCACTGCCACTTGCATCGCGCCTTCAACCGTCTCGGCGCCCTGAATCTTCTGGCGGATGGTGTTGGCCAGCGCTTCACGCTCGGCCCGTTGTTGCGCCGTCAGGTACGAGCGGGTATTTTGTAAAGCGACAGCGGCCTGGTTGGCGATGGACTGGAGCAAATCGGCATCTTCCTGTTTGAGGCCGCCAATGAGATTGTGTTGCACATCCAGCACACCCAGCACGCGGTCGCCGATGGCAATAGGCACAGCCACTTCCGATTTGGTTTCAGGCAGTAGAGGGTTGGGGAGCCAGTTGGGGTCTTTGGACGTGTCGGGCACAAGCACGGCCGTTTTCGTCTCGGCCGCGCGGCCCACCAGGCCCTTGCCCGTGGGGATTTTGTGCCCGCGTGCCAGCATGGTCTGCCCGGCCTCGCCTGTGCCGCCGACCATCAGCAGGTTCTCATGCGCGTCGTCGAACAGATAGATGTGGGCGTGATAGTAGTTGAAGGCATTTTTCACCTGCTCCACTACCTCGGTCACCAGTTGCTTCTGATCGAGGATGGTGGACAGGCGGCGGCTGATTTCGGCGCTGGCGGCCAGGGCGCGGGTGCGGTCGGCCACGCGCTGTTCCAGACCTTCGAGCGTGGTCTGAAGGGTCGCCGTCATCGAATTGAAGGCCTCGGCCAGCACGCCGATCTCGTCGGCAGATTGGACGGGAGCACGGGCCGTCAACTCGCCGGCGGCCACCTGCCCGGCAATTGCCGTCAAGCGGACAATGGGATTGCTCAATTGTTGGGCCACGAAGAGGGCGACGGCGGCCACGGTAGCGGCAATGACCAGGGCCAGAAACAGGGTCACCCGCGCTTGCGCTTCAACCGGCTCTAAAAATTGCGTTTGGCTTTGCACGAATACCACCGACCAGGGGCGGGTTGTCATCGACACAATTGCGGCCTGTTCAACACCCTGTGTCTGGTTTGTTTCAGCTTCATTGACTTCACCTGTAAAGTGCGGCTGAGAGGCCGATTTGCCGAGAGCCGCATCCAGCTCAGGCAGGTTGACAGATAGTTCCTCGGGCGGCAAGTTCGGCAGACGCCCTTCTGATTGCAGAATGATGAACGTGGTGGGCGCCATTGGCATGGCGGATTTATGAATCAGGTTCGGTGCATCGCCGTGCGCCAGCCAGATGTGATGATCGTCCAATAGCATGGCAAACGAGCCTTTGCCCACCAGGCCGGTATCACGAGCAATGATTTGTTGCAGGACGGCAGCGTCGTAACGCACCCGCAAGACGCCAATACTTTCACCGTCGGCATTGAGCACCGGACTGCTGAAATACAGGCTGGCAGTGGAGGCCGTCTCCAAAAATTCAACCGCCGATATGAAGGGCAGGCCGGTTCTGAAGGGCGTTTTGAAATACTCGCGGTCGGATTTGTCAACGCCAACGTCCGGGGGGTAGGAATCAACGACATCAAAGCCCTGTCGATCCAACAGAGCATAAGACACGATGAAATTTTGATCTTTGCGGCTGAGGGCGCGCAGGGTGGCGTTGGCTTCTGCTTCGGCGACGCTCCCGGCGCGCTGATCGGCGGGCAAGCTCAGATAGTTGATCAGCGGCGGCAACTGGGCCTCGGTGCGGACGGCAATCAGGTTGGAGTCGACAAAGTTGTCCAGGGTCTCCGCGATCTGCGACGCCGCTCCGGAAAGTTTTTGGTTGGCGTCATCGATCAGCGCCTGTTGTGTCGCCCGGTTGTTCAAATACCCCAGCGCAGCCAGCGGGATGAGTGAGACGGCCAGAAAGCCGATGATCAATTTGACTCGCAGGCTGAAGGCGCCAAACGGGATTCGGCGAAACGCGTTACGGCGGCGCGCAATCTCGTTTAGGGCGGTGGGGCTGGCAGTGGACATGAGGTGATCTCCCGGATAGAGTGCTTATTTCAAAGACGATGAATCAAGTAATTGGTCAAAATCAGGAGCGGTGGTATGCCGCCGGCGCTGATCAAACTTAGAAAATAGACTGGGCTTCTGGTTTAGAGACAGAGACGCCGGGAGCCACGGCAACGGCCAGCGGCAGGGTAAAGCTGAAACAACTGCCTTGCTCTGGCTTGCTGTCCACCGCCACTTGACCGCCATGTTGCTCGACGATTGATTTTACAATCGCCAGCCCCAGGCCGTTGCCTTCAATGTCGCTGATATTATCTGTTTGGGCGCGATAAAACTTGTCAAAGATGAAGGGAAGATCGGCGGCAGAGATGCCCACCCCGGTGTCGGCGATCGTGGCCCGAATGTAAGCGCCCTCGACGTTGGCCGTCACTGTGATTTGCCCGCCCTCGGGAGTGTATTTGACGGCGTTGCCGATCAGGTTGCGTAGCACCTGCTGCAGGCGCGGCACGTCGCTCATCACCTGGGCCTGACCCTCAAACGGCAGAAGAGAGAGAGTTTGCTGTTTATGAAGCGCCTGCGTTTTGAATTCGTCGGCGACGCTGGCCAGCAGATCGCGCATGTTGCATGGCTCCAGTTTCAGGCTCACGCCTATATCAATCCGGGCCATTTCCAGCAGGTTCTGCACCAGTTCGTGCATCTGCTTGGCGGCCCGGTCAATGCGGTTGAGGTATTCGGTTTGCTGGGAGGTGAGCGGGCTGAGTTTGGTGACCAGCTGGCTATAGCCCAAAACGGCGGTGATGGGGCCTTTGAGGTCGTGAGAGGCGGTGGCGATGAATTCGTTCTTGGCCCGTTCCAGGTCTTTGAAGTGGGTGACGTCGTGCAGAACGGCGACCTGTCCGCCCTCCTCAATAGGGGTGACCAGGGTGGCGAAGGTGCGTTTGTCGGGCCAGGCAATTTCACCTTTCTCTGACGAGCCGGAGATGCGGGCGCGTTCGAGGATGTTGATCAGAGCGTCGTAGCCCTGATTGAGCGGGAGTGATGAGCCAATTTTGGTTTCGACGTCGGTGAAGAGTTTTTCGCCGGCCGGGTTCAGCAATAGCAGGCGGCCTTCGGGATCAATCACCAGAATTGCCTCGGCGGCGCTGTGCAAGACGGCAAACAGCCGCCGCTCTTCCTGTTCCACCGACTCAAACAGGCGGATGCGGTCGAGGGCGGTGGCAATTTGCGAAGCCAGGTTCTCCAGCACAACCCGGTCGCTTTCCTGGAAGGCGCTGGGGCGCATGCTGTGGATGGCCAGCACGCCGCTGACTTTGGCATCCCAGATCAGGGGAACGGCGATGGCCGACTGGGTGGGCGGCGAGCCGGGGTGTTCGCGGCGGGCAGCCCGCTCTTCAAGTGCGCCGGAGAAGTGGGCGGGTTGCCCGGTGGCGGCCACTTGTTGCGGGGCCAGGGCTAACATGGAAGGCCGCAGGCCGGTTTCGGCGCCGGCCACATTGCACAGGCGGGGCGCGTCGTCTTCGGTGAGCCAGAGGGAGACGACCGGGTAGCCGAGTGTTTGGTGGATTAGATCGGCAGTCCGCTCGAAGAGTTCGTTGGAACGGGAGAAGAGGCTGATTTCGCGGGCGAGCTGGTTGAGGGCGACAAGTTCGGTGACGCGCTTGTGTTCGATGGCGTAGAACTGGGCGTTTTCGATGGCGATGGCGGCCTGACTGGCGATGGCTTGCAGGAGGGTAAGATGATCATGGGTAAAGTAAGCCCTCTGCGAGTGATGCAGGGTAAGCACGCCGATGACGCCGCGCCGGCTGAGCAGAGGCACGGCAATGGCCGAGCGGGTGGGGTCGTTGGGCAGTCGGAGCCAGTGGGGGTCGGTGGCGGTATTTTCGACGAAGTGGCCTTTGCGGGTGGCGACCACTTGCGGCACGACGCCTTCGCTGACAAGTTTTTCTTTGGCCGTCTGCCAGTTCCAGGGCGAGAAGTCGGCGGTGGTGTGCATTTGGTAAAGCACACTGCCGTCGGGTTGGAAGATGACCATGGAGCCGTTGATGGCTTCCAGAACTTGCACGCTCCGGCGAAGGGTGACGCTGGCAAGTTCTTCTACATCCATGCGGGCGCTGAGGTCCTGGCCGATTTCGGGCAAGAGGCCAAGTTCGCGGTTGCGGCGGCGTAAGGCATCTTCGGCTTGTTTGACGCGAAGCTTGGAGCGGACGCGGGCGGTGAGCTCGCGCCAGTCGAAGGGTTTGGTAACGTAGTCGTCGGCGCCGAGGCTGAGGCCCTGGCGCACGTCGCGGGGTTCGATGCGGGCGGAGGTGATGATGATGACCGGGATGTGGGCCACACGCGGGTCGGCCCGCATTTCGGCCAGCACTTCAAACCCGTCCTTCTTGGGCATGTTGATGTCTAACAGCACCAGGTCGGGCAGTTCGTCGTAGATCTGTTTCAGGGTTTCTTCGCCGTCGGCGGCGGTGATGAAGTTGTAGCCTTCACTGCTCAGGCGGGTGGCCAGGAGTTGAACGTTGTCGGAACGATCGTCGGCAATGAGAATTTTGAATTGAGAGCGGCTGGCGGCCTGGCTGGCGGCCGCGCCCGGCGCGTGAACCGGGCGCAGGCCGTCGAGGGCCTGGCTGACGATGGCCTGAATTTTTTCCGGTTGGACGGGCTTGACCAGGTAATCTTTGATCTTAAGGCGACGGGCAGTGGCGGCTAAACCGGGGCTGTCGTAGGCAGTGATGAGGATGGTGTGCCCCGGCTCGTGCGCGCCTTGCAGTTTTTCGATCAGTTCCAGCCCGTTCATGCCGGGCATCATAAAATCGGTGATGAGCACGTCGATGACATTGTGGTCAATGGTTTCGAGCGCTTCCTGGCCGCTTCGGGCGGTGAGGACTTCGACCGGGGTTTTGAATTGGCCGAGGGCCCGAGCCAGCATCGAGGCTGTGTTCGGGTGATCGTCAACGATGAGGATGCGTGCTTGAGGGGTGGGGGGAGCAGGGATCAGATCAACCATGCTCCTATTATTTACTAAAATGCCCTTGTTAACTGTTTGGGTCGCGAGGAGTTTGTTGGGGCAGGTTGGGAGGTTAATCCAGAATTAATCGGTACCCGCTACCCCTGATATTCAGGACGTGGCGGGGGTGTTTGGGGTCTGGCTCTATAGAGTCGCGGAGTTCATGGATGTGCCACTTGGCGAGTTCCTGGGCCTGCTGGCGGTCGGTTTGATAGCCCTGCGCTTCGGCGACGAGGGTTTGATAATTGACGGTATCCGGTGAGTGGCGCGCCAGTACCAACAGGTAGTCGAAGGCCGCAGGGGGCAAGGTCAGCACCTGGGCGCCGAAGGTGGCTCGCCGGGCCTGCAAATCGAGGATCATCGGGCCGCGTTTGAGGAAGCGATCACCCGTTGGAGGCGTTGTGGCCGGGGTAACCGCCGGGGCCAGGGTGGAGGCGTTGTCTAAACTTTTGAGTTCGGCCTGTAAAGCGGCGATTTGTTCTTGAATGTCGCGCCAGGGCGTGCTCGTCGCCATCCTCAACCCCAAGACCGCCTGTAAAGCGGCGATTTGTTCTTGAATGTCGCGCCGCCGCCGTTTGACGACTTGCTCGGAGATGACGACCCGGGTTCGGGCGATGAGGGTTTCGGGATCAATCGGTTTGATCAGGTAATCGATTGCGCCCAGGCGCATGGCTTGCACGGCGGATTGCAGAGAGGCATGGGCGGTGAAGAGGATGACCGGGAGTTGGGGATGCTGTTGATGAACCTCTTGCAAGACTTGCAAGCCGTCCATGCCCGGCAAGTGAATGTCGAGGTAGACCAGGTCGTAGGAGGCCACGCTGAGCAGGCGCAAGCCCTCGGGGCCGTCGGCGGCGGCGGCAACTTCACACCCGGCCTGGCGTAGAACGCGGACTAAGGTCTGCCGCAGGTTGGCTTCGTCGTCAATGATGAGAATATTGCCTGAGAGAGTCATAGGTCGTCAAGCCACGTGATTTGTAAGCGGAAGAGATTTTAGAGGGCCGGTGTCGGGCTTTTCATCGGCGGGGAGCCAGATTTTGAATTTGGTTCCTTCTCCCTCTTTGCTATCTACCTCGATGCGTCCATTATGGCGTTGAACAATGTCGTAGGTAATCGCCAACCCTAGCCCGGTACCGCCCGGTTTGGTGGTGAAGAAGGGGTCGAAGATGTTGTCTTTGCTGACCGGGTCAATGCCAATGCCGGTATCGGTGATCGCCATCAGCACTTTGCCTTCGGGCCGGGCGTAGCTGGCGCTGACTTCAAGCTGTCCACCGTCGGGCATGGCTTCGACGGCGTTGAGGCACAGGTTGAGGATGACCTGCTTGAGCTGGTCTCTGACGCCAGGCACTAACGGCAACGCAGGGTTGGGGTTGAATTCGAATTGGATGCTGTTGTGCCGCAAGTGGGTGCTGATCAGTTTTTGCACTTCCGAGATCAGAGCGTTCAGAGATTCGAGCCGGAACTCTTCGCTGATGGTGGGGCGGTAGGTTTCGCGCAGGCGGCCTATCAGGTCGGCCATGCGGTCGGCTTCGGTGAGGGCCACTTTCAGATCGTCGAGGGCCTGCTCGCTCAGGGCCGGCTCCTGGCGGACGAGGTAGAGAGCGTTCTGGATCGCTTGCAGGGGGTTGTTGAGTTCGTGGGCCACCGACGCCACCAGCCGGCCCATGGCCGCCAGTTTTTCGGATTGCACCATCTGGGCGCGAGTGGTTTGTTCTTGTTTGAGGGCTTTCTCCAGGTCGGCGATCAGGCGGGCGTTTTCGATGGCGACGCTTAATTGCTGGCCGATACTGATCAGCCAGTTGAAGTCGTTGCGATCCAGCACCCGCTCGGCGCCGGATTCAACCATGAGAACGCCGATGACTTGATCAGCCCGGATCAGGGGGACGCCGACTAGCGATTGAATGCCGGGCATCACTTCCAGATAATCCGGGTCTTTGCCGACATCCGGCACAAAAAACGGCTGGCCGGTGCGCGCTACCCGCCCCCATACGCCTTGATCGATTCTGAGGGTGGAAAGCGGAGCGGCATAGCCTTTTTGCGCTTGCAGGATCAAGAAGCTTTTGCTGAGCAAGTAGACGCTCACCCCTTTGTAATTGGCGATGGAGGCGATGGTGGCCACCACAGTGTTCAACATTTCAGACAAGTTGAGGCGGCTGATGAGGGTCTGGGTGACTCTCTGCAGGGCTTCGGCTTCTTCGGCGCGGCGGCGTTCCACTTCGAAGAGCCGGGCATTTTCGATGGCCAGGGCGGCCTGCACGCCGAGGGTGGTGAAGAGCTCTTCGTCGTCGGCGGAGAAGATGCGGGGCGCGGCGCTGCTGGCGCTCAGGGTGCCGAGGCGGCGGGAGCCGCTTTGGACGGGGGCTACCAGCAGGGAGCGCAGATGGATCGCTACGCCGAGCCGCAGGTAACGCGAGTCGGTGTGCGTGTCTCGGACGTTGATGACGATGCCTTCTTCGATGACGCGGCCGGCGATGCCTTCGCCAGGGCGCATGGTGAAGTCGGGCCGCCCCAGCGCATCCACCAGGCCGGCCACCGCCGCCGGACGCAGAGCCTGTTTCTCCTCGTCCAGCAAGTGAATGACGGCCCGCTCCACTTTGGGGATGATGTGCCGAACCGAGTCGACGATGAGTTGCAGGATCTGGTCGAGGTCGAGGGTGCTGTTCAGCGCCCGGCTGATGGCGCCAATGGCTTCGCTTTCTTGCAGGCGGCGGCGGGTGCGTTCGTGCCGCCGGGCGTTGCCAATGGCAATGGCCGCCCAGATGGAGGCGGCCTCCAGAAGGCGCACGTCGTCGTGAGAGAATGCGTCCGGTTTGGGGTGAACGACTTCCATCACGCCCATGATTTCTTTGTCTAGCTGAAGGGGGACGGCCAGGAAAGACTGGGAACTAAGGGTTCCGGCCTCGCCAAGCTCGGGATGCGAGGCCCGCCGTTCCGCCCCACCGGAAACCCAAACCGGGCGGCCGCTGTTGATGACTTCACCGGCGATGCCAATGTTGGCCGGGATGCGCTGGCCGCGCAGTCGGTCGGCCCGGGCCCCGCTCACGCCGGCGAAAACCAGCTCTTCGTTTTCAAGCAGTAGCACAGAAATCTCTGCTCCCAGAAGCGGCACCATTTTATCAATGAGTTGGCGAAGCACCGTTTCCAGTTCCAGGCTGGCGGCAACTTCCTGGCCGATCTGGCTGAGGACGGCCAGTTGGCGGGTGCTGCGTTCGAATTGAGCTTCGGCCTGGCGCTTCTCGTCACGCAGTTTCTTCTTCTGCAGGGCATGGGTGATGGCCGGGCCTAAGTGCGCCAGCCGGTTCTTCAGCAAATAGTCGTCCGCGCCGCGCCGGATGCACTCAATGGCAGTTTCTTCTCCAGCGCTGGCGGTGATGATGATGAACGGAATATCAAGGCCGCGTTCACGCAAGAGTTCCAGGGCGCGCAAGCCGTCAAGGTGCGGCATCCTGTAGTCGGAGAGAATCACGTCCGGGCCGTTGCCGAGTTCCGCCAGGTAACTTGCTTCATTGTCAACACACTGCCAGGCAGGATCGAACCCGGCCTGGCGAAGCTCGCGCAACAACAGATCGGCGTCGGCCTGCCGATCTTCCAGAATCAGAACGCGCAACGGAGTGGGCATGACAGTGATTCTAACTCATGGGAGGCCGGTTGAGCGAGAGGGTGCTCCCCACATATTGCACCTCAAACTGACGCCGTTGTCTCTGGTGAAAAAGACCCATGCCTGCCCCTGCAATTTGAGCTTAATAACTGCTCTCCAACCGCGTCCTCGCGGGTGGCCCGAAGGGGCCCGCGTCCCACAGGGATGCTTCGCGAAGGACGCGGGCTTTGAGCATTTTCCAAACAGGCTCTGAGACGAGGCCTGAGGAGGGGAAATTGCGTCCCGGCGGGAGACTGCGCGAAGCCGTGCTCTTGGAAAAACAGGCGCGGACGCAAAAGTGAACACGGGCGAAGAAGGCAGTGAGCCTTCTTCGCCCGCCGGTTGGCACGAGGCTCCGTTCTTTTATGATTTCCCTTTGCCGCCAAAACTGCCTTTGGTGTTTTGGGGCAGGATCATTTCCACGTCGGAGTGGGGGCGGGGGATGACGTGGACCGAGACGAGTTCGCCCACCCGCTTGGCGGCGGCGGCCCCGGCGTCGGTGGCGGCCTTGACTGCGCCCACGTCGCCGCGCACCATCACCGTCACGAAACCGCCGCCCACGTATTCACTGCCGATGAGGGTGACGTTGGCGGCCTTCACCATGGCATCGGCGGCTTCCACGGCGCCGATCAGGCCTTTGGTTTCGACCATTCCCAGAGCAATCATTGCGACATCTACGGGCATTGTGTTCCTCCTAAGTTAGAGTTGGGAGTTAGAGTTAGAGTGGGGACGATCGCTCTAACTCCCTACTCTAACTCTAACTTTAGAATTTGATCGGGTCTCTCGCCACCTCCAGCACTGTTTCGCGGAAGGCGACGGTGGCGGCTTTGCAGGCCGGCTGGTCGCCGGTGAGCATGACACCCATGTAGTTCGTCTCGGACGGCGGCATGGTGAGGGCGACGATGCGCACGGCGGCGGCCTTGAGGGCGGCGTCGAGGGCGTACACGCCCTCGAGCGGCGGCGCGATCAGGTAAGCAATCGGGTCGCCGAGCGGGATGTTGCACACTTTGGAAAGATAAGTGCCGGTGCGCGAGATCAGGTGCGGGAAGAAGGCAATGGAAGCGTCTTCGTTGGCCGAGTACCAGATAGCTTCATTCTTCATGTAGCTGAGGGCGGCGCTCAGTCCGGCCCGGACTTCGGCGGGGTTTGGGCCGGCCAGCACGGCCAGAATTTCGCCTGATAGCAAACCCGACGAATGTTTGGCCCCGGCGTAGAACGAGCGGGCGTACACCACTTCGACGTCGGCCATCTTGGTGGCTTCGTCAATCGAAACGTAGGTGGCGTCGTCGTTGTCGGCGGTGATCAGGCCGATGGATTTTTGCTCGGGCTTGAGCTTCAATTGCTCGGCAAAGTTCGGGTCAACGTTCGGGATCATGCGAACGGCGAGGGGGGTGGCGTAGATTGGATCGAGTACAGCCATGCTTTCTCCTTTGAACCGCGAAGGCGCGAAGGACGCCAAGAATTAATAAAGAAACTTTGCGCCCGCCTGCCCCGCTTCTTTTTGCGGGGTTGCGTCTTTGCGGTGAATTTACTTCGCCGTCAGCTTCAACTTCACGCCGCTGGCCTGATGCTTCATCATCTTCTGCGCGAGTTGGATGGTGAAAGCCGCGCCTTCGAGCGGGTTGGTGCCGCCGTTGTTGAAGATGTTGCACACCACGTCGCGGTCGGCGTCGGTGTCGCCGGCTTTGGGACGATAGGCCATGTAGGCGCTCAACGACTCGGCCCGGCCCAGGCCGGGGCGCTCGCCGATGAGCAAAATGACGACCTCTGATTTGAGCAAGTCGCCAATATCGTTCAACACACCTACACGGCAATATTTGATAAAGAACGGCGTCCCCACACTCAGCCCGGCAGACTTCGCGCCCTGCATGATCACCGGGAACATTTCGCGCACGTTGGCTTCCACGGCGGCAGCGCTCAACCCGTCGCCGACGACGAGTTGAATGTTGGGCGACTTGGCGCACTTCTCGCCGATCGCTTTTTTCGCCTCATCGCTCAACTGCCGCCCCAAATCTGGCCGGAGCAAGTACTCCTGCTTGCCGCCCTTGATGTTGGTTTGCACTGTGAACAGTCCGAGGTCGTCGAGCAATTTCTGATCGACATCGCGCATCAGGGCATCTTGGGTTATCGCATGGTCGCCCTGAAAGAGCAGGAGCGAGAAGGTGTTGTAATGCGGGCCGGCGCGCCCCACCCCGATTCGGGCGGTGGTGGAGGCGATGAGAGCCTTGACGGCCTCGGCGTCTTTGGGATTCTTGACTCGTGGCTTGTAACGATATTCCGGGAGGGTGGGATCAGGAAGATCAATATTGAGATTTGAGGTTGAAGCCGTCCCTGCTGGGGAAGCTTTAGGTGTAATGGCGGCTTCCCCTGAGGCGGGCGGCGTTCCAATCTTGGCCGCCGCCAGTTCTTTGACAACTGCTTCGATGATGGCGTTCAGTTGAGCTTCATCCATGCTGTGCGGCCTCCAATTTGGCGATGCGGGCTTCGAGGTCATTCAAGCGAGCTTGCAACGCCGACCGTTCATACTGCGACTCGGAGCGTTCTGCAATCACCTTCTCTTCGAGGGCCATGAGTGAAGCGGTATAGGTCTTTTTCTCGGAGCGTAGTTCGGCTACCCCATCGCTGACGTTGTTCAATTGCCGCGACAACATCCCAAGCCGGTTTTCGAGTCGCTCGAAGCGCACCTCGACTAATTTGAAGCTTTCATGAATGACCCGGAATTCGTTCTGGGTCGAAATTGCTTGCCTGTCGTAGACGAGATCGATTATTCCCTGAACCTCGTCGCGCGTCGGCGTTTGTTGCAGACGGACTTCTACGGCTTCCATTCGCTTCTCAAGGTTATCCAGCCGCTTCTCTAGATTGTCTAAGCGGGGCGTGATTTCCGAGCGAACAACTTCACGGACAACTTCTCTCAACTCATTGCGTTCTTCTGCGTTCATCATTTACCTTTTGAGGAAGAAAGTGGGGTCGCCCGCCTTTTCGGTCAGCACCCCGTTCTTCATCAAACCTATTTCTTCCATCCAGCCCTCGAACTCGGGCGCGGGGCGCAGGCCGAAGAGTTGACGCAAGGTCGGGGCGTCGTGGTAGCTGGTGCATTGATACGAGAGCATCGAGTCGTCGCCCATCGGCACGCCCATGAAATAGTTGCACCCGGCGGCAGTGAGCATCACTGCCAGATTCTCAATCGCGTTTTGGTCGGCGCGGGCGTGGTTGGTATAGCAGGCGTCAACGCCCATCGGGATGCCGGTCAGCTTGCCCATGAAGTGATCTTCGAGTCCGGCGCGTTGAATCTGGCGGGCGTCGTAGAGATATTCGGGGCCGATGAAGCCGACGACGGTGTTGACCTGATAAGGATTCCAACGTTTGGCCAGGCCATAGTTGCGGGCCTCGAGGGTGAGTTGATCCCAACCGTTGTGGGCCTCTGCCGAGAGCGCCGAGCCTTGCCCCGTTTCAAAGTACATGAAGTTGGGGCCGGCCGGGAAGCAATATTTTTTGGCGAGGGCGTAAGCTTCATCCAACATGCCGACGGAAATGCCGAAGGAGTCGTTGCCCTTTTGCGAGCCGGCGATGGATTGAAAGACGAGGCCGACCGGCGAGCCCGATTCCAAACACTTCATTTGCGTGGTGACGTGGGCCAGCACACAGTTCTGAGTTGGGACGCTCCAGGTCTTGATGATGTCATAGGTCATGTCGAGCAGGCGGGCGACGGAGCCGTAAGAGTCGTCCACCGGGTTGATGCCGATGACCGAGTCGCCAGAGCCGTAAGACAGGCCTTCGTAGATTTCGGCGCGGATGCCTTCGGGCGAGTCGGTGGGGTGGTTGGGTTGGTTGCGGCTGGAGAGCGTGCCGGGCGCGCCGATGGTGTTGTTGCAGTGGGCGGTGCGCGGAATCTTTTTGGCGCAGTACATCAAGTCCAGATTGGACATGATCTTGGTGACGGCGGAGACCATTTCGGCGGTGAGGCCGGTGGAGAGGCGGTGGATCATGCCGCTGGTGGTGGTGTCGGCTAACAACCACTCGCGCAGTCCGCCCACCGTCCAGTCTTTGATCTCGTTGTAGGCCGTCTCGTTCACGGCGTCCTGAATCACCCGTGTGACTTCGTCTTCGTCGTAGGGCACGGCAGGGTTCTCGCGCAGAACCCCCAGCGGAACTTCGGCCAACACGAACTTGGCGGCGACGCGCTCGGCGGTGGTTTCAGCACCTACGCCTGCCAGCCGGTCGCCGCTCTTCTCCTCGTTGGCCTTGCCCATGAGGAGGCGGATGTCAGGAAATTCATAAGTCTTGCCGTGAAGTTTGGTGCGGAGGAGCATGAGGCCTCTATTGAATGGTCATTTGTCGAGGGAGCGAATTACTTGCAAAAAGTCACGCGGCCAAACGATTTGCACCCCTTGGTAGTATTTGATTGAGAGAAGATGCCGGTCAAGTGAGACGAGGTAGTCAGCTTGGCCTTCCATCGCTGCCGCCAAAAAAATATTGTCATCCGGGTCTGCCATTACAGCGTTTACAATATACGTATTATCGGTCACTAATGCTTGCTTGTGAATGGCTTCCAGGAACTCAAGGACAACAGACTCCGGCACACCTTCTTCGAGCAATGTTTCAGCCAACTCAACAAGTGTTGGGTCTGAAACAATCAGTTGAAAGTTCTGCTTCTCCCGCCACAATCGCAAGATTTCGGCAGAGGCCCCGCGTTTCGAACGATAGCCTGAAACAATGACGCTGGTGTCGAGCACAGCGCCAATCAGCTCAGGCCGCCGTTCGTTATACATGAGTCGCTAACGCTTCGCTTTGGAGGCGCGACTAACGCGAAGAGCTTTGCGAAGCGCGGCGGCGGCAACATCATATTGCGCCCAGACAGCGTCTGGATCAAGTGCCATAGCCTTGCGGGCCGCATTTGCCTTCGCCTGTAGCACAAGCGATTCAGCTTTCGTGCGCGCCGAGGCTCTCTCGGCCTTCTCAATAAGAAGCCCCTCCCCCATTTGCCGGAGAACAACGGGTTGCCCATTATTCAACTTCAATGCTTTTCGGAGTTTCTTGGGGATAGCTATCGTGCCATCCTTTGAAATCGTTGCGGAGATAGTTGGCGTCGTCATAGTGTTACGATCATAGGCCCTTGTCAGCTTGACTCAAGGCAGTTGGTTGGCAGGGACAAAGTATAGTCGAGAGGTCAAACTACCTCAAGCGCCAGTTGCACAGGCAGAAAGGCCCTTTCACGTCGCCCCCTCACAAATAGTAGGAGCGGGTTGCACCCGCGATTTGCGCCAGGCCGGCTCGCATCGCGGCTACAAGCCGCTCCCACAACCAAGAATATTCACTCAACGGGGTGAGGCTTAATCCTCCCCGCCGCCCCCGCCGGCTTTGGCCGCGGCGGCCAGTTCGGTCTCGATGCGGCGCAGTTCTTCTTCGTCGGCCTTGGTTGGGCCGGCGAAGCGCTTCTTGGCGTCGAGTTGCCAGTAGAGCACCATGAACACGCAGATAAGCACCGTCGTCCAGAGCACGAGTTCGCTCGGCGGCATCACCAAAGCAATGGAGATGAGCAAGATCCACACTACGGAGATGATATTGAGCAGCGGCCCCCACTGTTTCAGATTCCACGGCGCAGTTTCGGGCGTGGTGTATTCGCCCTGCTTCCGCATCTTGTTGCGCAGGTTTAGGAGGATCGGGATGCCGTAAGCCCAATAGAGGAAGATTACGCTGATGGCCGTGACGACATAGAACGCGCCCGACCAGAGCAACATGACTACCGCCAGCACGCACGTGATCAAGATTGAATTGACCGGCGTGCGCCACTTGGGGTGAATCCGCTTGATCAGGCCGTGGCCCGGCATGCCGCCGTCACGGGCAAAGGCAAACCACATGCGGCTCATGCTGGTGATGGATGACAGGCCGCACAACCACATTGCCCCGGCGATGATGATGGCGACGATGTTCGCCATGAAGGTGTTCAAGTTATCATAGGCGACTTTCAAGACCGGGTAGGCGTCGGTCGCCGTTGCGCCAACGTCGGTGATGGACAGGGTTAGGGCCATCAGCACGATATACCCCACCACTGCTGAAACTGCCACCGAGAGGAACACCCCCCAAGCGCTATTCAGCCGGGCCAAAACTGTTTCTTCGGCCACATGCGCTGAGGCATCGTAGCCGGTGTATGTCCATTGAGCCTGCAACAACCCAATAGCAAACACCAGCAGGAACGGGGCGGCCTTGTAAATGTCAGTCAGGAACGGGAAGATCGCAAACAGAGGCGATGGGAGCACGAACAACGGCTCCAGCGTGATGGGATTGCCCATATAGAGCGCCGGGGCCACCGTGCCGTCGGCCAGAGCCGCCGATGAAAAATCGTAGGGGCTGGTGGTGTTGACGAATTGGAAGGCGAAGCTGAGCGGGTTGTGGGTTTTGCCGAAGACCGTCAACAGCAGCGCAATAATAATCACGCCGCCGATGTGCCAGTATACGCTAATGTCACTCAGCCGGGCTGTAAGTTTGATGCCGAAGATGTTGATAAGGATCTGCGGGATCATAATCAGCACCATGACAAAGACGTAGAAGTACCAGTTGGTACTGGCGGTCAGGCCAAAAATCTTGGTCGTTGCGCCGACGATGTAGATGGCGGCGGCGATGTTGATGCCGGAGGTGATAGTGATCTGGCCAATCATGTTGAACCAGGCCGTCACCCAGGCCCACCGGTGGCCACCGAGGCGGTGCGCCCAGAAGTACAGGCCGCCCGCCGTCGGGTAGGCTGAAGCCAGTTCGGCCATCGAAGCGGCAATGATCATCACAAAGATGCTAACCAATGGCCAGCCGATGGTGTTGATGACCGGCCCGGCAAACCGCAGGCCGAAACCGTAGAGCAAGATTGCGCCGGTCAAAATAGAGATGATCGAAAACGAGATGGCGAAGTTGGAGAAGCCGCCCATCTCGCGGAACAACTGCTGGGCGTAACCCAGCTTGTGAAGGTCGCGCACGTCCTGTTGAATGACTTCTTCGCGCGACTTGCCTTTCATTTCTGCCATGATAGTTCTCCTCTGTTTGGCAGGGATGCGCCTGCCCCGCTACATCGAAAATGAAATCGCATTGCCCCCATGAGCAAGAAACAAAAAAGCGCCGCCTCGTCCGTCAGAATGAGTCCGGCGCTGTGCGTGCGTCCAGTTGAGAATCACCTCCTTTTGCTCCGCATCGCGGTCGAAACGCTTGGTGGCTTTTATTTGCAACATCGGATACGAAAACGGAGTAGCCGGGCGTCGTCACCGTCAAAGCCGCAATGAGGGCAATAGGCCAGATCGCGGCAGAGCGGGTCGTCGGTGTCGCGGGCCTGCCAGGGAGCGTAGCCGCAATCGCGGCACATCCACAGGTCAGCTAGAGGTGAGTACCGGAAAATACGGTTAGCTGAAATTGGCTCGGCAGGCAAAGCGTCACTTTGCATAATTAACCCCGCTTTTAGAGAATGGTGACGAAACTAGACTCATTGGGTCTTGTAGCGCGATTTGCCAAATCGCACTACAAGGCCAGAAGGGTCTGAAAGACCCTAATGATAGAAAATCAGCGTCTTCACGCTCAACGGCACCACCCGCCCGTCCATCATCGGCGTGCCAACGTCAATGTAGTCACCTTCCTGCAAACCCACCTGGTCAATCACCAGCAGAGGCCGGTCGGGTACCATCGCCTTCACCGTCTGGCCCAGAGCCTGGGCATAGTCGCGCTCGATGATGGCAACCAACGGGCGGCCTTCAGGCAGAGTCCGGGCGAACTCGGCCAGGCCGGTGGCAAGTTGTAGAAGCAAAGTGTAGTTCAGAGGCTGATCTAATTCAAGAGCGACGGCGAAATTGTCCGTCGCCGGATTCACGTCCCAGCGGCGCACTGCATCGGCAATGGAGGCCGCCATTTGATGGGGAGCCAATGCGGTGTTCATCACCGGCCTGATCACCGGCACGTTCTTCATCGGCAAAATTTCGCGCTCGGCCCAGATCGTCGAGCCGGAGAGCGTCACCGTCTGCGAGCTTGCGCCCAATACAGTGGCCCTCAGCGTCTCTGCCGGTTTGATCGTCTCGTACGTTTTGATAACAGGGTGCTCGCGCAGTGACTCGGCCAACAGCGGCCCGACGTCGTCGTGGAGGGTGACATCGTCCACGGAGCGAATCGAAATCGGGCTGTAAAAGTAATGGCCGATGCCGCCCGACAACATGAGCATCGTGCCTTTGCCGGAGACGGGCGCGGGCGGGGTGAGGTACAACTTTTGCGCCAGGGGTGACGCTGTCCCTTCGATCAGTTCGACGGTGAGATCGGCCATGCGGTCGGTGAAGCGTTTCAAGTCGGCCAGCGACGGCGCATTTCCCATGATCAGTCTCAAACCACAGTCTTCCAGAATGTGCTTTGCCGGTTCGGCAATGTGCCGCACCCGGCCCGTGCTGTGCTCAACTTCCAGGATGCGCCCGCCGTAGTTCATGGCCGCCGCCGCCACCAGCGCCCCGGCGTTGAACAAGGCCGAGTTGGCGCTCCCGCCGCCGATGTCTACGCTGGTAACTTTGCAGAAGTGTTGTTTGGAATACTGGGTTGCGCCCGCGCCGCGACCGGCAATGAGGGACTCCAAATGCGGCCCGGCCACCGTCACCACAAATTCACCGGCCAACCCGCCCAGGCCGTGTAGAATTTCGTCGGCGTTTTTCTTCTTGGCTGTCTCGCCGGTGATGATGACGGCTCCGGTTTCGATCTGTTTTGGGTCAACGCCCGCCGCCGCGTACTCGCGCTTCACCAGGTCGGTGAGGCGAACCACATCAATTGTCTCGCGATCAGCCAGCGGAGTAAAAGTTATTGGTGATTGGTAGATGACGGACTTGTCGGTGATGCCGATGCGGGGGATTTGGCCGGGGCGTGAGGTGTCGGCCAATATGAGCCGGGAGAAGACGAGTTGGGTGGTGGTGGTGCCAACGTCAATGCCAACGCTGAGGACGGAACGGGAGTCGGGCATGGGAGTTAGAGTTAGAGTGGGGAGTTAGAGTTTTTACTTTACTCTAACTCTCTACTCTAACTGAGGTTCTTCAACGCCTCAAGCGCCGCTTCAACTCCGGCACGCGAGACGACGTAGTAGGCAATGGGCGCTTTCTGGCGCACTTCGGAGATGCCGGGCGCGGGTTCGGCGGCTTGCTTCACCCATCCCTGGTCGTTGGGTGACTTGAGCAAGTCCAGCGCCAGTTTTTCCAGATCGGCCAGCGGCAGTTCCACCAGTTTCTTCACCACTGTTTCGGTCGGCGAATCGGCAGAGGCGGCTGAGGGGATCGGCGCGGCGGCTGTAGCAACGGCGGAAGTCTCCTTCCTGGTCTTGGCCTGAACGAGCAAATTCACGTATCCCACCCCGCCCAACTCAAGCACAAAAAGGCCCAGGTTAATCCGCGCCACTTCCGGCGGCACCTGCGGATCAATCAATTCCTGCAAGTCTTTGAGACGCGCATCCTCCTCTTCCAGAGTCAGGTTGGTGCGAGTTTTGAGGGTGTAGAGGGCTAACTGATACAGTTCCTGAATCGTCTGATACTGCTCGATCAACCTGTTGGCGACGACCTGGCGAAAGGTGAAGATCTCTTTGTCAATCTCCTGCCGGCAAAAGTTTTGAAACTGGTCGTACAGCCAGCCGAGGTTCACGGCAATGTCGGAGCCGCCTTCGCCGCCAAACTGCTTGACCAGCGTGAACTTGGTGCGAATCAAGGCCGGGAAGCCCACGCCCACGCTGATCGCCAGGAGAAACGGATCGGTGTCGGGCATGTAGACGCGGACGGCGACGTACGCCAACGCCGCCACCGCCGTGTTGAGCAGGATCAAGTACATGCCCCAGCGCGCGCCAATTGCTTCCCGCCACAACTCTTTGTAAGACGCCAACTCGGTCACACCCACGCCCGCGCCCAGAACGGCGGCGCTGGCCAGTGGCCACAAGAGCGTCAACAACGCCCGGCCCTGCTCCTGAATCAGAAGCACCAGCGCCACCGGCGGCGGGTCAAATCGCTCCAGCGGAAAAGCAAAAAAAATTGCCGCCGCTCCGAGGAGGATTCCCCAGAACGCCGACGCAACACTGAGTCTAAACGGCTGGCGAAGGTCGCGGACTTCCATGATCATCCACACCGCTACTTGCGCTTAATTTGCTTGAACTGGCTCATCGTCCGTTGGGCGTTGGCCAGCACCAGCGCCCCGTCCACGCTGTCGGGGTCGTCGCGGATCACCACGTAGCCCCACTCGGCCATCTGGTTGAGCAAGCCCCACGTCTCCTTGGGCGAAAGCCCCGTCTCTGCCGAGAGGCGGCTGGGGCTGGCGGCCCCGGCCTTCTCGATCCAGGCCAGCATTTTCTTTTGGGTTTCGTTGAGTTCTTTAGGTTCCATCTCACGTCTCCCTTCGTTGACGATTATATAGCAAAACTGCTATCGCAAACTGCGGCAGGGCTAGCATCCTCTTCCAGCGCCACGGTTGGCGAATGAGCCGGTGCAACCACTCCAGCCCTAGCTTCTGCATCCAGCGCGGCGCGCGCTCGGCCACACCGGCGATGAAGTCGAACGCGCCGCCCACGCCCAGCATCGCCGGCGCGCCCAGGCGGTCACGGTTGCGGGCGATCCACTTGTCTTGCGCCGGAGCGCCGTAAGCCACGAACAGCACGTCGGGCCGCGCGGCGCGGATGCGGGCGGTAATGGCTTCGTCTTCCTTCGGATCAGGCGACCCGGCCCACGTTCCGGCGACGATCAATTGGGGATGACGTGATCTGAGGATGGATGCCGTTCGCTCGGCCACGCCCTCCGCCGCGCCCAAGAAGAACACCCGCCACCCACGTTCAGCCGCCTCTGTTGCAATGGCCGGAACCAGGTCCGACCCGGCCACTCGCTCGCGCAGAGGCTTGCCCAACACTTTAGACGCCCACAAAAGTCCAACGCCGTCCGGCAAACACAAATCGGCGTCGCGCAGAATCGTCATGAACTCAGAGTCGGCCTGGGCCGCCATCACGAACTCCGGGTTCGCCGTGCAAAGCTGGTGCGGCTGGCGGCTGGCGATGAAGTCAGCAATGAGACTCAGCGTCTCGGCCTGGGTGATGTTGTGAATAGGGACTGAAAGAATGTCTACAGTTGACAACATGTTTTGGGCTAACGGATTTGGCGGATTGATTTTAGCAACTGTACACAGGTCAAGCACCCTGAGCGGAGTTCCGCATGCATTTCGCGGAACGCAGTCGAAGGGTGCGGTCCCGCGCGCGACCCGCATCCTTCGACTGCGCGGCGGAACCGCACCGCCGCTCCGCTCAGGATGCTACTCTGTAAACAAGGCTACGATTTTTATTTTCCATTCAATCCGCTCGCGAAGCATCCGTTGGCCCCTTTCCTGCGCCTTCAATCACCTTCAACGTCTGCTCCGCCGCGCGCCGCCACGAGAAGCGGCCCAGGTTGCGGAAGCCTTGCATCGTCATCGTCCGGCGTAGATCAGAATCGGCGACGACACGGCGAATGGCTTCGGCCAGAGCCTGAGCGTCGCGGGCCGGGACGATAATGGCGGCGTCCCCGGCCACTTCGGGCAGTGAGCCGGCGTCGGAGCAGATGACGGGTGTGCCGCAGGCCATCGCTTCCAGCACCGTAAAGCCGAAGCCTTCGTATAAAGAAGGCGCAACGTAAGCGGTGGCCGACGAGTACAAGGCGGCCAAATCGTCGTCGGCCACGTAGTCTAAGAACATCGCGCCTTTGGCTTTGCCCTTCTCGTAAATTGAGTCAGAGAGCCAGCCGCGCCGCCCGGCCAGCACGAGGGCAATTTGAGTCGGGTCCCAGGCTTCGATCAGTCGTTCGAGATTCTTGCGCGGCTGAATCGTGCCGACGTGCAAAAAGTAGTTGCGGGTGATGCTGTATTTTTCGAGGACGGGCGCGCGGTGCGAGGGGTGGCGCACAGGCTTGAGCGAGTCGTCGTAGCCGGGGTAGACGACGGTGATTTTGTGTGGTGGAGTACGATAATGTTCAATCAGATCGCGTTTGGTGGCTTCGCTATCGGCGATCAGCGTGGAGGCGTAGCGGGCGCTGAAGCGCGTTGACCAGTCGAGGTAGAGCCGCTGGCGGGGCGGGTGAGCGTCAGGGAAGTGCAGGTAGCCCAGGTCGTGAACCGTGACGACCGACGGGCAGGGATGGTAGAGGGGCAGAACATGGGCCGGAATGAAGAGGCGGTTCGGCCTGGATCGGCGCAGTTCTTTGGACAGGCCGAGGTGAGTCCACAATCGTAATGGATGAATTACGACGCGAGTGTATGGGCGTGTGGACGTGTGGGAGAAAAGATCGGGCGTTGGCTGATCGCGAAAGTAGAGCCGCCACTGGTGGGGCGAGTTCAGGTTGAGCAGAGCGCGGGTGATCGCCAGCGAGTAGGCTTCGGTGCCGGTGCGGCGGGCAACGGTCGCCCGGCTGGCATCAACGCCGATGATCATTCAGGGCACGCGACTGCGCCGAAAGTTGCCAACCAGAATCAACAACCCGATCACAATCAGGGCCAGCGGCCACAACTGAATCAGTTGCTCGGTGATGGCGGGGTTGAGGAAGCGCCGCGTTTCGGGCAGGAAGATGAGGCCGACGACAAGCGCAATGGCCGCCGGAACCAGCAAACCGCGTCGCGCCGGATCCACCAGCCACTGCGCGAAGAAGGCGGCGCTGCCGATAAGGACGAACACCGGCCAGTAGTCGCCCATCTGCGCCCACTCCAGCCGCCCGAGGGTGAACATGAAGAAGAAAGCGCCTACACCGGCGGCGGCAGTGCCGACGAAAATTTTTCCGGAGTCGTGCCGCCCGCCGCGAAAGTAATCAAGAATGGCCGCCAGGCCGCCGACCAGCGGAAAGATGGGCCAGAGCGCGCTGAGGTCGGGCAGGCGCACGCCGAGGTTGCTGGCTAAAAACCAGCCGCCGATAACGATCAGAATCAAACCGGGGATGAAAGAACCGCGTCGCATAGGATAGTCCTCCTGCTCTGATTATAAATCGCACCGCGGGCGAAATGGCTATGCCTCTAAAACCGCAACAATTGCCTCGATGGAGATCGGCCCGGCGCGCAAAATTTCCGGCGGCTCAACTGTGCAATCCAACACGGTTGAAGGCACGCCGCCGGGGCACGGGCCACCGTCAATCAGCAAATCAATGCGACCCTTGAGGTCGGCCAACACTGCTCTGGCATGTAAATGGCTGTTCATGCCCGACAAGTTGGCGCTGGTGACGGCGAGCGGGCCGGCGAGCGTGAGCAGGGCGCGAGCTACTGCATGATTGGGCAAGCGCACGCCGATAGTTGGGTAGGTCGAGACGATTTCCGGCACGGTTGATAATTTGGGGAGGACGAGGGTGAGAGCGCCCGGCCAGAAGGCCTCAGCCAGCTTTTTTGCGGACGGTGTGACTCTCGCCGCCACTTTACTCGCATCCTCGATTTGGCCGACGAGGACGGGGATGGCTTTCTCTGGCGGTCGCCCCTTCGCCGCATACAGCCGGGCGACTGCCCCGGCATCAAACACCATCGCGCCAATGCCATACACGGTGTCGGTCGGGAAGGCGACAACGCCGCCGCCCTTCAACACTTCGAGAGCGTGAGGCAGGGCATCGGGAGAGTCGGCGGAGAGAACTTCGGTCTTCATGCCAGTGAACAGTGGGCAGTGAACAGTGATCAGTCTGACTGATCACTGTTCACTGATGACTTCTCTTCAAGATACTTTTCCAGCGCGACTGCCGCCCCATCCTCACTTAATGGCGGCGCGACCCAGTCGGCGGCGGCCCGCGCGGCAGGGCTGCAGCTGCCCATCGCTACCCCGACTCCGGCCCACTTCAACATCTCGGCGTCGTTGTCATTGTCGCCCACAGCCAGCACCTCTTCACGAGAAATGTTCAAATGAGTCGCCAGCCATTCGAGGCCGGTCGCCTTGCTCATGCCGCGCGGCAGGCCCTCGACCAGAATCGGGTGCGACGGCACGACGGTGATCGCGGCCAGCGTCTTATCGAAGCTGGCCTTTAGCTCGGCGGCCAGGGCGTCGCGCTCGGCGGTGTCGTGCAGAGAGAGGATAAACTTATGTGGCGTTTCCGGCAAGTCCGTCAGGAAATCCTCCACCCGCTTCCAGTTAGACACTTTGAGCAAATCGAAGAGCGCTTCAGGGTGGTTGGACTCGCGCGGCAGGTAGATCATGTCCGGGCTTTCGAACTGCAAGTTCCAGCCGCGCTCTTCGGCCAGCTTGACGATGATAGGCACCACGGCCGGGTCGAGCCGCGTCTCGTGCAAAACTTTGCCGGTGCGGTAGTCGTACACGATGCCGCCCTGAAAGCAGATGAGGGGCGCGGTGAGACCGAGTTCGGCGGCGAACTGGTCGGTGGGCGAAGGGCCGCGCCCGGTGGCCAGGGTGACGACCACGCCTTGCGCCTGAGCGCGGGCAATGGCGGCTTTCACCCGCGGGCTAAGCGTGAGGTCGTGGCCGACGAGTGTGCCGTCCAGGTCGAAGGCGGCGAGACGAATCATAAGAACAAAATCTCAACTTCCCGCGAAGCGTCCAAAATCCCAACTTCAAAGGTTGATTTCCAAGAGACGATCTAACCCGGCCAGGTCTTTGTGGACTTCCACTCGCGCCAAAGGGAAGTAGTGGCGGGCCAGGGTTGCCGCCGCTTCACCTTGTGTGGCCCCAAGCTCGGCCAGCAGTGCGCCGCCCTGCAAGAGATGCTTACTTGCGGTTGCCAGCAGCCGTTCGACCACGCGCATGCCATCCGGGCCGCCGTCGAGGGCCAGTGTCGGCTCGTGCTTGGCGACCGGCAGGGTTGCGAGTTCGGCGGTCGAGATGTAGGGCAGGTTGGCGCAAATCAGGTTCTCTTTGCCCACTCCCTCCAACAGGTCGCCCTGAATGAATTGTACCCGGTCGCCCGCGCCGTGCGCAACTGCATTTGCCCGCGCCACTTCTAGCGCGGCGGCGGAAACGTCGGTGGCGGCGATATGAGCATGAGGAAGCTTCACAGCGAGCGTCACGGCGATGATGCCGCTTCCGGTTCCCACGTCAACGATTTTGGGATTTTGGGATTCGCGTGCTTTTTGCGGGCTGTGCCTGAGATTTGGGATTTTTTCCAACGCTTTCTCAACCAGAAGCTCAGTTTCAGGACGGGGAATGAGAACGTCGGGCGTGACTTTGAAGCTGAGGCCGAAGAATTCCCATTGGCCGAGCAGGTAAGGCAGGGGCGCGCCACGTTCGGCTTGCTCCATCAACCGGGAAAAGCGTTCGCTTTGTTCGGGCGTCAGTTCGGCTTCGGGGTGGGCCAGCACCCACTCGCGGGTCCGGCCGAGGACGTGGGCGAGGAGGAGGGCGGCTTCGCGGGGAGTCGGTGAGTTGAGTTGAGTAGGGAAGGTGTCTTGAACGCTCGTCACACCCCCGCCTCCGCCAGCTTCTCCGCCTGCTCGCGCGTCGCCAGTTCGTCAATGAACAGGTCAATGTCGCCGTCCATCACCGCCGGCAGGTTGAAGGATGAAACGCCGATGCGGTGATCGGTGACCCGGCCCTGCGGGAAGTTGTAGGTGCGAATCTTCTCGCTCCGGTCGCCACTGCCCACTTGCGACTTGCGCTCGGCAGAGGCCGCCGTCTGCCGCTTCTCCATTTCGGCTTCGTACAGCCGCGCCCGCAAAATGCCCATCGCCCGCAGGCGGTTCTGGGTTTGCGAGCGCTCGTCTTCGCAGGTGACGACCAGGCCGGTGGGGATGTGGGTGAGACGGACTGCTGTGGCGTTCTTCTGCACGTTCTGGCCGCCCGCGCTCGAGGCGCGATAGGTGTCAATCCTCACGTCCTTTTCCGGCACGTCAACTTCCACCTCGTCCACCTCGGCCAGCACAGCCACGGTGGCGGTGGAGGTGTGAATCCGGCCCGACGACTCGGTGACGGGGACCCGTTGAACCCGGTGGACCCCGGACTCGAATTTGAGCCGCGAGTACGCGCCCTTGCCGCTCACTTCAAAGATCACTTCCTTGAAGCCGCCGATGCCGCTTTCATTGGAAGAGAGAATGGAGGTCTTCCAGCCGCGCGCTTCGGCGTAACGGGTGTACAGACGGTGAAGCTCGGCGGCGAACAACCCGGCCTCGTCGCCGCCCGCCCCGGCCCTAACTTCGACAATCACGCTCTTCTGGTCCCGCGGGTCGCGCGGTAAGAGAAGCTCCTTAAGTTGCGCTTCAAGTTCGACCTGCTTCTTTTCCAGGCCGGGGATTTCGGCCTCGGCCAACTCTTTCATCTCTTCATTGTCGAGCAGGGCGCGGGCGTCGGCCAGGTTCTTGAGCACGTCCTTGTGCTCGCGGAACTTCGTCACAATTTCTTCCAGCGACGACCGTTCTTTGGCGAACTCGGCGACTTTGGCGTAGTTGTCCAACTGGGCCGGATCGGACATCAGGCGGTTCAGTTCTTCGTAACGGGTTTCGATTCCGGTCAGTTTATCCAGCATGGTGTTCACACAAAAAATCCCACAACGGGTGGGAAGCTGAGATGATTATAACACCGAAGAAAGGGGGAGAGCGGGCAGCGGTTCGGGAAATTCGGCTGCTTCCTCGCTCTCCCCAAAATTGGAGTAAAGCAGTTGTATTTTTCTATTATTGGCATACAATCGTATCAACATTCGCCCTCTCCTTGAAAGAAGGCTTCTATGGCCGAGGAACCACAACCTGACACCACTCCTCCCGCTGGATCCGTCCAGCAGGGCGGCGTCTCCATGGGCGAGAACGCGCAGATCACGGTCGGCAGTGGCGACATCACGGCCGGCAATAAAACCGTTGCCGGGCGCGACGTTATCCAGGCTGGCGCCGGGGCCACCTTCAACATTATCAACCTTGACCCGGCCTCCCTCACCGCCGCTGGCAAAGGGCTGGCCGCTCTGGGCGACCTGATGCGCTTCGACGAAGTGAGCCGGGCCGTGACTGTTTTCCAGAACGACTTCCAACGCGCGCGCGGCGAACTGGACAAGGTGCGCGACTACAAAAAACTTCACGACTGCCTGCACACTCTGCAATACCAGTGCTACAACGGCATCGTCGAAGCGGCCCCCGACTTCCCCGACAACTACCGGGCCGTGGAAAAACTCTCCATTTATCACATCACCTTTGAGGGACTCGTCGAGGACATGCGCAAGACCGCCAGCCAGCCTTCCATGGCCGGCCAGAACACTTCCTGGATTGAAAAACTGGCGCGGGCGCGCGAGGCGTTGAGCAGTGTCATCGAGAACCCGGACAAAGAGAAGCTGAACCAGGTGACCTGGCAATTGAAGCGGGTGCTGGGGCACGAACCGTCGAAAATCAACATCTGCCTGGTGGAGGCCGCGCGCGACTTGGATCTGCCCGCTCTGATCCAGGCCCTGACTCAACTGCGCGATGGCCTGCCCGCCGCCGGCCTCGACGCCGAAAAGGTGAAACAGTTCGAGGCCGGTGTTGAGGGCCTCAGCCAGATCGACAAAAGTTTATCCTCGCGGGTGTTCCAGCACGACCGCTGGCAGAAGATCGAACTGGATTTGCAACAGATTGAAGACTCGCTCGAACTGGGCTTGACCAATTTGGAGATGGTCTGGCCGGATTTGAAAGACGGCGTGGGGCAACTGCTCGGCGACGGCTCCGAGGAGTGGGCCAGGGGTCTCAAGGCTGATGGCGACAAACTGGATCAGGCCCGGGCCGACAAAAACACAAACAAAATCAAACAGCACTTCCGAAATTTCCGCAGTCGCGCCGGGCGGCGCTTTTACTGGGTTGACGAGGACCTGAAAGAATTGTGCGAGCAACTCCGTGAAGTCGGAACGCCGCTGGCTTCTGTGCTAAGGATGATCGAATGAGTGAAACATTCCCAGCCCAAACTGCCGGCGACACCGTCCGTTTCCCCGCGCTGGAGTCGATGCGGCTTGCGCACGGCGACTTGCTCAAGGAACGGGGAAGCAGTCTCTCGCGCAAAGACACGGCTGAGGCAATTGCCCGTGTGGAGGATTTCATCCTGCGCGGGCGGGCGGCTGGCGCTCTGCTGGACGAAGACAACCAGCGCCGCGCCGCTCAAAGCATGCTCGACTATTGGGCCACCCGCATTTCCCGCCCCGGCTACGAGCCGCCCGACCCCACCCTGGCCGATTTCGACATTTCGCTCGCGCCCGAACTGCCCGACTCGCTGTGCCCCTACGTGGGTTTGGATGCGTTCCGTGAATCGAATGAAGACCTGTTCTTTGGCCGGGCGCGGCTGGTGGCCGAGTTGATAGAGCGATTGCGCCCGCAGACCGCGCCGGTCTCGGAGACCGGCGCGGTCTCAAAGGGGCGGCTTCTCGCCGTGTTGGGCGCGTCGGGCAGTGGCAAGTCGTCGGTTGCCCGGGCGGGCGTGTTGGGCGCGCTGAGGCGCGGCGCGTTGCCGGGCAGCGCCGATTGGTATTACTTTCCGACTCTGGTGCCGGGGTCGAACCCGCTCTTGAACCTGGCGCGGCTCACCGATCCGGCTGAGGTCGAGAAAACGGCTGAGGCGTATCGCGCTGACGGCGGCCATTTGGCTAAACTGGCGAAGGAGCGATTCAGCGGCAAAGTGGTTTTGGTCGTGGATCAATTCGAAGAAGCCTTCACGCTCTGCCACGACGAGTCGATCCGCCAATCGTTCATCCATAACTTGCTAGGGCTGGCCGACGCGGGGCACGCCGTCATCCTCACCATGCGGGCCGATTTTGAATCGCAGGTGGCGCGCGCGCCAGAGTTTCAGGCCCGGTTTGAAGAAGCGGCGGCGCGCATCACGCCGATGGGAGCGAAAGAATTGCGCGAGGCCATTGAAGAACCGGCCAAGAAGATCGGCTTGCGGTTTGAAGAGGGTGTGGTGGAAGCGTTACTGCAAGATGTATTGGGCGAAGAAGCCGCCCTGCCGTTGTTGCAGTTCACCCTGCTCAAGTTGTGGGAACGGCGCGAGCGCAACCGCGTGACGTGGGAGGCCTATCGCAAGTTGGGCGGCGGGCGGCAGGCATTGGCCCGCGCCGCCGACGAGTTCTTCGATGGGCTGATTCACGAGGAGCAGGTGACGGCCAAACGCCTGTTGCTGAAGATGGTGCGCCCGGGCGCGGGACTCGAAGTGACGAGCAATCGGGTGCGGCGGGTTGACCTTTACACGAAGGCCGAGGCCCGCGACCGGATTGAGCGGGTGCTGGAAAAATTTTTGCGGGCGCGCCTGCTGAAACTGACGAAGGGTGATACCGAGGAAGACGATCAAATTGAGGTGGCGCACGAGGCGCTGGTGCGCAACTGGCCGCGCCTGGTGGGGTGGTTGGACGAAGTGCGCGCGGACTTGCGCGTGCGCCAACGGCTCACTGCCGCCGCCGAACAATGGCTGAGGCTGGGCAAAGACCCCAGCGCCCTGCGGCGCGGCCGTTTACTGCAAGAGAGTTTGGAATACGACGACCTCAATGAATTGGAAGCCGAGTTCGTGCAGGCCAGCCGCGAAGCGCAGGAAGCAGAAATAGCAGAAAAAGAAGCGGTCCGGCAACGCGAGTTAGATCAGGCGCGGGCCCTTGCCGAGGATCGCAAAAAATTAAACCGGCGATTAGGCATCGTAACTAGTATAGGTATTTTATTAGCCGTAGTAGCCTTGGTTGCATCAATCCTCTTCTTCTATTCCATTATCTTTTCTGCTGATCAGACTCTACAGATATTAGGCCTTATATGCTTGGTGTGTTGCTCGCCATGCTTGTCTGTGATACTGCTTGTCAGCTCGATAAGCTTAATAATTCCCGGTAAGCGAAGGAAGTGAAAGAACATATTGTTTAGGTTCACAATCACCCTCGACCCTCCTCATTGAACCCCATCCTGTTACGTTATTATATCGGGCACAGGCACAAATTGCGCTTCTGGTCGCGTTCATTGGCAACGGATGTGGTAACGAATGTAGCGGATAAAGTGGCGCAAACATCCGTTACACGCGAAGCGGCTACATAATCCGTTGCCAAAAAAAGCGCAGAAAGTGACCGTGCTGAGTATAGGTGCTTCGCGACCCGCAAATGAGAAGAGGAGATTTTTTCATCCTTCACCTGTGATCTTCGGATGGCGTGCAAGCGAGCGTGACGGAAAATAAGTGAAGCTGTTGTATTTTTCCTTTATTCGCATACAATCGTATCAACAACCGACCCCACCCGAAAGAAGGCTGTCATGGCCGAGGAATCACAACCTGATACCACTCCTCCCGCTGGCTCCGTCCAGCAGGGCGGCGTCTCCATTGGCGAGAACGCGCAAATCACTGTCGGCAGTGGCGACGTGACCGGGGGTGACAAGATCACCGCCGGCGGCCACGTGATTCAGGCCGCCGCCGGGGCCACCATCATCATTGGGGGCACAGCCCCCGCGCCCGACGCCGTCGGCGAAGGCCTGGCCGCCCTGCACGAACTGATGGAGCGCTCCTCCGACGTGCGCAACGCCGTCATCGCCTTCGGGACTGACTTCTCGGCGGCGCGCGATCAGGTGGACATGCTGGGCGACTACAAAGACCTGCACGACCTCCTGCACCGCCTCCAGTTCCACTGCTACACCGGCATCACCCAGGCCGCCGCCCGCTTCCCCGACGACGAGATGGCCCTCGACAACCTCACCGACTACCTGCTCACCCTCGAAGGCATCGTCGCCGAACTGCGCCAGGTGGCCGAACGCCCGTCCGCGCCCAAGCAGGACGTGCAGTGGATTGAAGAAGTGGCGCTGGCTCGCGCCGACCTCAGCACGGCTATCGAGAAGCTGGACGACAAACAACTCAAGCGCGTGATCTGGAGGTTGAACCGCCTCCTATCCGTTCAGCCGTCGCGGATCAACACCCTTTTGAATCAAGCCGCGCGCGCCATGCGCCTGCCCGCCCTCGTCCAAACCCTCTCGCAAGTGAGCGAGAATCTGGCCTCGCTCGACCTCGACTCCGAAAAAGTCGGCCAGTTCAAAACCGGCGTCGAGGCCCTGAGCAACCTCGACCGCGCCCTGATCGCCCTCGTGGGCCAGCACGACCAGTGGCAAGACATTGACGTCGAACTGCGGCGGCTAGAAACTGCCATTGATCAAGACCTGGAAGAACTTGAAATGTCGTGGCCTGACTTGAAGACCAAAGCCACCCCCTTGTATGACGGCCTGGCCGACGAATGGGCAGTCGCCATCAAAAAAGAAGGCGACAGCCTGGACGAAACCCTGGCCTCTAACAATCCGGTCAAAGTCAAACGCGCCTTCCGCAGTTACCGCCGCCGGGCCGGGGATCGTTTTTATCGCGTGGACGTTGACTTGAAAACCTTGTGTGGCGAGCTTCGCAAAATCGGCGCGCCGCTCGCCTCTGTGCTGGGGATGATCGAATGAACAACGTACAGCCTCAAACCACCGAACACGCGCCAGCGGATCGCTTTCCGTCGCTGGATTCGATGCGCGCCGCCTATCGCAACCTGCTCAAGCGCCAGCGTGAGAAGGCCAAGACATCCGACCTGCGGGCCGAGGCCGAGTCTTTCATCTTGAAAGGGCGGGCCACTGGCGCTCTGCTCGACGAAGACAACGACCGCCAGGCGGCCCAGGGATACCTTGACTACTGGAGCACCCGCCTCTACCGCCCTGGCTACGAGCCGCCCGACGCCACCCTGGCCGAGTTCGACTCCAATCTCGCCCCCGAACTGGACGATGCCCTTTGCCCTTATGTGGGCCTGGAGACGTTTGGCGAAGCGAACAAGGGTGTGTTCTTTGGGCGCACACGATTAGTGAAAGACATTGTCAACAAACTAAAGAAGACTCCCCTGCTGGCCGTGTTAGGCCCGTCGGGCAGTGGCAAGTCGTCGCTGGTGTGGGCGGGGTTGATTCCGGCCCTCAAGAGCGGCGCGCTGCCCGATAGCGCCGGTTGGCACTACTTTCCGCCCATCGTGCCCGGCTCGAACCCGCTCGCGAATTTGTCCGAATTGACCCGCCCGCCCAATGCCGACTCGGCAGAGTGGACTCGCGAGCAGGTCAAGTTATATCTCGAACGACCGGGCCACCTGACTCATTTGATCGCCAGCCACTTCGCCGGCGGCGTCGTCATCGTAGTGAATCGGTTTGAAGAGGCCTTCACCCTCTGCGACGACGATGGGCTGAGGCAAACCTTCGTGGACAACCTGGTGAACTTGACGAACGCCGGGCACGTCGTCATCCTGACTATGCGCACCGACTTTGAGGCGCAGGTGGCCCGCCTGCCCGACTTCCAAAAACTCTTCGAGCCAGCGGTGGTGCGGGTGGGGCCGCTCAACGCCGGTGAACTGCGCCAGGCCGTCGAAGCGCCGGCGGCGATGATCGGCCTGAAGTTCGAAGAAGGCGTGGTGGATGACTTGCTCAACGACCTGCTGGGCGAGCCGGCGGCCTTGCCGCTCTTGCAGTTTGCCTTGCTCAAGCTGTGGGAGCGCCGCGATCACAACCAGATCACCTGGGAGGCCTACCGCAAGCTGGGCGGAGGCCGCCAGGCTCTGGCGAACGCCGCCGACGAGTTTTACAACGACCTGACCCCTGAAGAACAAACCACGGCCAGGCGCATGTTGCTCAAGATGGTCAAGCCGGGCGAGGGGGCGGAAATGACCCGCCACCGTGTGCGACGCAACAGCCTCTACCTCAAGGATGAAGCCAATGACCGGGTTGACCGCGTGCTGGACAAATTGATTCGCGCTCATCTGGTGCGCGTGACTCAGGGCGAGTCTGGAAGCGAGGCGCAGGTGGAAATAGCGCACGAGGCGCTGTTGCGCAACTGGCCGCGCCTGGTGGATTGGCTGGACGAGGAACGCATGACTCTGCGCCAGCGCCACCGGCTGACCGCCGCCGCCGAACAATGGCAGAGGCTGGGTAAGGACCCCAGCGCCTTGCGGCGCGGCGCTCTGCTGGCCGAAGCTCTGCAATACGACGATTTGAATCTGCTGGAGGCCGAGTTCGTCAAAGCCAGCAAGGATGCAGAGGAAGCCGCCGAACGCGAGAAGGAAGCCATCCGCCAGCGCGAACTGGACGATGCCCGCCGCATCGCCGAAGTTGAAAAGCGGAGAGCCGAAGAGCACGAACAGGCCGCCCACCGTTTGCGGCTGGGCAACCGGGTCATCACTGCGGTAGGCGCGGTGGCCTTTATCCTGGCAATCGTCGCCGTCTTCTTTGGCCGACAAGCCAGTGAGGCGGCAAGCGGCAACGCCACGCTCGCCGCCATGAACGCGGCCAACGCCAGCACGGCTCAAGCCGCCAGCACCCAGGCTGTCGCGCAACAGGGAATCGCCGAAGCCGCCAGCACCCAGGCCGTCGCGCAACAAAACATCGCTCAGGCGGCCAGCACCCAGGCTGTTGCCCAACAAGCCATCGCCGAAACCGAACGCGACCGCGCCGATAAGAATTCTCAGCTTGCCCTCTCACGCCAGTTGGCTCTGCAAGCGTTGGACGTGGCCGGCCCGCAACCCGATTTGGCGCTGTTGTTGAGCCTGGAGGCCAACCGGCTGACCAACACCGACGATGTGAAGAACGCACTGCTTGGCGTGTTCCAGGCCAACGCGAATCTGCTCGGCTATTTTTACGGCCACACCGCACCCGTTACCGGCGTTGCCCTCAGCGCTGGCGGCACGGTGTTGGCATCCGGCGATGAGGCGGGCACGATCATTTTGTGGGACGTGGCCACCGGTCAACAGTTGAGCCAGTTCACCGGGCACACCGGCAGCATCACCGGCCTCGACTTCAGCGCCGATGGCAAACAACTCGCTTCAAGCAGTCTCGACGGCACAGCGCGGTTGTGGGATGTGGCAAGCGGCGCGGAGCTTAACCGGCCTGACTATGGAGACGCGCCTTTCGAGTTCACCGAAGTTCTGGGCGTTGCCTTCAGGGCAGGCGGCAGGACTCTGCGCATCATCGGTTGCGCCAGACCAGCGGGGACATCTGCCGCATGCAACAACCTCTACGTGTGGCAATGGGACATCGTCGCCGGGCAACGAACTGGCGGCTTGCTCTACACCGGCCAGATTCTGCCCAGCCTGGCTTTCCGCGCCGACGAGAAAATGGTGGCCTTCACCAGTGGTAGTAGAATCATTCTGCGGAATGTGGCTATCGGGACACTGCAACAGACTGAGCCTGATCTCCGAGGCCATACCGCCGAGATCAGCGGCCTCGCCTTCAGCCCGGACGGCCAGTTGCTAGTCTCCGGCAGTTTGAGTTTGGATAACACTGTCCGCTTGTGGGATGTGAACCGGCGAAACCAAATCGGCCTGCCGCTCGTCGGCCATGCAGGCGCGGTGCGAAGCGTGGCCTTTAGCGCCGACGGCAAGACCTTCATCTCTGGCGGCGACGACAACGCCATCATCCTGTGGAACGTCTCGGCTATACCACTCGACGAGGATGTCGGCGACGCGAACAACTTTGCGCTGTTGCAAGCGCGCGCCTGCCAGACTGCCGGCCGCAACCTGACTCAACCCGAGTGGGCGCAATACTTGCCCGGCACGCCCTATCGCAAAACTTGCGAGCAGTGGGCGGAGGGAAAGTGATGATTTCTCACGGCTGCCACCCATCAATCAAATCATCCGCCGGGTTGTTCGTCAGGTTGAGCAGGCCGGAGCCGTCGGGGCGAACCACGTAAATCTCCTGATTGCCGTCACGGTTGGACTGGAAGGCGATCCACTGGCCGTCGGGCGACCACGAAGGCGACCAGTCGCCCGCCGGGTCGTCGGTCAACCGCCTCTGCTCTGTCCCATCTGAATTCATCACATAAATTTCCTGATTGCCATCGCGAAAAGAGGTGAAGGCGATGCGCTTGCCGTCTGGCGACCAGGCCGAAAATGCCTCGTCGGCGGCGTTGTCCGTCAGGTTGATCAGGTTGGAGCCGCCGAGCGAGTCGGGGGCGGTGGCGTACAACTCGCGGTTGCCGTCGCGGTCGCTTTCAAACGTGATGCGCGAGCCGTCCGGCGACCAGGCCGAAAACAGATCGTCGGCCAGGGTGTTGGTCAGGTTGATGAGGCCCGTGCCGTCGCCGTTGATGGCAAACACTTCGCCGCCTGCGCCGCCGATGGCGGTGAAGGCAATTCGCGAACCATCGGGCGACCAAGCCGGCCCGAACTCGTTGGCCGGGCTGTTGGTGAGATTGGCTTGCGCGCCGTCGAAGATTTTGACGACGACGATGTCCGAGTTGCCGTTGTAGTCGGATTGAAACGCGAGGCGCGAGCCGTCGGGCGACCAGACGGGGAAGCGGTCGTTTGCCGGGGAGCGGGTGACGCTGGCGCGGGTCTGGCTGGAGCCGTCGAGGGCCATCAGCCAGATGTCGAAGTTGCCGTCGCGGTTTGAGGCGAAGGCGATTTTTTGGAATCGGGGCGCCCACGCGGGGTCGGCGTCCCAGGCGGAGTCGTTGCTCAGGTTGATCGTCATGAAGTTGTCGAGGCTGACAACGTAAATCTCGAAGTTGCCGTTGCGATCTGAAATGAAGCCGAGCCAGCCGGAGCCGCCGCCGGGGGCGGTGGGGAGCGGAGTCGGCGGCGTTGTTTGGAGCGGGGTGGCGTTGACGGCGGCCACGAAGACCGGGGTGGGTTGCAGAGCCGGGAGCGGGCCGCCGGCCGACAGGTCGCGAAGGATCAAGGAGACGCCGATCCCCCAGGAGCGTGAAGGCGGCTGTTCCGAAGACGACAAGCAAGCCCGCTTGTCGAGCTTGCATGCCAAAGAATTTTCTTTGGGGTGGTCGCGGAGCGTTCAATCGTCTGATAGCTCGCGGCGGATTGCCGGCTTCGCGTCGGCCTTGGCCGGACGCAGGGGTTTGCCAATCCCGCGCGAGCAAAGAGTCAGGCGCGGCCCGCAGGGTGCAGGACGGCGGCTTTGATCTGATCGTGTTTGGGCAGGACGACGGTGAAGGTGGCGCCCTGGCCGGGCGTGGAGTCGACCCAGATGCGCCCGCCGTGGTTTTCGACGATGGACTTGACGATGGAGAGGCCCAGGCCGGTTCCCGCTATCTCTTCGGGGACGTTTTTGGAGCGGTAGAACTTGTCGAAGACGTAAGGCTGGTCGGCCAGGGGGATGCCGATGCCGGTGTCGGAGACGACGATCAACTCGTGCTCCTCGGCTTCGCGCACGGCGACGGTGATGACGCCGCTACCGGGCGTGTATTTGATAGCGTTCTCGATGAGGTTGGCAGCCAGTTGGCGCAGGCGGGTGGGGTTGCCGAACACGGGCGGTAGTTTTTCGGGGAGTTTGGTGACGAGTTGCAGTTTTCTGTTTTCGGCTTTGGCGGCCAAACCTTCGACGGCGTAACGGACGACGAGGGGCAGGTTGAGGGGTTCTTTCTGGCTGTCGAATCCGGTTTCAATGCGACCCAGGTCGAGCAGGTCGGTGATGAGGGTGGTGATGGCGTTGACGCTGGCGCTGATGCGCTCGATGAACTCGATTTGCTGATCGGTGACGGGGCCGACGCGCTTGATCAGTTCCAGGTAGCCCATGATGGTGGTGAGCGGCGAGCGCAGGTCGTGCGAGACGGTAGTGACAAACTCGCTCTTGATGCGGTCGAGTTGCTTGAGGTGGGTGATGTCTTGCATGACGACGACGCGGCCCACGCCGGGGATGGGAGTGAGGTGGGCGTTGAACACCCGGCTGTCTTCGAGGGCGATCTCGGCCCGGCGGTTGAGGCTGGTCGTGCCCGGGTGGGCAAACAGGTTCAGGAGGTCTGTGTTCTGGATGACATCCGGGAGCGGCGAGCCGTCTACTTCGGCGGTGCTCAGGTTAAGGGCCTTGCGGGCGGCGTCGTTGATCATGATCAGCCGGGATGCGCTATCCACCACAATCACCCCGTCCTCGGTATTTTGCAGGATGGCGTCCAGCTTGACGCGTTCGGCTTCGGCGCGGGCGTAGAGGCGGGCATTTTCGATGGCGATAGCGGCGTAGTCGGCCAGCATGGTGAGCGGCCCAAGGTCCGGCTCGCTGAACACGCGCCCGCCGGTGCGGTTGTCCACTCCCAACACGCCGATAACTTGCCCGCGCAGGCGCAGGGGGATGTAGATGAGCGAGCGGATAAGGTAGGCGGTTTTGATCTTCTGGGGGGCGTCGGCGCCGAGGAGAATGGGTTGGCCGGTGCGCATGACTTGCCCGGCCAGGCTGTCTTCGGAGCGGATGCGGAAGGTGCGGACGAACTGGTCGTCGAAGTTCTTGGCGGCGCGCATGATCAGTTCGTCGGTCTGCTCGTCGAGCAGGAGCAAACTGCCTTCTTCGGCGCCGGTGAGAGAGACGGCGGCCTCGACCACCTGACTGAGGACGTGATCCAGGTCGAGCGAGGTGGTGAGCGCCCGGCCAATCTTTTGCAGGGTTTCCAGCTCGCGGATGCGTTTTTCGACTGCGGCGTTCTGGTGGCGGGTGCGTTGCGTATCCAGAGCCTGCTCGACGGCGGCCAACACCACGTCGCCGTCAACCGGCTTGGGCAAGTAGCGGACGACTCCGGCGATGACCGATTCGGTGATGATTTGCTCCGAGCCTTCGGCGGTCATGAGGATGAGCGGGATGGAGTTGCCGTCGGCGGCCAGGGCCCGCTTGAGTTGCAAGCCGGTGAGGCCCGGCATCTGGAAGTCGGCGATGATCAGGTCGGGGTGTTGTTCGCGGGCGAGTTTCAGGGCGGCGAGGCCGTCTTCGGCGATCGTCACGTTGTAACCCGCCGGGCGCAAAATGTACTCCGCCAGCACGTCGCGCACTTCACGCGAATCGTCAGCAACCAGAATTCGTTCACCGCTCACGTTTGAATATCCTCGATGGCTCCCAGACCCTAAAGGTCTTGGAGACCTTTAGGGTCTCGCCAGTAGTTTACTCCAGGCGGCGGGCAGGCGCTATCCGTACTAGAGTCATCGTGACTTGAGTCACTTTTCCGCCGCCAAACTCTCAATCAATTGCTCGATCAGGGCCAGCTTATCGGCGGCCTGCTTGACGCCGTCACGCTGGCGGCCACCAAGCTCGGCCAGGGCCGCGTTGAGGCAACTTTTGGTTTGCCGCATAGGTTCACGCAAGGTAGCCGCCACTTTTTGTTGAGCTTCGCGCCGCGTTTTCAGGCTTCGCGATTTCTCGGCCTGGCGCATCTCTTCGTTGGCCTGTTGCAGGGAGCGGGCCCGAGACTCGAGCGCCTGGAAGAGGCGCACGTTGACGACGGCAATCGAGGCGTAGTCGGCGACGGCGTTGAGCAAAGATTGATAACGATCGTCGAACGGCTTCGGGGGTTTGTTGGCGACGGTGAGCACGCCGACGGTTTGCTCGCCGGCCTTGATGGGCATGACCAGCGCCGACCTGGCGATCTGCGAAATCCGAAACTGGCTCATCCCCGGCCCGGTGATGTTGAGCGGCTCGCCGGAGTGCATGACGAGCGACGAGAGGCCGTCGTCCCACGGCCCGCGCAGTTTGGGATTGCCGGGAACGTTTCTGGCGGCGTACAAAATCAAGTGCCCGCCCGGCTCATCCGCCAGCGCCAGCCAGCCCATTTCAGCCGTCGTGAGTTGGAGCGCGCCGTCCACCAGCCGGGCGAACAGCGCGCCGATGTCGTGGAGATTAATTACCGCTTTGCCGACGCCGGAGAGCGTCGTCAGTTCTTTGATGCGCTGTTCAAGTTCGGCGTTGGCTTGCTTGAGCTGGGTTTCCAACTGCGCTCGCTCACGCTTAAGCTGGCCTTCGATCATCACCCGGTCCACTGCGTTGACGACCTCGGCTTCGCGCAGAGGGCGGACGAGATAATCGCGCGCGCCCAGGCGGAAGGCGGCCAGGGCTTGCGTTTCGCCCTCGTGCGGGACGATGACGATGATGGGCGAGTCAAAGCCCTGGGCGCGCAATGCCGTGAGCAAATCTTTGCCAGAGAACCCTTGCAGGCTCAGGCTGACGATCATCACCGCCGGCGCGAAGTTGAGGGCCTGTTGAATGGCCGCTCCCCCGTCGGTGACGGCGGCCACCTGGTAGCCGAGCGGCTGAAGCACCTGCTTGGCGATCAGGTCAAGGCTGCCGGGGTCGTCGTCAACAACCAGAATCTTGTCTTGCTGTTTCGGCATGGTCAGGATGATAGCACGAGCGGGGGAAAAATCCCAACTTCCAAAAAGCCAAATCTTATTCGGGTATAGGGTGCTCCTGCAAGTAGTGAGCGGTAATTGGCAATTGGTTATTGGTTATTGGTGAGGCGATTGTAGGCTTGGGGGAATAGAGCGTCAAGGGGATAGGCAAAACGGTTTTGTTGATTTAGGCTAAACTTAGGACAAATTCCAGTCTGCGTTCCGAGGTAAAGATGACTGCTCAAACAATCACCCTCAATTTGCCTGAAACAGTCTATCAACAAGCCAAACAGGTTGCTGAAACTTCAAAGCGCTCGGTTGAAGATGTGTTGATCGAGTTGCTGCAAATTCGCATTCAGCCCACCGAACATCCCTATGTTGTGCAACGTGAAGGTTTTCGCGGTGGGAGGCCTATCCTCCGTGGCAGCAGCGTGCCAGTGTGGCGGGTCGCCGCTCTGTGGAAAGGCGGCGACACGATTGATGAGATTTCTCGCGCTTACCCTCACCTTGAATTAGCGGCCATTTATGACGCAATTAGCTACTATCTCGATCATCAGGCCGAGATCGAGGAACAGATCGCCGAGAACCGGATTGAGCGCGTATTGCGAGAAACTGGAACAACTTTGACGTCTGATGGTGTTGTGAAATTTACTGATGGCTGAACAAATCTCATTGTACGTTGCGCTCTACATTGACGAAGACATCACTAGCCAATTGGCCGCGCTTGTCAGCCAGCGCGGCTTTCGGGCTGTGAGTGCAGTTGATATTGGCATGAGTGAGCGGTCAGATGAAGAGCATTTGGCATATGCCACTTCCCAACGCATGACGTTATTTACATACAACGAGCGCGACTTTGTCGAGTTGGCGCGAAAGTGGACAAAGGAAGGGCGACTCCATGCTGGCATCTTGATTTCAGACCAGTTTTCATTGCGACAAATGGGCGAGCTCTTGCGGCGGATCCTGAATTTTTTGGATCGAGTCACCGCTGACGAAATGGTGAATGTTGTCCGTTATTTGTCGGATTTCAAATAGCTCATGGAAGACCTCACCGGCAAGCAACTCGGCCCCTATCACGTCGTCGCACCGCTGGGCGAGGGCGGCATGGCCGCCGTATACAAGGCTTACCAACCGGGCATGGATCGCCACGTGGCGCTCAAAATTCTGCCGCCCCAACTGGCGAACGATCCGCAGTTCGTCTCGCGCTTCCAGCAGGAAGCGCAAGTCATTGCCCGCCTGCAACATCCGCACATTTTGCCGGTGTTCGATTACGGCACAACTGACGAGTACACTTACATCGCCATGCCGTTCGTCGAGAGCGGCGCCCTGGCCGACTTGTTGCATGGCGAGCCGTTGCCCTTCGGGCAGATCAAAACGCTCATCTCGCAAATCGGCGATGCGCTCGACTATGCCCACAGACGAGGCATCGTCCACCGTGACGTGAAGCCGGGCAACGTGCTGGTGGACGAGCGGGGCAACTGCCTGCTCACCGACTTCGGCATCGCCAAGATCGTCGAAGGCTCTGGCGTGGTGAAGCTCACCGCCAGCGGCAGTGTGGTGGGCACGCCCGCTTACATGTCGCCGGAGCAGGGCAGTGGCAACAAGGTGGATGCTCGGAGCGACGTTTACTCGCTGGGCGTGATTCTGTACGAGATGACGACCGGGCGCGTGCCGTTCAATGCCGAGACGCCCATTGCCATTGTCTTCAAGCACATCGAAGATCCCTTGCCGCCGCCCAGCCTCATCAATCCAAACATTCCTGACGAACTGGAAGTCGTTATTCAAAAAGCACTTGCCAAGAAGCCCGACGAGCGTTACGCAACCGCCGGCGAGATGGTGCAAGCCCTGCAAATGGCGCTGGCCGACGCGCCGACCGAGTCTGCGCCGTTGCCATCGCCCACAGTTGCCTACAAAGCGCCGCCGACGAAACGCGCGGCTCCTTCGACTAAACCCAAAGCCGCGTTTCCGATGTGGATGCTGGCCGCGGGTGGGGTGTTGCTCGTCGCCGCGATTGTGATCGGGGTCGCCGTCGCCGGCGGGGGAATTTTGTTCAACACCATGGCCCAGGCCGCCACGCAAACCGCCGTCGCCGCCCAACCAACGGCCCTGCCCACCGCCGCTTTCTCCAACGATGCTTATGGAGTGTTGCTGGTCGTGGACACAGAGGATGCTAGAACGTTGATCGAGACGCTGGAGCGCGATCTAAAAGCAGTCCTGGCCGAGACCGGCTTGAACGACACCGTCGAAGTTGCCTTTGAGATCAGAGGTGAAGCCCCATTGCTCCAATCACTCGTCGAGAGCCGGGGAGCCAGGCTTGGAATGTTCGTCATCGTCTCCGGCGACGCGGGCGGTTTTCCTTCCGGCCTGGAAACTTATTTTGTTTCTGCGCCAGATGCAACGTTTCAAGTGACGGTGGACGCCCTGTCGGAAACATTTAGCCGCGACACGCTTCCTGGCGTAAGCGCCGTCTTCGCCAACCGGATCGGCATCCTCATCAACACCGCTATTGGCTACGATGCGCTGCGCGACGGCAACTACGGCGAATGCTCGCGGCGCTTCACGGCGGCCTTGCCCCTGCTGGATCAACTGGACATCACCACCGGCCATTCCGAGGCCGCCCACCATGCTTTGGGGACGTGCCTGAGCGCGCTGGGCCGCGCCGACGACGGCAACGCTGAATACCAACGGGCAATTGAAATCAACCCCAATTACGCGGCGGCGTATTTTGGCTTGGGCAACTACTGGTACACAAAAGGCGATTACGCTCAGGCGGTTCAGTATTATCAATTCACCCTCGACAAGGCGCAGGTCGATCCGTTGGCCTCGGAAGTGATGGTGGCGCGGGCGCACAGCGGGCTGGGCAACATTGCCCTGGCCGAAATGCGGTATGATGAGGCCATCCAGGCCTTTGACGAAGCGATCGCAAATCAACCGGACTTCCCGGCGTATTATCTGGGGCGCGCTTTAGCCAAACGCGGCGCAGGGCTGGAAGAAGACGCCAAAGCCGATCTGCAACAGTGCGTTGAGGCGGCGAAACAACCCGGCGCGGCGCAATCCGACTACTTCCGCCAGCTTGAGCAGGACTGCACTGCGAAGCTGGAAACAACACCGTGACTTTTGACAACGGATTGAACGGATGAATCAGACTTGATTTTTATCCGTTAACTTCGTTTCATCCGTTGTCTCTCTTTACTATGGAAAATTTGACTGGCAAGAAACTTGGGTTGTACGAGATTGTGGCCCCGCTGGGCGAGGGCGGGATGGCGGCTGTGTACAAGGCCTACCAGCCCAGCATGAACCGCTACGTCGCCCTCAAAATCCTGCCCCAGTCTCTAGCCAAAGACCCGCAGTTCGTTGGGCGCTTTCAGCAGGAAGCCAAAGTTCTCGCCAAACTGCAACACCCGCACGTCCTGCCCGTCTTCGATTTTGGCGAGGCCGAAGGTTACACCTACATCGTCATGCCGCTCGTCGAAAGCGGCACCCTCACCGAACTGCTCCAGGGCCGGCCGCTCTCGCTCAAGCAAATTCGCAGTCTCATCTCGCAAATCGGCGAAGCGCTCGACTACGCCCACGCCCGCGGTCTGGTGCATCGCGACGTGAAGCCAAGCAACGTGCTGGTGGACGAGCGCGGCAACTGCCTGCTCACCGACTTCGGGCTGGCCAAGATCGTCGAAGGCAGTGCCAAGTTCACCGATACTGGCGGCATCCTCGGCACGCCGGCCTACATGTCGCCTGAGCAGGGACGGGGCCTGCCCATTGACGGGCGGAGCGACATCTATTCGCTCGGCGTGATGCTCTACGAGATGGCGACGGGGAAGCCGCCGTTCGAGGCTGAGACGCCGATTGCCATCGTCTTCAAACACATTCAAGACCCCCTGCCGCCGCCCGCCGCTCTCAATCCCGATTTGCCCGAAGCTGTCGAACGGGTGATCCTCAAGGCTCTGGCGAAAGACCCGGCCGATCGTTTTCAAACGGCGCGCGAAATGGTGGCCGCCCTTCAGGCCGCCATCCCTGAAACGCTCTCCGGATCGGCTTCGGCCACCCAGCCCCCGCCGCCGAAACAGCCAACAGTGGAGGCGGCTTCACCGTCGTCGCCGTCGTCGCCGTCGGCCCGGCGTTGGAGTATTATCGGAACGGCGCTGGTGCTGACCTGTTGCCTCTTGGCAATCATCGGCTCGGTCTCGGCGGCAGGCACGTTCCTCTTTTTTAGACCGACGGCAACCGCCAGCGCGACGATGACGGCTAGCGCGACACAGACCTCGACGCCCACGCGAACGGCAACTGCCACATCAACGGCGACGCTCACCGTCACAAGTCAGCCAACGGAAGCGCCGTCGGCCACGACGTTGGCTCCAACCCTTACAGGCGCGTCAACCCTCGCGGCCAGCGCCACTGCCACCAGACGGCCTCAGCAATTCCAGCAGACGATCACCGCCGCGCCCTCGGATACGCCACTGCCCTCCTGCACCCCGCCGGAGTTCTTCGACCCTTTCCTCGACCGGTGCCGCCTGCCGGACGCGCCCCCTGAGAACACTCAACCACCGGGCAATGTGGCTCCACCGCCCACCATTCCGCCGCCGTGCCCGCCCAATTGTTGAAGCCCGCTCACTGCTATGCTCGCTAAAGTTTTCTCCTGCGCCGTCATCGGCCTCGATGGTGTTGTTGTCGAAGTAGAAGTAGACACGGGGCGCGGTTTGCCTTCGTTTGTGATTGTGGGACTGCCCGACGCGGCGGTGCAAGAGAGCCGCGAGCGCGTTCAGGCGGCGGTGAAAAATGCCGGATTCTATTTCCCGGCTCAACGGGTCACCGTCAATTTGGCCCCGGCCGCGATTCGCAAAGAAGGCCCGTCGTACGACCTCCCCATCGCCGTCGGCGCGTTGATCGTCGCCGGCCAACTCCTGCCCGAAGTCGTCGAAGGCACACTCATCGTCGGCGAATTGTCGCTCGATGGCCGGGTGCGCCACGTGCGTGGCGTCCTGCCGATGGCGGCGTTGGCGAGGCAGGAGGGCTTCAAGCGCGTCATCGTCCCGGTTGAAGATGCACGCGAGGCGGCCCTTATGCCGGATGTGGAAGTGATTCCGGTGGGCGACCTCAACGCCCTGGTCAATCACCTCAACGGAGCGGTTCCCATTCCCCCGGCCACGGTCGCCATCCCTGAAGAGGACGGCTTGCCCGTTGGCGTCAACGACTTCCGCGAGATCAAAGGCCAGGAGCACGTCAAACGGGCCTTGGAAATTGCGGCGGCTGGGAATCACAATTGCCTGATGGTCGGCCCGCCGGGAGCGGGCAAGACGTTGATGGCCCGGGCCATGCCCTCCATTTTGCCTTCACTCTCCATTGACGAAGCGTTGGACGTGACCCGAGTCTATTCGGTGGCCGACAAACTGCCGGACGATCAACCGATGTTGCGCCGCCGCCCGTTCCGCGCGCCGCATCACACCATCAGTCACGCCGGGCTGGTCGGCGGCGGCAACTGGCCCAGGCCGGGAGAAATCTCGCTGGCCCATCGCGGCCTGCTTTATCTCGACGAACTCCCGGAGTTTTCGGCGAAAGCTTTGGAGACCCTGCGCCAGCCCCTCGAAGACAAAATCATCACCATCTCGCGCGCTCAAGGCTCACTCACCTTCCCCGCCAACTTCATGCTGATTGCTTCGATGAACCCCTGCCCTTGCGGCTGGCACGGCGACCCGATCAAAGAGTGCACCTGCGCCCCCGCCGTCGTCAGCCGCTACCAAAAACGAATCAGCGGCCCGCTCTTGGATCGCGTTGACATCCACATCGAAGTGCCGCGCGTGGATCATATGAAGTTAACGGACTCGCGATTGGGCGAAGGTTCGGAGACGATCCGGACGCGAGTGGAGAGGGCGCGCGCGATTCAGCGCCAGCGGTTTGTGAACTCCACCGGCGTCTATACCAACGCCGACATGCGTCCCGCCGATGTGCGGGTGCATTGCAAACTTGACGACGCCGGAATGAGCCTGGTGCGGGCGGCCATGGCCCAACTGCAACTCTCGGCTCGCGCCTTTCACCGCATCCTCAAACTCGCGCGAACTATTGCTGACCTAGCCGGGTCGGAGGCTATTCAACCGGCGCACGTGGCCGAGGCGATTCAGTATCGCCCGAGGCGGCAAGGATAGGTAGGTAGCGCTAGACTTGGGCCTTCCCAGCTTCTATATCAAAAGCTATAGCCGGTCCTGCCTGCCACCCGCTCATAAGCGTGGTCTTGCCGAATCCGGCGGGGCGGAGACAAGCGCGAGTGGTTTGGTCAAGCCTTCGCTCAGGCGCGCAGTGAGGCGCGGGCGCGGAACCAGGTTTAATCTGGCAAGAGGCAGGTGAAGTTTGACGGCGAGGAGAGACGGCGTGGCAGTTTGCACTGCGCTCATTGTAGCCGAGATGCAAACCGCATCAAGTGAACTACCGCGCAGTAAGCTACGCGGCATCTCGGGCAAAACCAAAAGCCTTATACGGCAAGCCTCAGAGCATGTATCCCGCTTGAGTCAAGTCCGGTGGCGATTTCGCCACATCCGCCAACTCAACTGCCAGGGGATGAGGAGCAGGGCCAATACTAATAACGCATACAATGCCTTCAACATCAACGGCATCGGTATTATCACCACTAGAGCCAATGCGGCATAGTTGTAATACCCGTTCAGAAGAGGCAAAGAACGCCGCAAGGCAGTAAACGAGCGCAGGCTCAGGATCAGCCTCAGATGCAAAGCCGCATACAGAGCCAGAATGCATGTCAGCACACCTACCAGCCAGCCGGGGTGGAGAAGCGCCAGAAGATACAGCAAGCCGATTGAAATGGCGCCTTGGAGAATGGCGCTGTAAAGCCTTAATTCTCTGGAAATAAACATACGATCAGCATCGAGCATCCGGCTGCCGACAGTCTGAACGAAGCTCACTGCGCCATACGCCGAGTCGGTTTTGAGGTCTTTCAGTCCGCTTGGAACGCTGTTTAATAAAAGCAAGACGAGGGTCAGCGTCAGAGAAAAGGCGATACTTGAGGGGAGTAGCTGCGCGCTCTTTAACAGCGCGCCGGATGAACATAGGAGGCCGACCGAGATTGCCAGCGCCGCTTCAGCCAGAAAACGAGGGAGAGGGCCGCGCTTACTACCCAGATTGTAGACCGCACTGAGACCAACACTCAAGCAGAGAATACCCAACCCTGCTCCATGGCCGCCCGTAAAATAGTAGACGCCTAGCGCCAACGGCACCTGAATCAGAGTGAATACCCAAACTTCCAGTTGGCTTAATCTGCCGCTGACCAGGGGATGGCCCTGCCGGATCGGCACGGTGCGGTCGAGCGGCTGGTCAATGAGGTCATTCAACGCGAACCCAAACAGATGGGCGCACAGGCCAATGCCCCCCAGGCCGAAAATTTCGAGCGAGGTCAGTGGCGCGCCTAACGTAAATGCCCCCAGAATAGGGACGCTTATCGTCACAGGCGCCATCCCCACGCGCCCCAGCTGGGCCAGATAGACCAGTCGTCGTATCACGTAACGTTATTTCAATATGGCTTCTTCTGACACCGATCTCCAACCCGGTCAGCTTATCCCTCATCAATTACAACCACTGCAATCTAATCCACTACAGCAATCCAGCCCACCACAATCTAATCCGCTACAATCCGCGCCGCTACAATTTGCGCCACTGCAATCCAGGTTGCTACAATCAACTTGCTCACAGATGCCACTGGGATTAAGAGAACTGCAATCCACGCTACCATGGTGAATTGGGCCGCAGTCAACGCGTTCACAGGTTTTACTCACATCCGCTGTTGCAGTCTGACAGCTTTTGGATAGGCTGTCAAGATCACAATGATAGCAATCTACCAGGTGAAAGTGATAGCAAGGGTCAGAAGCGCAATTATCACAAACATTTCCCCGCTTTTTCTCGCGCTCCTGATCGGCCTTCGGTTTGGACTCCTCGTCGCCAGAATCTATGACGGCGACGCCAACCATGGCAATCGGCAATATAAACAGCCCGGCCTTAAGAATGTCTGCCAGTCGCCACTGCCGAAATACCAATCTGCGGCGCCGTTGGAGACACTGCCGGAGTTCAAAGGCCGTTTTGTTTGCCGGCTCACTTAGCAATTCAGTGATAAGAGTATGGTAACGATACAACTTAAGGCCGGGAACGTGTCGTTGGATAGCAATTTGAATCCTTTCAAATCGGCCCAGCAACCACTCCAGCCCGGCTTGAGACAGAGCAACTGCGCCAGGCGACGTTTCGCTGAAACGGCGGAGCGGGTTGTAATTTCCCTCAGCCATATCATCGGCAAAGTCACGGTAAGCGTCCAACAAATAAATGTAAGCGCCGAAGTTAGCGCCGATAATTGCCAGAGGTTTCTCATTCTCCAACGTTCCGGCGAGGCGCGCCGTCATCGCAAACAACTTGGCGCTGGTAACAGCCGAGGGTTGAGAAGCATTCCGATATTCGTCTTCTTCGGCCAGCATTTGCAATGCGTTGAGACGGGTCAAAATTCCCGCCTCAAAGCCGAGACCCGCCAGCACGCCGGCCGCAATCTGGCGAGGTTTGTGCGTCAACCAATGGCCGAGGCGCGCCGTCACGTCCCGGCCGCCCGAATCTTGAATATCGTCGGCAAATTTGGCGCTGGCCAGTTCAACAGCCACCGCGGCGGCGAACTCACTGGCGGTATTCTGGTGGGTGGTTACTTTCAGGTATGGATTGAGCGGGCAGCGGCGCTTGACGGGCGAGGGCGCTTCCTGGCGTTGGGCGTCTGTCAGCAGATTTAACAAGATCATTTCGTGATTCGTCAACAGGCGGGAGAGCAGGCCATAACGGTCGCCCAACGCATGGCACAACCCGCACATGTGTGTGGTGTAAGCCTGGCGTTTGTCGGGGTCGCCAAAGCGCGGCGCGAATTGATGTTGTAAAGAGGTGAGCATGCAACCGCCTCTGTTCTTCAGCCGCCGCCGGCTCAAGAATCTGAAATTTTGCAAGTTGTATCCGGCGGCTGAAACCATCGGAAACAAAGTATGAAATTTGGCCGGGAAAAGGCACTACAACTCGAATTACTCGAACGAGGGTCAGCTTCGGCTGCGGTCAAACTCGTCAAGCTATACACCACTTCGTCGCGCAAGACTTCACCCATCAAGGTGGTGATGAACCGTTGGAGAGATAGGCAAAAGAACCGGTCACATGCCCTCAATCCCGTTGGCCCGAATGACGTTTGTATACCACCGCCCGCTTGCCTTGACAATACGCCGTTGCGCCGGATAGTCCACGCACACGATGCCGAAACGCTTGGAGTAACCCAGCGCCCACTCGAAGTTATCCATCAGCGACCAGACGAAGTAGCCGCGCAGAGGCACGCCGGCGGCGATGGCTCGTTGCGCCTCGAGCAGGTGCGCGCGCAAATAGGCGATGCGGCGCTCGTCGCCGACCTCATCGTTCGCGTCCGGCGCGTCAGCGAAAGCCGCGCCATTTTCGGTGACGTAGATCGCGGGTGGGGCGTACTCGTCGCGCAGATGCACGAGCAGTTCCCATAGCCCGGCCGGGTATACCTCCCAATCGGTGTCGGTGTATTCCGCGCCCTCGACGGGGACCGTTTGCGTCTGGGCTTCTAAACTTTGCGGATCGTCACGCACCACACTGCGGGTGTAATAGTTAACACCCAAGAAATCGGTCGGGATGGCGATGCGCGTGAGATCGTCGGCGGGAAAGTCAAGCTGGCCGGATAACCATTCGCGATAATAGGCGAGCATATCGGCCGGGTAAGCGCCCCGGTACAGCGCGTCCAGAAACCAGCGGTTGAGGAAACCATCTCTGCGCCGGGCGGCAGCGCGGTCGGCCTCGCCATCCGAAGCCGGATGGATCGGCGAGAGGTTGAGGGTGATGCCGACGCGCGCGCCGGGCACATTATGCCGCAGGATAGATACCGCTTCGCCGTGCGATAGGAGTAGATGATGGGCGGCCCGGAGGGCGGCGGCCGGATTGCGCATGCCGGGCGCGTGCAGGCCAACCCCGTATCCCAGCATCGCGGCTACCCATGGTTCGTTATGCGTAATCCAATCGCGCACGCGGTCGCCGAGGCGGCGCGAGACAACCTCGACGTAGTCAGCAAACCAACCAACCACCTCGCGGTTCGGCCAGCCGCCGCGATCTTGCAGGACTTGCGGCAAATCCCAATGGTACAGCGTAACAAAGGGGCGGATACCAGCAGCCAGCAGCGCGTCAACCAACCGACTGTAAAAATCCAATCCGGCAGAATTGGCACGGCCCATGCCCTCCGGGAGGATGCGCGGCCATGCAATCGAGAAGCGATAAGCCTTCAGCCCGAGCTCCGCCATGAGGCGGACATCCTCAGACCAACGGTGATAATGGTCACAGGCTACGTCTCCGGTCTCGCCATTGAGCACCGCGCCAGGGACGTGGGAAAAAGCATCCCAGATAGACTCGCCTTTGCCGTCTGCGCGCGCGCCGCCCTCAATTTGATAAGCCGAGGTGGCCGCGCCCCATACAAAGTCACGGGGAAACATCGCCCTCGACCAGACCATTGTGCCAGACGACGATCCCGGCCACGCCGTCGTCTAAGCGATTCCCCCTCAACTGCGCTTCGGCGTAATACTCGACGCGGATGGCGTGCGCCCAGCCGAACGGGCCGGGGCGCGTCGCGCCGATGCGGTTGTTCTCGGCCTTGACCCTAGACATATCCACGATATACAGCCCGGCGTCGGCGTTGTTGATTAGCGTGTTGTCCTGCACGGTCGCCATAGACATTTCGGTGATGGCGATGCCGCGCAAGTTGTTGTCGGCCACCCAGTTGCCGACGACTTCCGCCGCCGCGTTGTGCAAGACAATGCCCTCGCGCGGGTGGCCGGACACGGTGTTGTGTTCGATGACCGACTCGGCGCGGCTGTGCGTGTTCGCCAGTTCGATGCCCATGCCGTACGGACTGCGCGTGCCGCGCACCTCGTTGCCCACAATGCGCGCCTGCGCCCGCGACACGCGAATTCCGGCCAACCACGCGCCGACGATGCGATTGTCGGCCAGCGTCACCGCTTCGCTTTCTTCGATCAGCACGCCGTAATAGCCACCGTCAATCACGAAGCCGTCAATCACCACATCATGCGTGCCGTAAATGCTGATGACCGCGTCGTCGTCCGTCCCGATCAGCCGCGCCGTCCCCGGCTGTTCGGCGCGCACGGTGACGGAATTTTGAATCGAGATCGGCCCGGCGTAATCGCCCGGCGCGACGAGGATGACCGCCGTCCGCGGCGCGGCGTCAATCGCCGCTTGAAGAGACGGATAATCGGCAGGGACATGCAGAGTGAATATTTGGCGGTAGAGCGCCGCGCCGCCGACGGCCAAACCGGCGAAGATGGCAAACACCGCCGTTAGTTTGGCGAGAGCAGTCGGTAGAGGGATGCGGTTAAGCGCCGCAACCGCGCCCGGAACTAAGTCGGGCGGACGCAGAGTCCACACAGCCAGCGCCATCCACGTCCACACGATCATGTTGAGCCAGAAATGGACGATGAAGATCGGCCAGCCGGTGGCCAGCGGCAGAAAACCGGGCGTGGGCCGAATCCCCAATTGATAGAAGGGCACGAAGAGGTATTGATACAGTTTGACGATGTGCTCGATGGAATGATAGCCCTGAAAAATGGCGAGTCCGGCTAGTAGGGGCAATCCCATGTGATTACCCAGCGCGCGCCGATACCCCAACCACAGCATAACCAGAATGGCCTCGAGGTTGAGGTTGTATAGAAAGTGAACCCACTCGAAATCGAACACACTGCCCAGCAGGCCGTGCGCTTCGGGTGGTTTGAAGCCAAGCGCGTAAATTTGAATCAACTGCGTGACATGCTCGGCGTGGTGGGCCGTTTGCACGAGGAAGGCGAGGACGAGGAAGACAAACTGCCAGCGCGTTCTCATTTGACCGACCCCGCCAGAATCCCTTGCACAAAATAGCGCTGGAGGCTGAAGAAGATCACCAGCGGCACGGCCATGAGGATAAAGGAGGCCGCGCTGAGCAAGTGCCATTCCTGGCCGTAAGTGGAGATGAGTTTGGCGATGCCCACGGTCATCGGGAGTAGCTTGGGGTCTTGCACGTAGATCAACGCGGTAAGCAAGTCGTTCCACACCCACAGGAATTGGAAGATGGTGAGCGAGGCCATGGCCGGCACCGACAGCGGCAATACGATGCGCCCAAAAACATCCAAGTCTGAAGCACCGTCCATTTTGGCGGCCTCGATCAAGTCGCGGGGCAGCGCGGCGAAAAAGTTGCGCAACAGGAAAATGGCGAAGGGCAAGCCGTAGGCGGTGTGCACCAGCCAAATGCCCAGCAGGGAGTGAGTCAACTTCAGTCGACTCGCCAATTGCAGCGCAGGCACAAACGTCATCTGGATCGGGACGACTAACAGTCCCACGACGATTAGAAAAATCCAATCGCGTCCGGGGAAGCGCAGCCAGGCGAAACCGTAGGCGGCCAGCGCGCCGATGAGCACCGGCAGAATTGTGCCCGGGAGGGTGATGGCCAAACTGTTGAGGAAGTTTTGCCCCAGGCCTTGCGCCGTAAATACCTCGATGTAATTCTCGGCGGTGAAGCGCAGGGTGACAAACGCCGTCCACCAGCCGGAGCCGAAGATGTCGGGCCGGGGCCGCCACGAGGTAACAAATAAGCCGACGGTGGGCACCAGCCACACGACGGCGATGACGACCAGCAAAACGTGCAATGTGCTATTGCTCAAGAGCCGGGAGAGACGCGCGTTCATCGTTCGGCCTCCTCGGCGCGGAAGCGGCGCAGGTTGACCAGCATGATCGGGATGATGAGCAGGAGCATGATCACCGCCACCGCACTGCCGTAGCCGCCTTTTCCGGCCTCAAACGTTTCGGTGTACATGGTGTAGGCGATCACCCGGCTGGCTCCGCGCGGCCCGCCGCGAGTCATGATGTAAATAAGATCGAATACTTTGAGCACGTTGATGATCAGCGTTGTAGTCAGCACGGCGATGGGCGCGCCCAGCATGGGCAGGGTGACGCGCCAGAAAATGTGCCACTCGCCTGCGCCGTCCATGCGGGCGGCTTCGATGATTTCCTGCGGGATGCTTTTGAGCGCCGCCGACAGCACCACCGTGGCGAAGCCGGTCCACATCCACACGGCGGCGATGATCACCGAATACGTCACCGTTTCCACGCGGCCCACCCACGCCACCGATTTCCACGCCGGATCAATCGCTTTGATCATCGCGTTGAGCAGTCCGGTGTTGGCGTCCGGGCTGTACACGAACAGCCAGATGATTCCGGCGGCGGTGAATGAGATGGCCATTGGCAGAAAGACGACAGCTTTGATGACCGGTTCGTAGCGCACGCGGTCGGCCAGCACGGCGATGAGCAAGCCAAACCCGACGGTGAGCGAGGTGAAGACCACCAGCCAGATGATGTTATTGATCACTGCGCCCGACGGCGGGAATTCAGAAAGGTCGAGGAAAAACTTGTCTCGGGTGAGCAGGCGGACGTAATTATCCAGCCCCACGAATTTGCGGAAGCGGAGGCCCTGCCCGGTGTCGAAACTCATGCGGATCGTCCACAGAGTTGGATAGACGACGAAAGTCGCCAACAGCGCCAGCGCCGGGAGGATGTATAACCAGTTCAGCGGGTTGCGGCGAAAAACGGACATGGTCGCCTCTTTTGATTTCAACCTCCCGAAGGTATTGAGCCTTCGGGAGGTTTTCGGTCGGACTGCGTAAACCCGTAGCATCGGGGCTGGCTAAAGCCCCCTTTAGGGTGTCCTCGCGCCCACAACCCCGCTGCGCGGGGCGCAAGCAGGATGCCAGGCTACGTTTACGGATAGGGTCTTAATACTGCTGTGCCGCGAAGGCTTCAACATCCTCCAGCCAGCCGTCAATGTCGTTCGGGTTAGCGACGAAATCCTGGAATGCGGTGAACAGGTAATCGCCGCCGAGCGACGAGGGCATGAGGTCCGAGCCGTCGAAGCGGAACACGGCCGCGCTGGTCAACTGCTTGGCTTCAGCGCGGGCCAGATCGTTCGGATACACGCTCAGGTCAACCGTCTTGTTCGGCGAAACGATTGCGCCCGTGGCCGCCCAGATTTCACCGGCTTCCTTGCTCGCCACATAGCTGATGAACGCGCGCACTTCTGGCGTGTCCTTGAACACTACCGCCAGATCGCCGCCGCCGACCACCGGCGATCCATATTGCGGATCGATCTCCGGGAAGGGGAAGAAGGCGATGTCTTCGCCCGGTTTCAGATTGGGGAAGTTGCCCAGCGCGATGCCACCGACGAACCCGCCTTCGTAGTACATCTCCGCCTGCGGGTTGGGGCCGAACACCAGGCCGATGCCGTCCACGAAGCCCGTGGCGTTCGCGCCTTCCGCGCCGCCGACGAAGTTCGCCGCGTCGCAGAAGAGGTCGCACATGCGATCCATCGTCTCTTTGACCTTCGGGTCCGTCCACGGAATCTGGTGCGTCACAAGTTGATCATACTTGTCGGGCCCAGCAGTGCGGACGAGAATGTTCTCGAACCAGTCGGTGTACGTCCAGCCGTCTTTGCCGCCGCCCGCGAACGGAGTCTTGCCGGCGGCCTTTATCGCTTCCATCACCGCCAGCAGTTCGTCCCACGTCTTGGGTTCCTTCAACCCCAGTTCTGTGAACGTCGAAGGCCGGTACCAGATCACGCTCTTGGAGTTAGCCTTGCCGGCGATGCCATACAGCAGGCCGTCCACCGTGCCAAGATCAATCCAGGCTTGCGAGTAATTCGCTTTGGCGGTGTCGGGCGAGATGATCTCCTGGCCGACGATGCCATCCAGCGGGACGATGTCGCCGGCGCGGGCGAACTCGACCATCACACCCGGGCGCGGCACGATGGCAACGTCCGGCGGATTGCCAGCCGCCAGCCGCGTGCGCAGCACGGGCAGGAAGTCGCGGGCCTGCTCGTATTGAGTCGGGATGCCGGTCGAAGCGGTGAAGCCGTCAAGCACTTTCTGGAACGCTTCCTGCTCACTGCCGCCCCACAACGAAAGGACGGTGACTGGCGTGACCTCAGCCGTCTCGGGCGTGGCGGTGACGATGACGGTTTCCGGCGTGCCGGGCACGACGACCGTTTGCACTTGCACCACTGTTTCGGGCGCAGGCGGGGCAGCGCACGCGCTCAAAATCACCGCGGAGATGATCACGAGCGACAGCGCCGAAAAGTTTTTCTTGGTAAGCATGTTTCTCCTCCATCATAGGATATTAGTTAGACGAGTCGGTTGTGATGACATACTGTATCGTTCAGCGATAGTATCACCTCCTTGTATCAACGCTGAATTCTGAAACGTTTGGCGGTAGAGGCGCGCCACACAGTCCCGGTAGCGAAGTGGGATGGTGCGCCTCTACTTCGCCTGTACCCGCCTCAACAGCGCCGCCGCCTTTTCGATTCCATCGCGAGCGTCCGCCGGCGGGCCGGCGTACTCGATGCTCAACGGGCCGCCATATCCGATGCGCGACAGCGCGGCGGCAAAGTTGCGCCAAAAATTCTCGTCGTGCCCCTCGCCCGGAATGCAGTGTTCCCACGTGCGCGGCGGGCCGGTTCGCGTTTCCAGCCCGCCGTTCAGCACCATTTCGTCCGCGTCCAGCCAGCAATCTTTGGCGTGGACGTGAAAGATTGCTTCGCCCAGCGCGGCGATCACGCGCAGAGGATCGATCCCCTGCCAGAACAGGTGACTCGGATCAAGATTCGCGCCGACCACTTCGCCGCCGGACTCGCGCAGGCGCAACAGTGTGCGCGTGTTGTACGCGGCCTGCCCGGGATGCATTTCCAGCGCAACTTTGATTCCGTGAGTGACGGCGAACCGCCCGGTCTCGCGCCAGAAGGGTTCAACGACTTCTTGCCACTGCCATTCGAGCAACGGTTGAAACTCCGGTTGCCATGTGCAAGTCACCCAATTCGGGAAGCGCGCCGCGCCGCCCGGCTCACCCGGGCAGCCGCTCATCGTCACCACCGTCGTCACCCGCAACGTCTCGGCCAAGCGCACCGTATCGCGGAATATCTGCTGGGTATGATTTCGCCGCTCCGAGTCCGGGTCGAGCAAATTGCCGGAGCAGTTGAGCGCGGACAGGCTGAGGCCGCGCGCTGCAATCGCGCCCAAAAATTCGGCGCGCGCCGAGTCGCTTTCCACTAGCGCCCCGAACGCGCAGTGCGGCGCAGGCGAAAAATTGCCCGTGCCGATCTCAACTGCGTCAATGCCATGCGCGGCGCACCAGTCGAGCATAGACTCGAAAGACATGTCGCGCAGGCCGTCCGTAAAGAGGCTGATCTTCATCTTTAACCAATAGCCTCCTCACCCCTCACGTTGCCGCTAATCCAAACACGCCGTGTTTGACCAGTGGCCCGGCCTGCCACAATTTCAACTGGCGCAGGCCCATGACGCCGCTTTGAAATACAGGATCGTCAGAGGCCAGGGGCAACGTGACAGCGCGGCCTGTCGCTGCCGACTCGTATGCGCCGAGGGTCGCTTCGAGCGCGCGCCGCCCAGCCTCGCCGGTCGCCACCGGGTCGCGGCCCGTCCGAACAGCCTCCGCAAAATCGGCGTGCAGGCGGACGAAGTTGTCAGGCGAATAGTTTTCACCGCGCGGCTGATAGTTCTTGCGGCCTTTGTCGTTCACCAGCGTAAAACTTTCCAACGGGGTGAACGGGCCGATGCCGTAGTTCTCATAAAAGATCATGAGGCGACCCTTGGTGCCACCGATTTCCACCCCGCCCGGCCCCCCACCCCACCACATGTTCACGGTAGCGTAGCCGGAGTCGAAGTAATAATTGGCGAGAGTGAAATCTTCGACAGTTTCGCCGGAATGATCCAGGTTATCCACCACCGCGCTGACGTGGCGGATCGGTTCGCCCATAAAAAATTCGGCCACATAGAGAGCGTGCATCATATCCATGAGAATGCCGCCGCCCGCCTCCGCCGGGTCGTGCCGCCACTGGGGGCGATACTCGGCCGCGCCGGGGTGGTCGGGCATCCCGAGGAAGTTCAGCGTAATGTGCCGCAACCGGCCAATCGCGCCGTCGGCGATCAAGTTCCGGGCCAGTGCGTATTCGGGGTAAAACAAGTAGTTGTGAACCATGCCGTAGCGCAAATTAGCGGCGCGCATCACGTCAATCATGGCCCGCGCGTCGGCTGGTGCGGTGGCCATCGGCTTTTCGCTCAACACGTGCACTCCGGCGCGGGCGCAGTCTTCGACGATGGGGCGGCGATACTTCTGCGGCACGGTCAGCACCACATAGTCAACGCCCGCATCGAGCAACGCGCAATGATCGGCAAAGCAGGCCGGGTCGGGCAGGCCAAGCAACCTTTGCACTTTTTGGCGGCGAGCCTCAACGGGATCAGCGATAGCCACCACTTGCACGCCGTCGAGTTGGCGCAGGGTGGGCGCGTGATCGTTGACCGTGATATTGCCGCAACCGATGATGCCGACTCTCAGCCCCTCGCTCAAAATCCACCTCCGGCAGCTACGAAGTCGAGCGCTTCTTGCTCGTAGAGCATGTCGTTGGCGCAGGCGTGGCGGGTGACGACGATGGCCCCCGGCGCGTTGCCGAACCGCGCGCACTTGCCCCAATCCCAACCGTGCCGATAGCCATAGAGAAAGCCGGACACGAACGCATCGCCCGCGCCGATGACGTTCAGGATTTCGACGGGGAATGGTACGGCGTCAATGCGCTCCCCTCAGCGGGGAACACCGTCGAGCCGCATTGCCCGCGTTTGACGACGAGCGCCCGCAGGCTGCGCCTGGCTTTGAGCAACCGGGCCGTTGCTGCCTCAACGTCTGCTTCATCTGCCGCCGCTTTGATTTCTTCCTCTGTGCCTACGGCAAGATCGGCCATCGCCACGATGCGCCGCAGGGTCGGGCCGAAGGCGCGCGGGTCGGGCCACAGCATCGGGCGGTAGTCAATGTCCAGCATTACGGTCGCACCATTTGCCATTCGTGCGGGGCACCGGATGCCGGAGCAGTTTAGAAGTCACAGGGCCAGAAAGATGCATTGCTGCAAGCGATAGTGACAGTTCTGATAAAACGATTTACAATTTGCTGAACCGTTTTGATTATACGGTTTAGCAAGCGAGGCGTCAATTGGCAAATCAACGAGTAACGGCGCGAGACGTGGCCCGGCGGGCGGGCGTCTCGGCAACGACGGTGTCCTTTGTCTTGAATAATGTCGAGGGGATGCGGATCAGTGCGGAGACGCGCCAGCGGGTGTTGGGGGCAGTGAAGGAACTCGATTACCATCCGGACTCGCTCGCCCGGCACATGGTCAGCGGGCAGACTCATCACATTGCTTACGTCATCCGGCAAAGCCCGGAGCAAGCCTTTGCCGACGCCTTTATGCCGGAGGTGTTGAACGGGCTGGCGCGCGGGGCGGCGACGCAAAATTATCACGTTCTCTTCGAGCCGATTGGCCCCAAAGACCCGCGTGGCTTTGCCTGGCTCATCCGCGAGCGGCACGTGGACGGCATTGTGATCGCTGGCCCGCGCACCGACGACCCCGACTTGCTCAACTTGCTCGACCGGGGGGTGCCCGTGGTGCTGCAAGGGCAACTGCCGGGTGTGCAAGTTCCGTTTGTGGACGTGGATAATCAGCACGGCGCGCGCACCGCGACGCAACACTTAATTGAATTGGGCCACAAGCGGATCGGGCTGATCACGAATGCAGGGCTGAATTACACGGCCACCGTCGCACGGTTGGCCGGATACCGCGAAGCGTTGGCAAGCGCGGGCTTTCCGTTCGACGAGAAGTTGGTGCGCTACGGAAACTTTACGCCACAGAGCGGTGAGGCCGCCATTGCCGACTTGCTCAACGAAAAGCCAACGGCCGTATTCGTGGCGAGCGATGTGGTGGCGCTGGGGGCGATGCGGCGCTTGCAAACGCTCGGCCTCTGCATCCCCAACGACGTGGCGCTCGTGGGGTTCGACGACATCCCCCTCGCCCGTTACCTCGACCCGCCGCTGACGACGATGCGCCTACCAGCCCTCGGCTTGGGCTGGGGCGCGGCGGAACTGATCACCCGCCTTATCAACCAGGTGCCGGTTTTGAATCCGCAAGTTTTTTTAGAGACGAAGTTGATTGTCCGCGAATCGTGCGGGGGGCAACCGACGGCAGAGTAGAGACGATCCGGCGGATCGTCTCTACCGACTGAATTTGACCGTCACAATCTCATGCCCGCGCACGATGAAAGTGAAGCCGCCTGCCGCGTCAGGCGTGAGTTCTATTTCCGCCCTTTCGTCCAGCATCGCCCGCCACGCACGTGCGAACCGCTGCCACGGGGTCAGCGTGACGTTGATGGCCTCCGCGCCGATGTTGTAGCCGCGTACGATCCAGCCGCTCCCATCTTCTGCTTCTTTCAGTGCACTCACGACAAACAACTCAGAGGTTGTATGAAAAGTGCGTGGTGGCGGGCTTTCCAGCCCGTCTTGCCGGGCGGACTCGAAAGTCCGCCCTACGTTTTCAGGCAGATTCTCAAGCGCGACCCGCACGAAAGAGGTGGCTGTGGGCAATGCGCCCGGATGAATAGTCGTCGCCACTGCGCGCAAAGGCGCATTGAAAGCATAGGCCTCGTGAAAGGCATTCTGCCAGCCGCCGCTGTGGGGGATGATGGAATAGTCAAAGGCCCACTGCCCGATCATCTGCGCGCCGGGCGTCGGCAGTTGCGGCCCGGCCTGGCCCTGCCGCGCGGGGAAGTCGTCACGCGAGAGCCAGCCTACACAACGTAGGAGTGTCAACGCAAGTTCGGTGCCGCCGTTTGCGGTGCGCAGGGCTTCCATTTCCGGCAAGCCCCGGTTGGCGATCATCAGCCCAACCTCCCCATTCGAGACATCGGTGAACGCGCGCTGTGGAACTTCAGGACGCGGCCGCTCGACCCACGAGTCGTCGAACGTGGGCAAGCCGATCTCCCGGCGCACGACCTCGAAGTGGCCGTCGTGATCGGCAGCCACCCCAGCGAACGGCGCAGGGAAGTGGACGCGCAACCGGTGATCACGGGCCGGGCTGTCCACTTCAGTATGAATATCGAGTCGCGGCACGCCGCGCGTTAGCATCGCCCGCGTGGTGATGGCGAGCGGCACGGTCGCCTCGCTGCGGGCTTTTCGATCCGCCGTCAATTCCGCCGGAACCGGCAGAACGAGCAAAACTTCAACGGACTGCTGAACGCTGCCACGTTCAACGCGAACGGCGTGGACCTCGCCGCCAATCAGCGCGTCGGCGGCGGGCGAGCAGTAGTTGTACTCGTCGCCGCAGTCGCCGCCATCCACGAATCGATTCAGCCCGCGATAGGTGATGCCTGTTTGCTTGTCTCGCAACGTCAGCGTCCCGTCATCGGGTGAGGCTTCGACGGCGAAAAACTCGTTTTCAATGGTGAGCGAGTGTGAGTCGCCCTCAGCCGATGGCTGACGACTCGCAGCTGGCCTGATCCGAAACGTCCGATACCCATACCCCGGCAGGTCACGCGCGGCGAAGAGAATATCTCCGCCATTGTCCACAACTTGATGCGGTAAGGTCTGGCCTGCTTCGTCCATGATTTCAAAGTCACTAACACCCTCCGGCAGTTTCACCTGTGTCGTCACCGCGTCGGTGCGCGGCCCGGCGACGGGGTTGAAGATCACCACCGCGGCCAGTGCGTCCCGCACCCCGGCGGGAGCGGTATCAATCGCCGCCGCCAGCGTTTCCAAACTCTGCCGGGCGATCTCTTCACCGATCTGCTCGACCTGATCGAAGCGCGGGCGCATCTCGTCGTGAACTTGATCAACGGAGCAGCCACAAATCGAATCGTGTGGATGGCATTCCATCAGCATCCGCCACGCCTGCCGCAGGATGGGCGCAGGGTCGGCGATCCGATCTGTACGTTGGATTCCGTTCGAGCCGTGTTTCTCTTTCTCGATCAAACTGGCCCACGTGCTAAAGGGCTCGGCCCATTTCTCCAACAGAGTCTCACACGCGTGGTTGTGCTGTTTGATCCACATGCGCGTCGAAAGGACGCCGGGCAAGAGGTGATGGCGTTTGGGCGAGCGCAGTTCGCCACGGACAATAGGGATTGCAGTGTGCAGATGGTGGATTGCAGATCGGACGGCATTGACAAAGGCGGGAAGTGTAGAATGGATTAGCACATCGCCATCCAAGTGGCTGTTGGCCGCGTGGGCGAGGGCGGCGATGGTGTCGGGCGGCGGCTCCATGTGATCAGTGCCGTGCATCAGCAGCATGTGGGGCGTGATCGAATAGGGGGCCAGCGCGTCGCGCGCGCGGCAGACTTCCGCCACAAAACGCTGTGGGTCAGCGGTGGGGAACCCGGCGGCGTTGTCGTAGCCCTCACGCAGATAAACGGTGAAGAGGCGCGTGCCGTCGCGCCCTTCCCACCACAGTTCACACGGCTCATCCGAGAGGCCGCGCCGGAAGACCGCCGTTTCGATGCCAAAGCCCTTGAGAATTTGCGGCATCTGCCCGATGTGGCCGAACGGGTCGGGGATGTAGCCGATGGCCATCTTCGGGCCGAACCGCTGCGCCGTGCGGTCGCCCGTGAGCAAATTGCGAATCGTTGCCTCCGGACTGACCAAAAATTCATCCGGCAGGATATGCCACGGCCCGATCAACAGTCGTCCACTTTGCACGTGCGCCCGGATGGTCTTTGCCTTTTCCGGGCGGAGTTGCAAATAGTCGTCCAGCACGATGGTCTGCCCGTCGAGCATGAAGTGTTTGTAATTGGGGTCGGCCTCAAGAATAGCAAGCAGGTTATCAATGAGGTGAACTAATTTGAGCCGGAACTGCTGAAAGGTGAAATACCACTCGCGATCCCAGTGGGTGTGCGAGACGAGGTGAAGAATATGCATGAGGGCTCCATGGAGAAAGAGTTAGAGATAGAGTAGAGTATAGAGAGGGAGTAAGTTTACCAAAGGAAAGGGTGTTGGAGCAAAATTGGATCGCATTGACACGCGTAGCGCATCGAAGTGCCGCGCGTGGATCATTTGAAGTTGACTGATTCGCGATTGGGCGAAAGTTCGGACGCGACCGGGCGCTGGGCCGAACAGTGGGTGAAGTGGGACGGCTTCGCCACGTTCTTCGCTCAGGCGGTGCGCTACACGATCAACGAGAGCGTGCAGTCGGACATCACCGCCGACGTGACCCTCGACGGCGAAACCGCCACCCTGGCCGTGGACGCGTACGACAACGATGGCCAGTTCATCAACAATCTGGCCCTGCAGGCCAACGTCATCTCGCCCGATGGAACGTCGCAGTTGGTGGAGATGATTCAGATCGCGCCCGGACGCTACGAATCGAACTTCACCCCAACCGATCCCGGCGCGTATCTGATTCGCATCGCCGGGCCGAACGGGGAGGACGCCTCTGTGGGTCAAACGTCCGGCTGGGTGTTGACCTACTCGCCCGAATACAAGACGCTCACCGCCGACCCGAATGCATTGGGCCGTGCCGCTCAACTTACCATCGGCGGCTGTGTGGTGCCGGTTCCGAACGAGCCGATTCCTGAAAGCAAAGTGTTCTGCCGCGTGGCCGGGCCGGACGCCGCCTTCAACCACGACCTGATCGCCCAACAAGTGACCAGCCCGCTGTGGCCGTACCTGCTGTTCCTGGCCGTCGTCCTCCTGCCATTCGACATCGCCATCCGCCGCCTCGTCATCAGCCGCTACGATCTACAACGCGCCTACACTCGCCTCATTGAAATCGCCAAAGGCGTCAGCCGCCCCAAGCCCGAGCCGGTGCGCGTCGAGGCCATGTCGCGCCTGCAACAGGCCAAGCAACGCGCAGGGACAAGCCCTCAAACTCTAGGCACAGCCCGCGAACAGCACGCGAATCCCAAACTCCAGGCACAGCCCGCGAACGACACGCGAATCCCAAACTTGGACTCGCCAACCGCACCTGAGCCTTCAACCTCTAACGTTCAACCTCCAACCTCGCCAACGCCGCCGACGATCATCACACCGCCGCCCAAGCCGCAACCTGCGCCTCCGGCCAGCGGCGAGTCCACTGCCACTTCGTTGTTAGCAAAGAAACGCACTCGCAAATAAAAAAGCGACTCCCCCAGGCACCGATAACCACCGCTCAAAAATGGCGGAATGGGACTCCCAAAAGGGAGCCAGTGACACTGGGACTTACGAGTCGCTTGCCAATAGTATATGCCGATTTGGCCGGATGGCAAGAGCAATTTTTGCGGTAGGATTGCACAACCGAGCTATCCGCCACCCGCGCCCCCGGCCAGCGGCGAGACTACGGCTTCTTCACTGCTGGCGAAGAAGCGAGGCCGGAAGTAGAGGACATGGCGGCGAAGTCAAGTTTTGGCTTGGATGATGATTTTTGACCGGGCCTTTCCTTAATCCCCAAGCAGGCTTAAACTTAGACGCAGTTCAACGGGTCGCCTTCTACAGCGGCTTAGTCCAACTCAGGATTATGCGGCGGCTGCCGACCTGAGCCGGAGACGATCTGCTACACGCCGCGCCGCATTAATCCTTAATCGTTGGGCGGCACTTCATCTCATCGCTAAGAGGCCGAAATGGTACGACAGACCTTGCTCACCTTTATGACCGTAGTCATGCTCCTATCCCCTGCCGCATGTGCGCAACCTGGACCCGCAGCCGCCCCACGGATTTCAATCGTCGAAGCAGAACATTTAGTCCGGACTATGTTCCTCCAGCAAATACCAGACCTCAATCCCACGGTGGAGTTTCCACTCACCGAACTGACTACTGACGAAGTCTGGCAGCGCCTCGGCGCACAGGTCTTCCAGGTGAAGGAGGGTATCTATCAGTTCAATACTTACCTCATCAAGAACAAAGAAATTGCTCCCCTGGGCACAGGCTTTGGCGGAGTGGGCCTCACTTCCATGTGTGTCACCGATCTCGACCAGAACGGGAATCCAGAATTGATCTACACGTACTCATTCGGTTCGGGCATTCACCGCTCGCAGGTGGCCTTGTACTCCGCCGACTTGCCCGAGCCATATAGCCTGGAGGCCAAGATAGCTTATCGAGATGACGACTGGATACTAGAAAAACGTGATGACCAAACGGTGTTCGTGACAATCGCGGGTGACAAGCCGGGTAAAGACAGGATGCGTCTGGGGCAAGTTGTGCTGGAAGGGCAAGGCGATCAGGTGGCGTTTGACCTTCGGCTGGATGAGAACTTACCACCAGACGTTTTGGAACGAATTTGGCGCTGATGGCTGTCTCGATACGTTCCGAATCCCCACTAGACCTACGGTTGTGCCGCCTGACACGGTGTTCTGAGAAACCGTCAGGCAAGTTGACGATAAACGACACGGCATGCCGGTTTCTCTGGTGAGGGAATGCCGTAAGGCGGCAGGGGGGATTGCAGGCGACGGGGAAAACCGCCCCGCGCCTGAACCCGAGCGTTGGGCGGCTGCATTATCGAAATGGTGATATATGGCAACGATCCGATCCACAGTAATTGTAAAGACTGATATTGGCGGATTTACTGCAAAGGTTCAAACTCTACCCGAATCAGAACTCAGTTATCTTTTGAATCAGCACAAACGCTTTGTTTCGGAAGTGGTCGCCAAGAACAGTGGATCAATCATCAAGGGAGAAGGGGACGCATTCTGGATTACATTTCCCAGTGTGAGCGCAGCGACCAGCGCGGCTGTGGATATGCAGCAAGAACTGCGCGTGGCGCAGACCGGGAAGGGTGACCACGAGAGACTCGCGATCCGGGTGGTGATTGGGTTGGGAGACGTGTTGCATCAGGATAGAGACATCTTTGGTGACACTGTTAACCTGGTGGCCAGAATTGAGTCTATAACCCCGCCAGATGAAATCTACCTGTCACAGGCTGCATGGTTAGCATTGAATAAAGCAGAAGTGCCAACTTCGTTTGTAAACGAGTTTGTTTTGAAAGGTATAAAGGAGCCAGTTTTTGTCTATAAAATCGAACGGCAACAAAAGACTCGCCTCATCAAAAATCGTGTCATTGTATTTGTAGACATGAGTGGCGTTGCGAGGTTTTGGGGCACTCACCCGTTGGAGGATTCGGAAAACTTGCTGCTCTACCTTGACGACCTTATCAAGACTGTATGTGAAAAAAATGGAGGCGTTGTTCACTTCATTATGGGTGACAGCTACTTCCTTACGTTTCCAGAAGTTAGTCTTGCGTTGGCAGGAATTACGAATCTTGCTAAACATTGGGTCGAGTTCATTCAGCGGAACATCATTGATTGCAACTTATACGTTGGTGTCCATAAAGGGGATGTCAACATACTTCGCTCGCATGTGTTCGGGGATGACATAGCTGTGGCAGCCTCTCTGGCCTATCAAAGATCGCTACTAGCCGAATCCGGGAAGACCATAGTATTAGTGAGTTCAAGAATAGTCGATGATGCAAAAGGTACAGCCTGGGAGCAGTCCTTCACAAGGGTCGAGAACTTTGAGGAAGAAACATTTCTGCTGATGAGCAATCCTGACACACTCTCTAAAGCCACATAACCACAACCACTATCATCTATGACAATCCATTTGGAGAGAGCAACCGGAATTTCATATCGCAGGCAGGCCGCCCAAGGTACGGTCAGTGGGGGAATCACTTCCCCCACTGCCGCTTCAGAACCGTGCTTGAGACCCTTCGGCAAGCTCAGGGCATGCTTTTGCCTCACATGGCTCCTCAGGACAAGGGCTGTTGTCATCAGCACCGCTGTGAGTAACGCTCATCTCATCGCGGCTTAGTCAATGTCATGTTGGAGATAGAGAGTTTCCTCTCTGGCTTTCAGTACGTCCGAGGACGCCTGTCATAAAGCCCGGTCTCCGCCAATTCCTTGACCTTCCCTTGTCCCGGCCTCACGTCAGCATATCCTTGACGTTACTCAAGGCCTTTGCTTCTTGAGGCATCCTGCTCTTCAATGGCTTATGGTTGGTTGCCTACTCTTGCGAGAACCACTGAAGGTTGCCCCGTTCCCAACATCCATTGGGTGTGACGGTAGGATGACACTTTACGCCGGGTATCTAACGAGTGGTGTCACGTACGCTGTGACTACGTGACCTGATACCACTTCCCTTTTGGGCCTGCCTGTTAGCCAATGTAGGCAGGTTCTGCATGACGACGCTTCAGATGTGTCTTCACTTACGTTATCCTTAGTCACTTGCTCGACGGGATTGCGATGTCTGGCTCACGCTTACCGCCTTTTCTCCCTTGCACTCCGACGCTTGATAACCAGTCGCTCGCCGTAGGGAGATGCTGTCTCCTGACCACCTCAGGAGGTCGGGGTTACACCGACATGGATGTTGAGTTGTCAAAGAGCATTTGCTCTTTGCCGCTCATCTCCTATACTTGCGTATAGTTTCGAGCGAACGGGTCGCACCCCTGCGTGCAGCCGACGTTGCCAAGAACGGGCAACGCGCCTGACGCTGGCCGTTCGGCCACATTTACCACCTATAGCTTACGCTTGAACATAGAAATGCTCAACCCTGATGCGGTATACTTTTGCATGATGTTCTAGCACGAGCGCAGCGATGTTAATTGATGAATTACTGACGTACCTCTTCAATGGGCAGTCGCACCTCCTTGCGACGCCGATGGCAACATGGTTGGCTTCCTCACGTCGGTTCACCGCCTTCGTCACCACCTTCCGCACCAAAATCCGCAAGAAACTCCGTGCGACGCAGGAGATAGAAAGCCTGCTCGATCTGCGACTTGAACTGGAAACCGCCTACTTGCTTCTCCAAGAGCGCTCCCTCAGCCTCGTGTATGAACCGCCGCCGAGTGGACAATTGCGCGGTCCAGATTTCGCCGTCACCTTTACCACCAGTACGCTCTTTATGATCGAAGTCACACGACTACGAATGGTCCAAGATAGCACACGAGGTCTCGCCCAGGCACAAGGGCGAGCACTACCCCCGCCTACTGCTCCAATACGCTCACTGGTAGGGGAGTGGCTCGCTGATATGGTGTGCAGCAAATTAGGCCAATTGCTGCCGCAACGCAGGAATATTCTCCTTGTCGGTGTTGAGGCTCCGGGCCTCACACAAGACACCCTGCGCGCCGCAATGCTCCACCTGCAACAACGAGCGGAGCGTAATGACGCAACCATCGTGCAACGGCATGAGTTTCGCGATCGGGCCGACTTCTTCCACCACTATCAGCGGTTAAGTGAACTGCTCGTGCGTGGGCCACACCTGCAAGCAGGCGAACCAGTGATTGGTTGGGTCAATCCGCAGGCGAAATATCCATTACCCGGCAAGGTCCGAACGGTCCTCTACCGCAGCCTCAATATCTAGTACGTATCATCCAGCCACGCGGTGGCCGAACCAGGCGCTGCACCTGACCGCTTACAGCGGCAACGAACGTCACCGTTTTTCACGCTTATCTTGGCTTCGTAGGTAGTAATGCTCTTGTGGGCGGCAGGTGAGCTTGAGCGTTAGGCAGCCAATCGGCTTTCTACTGAAGGAGGTGTTATCTATATGAGACCAACCCGCATGTCACGGTTAGAATCAGCGATCCGCGTCGTCCTTAAGTTCAATGAGGCCTTCAACCGTCATGATGTCGCAGGTATGATGCAGCTTATGAGCGACGATTGTGTCTTCGAAAACACTGATCCAGCCCCCGACGGCGCTGTGTACTCGGGGAAGGAAGTAGTAACTCGGTTTTGGCAGGACTTCTTCCGCGAGTCGCCCCATGCCCACCTCGAAATCGAGGAGATTTTTGGCCTTGGTATTCGGTACATTATGCGCTGGAGATACGACTGGGTAGATGGGGCAGGAAAAAAGGGACATGTCCGAGGAGTCGATATATTCCAAGTGAAGAACGGCTCCATCTGCGAAAAGTTGTCCTACGTCAAGGGATAGTGTGGATACGAATAATGGCAAGAGAAAGTTTTGCAGTAGTAGTCCACCAATTTCAATTGCCACTCATGCCCCGCTGGCTTGCTGTCATCGTCGTTATCCTCACCGCTTGCGCTCAACCCCCCACCACACTCATCGTCACATTGCCGCCGCCTCGGGTCGCCACTGTTTTACCTACGGCGACCCTCACTCCGGCCCTCACGCCAAGCGCACTCCCTGCAACCGAGTCGCCCACCCTCACCCCTTTCCCTTCGGCCACGACTGAACCTTCGCCCACGCCATCCGGTGAAGTGACGCTCATGGCCGTGGGCGACCTTATGCTGGCCCGCACCATTGGCGAGCAAATTTTGGCGCAGGGGCCGCAAGTTGTATTTGCTGGCGTGCAATCCACATTTGACTCGGCGGACTTGCTGGTGGGCAACCTCGAGTGCGCCATCTCGGATCGCGGCCAGCCGGAGCCGGGCAAAGCCTACACCTTCGCCGCGCCGCCAACCGCCGCCGATGCTCTGGCCGGTGCGGGTTTCGACGTGCTGAGCCTGGCCAACAATCACGCCTTCGATTATGGCCCTGAGGCTCTGGCCGACACCCAGCACCTGCTTGACGAACGCGGCATCGCCTACGTGGGCGCAGGCGCAGACGAAATTGCCGCGCATCGTCCGGTCTTCGTCGAGAAGAATGGGTTGCGATTAGCCTTTCTGGCTTACGTGAATGTGCTGGTGGAAGACGGGGGCTTCGACACCCGCCGCTGGACGGCGACGGCGGACTCATCGGGCGTAGCCTGGGCGCACCCCGACCGCATCCGTTCCGATGTCGCCGCCGCCCGCGCTGAAGCCGATGTAGTCATCGTTCTTCTGCATTCCGGTTACGAAGGCCGCCTGGAGCCGTCGCCCAATCAGCGCCAGGAGGCGCAGGCCGCCATCGAAGGCGGGGCGGCCCTGGTGCTGGGGGCGCATCCGCACGTTCTACAGCCCGTCGAGCATTATCAAAACGGGTTGATTGTTTATAGCCTCGGCAACTTTGTGTTCGACGACTTCGGTTTCCCGGCTAACTACACTGCCATCTTCTCGGCTACCCTCACCCGCGACGGTGTGCGCGAATTCAACTGGATACCGGCCATCGTGGAAGCTGGCGTGCCGCGCCTGGCCACGCCCGACGAGGCCTCGCGCGTGCTGGCCCTGCTTGGCGTTGGGGTATACTGAGAGCATCAGTCATCTTCTATAATCTGTTCCACTTCCTCCGTCACCGCCACTTCCTTCCCCGACGGAAATCTGATCAGCGCCCCTTCGTCAATCTTGGTCACCGTCACTCCGCGCCAGCGCACGGTGACCGGCCACGGAAACGGGTTGTGCCCGGCCAGCCAGACTTTGCCCGGCGAGATGATGCGCACGCCGAGCGTCCGCAAAAAGAGATGCACCGGCGCAACGCCCCACACATAATCGCGCTCGCGCAACCCTTCGAGAACGTCTGAGTTGTATGCTTCCCGGAAGGCTTTATCGGCTTTCAGGGCATGGATCATGGCCGTCATCAGGCGGCGGATTAGCTCGGCGGCTTCGGCCCGGTAGCCATTGTCGGCCAGCCCTTCGCCAATCATCGTGTTCCACATCATCCAAACGCCGCCACTGCCTTCACGGTTGTCGGGCTTGTAAGCCGGGTCGAGGGCCGAGCAGTTGGGAATGCCGTAAGGCCGCCAGTAGCGGGCCGGGTCGGTAATGGTTTTACGCACCAGGGCCTCGAGGCGGCTGCCCTGTGGCAATCCGGCCCAGATCGGCAAGAGCAACGTCTGATCCTGCCGCAGGTAATCCACGGTGCTGATGGCCACTTCCCAGCCGGGTGGGACACCCGCCACTTCAATCTTTTCTACTTCAGCATAGAGTTTGTCGCTTGTGACCGATCCCTGCCCCCAATACCAGACCATGCGGCGGGGCGGCAGGAATTCGATCCGGTGCCGTCCGCGCTGGCCGCGCCCGTGAATGGTAACGGCCACCTGGGGCGGTTGCGCGTCGCGCTCGCCAAACACGCGCACCAGCACCCGGGCCATGGGCGAGAATCGGCGGTTGATGTTGTAGGGCGAATTGCCCGCTTCGCGTCGCCCTACAGAACGCGCCAACTCATAGCCCGGCGGCGACTCGTGCGTTTCGATGTCCACGTAGTGATAGGAAGCGGTGTCATCACGCCACATCCCGTACACGGCGATGCGAATCATTTCGGCGCGGGCGATGAGCGGCGGCGAGTCTTCCACTTTGCCGAGCAGGCTGGCCATGTTGATCAGCGAGCGGCACTCGCGGTACAGGTAAGAGGCCAGGTCGGGCGACTCGGCCAGGGTGATGTCGGCGGCCTGCCCCCAGCGCTCCCAACGCACAAACGACGGGCACTCGTCGAACGCCGACTGGATGGTGTGGCTCCATTCCGGCAGGCCGTCCTGATCGCGGTCGTAGCGTTCCTTGAACCACGTCAGCACGAACCGCTTGAGGCCGTCGTACACTTCGGCAATGAAATCGCGGTCTTCGGTGTACTCGTAGATCGTCCAGGCAATCGTGGCCAGCAGAGGAATGCACAGGGCGCGGTTGCGCTGTCCGGCGAGGCCGGGCTTCCAGTCAATGAAGCCATCCGGCTCTTGCACGGCCAGGTAGTTGCGGAGGATGCCTTTGGCAAGCTCCGGCGCGGCGTGAACGATTTGCGGCAGGTTGACGTAGGCCTCGGTCGCCACCTGCCCGTCCCACTGCCAGGCGTGGTCACTGCCGTCGCCGCGTTGCGAGTAACCTTTGTTGATATTGCGGGCAAAGATGAACGACGGATAGGGCAAATGATTCGTCGGCCCGACGTAGGATTGAAGGGCCACTTTGTAGGCGAAGGCAAAGGCGGCGTCCCACTCCGGATCGCCGGTTTGAATGTCGGGGATGTCGGCGGCGAGCGAGTCAATTCGGGCAAAGTCGTCGGCCCAGTCGCGCTCGAGCAAGGCGCGGCACAGATTCAGCCCGGCTTCAGGGGTTTGGCAAGCGGCGTGTGCCCAGCGGATGGTTTGTGTTTCTCCGGGAACGAGATCGAGCGACCGGGCGAGCACCGCGCCGGAGTCTGAGGGGAGGCCGCCTTCAAGAATCACCACCGGCATGACGCTTGGCGCGCCGGTTTGCCCCTGCAGAAAGTTGAGCGGGCCGGATCGAGCCTGGCCCATAATCACGCTTCCCGGCGCGTCAAGCGGGTGCAGGATCGCATTCAGCTTCAGTCGAATCGATCGCGCGGCAGTGCTTTCGTTGGCGATGGTGAATTGGCCGGCCAGACTGTGCGAGTCGGGGACCCAGCACACGGCCTGGACATGAATGCCGCCCAGCGGGCTGAACGAATACTCAATGCGATTGACGGTGAAGCGATGGACGACCGGGGGCGATGAGAATTGATCGGGGTCAGTAACAAGAGCTTCGCCTTCGCGGAAGCCGGGGAAGAGGCGCATCTCGCGGGCGCGGAGCCCGTAAGTGGTGCGCGCGGCCACCGCCGGGGGTTCGCCGCCGGCCAGAGTCAGTTCCCAAATCTGATCGTCGGCGTAATCGGTCGGGCCGAAGCGAACGTCGGCGGCGAGGCGCAAGGCCAGCGGGTCGTTCTGGGTCAGCTTCCAGTCACGCATGGTTCAGTGAACAGTAAACAGTGAGTAGTGAACAGTAGGCAGTCTGATCACTGTTGACTGTTCACAGTTTACTTTTGGTCAAGGCTTGCTCCACGTTCGCGTGGCCTCGTCCAGGTGAATAACGTCGCCGTCGAAATCGGTGATGGTGTGGATGAAGGCAGAAGGCGCAAACTTGCCTGAACTGTCGAATTTGCCGATGGCGTAGTCGGTGATGGTGGCCGGATAGGGCAGTTCGATCTCAGTCGCCCAGCCGAGCGCGTCGCGCACCGGCCCGTTTTCGCGCCACACTTTGCCGAAGCCGCGTTTGGGTTGAATCAACCCTTCCGGGGCGACGATGGCCGGGTCGGTTTCCGGCTCATCTTCGCTAAACGTGTCGGCGTAAGCCAGCCACAGCCCGGCAGTGAAGGCCGACGGGGCAGTCGCATCCGGCAAGACGAACACCCAAACGGCTTTGCGATCCGGCACGTAGATCATAAATCCGCGCTCGAACGGTTGATAGGCGGCAGTGAGATCAGTTTGAAATGGCGCGGGATAACTCGACGTGGCGACCGCCACTGTGGTAGGAGCCTGGGGAGGAAGCGTCGGGCCGCCGCCGGTCGGGGTGACGACGACGGTAACCACGAGCGGCGGGGCCACTTCGGGGACAGGTGTGGAGCAGGCGGTTAGAGTAAGAGTCAGGAGTAAGAGTGAGAGTAAAAGAAAGAAATGATAGCACCCTGAGCGGAGCGGCGACCCTGAGCGAAGCCGAAGGGTTGCCGCGCAGTCGAAGCATGTCCTGAGCGAAGTCGAAGGGGGTGCGGCTTGTAACGAAATGGTCGTCGTCATTCGGGTTTGCTCTCTTCAAACATTTCAACCTGATAGCGCAAAGCTTCGACGTTGGGGAAGCGCCAGGCGTTGGGGCCGGCGCCCATCTTTTCGCTGAGCATTTCCAAGAATCGCACCGGAACTTCAACTTTCTCCCACACCTGGGGCAGGAAGGTCGCCCGGCGCTCGCCGGCGCGAAGGACGACGCCGTCCACGTGAGGCCGCAGGGCGGCCAGAAGTTCTTCCGGGGTGCGGTGAGGGATGGGTTCAGGCACGGTGAGCACCGAGATTTCGACGCGCAGGTCCGGCACTTCCTCAGGCGCGACCGGCGGGAAGCGTGGGTCGTTGAGAGCCGCCCCTGCCGCATGCTCCTGCACATCGAGCGCCAGCGGAAAGCGGGCCTCGAGGCCGCCGATGCAACCCCGCAGTTCGCCGTCCGGCGTCGTCAGAGTCACAAAGCTGGCGCGCGACTCCAACAGGGGTGGCGAGAGCGACTCCAGGTCGAGCGGCGGCGGCGGCTTCCTCGCCGCAACGGCGGCGATGGCGTCGCGGGCAATCCGTAACAAGGTGGAGCGATCAGTTTCGGAGAGCATAGGGAAAACTCCAAATCCCAAATCCCAAATTCCAATCTCTAATCTCTAATCCCCAATTTTCGATAGTTTCGATTCCAGTAGACGAGCGGCTCACCCTCGGCGCGCCCGGCGGCGAGCACGCGGGCGACGAAGATGGTGTGCGTGCCGCCGGGGTGCGTTGCCTCGACGGCGCAATCGAAGTAGGCCAGCGCCTCGTCAAGGATAGGCGCGCCGGTGACGGCGGTGTGCGTCGCGATACCTTCAAAACGGTCAACGTTCTCGGTAGTGCGCCCGGCGAAGCGATTGGACAGTTCAGCCTGACCGGCGCGCAAGACCGAGATGGCAAACTCTTTGGCTTCTTGAATCAATTCCAGCATCCGCACGTTGTTCTGCACGCAGACGAGGACGAGCGGCGGGTCGAGCGAGACGGAGGTGAATGAGTTGAGGGTCATGCCGTGCCGGGCCGTTTGGCTTTGGGCAGAAATGATGCTCACGCCGGTCGCCCACGAACGCATAGCATCGCGGAGGGTTTCGGGGTCAATCATAGATGAAGTATACCTTAGAGCGTTGGCGAGCAGGCTGATTTGAAAACTGCTGGCCTGAATGCGGGCCGCGTACACCGACAGGAATGCAATGACACTGCCGGCCAGCACGCCGAACCAGAATATGTCGGCATACAAGTTGCGAAAGTTCGAGCGATGGATGCCCGCCGATGAAACGGGTTGAGGAGTGATCATAGATTGGGTTGAAGAGGCGGCTCAACCGGCCAGATAGTTGAGAATGGCCGGGACGAAGCCGCTGAGGTCGGTGAGGCCGTCGCTGATTGTGTGGCGGTCTCTGCCAATCACCAGCGTGGGAACTTTGTTGATCGTGTGGTGGCTGTGGGAAAAATCTTCAAGGTTGCCGTGATCGGAGGTGATGATGGCCAGGCCGTCGTCGTCCCGGTTGGTGAGCAGGCCGCCGAGCATGGCGTCGAAGCGCTCAAGCACCTTCACGCCTTCGTCTACCGTGCCGCGATGGCCGACCAGGTCGGTGATCCAGTGTTCGAAGAAGGTGAAGGCGCGCTGGCGAGAGACTTCGGCCAGGCGCGCCCCGGCTTCGGGCAAGGTGTAGACGGGCGTGTTGGTGTACTTGAGTTCGCTGTGCCAGCCTTCGCCGGTGAAGTCGGCAGAGAAGGCGCGCCCGGCGCGCAAATCGTCTACCGTCATCAGCGGAATGCCTGCCGCGTCAACGGCCATAGGGATGGCCGAGTACATGCGCCGCCCACGCGTGATGGCATCGAAGTAACGTTGCGGGTAGGCGTTGATCAGGGCCGCCGTTTGGCCGCGCCCGGCGAGCGCCTTGAAAATATTTTCGCGCCGCAGAATACTGCTGACCGCTTCATTGGGTTTTGGCCCCCAGTGCGCGCCGATGAGGGCCGGGACGTTGAGTCCGGTTAGAATCGTGGCTTGCCCGGTGGCCGACTGCGGCGGACCGGGCACGCCGAGGCTGGCGTCGGTGGGGACGAAGGCCGCAAGCGCCTCGGCGTTGTCCAGCGCCGGTGTGTCACGCAAGAGGCGGTGGCCTTTGAGCAGGCGCTGAAGGTTGGGAAGATTAGCGCGGGCGAGTGGATTGAGAAACGGGTTATCGTCGCCGAGGCCAACGCCGTCGAGGAAGAGAAAGAGAATGTGTCTCATTGACGTTGAAACGTATACCAGGTTGAGGGCATGCCTTCTCCGTGTTCAACTTTAACGTTGGCGAAGCCGTCACTGAAAAGAGACAGCATCTCGTCCACCCCAATGCCGCCCATCGGCGCTTCGGGTTTGAAGGCGTAACTCAGGAAGAGGCCGCCCGGGCGGAGCAGGCGGCGCAGACCGGCGACGTAGGTCGGGCGGCGATCCGCCGGGATGCTGTGAAAACAACCGATGTCGAGTGCCAGGTCGAAGGGCGGTTTTAGAAACTCCAACCGGGTCACATCGCCCTGAAAAAAATCGGCGGCGGCCCTGGCGGCCTTTGCCTTGCGCCTGGCCGCCTCAATCGCTTTGCCTACAAAGTCCACGCCCGTCGCCTGCCAGCCGTGTTGCGCCAGATAAATCACATTCGTTCCCGTGCCACAGCCGAGGTCGAGTGCGCGGCCCGGCTTGAGGTTCTGCGTTTCGATAAGCGCCGCCAGTTCAGGCGGGGTGACGTTCGTATCCCAGCGCGGTTTAGTGAGCCAGTAGGTGAGAGTGAAGAAGAGGCGTCTCATCGTGAGCGGTGGTCTGTGAATTTGAGTTGTCAGGGAGTTAAGTGACCGTGAACTGCGCGTCGAGGTGGCGTAGTGTTTGGTAGCGGCGGGTGATTTGCACCTCGACGGCGTCGCCGTAGCGGGCGACGGCTTCCACCACGAGAGCAACGATAACAAAACGGCGGCTCATTATCTTTGACTATCCTCCATCTATGGACTAAAATCTTACCACTGTTCTTCTACCATTCCCCTACGTTTGGAGGCTGTTGCGCATATCATGAAAGAGTATGGAACTGAGTTTATTCGTAACGTGGCTCTGGTGGGTCACGTAGGCTCGGGCAAAACGTCGCTGGTCGAGGCCATGCTGTACAACACCGGCGCGACCACTCGCCTGGGCAAAACCGAGGACGGCACGACCGTGTCCGACTTCGAGGATGAAGAGCATCGCCGCAAAATTTCGGTGAGCGCCTCGGTCATTGCCGTCGAATTTGAGAACTACAAGATCAACATTCTCGACACGCCGGGCTTCACCGATTTTGTGGGCGAGGTGAAGTCGGCTCTGCGCGTGGCCGACGCGGCCATTATTCTGGTGGACGCCGTGGCCGGCGTGGAAGTGGGCACGGAGCTGGTGTGGCAGTATTGTGATGAACTCAAACTGCCACGCTTTGTTTTAATCAACAAGATGGATCGGGAGAACGCCAACTTTCAGCGGGCGCTGGAGTCAGTGCAGAGTCTTTCGAAGAACGTCAAGCTGGTGCCGGTGCAGTTGCCGTGGGGCGAGAAGCACGACTTCAAAGGCGCCATCGGCCTGCTCTCGATGAAAGCCCGCAAAGGGGCCAAGGGCGAGATCATGGACATCCCGGCCGAGTATTTGGAAGCGGCCAAGAAGGGCCACGTGGACATGATGGAAGCCGCCGCCGAAGGTGAAGATGAATTGCTGGAGAAGTATCTGGGCGGCGAAGAGTTGACGCCGGATGAGATCAAGCACGGCTTCAAGCGGGCGGTGGACAATGGAACCTTCGCGCCGGTCTTTGTGGCCACGGCCACCGGCAATGTCGGCATCATTCCGATCCTCGAAGGCATTACCCGTTACCTGCCCTCGCCCACCGAGATTCCGGTTCCGCACGGCGAAGGCAAAGGCGGCGACGAAGTGGTGGCCGCCACCGACATCGGGCCGTTGGCAACGTGCGTGTTCAAGACCACCGCCGATCCGTTTGTGGGCAAGCTGACGTATTTCCGGGTGTTCTCCGGCTCGCTCAACTCGGACACCCGGGTGTGGAATCACAACCGGGGCGCGGAGGAGCGGCTGGGCACATTGCACGTGATGCGCGGCAAGGAACAGATTTCGGTGAAGGCGCTTCATTCCGGCGATATTGGCACGGTGGCGAAGTTGAACGCAACGGTGACCGGCGACACGCTGGGCGACAAGCCGCATCCCATTCAACTCCCGGCACCCAAGTACCCGGCGGCGCTGTACACCGTGGCCGTGCATCCCAAGACTCAGACCGACGCCACCAAGATGGGGCCGACTCTCACCAAGCTCTGCGAAGAGGATCCAACGTTGCACTGGCGCACCGAACCGGCCACCAAACAAACTTTGCTCGAAGGGATGGGCGACCAGCACATTGACGTGGCGATCCGCCGCGCCGAGTCCAAATTCGGCGCGGCGATTCTGACCGAGACGCCCAAAGTGCCGTACCGCGAATCGATCACTAGAAACCACGCGGCGCAATACCGCCACAAGAAGCAGACCGGCGGCGCAGGCCAGTTCGGCGAAGTGCATTTGCGCATCGAGCCTCTGCGCGAATCCGAGTTTGAATTTGACGACGAACTGACGGGCATGAATCTTTCGAAATCGTACCTGCCGCCGATTGAAAAGGGCATCAAGGCGACGATGGAGCAGGGCGTAATTGCCGGCTACCCGATGGGCAACGTGAGGGTGGTGGTGTACGACGGCAAGATGCACGAAGTGGACTCCAAGCCGATTGCCTTTGAGATTGCCGGGCGTGAAGCCTTCAAGCTGGCGGTGCAGGGCGCCGGGCCGGTGCTGTTGGAGCCGATCATGCAAGTCAGCATCACCGTGCCGGAAGCAAACATGGGCGACGTGTTGAGCGATCTGAACACGCGCCGGGCGCGAGTGCAGGGCATGGAGCAGGACGGCGGCAAGAGCATCGTGACCGCCGAAGTGCCTCAGGCCGAAATGCTGAGGTACGTGACCGACCTGCGCTCGATCACTCAGGGCCGGGGCGTGTTCTCGATGACCTACCTGCGGCACGAGGTGGTGCCCAATCACTTGACGCAGACGATCATCGCCAACTCGAAGAAGGAAAAGGGCGAGGAAGAGGAGTAATTAGTGGACAGTGGGTAGTAAACAGTGAACAGTAGCCCACTGTTTACTGTTTACTGATAACTGTTCACGGGTTGTTATGGCCGACTCAGAATGGGTGACAATGACGGAAGGGGTGAAGCGCCGGATCAGGGTGGACGGCGAGAAGATGATGCTGGTCGAAGTCCACTTTGAGGCCGGGGCCGCCGTGCCAGGGCACTCGCACCCGCACGAGCAAATCAGCTACGTGGCGAGCGGGCGGATGCAGTTCACCGTAAACGGGCAGAAGGTGGAAGTGGCGGCGGGCGACAGCCTGCATTTGCCGTCGAACGTGCCGCACGCCGCCCGGGCGCTGGAAGCCAGCATCGTGCTGGACACATTCAGCCCGCCGCGAGAGGATTTTCGGAAGTAAAAAACGCCGATTCACGGCATCCAAGTTGACAAAAGGGGAGTGAGCCTCACGGCACGTTGAAACTTCTCGCCGCCGACCACTGGCTGAATTGGCCTTGTGCGTTCACGGCGCGGACACGCCAGTAGTAAATGCCCGTCCCCAGCGCCGCCTCAGGGGTGTATTGCGAAGCGCCGGTTCTGCCGCCTCGCCCACGGCCCAGCACATTGGCAAAAGTTGCGCTGGTGGAAATCTGCGCTTCGTAGTGATCCACGCCCGGACTCGAATCGCTCCAATCCAGTGTAGGCTTGCCGCTCGACACTGTTGCGTTGTGGGTCGGCAAGAGCAGGGTTGGCACACTCGGCGAGTTGGGTGTGTCAAAGTGCTGTGCCCGCGACCAGGCGCTGGGCCCGTTGGCTCCGTTGGCCCTCACCCGCCAGAACAACGTAGTCCCTTTTGGCAAATCAACCGTTGGCATGTAGGCTGAGGGCGTGACATTCTGGTTCAGCACCAGCGTCGTGAAGTTCTGGTTGGTGGAGATTTGGATGTTGTAGGACGACGTGCCGCTGACGTTGCCCCAATCAAAGACAGGGTGCAGGTTTTCTGGCTGATTCTGGCCGCTGGGGAGGGACAAGGCAGGCGGCAGTATTGCGGTGCGGAATGCGCAGGTATCTGACCACGGGCTGAACTGGCCGGCGCTATTGAACGAACGCACGCGCCAGTAATACCTAGTGTTGGGGTCAAGTGGAGTCGCTGGGGCGTAAGCCGACGCGCTTACTGTTTCGTCCCGCACAATTGTACCCGCCTCAAAGGTGCGCGCCGTGGCGATCTGGGCCTGATAGCCGGTTGGCGAGGGAAGCGAGTCGGCCCAATCCAATACCGGCGTGTATGTCGTCGTCAACGCGCCGTCAATAGGGGAGAGCGCGGTGGGCGCGCTCAGTGAGGCGAGCAGAGCGGTGAAATTCCGAGTTGCCGTTTCGTGGCCGTAATAGTGTCGCCAGAAATAATTCTCCGGAGAGAAAGTGTATCCATCCAATTCTGCCCAGACTGTGACCATTTCATCGCCGGGGATGCGCACAAAAGCGGCTTCGTAATAGCCATTGTAAGCGGTGGTTGCTACCAAAGTGCCAGGGTAAGAGGCAAAGCGGCGATAGATTCTTACGTTGCCTAGCCCCACACCTTGCCAGGTTACACGGCCTTGAATGATTAGCCCTGGTTCAGTGGTGCAGGTATCCTTCCTTGGCGTCATTGGCGTCGGTGTTGGCGTCAATGTCGGCGTTGCTGTTGGCGTTAGTGTGGTTGGCGTCAAGGTAGTCGGCGTCGCGGTAGCAGGGGGAACGCATGGTGAGGCAGTAAAATCCCGAGTTGCCGTTTCGCGGCTGTGATAGTGTCGCCAGAAATAATTCTCCGGAGAGAAAGTGTATCCATCCAATTCTGCCCAGACCGTGACCATTTCATCGCCGGGGATGTGCACAAAATCGGCTTGGTAATTGCCGTCGGCATCTGTGATTGCCACCAAAGTGCCAGGGTAAGAGGCAAAGCGGCGATAGATTCTTACGTTGGCTAACCCCGCGCCTTGCGAGGTTACATGACCTTGAATGATTAGCCCCGGCACGACGGTGGGAGTGTTCGTCGCCGTTGGCGTCGGTGTGAAGGTGCTGGTCGGCGTCGGCTCGCCCGTCACATTGCCTCCGCCGAAATCATCCACGATAGCCTCAAAAGCCCGGATGAACCACAAGCCGATATAACCGCCGCTGGCATAATACGGCCAGGCCGTCACATCGCGGGTTGCCAGCAATATGCCGTTGTGATATATCTCCACTGTGCCATCCGCCCTGGCCCGCGCGCCGAATTGATCGCCATTGACGAATGTGACCGGAATATCGTCACCGCGCTTCACCCAATGCTGATTCCAAGGTGCATCTTTCGTGTATGTCCACACCTGCACTACTCCTAGCGGAGCGCGATACCATATTTCGATTACACCCTCTGTCCAGGTAGTGGCGGATTGTGATTTGAGCAAGAGGTCTTGTTCTTCGCCTTTCGGGTCAACGTTGACGAAGGTAAAGAAAACTTCCTGCTCAGGGCCATAGGCCGATTGCCTCCAGGTGATTGCGCCATGCGAGAACACATCCAGTTGATTGTTAGCAATCACGTAACTGCCGGTATCACCTGCCCAATTGAAGCCAAGCCCTCCGTTGGGACGAGTGAAGGTGTCCATGACCGATGTGATAGGGAAGACTCCTTCGGCTAGGATTGCGGCGGGTGCTATGGTAGCGGTTGATGTGGAGGCGCCAGTGGCAGTTGGTGTTGGTGGAGAGGTGCCAGTTGGGGTATCGCTTGGAGCGTCCGTGCCCCCAGTTATGCTTGGGGTGATAGTTGCCGTGTCTATAGGTGTGCTTGAAGGCGTAAAAGTATAGGTTGGAGTGGGAGTAGGCGGTGGCGGTAGGAGGAGTGGGAGAAGGCGAGGAGCGTAGGGTCGCGCTGGTTGGGGAGCCGTTATCGCGCTGGCCGAATCCGAGTTTCCTCGGAACGATGCTGCCTCTACTGTGCTGACAGGCCGGGACGACGGGCTCAGAAGCGAGACGGCGACCAGCAGTAATATAGCAGTAAATACAGGGCGTGAAGTCGACATGGCAGTCCTCCTCCAAAAAGGCTGATGACTTGCCCAGGCCGTTTGTGCTAATACCGACTGTGCCCTGAAAACCCTGCACTGGCAGTCAGCATCTAAATCGAGCGCTGGTGTTGCATGGTCACTACTTTGAACCACATTTACCCCTGGAAAGCAAACCGGCAAATGGCGTAAGTTGTCGTTTTTGGGTAGTAGGGACTTGCGTCAGCAATATACTATACGCTCTTGCCGGATCAACTGTAAATAGACAATTGCTCCAATTTCATAGACATTTGTCACTAATGTATTCAGTACATTGCGGCGACTGCATTTTTAGCCCGCGGAGGCAAACTTTGCGCTTGTTGTTAGTGCAGTTTCAACTGACTGGATGGACTTTGCACACGCCCTGACTTCAGGGCAATCGCATCTTAATGCTGTTGGCGAATTGTTGCGCCCGTCCGTTGGCAACGGATTTTGTAGCCGCTTCGCGTGTAACGGATAGCGCGCCCATCGCTACACGCGAAGCGGCTACCCCATCCGTTGCCGATTTCGCCAACAGCATCAACCTTTGCGTGCACACCACTTACCCTCATGCTCTCCGCTCCTCTCTCTTCTCTCCTCTGGCTTGCCGTCATTCTCTCCCTCCTCTCCTTCTTCTCCACCACCCTCCCCTTCTTCGCCGGCGCGCACTGGGTGCCTACGCCCGTCAGCACTGTGCGGCGCATGTTACGGCTGGCAAATGTCCAGCCGGGCGAGACCGTTTACGATCTGGGGTCGGGCGACGGGCGGGTGCTGATCATCGCCGCGCGCGAGTTCGGGGCGCGGGCGGTGGGCGTGGAAATTGACCCGCTCAAGTATTTGTGGACGCGGGCGATGATTGCCCTGCTTGGGTTGGGCGACCGGGTGACGGTTCACCGCGCCAATTTCTTTGATGTAGGCTTGCGTGGGGCCGACGTGATTACCCTCTACCTTTTGCCAAAGGCGAACGCCCGCCTCCTGCCCAAGTTCGAGCGCGAATTGAAGCCCGGCGCGCGGGTGGTGGCGTATGCGTTTGCTTTGCCCGCGTGGCCGGTGGTAGCAGAAGCGAAAAACGTGAAGGTGTATTGCCTGCCACCCCAATAGCACGGATTTACGCGCTTCGCGTGAACGGATTCCGATCCGAAAATTCTGATGATCCGTGCTCTAAATACGGCTTACAATATCCCCATGCGCCTCCGTAATTTCCTTCTTTTCCTTGCTTTCCTTCTTTTCCTCATCGCCTGCAATCGCCTCACGGCCACGCCCTCGCCTTCCACGCTAACACCTCAGCCCACCAGCGCCGCCGACCGTTTCGCTCAATTCAATAGCCGCCCTTGCCCGGATAGCGACTTCACTTGCATCACCCTCGCCGTGCCGCTCGATCATTTTGATCCGGCGAACGCGCAGACGATCAATGTCGTCTTTGCGATTCTGCCTGCAAGCGGCGAACGAAAGGGAATGTTTGTGACGGCAACCGGCGGTCCCGGCACGTCCGGCCTGGCCGCCGCCGATTCGTACACCGCCGCCTTCGATCCCGCCATCCCCGAACACTTCGACATCGTCTTCTTCGATCAGCGCGGCGTGGGCGCCTCGGGCGGCTTTCAGTGCGCCGAGGCCGTCGCCGCGTTGTATCAATCTGACTCTCGCGCCGACACGCCGGAGCAGGAGGCGGCTCTAACAGAGTCGGCTCAAACGTTTGCCGAAGCGTGCGTGGACGAGATCGGCTCGCCCGATCCACTGCGCTTCTTCAGCACCCGTCAGGCCGTCGAAGATTTGGAGTCGTTCCGGCAAGCCATCGGCGACGAAAAGTTCTGGTTCTATGGCGAAAGCTACGGCACGCAGTTCGCCCAAATCTACGCCGCCGCCCACGCCGATCATTTGGCCGGGTTGATCCTCGACGGCACGGTTGACCTCACTCTCTCCGGCCCCGACTATCTCAAGGAGCAAGCGCAAGCCTTCAACGAGGTGCTGGTGGAGACGTTGGACGCTTGCAACGAGGGCGATGCCTGCGCGACTGACGTGGGCGGCGATGCGTTGGCCGCTTACGACGGGTTGGCCGCCAGCCTGCGCGAGTCGCCCCTCTCTTTCAATTTCCCTCGGCCCTCCGGCGCGGCGGCGCGCGAATTCACGCTGGCCGATCTTGAAGTCGTCGCCGTGAACGCGCTCTACGCCGAAGCCTCGCGCTCGGCGTTTCTGCGCGCGCTGGCCGCCTCGACCCGCGGCGACCTCACGCCGCTCGCCCGCCTGCTCTACGACGCGCTCGGCCTCGACCCTGAAACGCTCGAAGCGATTCCCGATCCAACATACTCGGACGCGGTTTATTACGCCGTCGAGTGCAATGACTACGAAGACTACGCCGGCGCGCCCGATCAACGCGCCGAGTCCTATCTTCGCGCAGGCGACGAAGTGGATGAAAGCCCCCTGCGTTTGAGCTCGGTTTTTTACGGCGACCTGCCGTGCGCCTTCTGGCCGAACGACGAGGCGCTTGTCGAACGACCCGCTCCACTCGTGGCTGACGGCGTCCCTGTGCTGGTGCTGGCCGCCACCGCCGATCCGGCCACCCCTTACACGAACAGCCAGCGCGTCTATCGTCGTTTGGCGAACGGCTACCTCATCACCAAACAAGGCGGGCCGCACGTCATCTTTGGCCGGGGCGACGCTTGCGTGGACGACATCGTGATCGCATTTTTGGCTGAAGATAAGTTGCCTGATCAGCGTGAGACGGTTTGCCCTGGAGAGGTCATCGTTGGTTACGATCCGCTCACTCCGGTGGACGCCGCCGACTTCGCCAACCCGCTTGAAGCGTTGTCGGCGGTGGAGACCGAGATCAACTATTTGCCCGAGTACAACAGTTGGGACGGCGAGACGAGAATATCAGTGGGTTGCCCCTTCGGCGGCACGCTGACGTTTGAGAGCGGCGGCCAACTCGCCTTTGACGACTGCGCTTTCGCCAAAGGATTTGTGCTGGCCGGAAACGGCGAGGCTGACTACGAAGCCGAACGTTTCAAAATGGGCGTGTTGGTGACCGGCCTGGCCGACGGCGAACTGACTTACGAGCGCGACGGCGACTCTGTTTCTGTCACCGGCTTCTATCACGGGCAAGCTATCGAATTGACGAAATAAAAAACGCCCCGATTGCCCCTGGATGGGCAACCTGCGAGCGGCGGGGCATAGGCCGGGTCGTTATTCAATTTGGCGGGCGTGCCGGTTGAGGCGGGGTGAGATTCTGGGCCGCTGGCTTAGACCAGTGGCCTTTTTTATCCGGCTTGTGGTTTTGGCAAGTCAACCAACAGGCGACGGAGTCGACGGTACCGCCGGCGGGCGGCGGGTCAGACGGATCATCTTTGGACGGTGCAGGAGCTCATAGGATATCCGACACCGCCGTTGAAGGCTCGGTAAATGGAAAAAAGCGACCTCATTTATACGCACGACTGGTCATTGACGCCGTTACGTAACTGGATACAATATAGATAACCCCCCCGGAGATAGCATCTCCGGGCCGACGCCCACCCGCAAGGGTGGGCTGTCCCTTTAATAGCGGAGTTGTCAAATGGAACGAGTCATTGCTTATGTGGATGGTTACAATCTGTACTACGGCCTGCGCGCCAAAAAGTGGAAGCGGTTTTACTGGCTCAATATTCAGGCGCTGGCCGGGCAACTCCTGAGGCCTGATCAGGAACTCGTCACCACCAAGTATTTCACCACTGTTATAAAGCAACCAGATGATAAGCGCAGACGACAAGCTGTGTTTCTCGACGTCCTCCGGACCCTGCCCAACTTTCACCTCTACCACGGCCAATTCCTGGCCGAGACCGTTGTCTGCCGCAAATGCGGCCACACTTACACTACCTATCACGAAAAGATGACTGACGTCAATATCTCGGTCGAACTCATGGCCGACGCTTACCAAAACCAGTTCGATGTAGCCCTGCTGGTTTCTGCTGACAGCGATCTGACAGGGCCAGTAGAAGCAGTGCGCCGTTTGTTTCCTGCCAAACGTGTAGTCGCCGCTTTCCCGCCGGGTCGATCTTCTTTTGCGCTCAAGAAAGCGGCCAACGTTGCTCTCCACATTGGCCATGTTGAGTTAGCCAAGAGTCTGTTGCCAAATACCATCACCACCCCAAGCGGGGTTGTGCTACACCGTCCAGCGCAGTGGCGCTAATCCTCCCGACTGCTCAACCCCTTCGAGTTTGCTCGAATGGCCAGTTCCAGCCGGACGCTTTCAGCAAACTGCTCTTCCAGTGTGACCGTCAATCGCTTCATCTTCCCCTCAAACAGTTTGCCGTCATCTTCGGCATCGGCGGCGCCCACGTAACGGCCCGGGGTGAGCTCGTAACGGTCGCCAACAGTACCCGCTGCACCGAATTCATCGGCGGCGACCAGCCCATCACGTCGCCAGAACAACATGCAGGATCTTGGGCCCATGCACGCCGAAGACCGGCGTGAGTTCAATATCCGCCGTGCGGCTTGGGCCGGTGATGATCACGGCATTGCTGCCGCTCTGAGTCAGATCGGGGTGGCGCGCCAGAAATGTGGGCAGGTCAGGATACAGCCAGTCAACCGGCAGAAGCGCGATGTGTGTGGGCGGAAGCAATGAGGCGAGTCGCGGGCGCTTTGGACTGCTCGTCACCACAATCGAACCGGTGTCGGCCAGCCCGGCCAATGCGCCTGTCACCCCCGCCGAGGCGCGCGCTAGTTGAGTCTGCCTCTCCCGCCGTCCGTCCGCACGCGCAGCGGCCGGCACGGCCGCGTCGAGAGCCTTGAAACCGGCGCGGCGTATCGCCTCGCCTAACCCGGCGACAGGCAAAGCTTCATCAGCCCAGACCAGAATCTCATCCCCGCCTGCTTCACGCAGTAACTTGATTACCGTCTCTATCGCCTGCCCTGCGGTCTGCGGCCCATGCACCCCGCCTCTCACGGCCGTCAACTCGCGGGTGAACGACTCGACCATCGCCGTCGCGTCGAGCGGAGTCGAAGCAATCGCGTGCGGCGGCAGTGACGCGCGAGCGTCGGGCAGGCGCGCCGCCGGGAGCGAACGCCGGATGGCGGCGAGGATTGAGTCTCGATCGGTGGTCATGCTTTCCGCCCCTTGATGAGATCAAGAAATTCCATCTCTTTCGGAGTCAACTCCACCTGCAGTGCGCCGAGGGCCCCGTTCAAATTCACCGCCGTCGTCGGCCCGACGAGGGCAACTACGGGGAACGCCTGATGCAGGACATACGCCAGTCCGATTTGCAGGAGTGTCGCGTCTTTGCGCGTGCCCAATTCCTGCGCGCGGCGCAATCGTTCAAAATTTTCTTCCGAATAGTACACCTGGGCAACGTAGTCGTCGCTTGGATCATCGGGCTTGAATCTGCCGCTCGTGAAACCCGCCGCGAGCGATGCCCACGCCAGCAGAGGAAATTGGCGGGCGCGGTGCCATTGGCGCGCCGCATCGTCCGCAAACAGCGTGCCGGGATAATACATCTTGACCGGACGTGCCAGACTCAAGCCCGGGCTGGAAATCACAAACCCGTTCAGCCCATGCCGCGCCGCGTACCCATTCGCTTCGGCAATCCGTTCGACGCGCCAATTCGACGCGCCAAACGCGCGGACGCGCCCCCGCGCCTGTTCCTGATTCAACGCCTCCACCAGAGGACCAATGGGCGTCGCTTCGTCGTCGCGGTGCAACAGATAAAGGTCAACATAGTCAGTTCGAAGCCGCTCCAAACTTTCGCTCAAATCGTCGCGGATCGCTTCGGGCGTGAGGCGCGGGGCCCATGGTTTGCCAAACAGATTCTGCGGATCGACGGCGGGATGGCAGCCCTTGGTAATCAAAACAATCTCGCCGCGCCGCCCGGATTCCTTTAACCACCGCCCCAAAGTTTTCTCGCTGGCGCCAAAACCGTAAATGTGAGCGGTGTCAATACAATTCCCGCCGGCGTCGAGAAACGCATTGAGCAATTCGGCCGCGTGGTTGTACGTTTCCGGCGTGAACGCGCGCGTCGCCGTTCCCAGGCCAATGACCGAAACGGGGTTGTCAAAACCGGCAATGTTAACGTATCGCATATCTCAGCGTACCGGATCAACCGGAAACTGCTCGGACGGGACTACGGGACGACGCTCGGCAATAGACTCCTTCAGACCTGCTTCAAATTGCAGTTCCAAGAGTCCGGCAATTCCAGGAACCGGAGGCGGGGCGCCGTTACGGATCGATTCGAGGTAGGCGTCAACGGATTTTTCGAACGATTCATCATACTTGTTCCAGCGGGAGCTTTCGCGGCTTGGATAGAAAATTTCGTGGACGTTGCCGCTGTAGTCGAGCACTTCCATATCCTGATCCAGACCCCGGAAGTGAATACGTCCGCGTTCAAAGCCGATGATCAATTCGAAGAGCGGGAAGGTCCAGTGGATGCCATTGGTGCCAAGGAGGGTGCCCGTGGCATTGTTGCCAATGAGAAAGGAAGCCGCAACGTCCGGTACGACTCCTGTTTCAGCATGAGCGCGCGCCTGAGCGCCCTGTTGAGCGGAGATTTCGCGCACGGGGCCGGCCAATTGCAGGATCAGGTCAATGCAGTGGCTCCAGGTCGCGAAGTGAGATAGAGCGACGACGTTCACTGCAACGCCGAAGTTACGCTCCTGAATCAATCGCCTGGCCCGTTGCGTCTGGTCGAAGAAGCGGTAGTTGAAAACCATGGCCACCTCGGCCCCGGCCTCTTGAGCCTGTTGCAACAGCATCTTGCCATCCCAGAAATCCTCCTGGACGACGTGGGCCTGCCCTCCCCGCGCAACCAGCGGCTTTTCGAGGAATAGACGTTTGGGTTTGAAGGGAAGCAGTGCTTGTGTCGCCTCCAAACGCTGCTGTTCACCGGTCAACACAAAGACCGTCTCGGGCCGCCGCGCAAACAACTCGGCGAGCGAGCGAACAACGCGCACGCCGAATTTCCGTCCAACCGCCTCCGCCCGCTCCAGGGTGCGAGAATAGCAGGTCACGGAGACGTCCTTGTGTCGCAGCAGGCTGGGGATGTAATTTCTCTCGGCGACTTTGCCGGTACCGACGATGGCGATTTCCACAACGTCACTCCTTTTTCGGGCAGACCGGCGCGGTCTCCGAGACCGCGCCGGTCTGTCGCAGTCATGATCTCCGCTTCCTGAATTGCCGGCTGAACGACTCGCGAGCGAAGGCCGGGAAGTCGCGGTGCGCCGTCCAGCCGGAGAGCGGCGGGGGCAGGCGCGCCATCCAGCCGGCGCGAGCGATGAGGCGCGTGGCGAAGGCCGAGAAACGAACGGCGATATTGAACAGCCTCGGGTGCGTGGCGGTCACTCGATAGATCGGCAGGCCAATCTTCAACCACAGCGGAGACTGGCCCGCCTGATGGCCTTCGTCGCGCAGCGCCAGCAACATTCGCGGGATGTCAATGCGGACCGGGCACACTTCGCGGCACGCGCCACACAGGGTGCTGGCGTGCGGCAGGTCGTTCCAGGGGCCGATGCCACCGAGCGCCGGAGTGAGCACTGCCCCCACCGGCCCCGGATACACACTGCCATAGGCGTGGCCGCCTATTTGCTGATACACCGGGCACGCATTGAGGCACGCCCCACAGCGGATGCAATACAGAATCTCGGCCAGTTCTCCCCCCAGCACGCGGCTCCGTCCATTGTCCACCAGGACAACGTGTAATTCATCCGGGCCGTCGGGTTCGTCGGCCCGGCGTGGGCCGGTGATCAGGTTGGTATACACCGTGAGCTTCTGCCCGGTGGCCGAGCGAGCCAGCACCTGCAGCATGACGCCGAGATCGTCGAGCGTCGGCACGAGGCGTTCAATGCCCATCAGCGCCACGTGAATCCGCGGCGCAGTCGTGGTCAGCCGCCCGTTGCCTTCGTTCTCCACCAGCGCCAGCGTGCCGGTTTCGGCCACGCCGAAGTTTACGCCGCTGATGCCCATGTCGGCGGCGAGGAACTCGCCGCGCAGGCTGGCGCGCGCCGCCGCCGTCATTTCCTCCGGCACGCGCGTGAGCGGCACGCCCAATTTTTCGTGCAGGAGCTCGCCGATCTGCTCTTTAGTCTTGTGAACGGCGGGGACGATGATGTGCGAAGGCATTTCCCCGGCCAATTGAATGATCCGCTCGCCCAGATCGGATTCGATCACTTCGATGCCGGCCGTCTGCAAGGCGTGGTTGAGCCCGGTCTCCTCGCTGACCATAGACTTGCCCTTGACCGCTTTCTTGACGCCGCCGGCCCGGGCCAGGCCGAGAACAATGCGATTCGCCGCCTCGCCATCGGCGGCCCAATGCACCTGCCCACCCGCCGCTTCGACCGCCGCCGCAAATTGGGTGAGATAGACATCGAGCTTGCTCAGGGTGTGGGCGCGGATCTGGCGGGCGCGGTCGCGCACGGCCTCGGCCTCGGGCAGGGAGGCCAGCGCGTCCGCGCGCAGAGTCGTGAAGCGGCCCGTGGCCCGCTCAAGGGCGACGTGCAACTGAGTATCGGCCAGGGCGTGTTCCACGCGGTCGTGAAAAGTGACGTTGGGCAGGTGGAGGGTCATGCTTGACCGGCCAATAGTTCGGCCAGGTGCCGGGTCTCGATTTTTGATCCCCGGCGGTGCAGGCCGCCGGCGAGGTGCAGGAGGCAACTGACGTCGCAACCGGCGACAGTCTGCGCGCCGCTCTGCTCGAGGCTGTCCAGTTTGCGTTTGAGCATCGTGCCGGAGATGTCGCTCATCTTCACCGCAAACAGGCCGCCGAAGCCGCAACACTCGGCCGGGTCGGCCGGTTCGACGAGGTCTGCGCCGGTGATCGCCGCCAGCAGGCGGCGCGGCCCTTCCGAGACGCCGAGGCCGCGCAGTAAATGGCAGGAGGGATGATAGGCCACCTTGCCGGGAAACTGCGCGCCCAAATCGGACACGCCGAGCACGTCAACGAGGAATTGAGAGAATTCATAAGTGCGTCTTGCGACGGCCTCGGCCCGGGGGCCGTAGACCGGATCGGCGGCGAAGAGTTCGGGGTAGTGGTGGACGATCATATCGGCGCACGAACCGGAAGGAACGACGATGGGCGCAAGGTTGTAGAGACGTTCCACTGGAGCGTCTCCACAGAGCACGTCCAGCGTGTGCCGGGCCATCGCGCGGGCGTCGTCGAATGCGCCGCCGTTGAAGGCCGGCTGGCCGCAACACGTCTGGCCCTCGGGATATTCGACCCGGAGGCCGATTTTTTCCAGCACCCTCACCACGGCCATCCCGGCCTCGGGCCGCAGAGTTTCGATCAGACAGGTAGCAAAGAGTTGGACGGTGGAGATTTGGAGGGTCATGGCCTGCGCGCAAGACCTTCGGGGTCTTTGCGCTCGCGTAGCGTGCAACCCCGAAGGTCTTGGCTTGTCGGACTACGAGCAAGTCCGCGCTACTTACTTCGCTTCTGCCTCGACGTTGTCCTTATCGTAGACTTTGAACGGCCCCATGAGGACGCGCAGGCCCGCGTCGCGGTACGGGTCTTTCGTGATGGTGTACGTCCCCATCCGCCCCGCTTCAAAGGTCTCGCCTTCCTTGCCTTCGATTGCGCCGGTCGCCAGCAGGTAAGTGGTGTAGTAGGTCAGATAGCCCAAGTCCACGAACGACCACAGCGCGAACTCTGGCGCGCAGCCGTTGAGGGTATACGACACCATCTCGCTCGGCAGGCCCAGGCCGCTGACCTTCACCGTGTCGCACAGCCCCTCATCTTGCATGGCCTTGGCCGCGGCCGCAATGCCGACGATGGTGGGGGCCATGATCAACCCCAAGTCGGGGTACTTGTCCACCAGCGCCAGCGCCTGATTGTACGACTCTTCCGACTGGTCGTTGCCGTACACGATGTCCAGCAACTCCAGCTTGGCGTACTTCGGATCCTTCAGCGCTTCCTCCATCGCCGCGATCCAGGCGTTCTGGTTGGCCGCGTCAGGCGAGGCCGACAGCACCGCAAACTTGCCGCCATCGTCGCCCAGGATGTGCAAGGCCATGTCGGCCATCACCGTGCCGGTCTCACCGAAGTCCACCTCGGCGATGAACAACTGCTCACCTTCCGCCGACGGAATCGGCGAGTCCCAGGTGACGACCTTGATCCCGGCCGCCACCGCCGCCTGGGCCGCCGGGGCGATCTGGTCACCGGCGTTGTTGGAGATCATGATCGCGTCCACGCCCTGCGTGGTGGCGGTGGTGACGATCTCGATCTGCCCGGCCACGCTGTTCTCCGGCGTCGGGCCGAGGAATTGCAGGGCTTCCGGATTTTGTAGTTCTTTGGCGGCTTCCTCCGCGCCGGTGTGCGCCTGATCGAACACCAGAATGCCCAGGAACTTCGGCAGCAGCACCATACTCACCGCCTGTCCCGGCGTGGCCTTGGCCGGTTCGCCCGAGACTGGCGACTGAGTCGGAGCGGTTGTCGCCGCGCTTTGAGACACCCCCGGGGCCGTGGTGGGCCAGGGTCCCGCTTGTGTGGGTGCGCGCTGGGTGGCGCCGCCTGAAATCGCTCCCCAAATCCCGACGGCCGCAGCCGCCAGGCAAGCCATCAACACTAACCCACCAAGCCCCAGGGCCCAGACGGGCAACCCAGCCTTTCGCCGTTGCTCGGTTTCTTCCTTTGGATGCGCCTGACGTTCTTTCTCGGCCTGTTCGCGCGCGCGGCGTTCCGCTTCCGCCTGTTGCGCGGCGAGACGCTCGGCGCGCTCACGGGCCATTGCCTCTTGTCGTACTTTCTCGCGCGTGATCTGTTCCTCTTCGGCTTCCTGCGCGGCAAGCCGTTCAGCCTCTTCCTTCGCTTTGCGTTCAGCTTCAGCCCTTTCGCGCGCTTTGCGCTCCGCCTCCGCTTTCTCACGTGCCAGCCTTTCCTCTTCGGCCCTTTGCGCTGCCAACTGTTCGGTCTCTGCTCTGGCTTGCGCCTCTCGCCTCGCCCGTTCCTCCGCTTCTCGCCGCGCTCTCTCTGCTGCTTCTTTTCTTGCCGCTTCTTCCCTGGCGCGTTCTTCAGCCTCCGCGCCTTCCTTTGTGCGTTGTTCTTCGGCATAGGCCGCCAATATCTGCGCGGCGGCATTCGCCACCCGCTTACTGTCGTCCTCTGCCAATCGCTTCAAGGCTTCGTGCGCGGCCAGAACCAGGCCGGGGATGCTACCATATAGCAAATTGCTCAACTCACGCACCGCGGCTTCGCGTGCGCTGGCAACCGGGTTTTCGATCAGGTGGCGTAATTCCACCGGGAGTTCGGCGGGCTTGGGTTTGATCGGGCGTGGATTCCTGGCAATGACGATCTCGCCCTGCTGCTTGTAAGACGATTTGCCCGGTGTTTGCTTGGGCGTTTTGTTCACCACCTGTTCGTAGACGTAGTCGTACAACTCGTCGAGCGAGATCCGCCCGTCGGCATCCATATCTGCTGCGCCAGTCCGCAGCCCCTCAATCAGGTAATGAGTGAAGACCGAATTCTCGGCCTCGCCGATCACCTCATCGCCTTCCCAGGCGTATTGGGTCGAGTCGGTCGCCGTCAGCACTACGCGCCCGTAGCCCGTGCCCTCAAACGCGGACGCTGTGCCCACGCTGGCCCCCGTCGCACCTTTGATCCCTTGCGCAAACGCGCCACTGTGACAGCAGTCGAGGATCAGTACTTGCCGCCGCGAGCGGCTGTGGTCCATCCCGTCAGTGATGAAAGCGGCGGGGATCGCCGTCGCCCTTAGCCGATTGTGCCTGGTATCCTTCACAGCCAGATACAATTGCCCCTGATCATCCCGCACACCATGTCCGGAGAAGTACAACACTAACAAATCGTCTGGTTTCTTCTCTGCAAAGAAAGACTCAACCTCCAGGCGAATGTTGGCGGACGGCTCGTTGACGAGCGTGGTCACCTCATCGAACTCGCCAATCTCGGGAGCACGCAGCACCTCGGCCAGGTCATTGACATCTTCGTTGGGCGTCACTAACCGCGCCAGGGTTGGGTCCTGGTATTCGCTATTGCCGATGATCAGGGCGAGTTTGCGGCTCATACTTATCCGTCGGCTATCGGCTTGGCTTTGATTTATTAGCGGGCTTGTCGCGCTGGGTTGGTAGGGCAGACAGGGTCACCAGCAGGGGCTTCAAATCCTCCGCCGAGCCTTCGAATTCCACCTCCTGGCCAGCCACCTTGCCTTTGAACTTCACCGTCCGACCCTGCCCGCGCAAGGCCCATGCCTGTATGAACTCCACCAGCTTCGGCAGGAATGTGGGGAGGACGGCTACGGCAATCGCGCCGGCTGTCACGGCCTCCACCGACTTGGAACCCTCTGGGGCTGGGCCGCCTTTCACCAATTCCGCCGACTCGACTCCCAAGTCCTGAAGTTCACCTCGCAACTGGCGCGTCAGGCGGTCAAGCTCTTCGGCGTCGGCGTCTTCCCCGGCGCCGATCTGCATGGTGAACTGTACGGCCTCTGTTTCGGATGACATGGACATTCTCCTCTCTGCTGAGCGGCGATAGAATTGTACTCCTCGCACAGCAGGTGTCAAAGCCCATGCATTTTCAAGCGAACTCTGCCGATTCTTAGTGAGCGGCGTGCACCATGCTATAGTTCCCGTGCATGGACCCGAACCAGGCACCCGTTGAAAAAGAACTGGCCCAGGCACACAAGACCTTCGGGGTCTTTGCGCTCGCGTAGCGTGCAACCCCGAAGGTCTTGGCTTGTCGGACTACGAGCAAGTCCGCGCTACTTACTTCGCTTCTGCTTCGACGTTATCCTTATCGTAGACTTTGAACGGCCCCATGAGGACGCGCAGGCCCGCGTCACGGGTGGGGTCTTTGGTGATGGTGTACGTCCCCATCCGCCCCGCTTCAAAGGTCTCGCCTTCCTTGCCTTCGATCGCGCCGGTCGCCAGCAGGTAGGTGGTGTAGTAGGTCAGGTAGCCCAAGTCCACGAACGACCACAGCGCGAACTGCGGCGCGCAGCCGTTGAGGGTGTACGACACCATCTCGCTCGGCAGGCCCAACCCGCTGACCTTCACCGTGTCGCACAGCCCCTCATCTTGCATGGCCTTGGCCGCGGCCGCGATGCCGACGGTGGTGGGAGCCA